>Ga0310690_10008888_pt1 | contig 12676 bp, 8 predicted proteins | sample AusTroGonzalo_MG_2_FD_207661 | JGI IMG/M metagenome (GOLD analysis project Ga0310690, IMG submission 207661) | Bovine rumen microbial communities from tropical cattle in Woodstock, Queensland, Australia - Gonzalo_04 (v2) (version 2) | ecosystem: Host-associated > Mammals > Digestive system >...
TAAGTAGCGACAAGTAGGCATAAGTTTAATCTTTTCTACCAATAAGTCGTGTCGCAAATATGATGCAAAATTACAGTAAAAATCCGAAACCAGCAAGAAACGAAACAAAGTTTAACAATACGAAAAAGTGGCGTAACCACTTGGATTACACCACTTTCCTTATAGATTCTTATTTTTACTTATCGTTGTTTTTGAGGAATTACTTAACCTCCTCGAAGTCGGCGTCCTGGACGTCGTCGTTGGGATTCGACTGAGTCTGCTGGCCGCCCTGATACTGCTGGCCGGCATCGGCACCGGGTTGAGGACCTGCCTGCTGGCCCTGGGCGTACATCTGCTGGCTGGCTTCCTGCCAAGCATTGTTGAGGGCTGCAATGGCAGTGTCGATGGCTGCGATGTCACCACTCTTGTGGGCATCCTTCAGCTGCTGGAGGGCACTCTCGATAGCGGGCTTCTTGTCGGCAGGAATCTTGTCGCCGATTTCCTTCAGCTGGTTCTCGGTCTGGAAAATCATGCTGTCTGCCTGATTCAGCTTGTCGATGCGCTCGCGCTCCTTCTTGTCGTTCTCGGCGTTCTGCTCTGCCTCGGCCTTCATGCGGTTGATCTCGTCCTGTGACAGACCGCTGGAAGCTTCGATGCGGATGGCCTGCTCCTTGCCTGTAGCCTTATCCTTGGCAGTAACCTTCAGGATACCGTTGGCATCGATGTCGAAGGTTACCTCAATCTGAGGAATACCACGACGGGCGGGAGCGATACCTGTCAGGTTGAACTGACCGATAGACTTGTTCTGCGCAGCCATGGGACGCTCACCCTGCAGCACATGGATAGTCACCTCTGTCTGGTTGTCAGCAGCAGTAGAGAATACTTCGCTCTTCTTGCAGGGAATAGTGGTGTTAGCCTCAATCAGCTTGGTCATCACGCCACCCATGGTCTCAATACCCAGTGTCAGCGGGGTAACGTCGAGCAGTACGATATCGCCTACACCACCTTCCTTGTTCAGGATGGCACCTTGGATAGAAGCACCTACAGCTACCACCTCGTCTGGGTTTACACCCTTTGAAGGCTCTTTGCCGAAGTAGTTCTTCACGAGTGTCTGAACGGCGGGGATACGGCTTGATCCACCTACGAGGATAACCTCGTCAATGTCGGATGTTGACAACTTTGCATCTGCCATAGCCTTCTGACAAGGAGCCAGACAAGCCTGGATGAGGTCGTGTGCCAGCTGCTCGAACTTGGCACGTGTCAGGGTCTTTACCAAGTGCTTGGGTACGCCGCCTACGGGCATGATGTACGGCAGGTTAATCTCTGTGCTGGTAGAAGAAGACAACTCTATCTTTGCCTTCTCAGCAGCCTCCTTCAGACGCTGCATGGCCATGGGGTCGTCCTTCAGGTTGGCACCCTCTTCGTTCTTGAACTCCTGTACAAGCCAGTCGATGATGACCTGGTCGAAGTCGTCACCACCCAGATGGGTGTCACCATTGGTGGAGAGCACCTCGAATACGCCACCACCGAACTCTAGGATGGAGATATCGAACGTACCACCACCGAGGTCGAAGACGGCAATCTTCATATCTTTGTTGGCCTTGTCAACACCGTATGCCAAAGCGGCAGCTGTCGGCTCGTTGACGATACGGCGAACGTTGAGGCCTGCTATCTGTCCGGCTTCCTTGGTAGCCTGACGCTGTGAGTCAGAGAAGTATGCGGGTACGGTGATGACGGCATCCGTCACTTCCTGTCCCAGATAGTCCTCTGCGGTCTTCTTCATTTTCTGCAGCACCATGGCGCTGATTTCCTGGGGCGTATATTTACGTCCGTCAATATCAACACGCGGATAGCCGCCTTCGTTTACTACTGAATAAGGTACGCGTGAGATTTCCTTTTCGGTCTGCTGCCAGTTCTCACCCATGAAGCGCTTGATACTATAAACGGTCTTCTTCGGGTTGGTGATGGCCTGACGCTTGGCTGGGTCGCCAATCTTACGCTCGCCGTTCTCTACAAAACCAACGACTGAAGGAGTTGTGCGCTTGCCTTCGCTGTTGGCGATTACTACGGGCTCGTTACCTTCGAATACGGCAACGCAGCTGTTCGTGGTTCCTAAATCGATTCCAATAATCTTTCCCATAATTGTATTATTTTTTATTGTTATTATTCGTTGATTTTTGCGATTCTTCGCTGCCAAATCATAGCAAAGCGTGTGCCAAACCATTTTTTTTTAATATTTAATGCCAATTTGTCACAAGTGTCAAAAAGTTTTTTTATCTTTGCACACACAAAAGTGGTATAAAAACGAATCAATAAATTATCAGTCATCATGAAAAGAATAGTCTTTACCCTCGCGATGGCTTGTGCCATATTGACAACCATGGCTCAGGAGTCTTACATTGTCAAGACGAAGAACGTAAAGCCTGTTGCTCCCGTTACATCGTCTGCAACAGATGCTGCTGCACCTGAAGAAGAGTCTGCCGAGCCCCAAGACTTCGTGTCAAAGAACTTCCGCTTTCGCAGTATGTGTGACTGGCAGGAGGGCATGCGTTTTATGGTTATTCCGGAAAAGTATGATCTCATTGTCAGTACCTTCCATGATGCGGAGACTAATAAAGAGGTAGGTAACGGCAAGTTGCGCCATAAAATCATGGTCTATCGTAACCACACTACAGGCAGCAATGGCCGCGAGCATATTAACTTTGTCTGCCAGGATGACGGTCGCGCCTACTACTTCGAATTACCCTATGGCGATTTTGAGAACTACTGTTATGGTAAGTTTGGTGTCCCCACATTGGCCTATCTGGACGATGTTGATAAAGCACGTGAACTCCTTTTAGGTCAGACGCTTATTACTCGCCAGCCCATTTTTTACATTGATACCCAGTATGAAGGTGATGCCGTGGAGGAAGTAAAGATTCCAGAGAATACTGAGGTAGTCGTCAAGCATATTGGTGTCGGTACCCGCAAGTTTCCTGTCAAAATTATCGTAGAAGATCCGAAGACTGGCAAGGAATTCTTCCAAAATGTTGTCATGAGCCGTACTAATAATGGTATGCGTGAAGAGGAACTGGAGATGGATAATAAGAAATTTCTGTTCCTGAACTCCTTTGAGGTAGTTTCCGCAACAGAGATTGTCAGTGCAGACTATCAGCAGTACATTGGTAAGACTATTTACTCGAAGGTTCCTGTCGAGATGATTTCCAAGGGTGACGGTCGCATCCGCAATGTAAAGGTTCCCCGTTTGACTGAGTTCATTATCGATGACATTAGCTATACTGGTAAGGGAAAGGATGTCATGATGACACTGACAGAGAGCGAGTCGCGCCGTGTTTATCTGAAGGAAGTCACGTTTATCAGTGATGATGCCTCTGCGGCCCCGGCAAACTATTTCGGCACGCTGTTCGGACTTGGAGAAGGCAAACTGCGTAATTCGTCACGTGAGACACGTGCAATGATTCGTCAAGGCCGTGTTGGTGGCGGTATGACCGAGGAGGAAGTGGAACTCGCTATGGGTGAACCTGATTCCAAGTCAGTTAACGCAAATGGTCAGCAGGAATGGACCTACAAACGAACTAAAAAGCTCTTTATTGTCCAGTTTGACAAACAAGGAAAGGTCGCAGCACTGAGAACTACTAATCTCGCCCAGACATCCAAAAAGAAAAAGAAGTAACTTACATAGTAATATATAAAGGAAGGGCACCTGGTAAGAGGTGCCCTTCCTTTAATATATGACATTGACATTTATTGCTTGTCAGAGATAGCCTGTTTAATTTTGGCTTCCAGTTCCTCGCAGAGTTCAGGGTTGTCGGCCAGTAACTGCTTGGTAGCATCGCGACCCTGACCTAGTTTGTTGCCGTCGTACGAGAACCATGAACCACTCTTCAGGATGATACCGTATACTACACCGAGATCGACAATCTCACCAATCTTAGAGATGCCTTCGCCATAGAGAATCTCAAACTCTGCCTTGCGGAAAGGTGGTGCTACCTTGTTCTTGACAATCTTGATTTTCACCTGATTACCAATCGCTGTGTCACCGTCCTTGATGGGGCTTCCGCTCTTGCGAATGTCAATACGTACGGAGGCATAGAACTTCAGGGCATTACCACCGGTTGTTGTCTCAGGGTTGCCGAACATCACACCAATCTTTTCACGCAGTTGGTTAATGAAGATACAGGTGGTGTTGGTCTTGGCGATGGTCGAGGTGAGCTTACGCAGGGCCTGACTCATCAGTCGGGCATGCAGACCAACGGCAGAATCGCCCATATCGCCCTCAATCTCCTTCTTCGGGGTCAGCGCTGCCACCGAGTCGATAACGATGATGTCAATGGCGCTGGAGCGGATGAGCTGGTCGGCTATCTCGAGTGCCTGCTCTCCGTTGTCGGGCTGTGAGATGTAGAGGTTCTCGATGTCAACGCCTAACTTTTCTGCATAGAAGCGGTCAAAGGCATGCTCTGCATCAATGAAGGCAGCGATGCCACCTTGCTTCTGGGCCTCGGCAATGGCATGGATGGCCAATGTGGTCTTACCAGAGGACTCGGGACCATATATCTCGATGATGCGTCCCTTGGGGTAACCGCCAACACCGAGTGCCGCATCCAGACTGATGGAACCGGTGGGAATGACATCAACGTTTTCTATTTTCTCGTCGCCCATACGCATGATGCTGCCTTTACCGAAGTCCTTTTCAATCTTCGACATGGCGGCTTGCAGCGCTTTCATCTTCTCCTGTTGTGGAGTCAGCTGCTCGTTGTTTTCTTCTTTCTTTGCCATAGTTTATCTTTTTTAGTTTATAATTCCAAATCTCCGTCGTGGATTTCATGCCAGGGCAGACCCTGTTTGTTGAGCTGCTCCATGAAGGGGTCTGGGTCGAACTCCTCAACGTTGAAGACACCAGGCTTGCGCCAGAGGCCCTTGCAGAACATCATGGCACCAATCATAGCGGGGACACCCGTGGTGTAGCTGACGCCCTGCATACCAGTCTCTTCGTAAGCGGCACGATGCGAACAGTTGTTATATACATAGTAGGTGTGATTCTTGCCATCCTTGCCGATACCGCGGATGCGGCAACCAATGGAAGTCTGACCCTCGTAGTTCTCGCCGAGGTCCTGTGGATTAGGTAGCACAGCCTTCAGGAACTGCAGGGGGACAATCTTGACCTTGGCAGTGCCCGTACCATCGACCAACGGAGCTTCGTACTCTACTTCGTCGATGCGGCTCATGCCGATGTTTTGTATCACCTCAAGATGCTTTAGGTATTGCTGTCCGAAGGTCATCCAGAAACGGGCGCGCTTGATAGTAGGATAGTTGATAACCAGTGACTCCAGCTCCTCATGGTGTAGCAGATAACTGTCGCGAGGACCGATGTTGGGGTAGGTCAAATCTTTATGAATCTCCAGTGGTTCGGTCTCAATCCACTTGCCGCCTTCCCAATAGAGTCCTTTCTGGGTAATCTCGCGGATGTTGATTTCGGGGTTGAAGTTAGTGGCGAAGGCCTTATGGTGGTCGCCGGCATTGCAATCGACGATGTCCAGATAGTGCATCTCGTCGAAGTGGTGCTTGGCAGCGTAAGCCGTGTAGATGCTGGTAACGCCTGGGTCGAAACCGCAACCGAGGATGGCGGTCAATCCGGCCTCACGGAAGCGGTCGCGGTATGCCCATTGCCAGGAGTATTCAAAGTGTGCCTCGTCCTTTGGCTCATAGTTGGCGGTGTCCAGATAGGAACAACCGCATGCCAGACAGGCATCCATGATTGTAAGGTCCTGATAAGGTAGGGCGAGGTTTACCACTAGGTCAGGCTTATATTCGTTGAATAGTACCTTCAGCTGTTCTACATCGTCAGCGTCCACCTGAGCGGTCTTGATGTCCATGGTGAGACCTTTATCGTGTATAGCCTTGACTATTGCGTCACATTTCTCCTTGCGACGACTTGCAATGATAAACTCGTCGAACACGTCGGCGTTCTGCGCAATCTTGTGTGCGGCTACGGTGGCCACACCACCTGCGCCAATCATTAATACTCTGCTCATCTTTGATATTTACAATTTTACGATTTACATTTTTCTATTTCCGCTGATTTAATGCCGAGTGCTGCCATTAAAGAGAAACCGAGGATTTCCTGTTGGAAACGGCCGCCCGGCATGGGTTGCATGGTGAAAACCGTTGTGGTGGGTAGTGAGCGGTGAGCGGTGAGCGTGGCTTTGATTCGGTCATAGTAGCGCTCATCACCAATTATCATCAGTCGTTTGACCTCTGGTTGCTGACAGATATGCTGCAGTGAATCACTGAACAGGTCTTCCATCGTGGTTAGATCCTCCACAGGGACGGCACAGATGCAGAACTCACCGAGGTGGTCCTTAAAGGCTTTGCCATCCAGTTCGTCCGTAAAATGAGCAGGCACGAAATTCTCCAGCTTAGACTTGGAGTGCAGAAGGATGACTTGGATGTTGGTGGTTGATAGTTCGTGGTTGGCTGGAACCATACCACCGTCCAGTGCCACACAGTCAATCCAGCGGGCAAAGTCTGCCTGCGGGATGCGGCGTTCCAGCATGCGCTCGAAATTGACGATGAGGTCAAAAGCTACGCGGTCAATGTAGTCAGCATCTGCCAAAATGACAGCCTCGCTCCATGTTTCAGGGGTTATTTTTTCATTCATTGTGTGCAAAGGTAATGAAAAAAATAAAAAAATAAAAGAATATAAAAATAAAAAACAGAAACGACAGCAAAAATCTTTAACCTTTAACCATTAAACTTTAAACTTTTTCGTACCTTTGCACCCAAATTTAAAAGCGTATATTTAAAAATGACGACATTAACAATCCTCATTGTGACACTCTTCGTCGTAGGCTACCTTTGCATAGCCTTAGAGAGTCTCACGCGAATCAACAAAGCTGCCATTGCGCTGCTGATGTGTGTTGGCTGCTGGACGCTGCTGATGATGGGTCCTGGTGCTTATTATCCTGAAGTGGCAGAAGACAGTGTGATTCACCACATTGCCGAGGTAATAGAACATCATTTGGGCGATGCGGGTGGCACGTTGTTCTTCTTGATGGGTGCCATGACTATCGTAGAAATCGTTGATTCCAATGGTGGTTTCAACTTCGTACGTGACACCATCAAGACACGTTCGAAGCGTAAACTACTGTGGCGTGTTGCGTTTATTACGTTCTTCCTGTCGGCTATTCTTGACAACCTGACTACGAGCATCGTTATGATAATGGTGTTGCGTAAACTGGTACAGAGTCGTGAGGAACGCTTGATTTATGCGGCCTTGGTGGTTATTTCGGCTAATTCCGGTGGTGCATTTTCACCCATTGGCGATGTGACTACTATCATGTTGTGGATCAAGGGTGTCATTACGACGCAGGGAGTACTGACGGAAATATTCATCCCGTCGCTTGTGTCCATGATTATTCCAGCCTTCATTATGCAGTATATGCTACAGGGTAAGTTCGACAAGGAACAGAATCTGCCCAAGGCTGATGTCAGTCAGTTTACGAAAACGCAGCGTAACATTATCTTCTGGCTTGGCGTAGGTGGACTGTGTTTTGTGCCTATTTTCAAGACTCTGACCCATCTGCCGCCGTTTATGGGTATCCTACTCGTGTTGGGTATTCTGTGGACTGTGACAGAAATCTTCCACTACAATACTGCTGAGGATGATACGATGGCTAAGCGTGTCAGTGACTTGCTGTCGAGGATAGACCTTTCTACCATCATGTTCTTTTTAGGCATCCTGATGGCTGTGGCTGTCCTGCAAGAGATTGGGGTGTTGACAGCTTTGGGTGAGGGCCTGAACGAGGCGTTTGCCGGTAACTACTACCTTATCAATGGCATTATCGGTGTATTGTCGAGTATTGTCGATAATGTACCTCTCGTGGCTGGCTGTATGGGTATGTATCCAGTTGCAGCTGATGGTGCGATGGCTGTTGATGGAATCTTCTGGCAATTACTGGCCTATTGTGCTGGCGTTGGCGGCTCGATGCTCATCATCGGTTCTGCTGCAGGTGTCGTTGTTATGGGCTTGGAGAAAATAACCTTCGGCTGGTACATGAAGAAGATAACATGGATAGCATTTGTCGGTTATCTGGCTGGCATCCTCGTCTATTGGTTGGAGAGGACATTACTGTTTTAATAGTTAGAAGTTAAGATTTAAGACGATGAAAATATTATTGTTAGGTAGTGGCGGACGCGAACATGCGTTGGCGTGGAAGATTGCTCAAAGTAAGCAAGTGGAGAAACTGTATATTGCACCGGGTAATGCCGGAACATGCAATTGTGGCGAAAACGTAGCGATGAAAACCGACGATTTCGAAACGATTAAGCAGTTCTGTTTTGAGAAGGCCATTGATATGGTTGTTGTAGGCCCAGAAGACCCGCTGGTAAAGGGTATTTACGATGATTTAAAGGCTGATTCCAGAACCAAGGGTATCCCTGTTATCGGTCCATCGAAGGCAGGTGCCGTATTGGAAGGTTCAAAGGATTTTGCAAAGGCTTTTATGCAGCGTCATAACATTCCCACAGCACGCTATCAGACCTTCGACGGTGAACACCTTCAGGAGGGACTGGAATTCCTTGAAACACTTGAAGCACCTTATGTGCTGAAAGCGGATGGCCTCTGTGCCGGTAAGGGCGTGCTCATCCTGCCTACGCTAGATGAGGCGAAAAAGGAACTGAAGGAGATGCTGGGAGGAATGTTCGGTAATGCTTCGAGTCGTGTCGTTATTGAGGAGTTTCTTAGTGGCATCGAGTGTTCCGTCTTTGTGCTTACTGATGGCGAACACTATCAGATTCTCCCTGAGGCCAAGGATTACAAACGCATAGGCGAGGGTGATACAGGCCTGAATACCGGTGGTATGGGTAGCGTTAGTCCTGTGCTGTTTGCTACCAAGGAATGGATGCAGAAGGTTGAAGACCGTATTATCCGTCCTACGGTCAATGGACTGAAGGGAGAAGGCATTGATTATAAAGGATTTATCTTCTTTGGGCTGATTAACGTCAAGGGTGAACCGATGGTTATTGAATACAACTGTCGTATGGGCGATCCTGAGACAGAAACCGTCATGTTACGTCTAAAGAGTGACATTGTGGATTTGTTCAAAGGCGTAGCCGAAGGCAATCTCGACCAGCATAGTGTCGTGTTTGACGAACGTTCCGCTGTTTGCGTTATGTTGGTTAGCGGCGGCTACCCCGAGGCCTATAAAAAAGGCTATGAGATGACAGGCATCGATCAAGTGGAAGGTTCCATTGTTTTCCATGCCGGAACAGCATTGAGTGACGGAAAAGTGGTAACTGCCGGTGGGCGTGTCATAGCTGTATCATCGTATGGCAAAGATAAAGCCGAGGCTCTTCAAAAGTCTTTTACTGAAGCTCAAAAGATACAGTTCGAAGGTAAATACTTCCGTCGCGATATCGGAGCAGATCTATGAAATATACGCAGAATCGGATAGCGGAAAGCCGAATAGCCTTGCCCTACGTGGCAGTCTATGCGGCTGCTGTATGGTTATTGGCAGGCTTGGTGTCAGGAGTCTGGTGGCTACAGTTCGGTTGTATGGCTGTCAGTACATTCTTGATGGTGGAACTGAACAACCAAAACTCTCTGATTCGCATCTATTCGCGCATGGTTTCATGCTGCTTTCTGGTCATCGCATGTGCTGCCTGTTTCCTTTTCCCTTCTTTACGTGCATCCGTTTCCTGTCTCTGTTTTTTAGCTTTTCTGCTGTTGCTTTTCCATACCTATCAGGACAAATGGTCGCCAGGGGGAACGTTCTATGCCTTCTGTATGATGGGTCTCTTGAGTCTGATGCATGTCCGGACTCTTTATTTTGTGCCGGTCTTCTGGCTACTCATGGCCTTCAAACTTCAGTCGCTGTCTTGGCGTACGTTCTTGGCGTCTGTTATGGGTGTGCTTTTCCCATATTGGTTGCTTGCACCTTATTTTGCTTGGGTAGGTGATTTTTCCCCTTTGCTGGAGCATATCGAACAATTAGGCTGGGTGACATTCCCTGCAGACTATGCGATGCTGACTACCAGTCAGATACTTTACTATTGCCTATTGGTTGTCTTTGCGACGATAGGTACCGTCCATTTCTTCCGAAAGCGTTATCAGGACAAGATTCGTACTCGACTGATGTATGACTGTTTTGTCATTTTGACATGGCTTTCCCTTGTCATGTTGACCTTGCAGCCTCAGCATGATACGTTGCTGTTTCCCGTCATCACCATTTGTGTCAGTCCACTCATGGGACATTTCCTAGCACTGACCAGTACCCGTTGGACCAACATCGTCTTCTATGTTATCATTGCATTAACGCTGTTGGTAACCGCATATAATATATGGATGCTATCATAGAACTCCTGACCCCATAGGGTTCGATGCTTTCCTGTTATCTATGGAACAAGCCTGTTTCTTAGTAAAATAAAAGAATAAAAGAATAAAAAAATAAAAAAAATGGGGACAGCGGCAAATTCTTCACTTTTCACTTTTCACTTTTCACTTTTATTCATTACCTTTGCACATTATTTATAAATAATAGGAAACCAATGAAACAATTTAGGCTGGTGGATAACGCTTTGGGCTGGCTGGCATTTCTAGTCGCAGCCTTCTGCTACATTTCTACCATTGAACCAACCGCATCGTTCTGGGATTGCCCGGAATTTATTTCTACAGGTTACAAACTCGAAGTCGGACACCCACCGGGTGCACCGTTCTTCATGCTTACCGCAAACTTATTCTCACAACTTGTAAGCGATCCCAGTCAGGTAGCCCGTATGGTCAATACGATGAGTGCATTGCTTTCTGCCGTCACCATCCTGTTCCTGTTCTGGACTATCACGCATTTGGTGCGTCGATTACTCATTGACAAGTGGGAGGAGTTGACTACTGCCAAAATGATTGCTATTGAAGCATCAGGTATGGTGGGAGCATTAATCTATGCATGGAGTGATACTTTCTGGTTCTCTGCCGTCGAGGGTGAGGTATATGCTTATTCATCGGCCTTTACAGCCGTTGTATTCTGGCTTATCCTGAAGTGGGAAGACCATGCTGACGAGCCACATGCTGACCGCTGGCTGATATTGATTTTCTACATGACGGGTCTCTCCATCGGTGTCCACCTGTTGAACCTGCTGTGTCTGCCAGCCATTGTGCTGGTGTGGTACTACAAACGCTACCAGCATCAGGATCCCAAAAAGGATTTGAAGGGGTCGCTTATAGCCTTAGGAATCTCTATTGTCATATTGGCTGCCGTGCTTTATGGCGTTGTGCCAGGCATTGTACGTGTCGGCGGTTGGTTCGAACTGCTGTTCGTTAATGTATTAGGCTGTCCGTTCAATACGGGTGAGATTATCTATATGGTATTACTCATTGGTATCACTATCTGGGCTATCTATGAGACCTACGTCAACCGTAGCGAACTGCGCCAGAACATTGCCTTTGTGCTTTGTTTCGGGATGCTCGGCATCCCCTTTACAGGCTGGAGTCTTTTGACGGCTTTGTTTGGTATAGTCATCATGATTGTCCTGTTCTTCATCCTTCAATACAAACGTGCTGGCAAACCGCTGGTCAGCGCCCGTATCAAGAACACATCACTGCTCTGTATGCTGATGCTGATTATCGGTTATTCATCGTATGCCGTCATCGTCATCCGTTCGGCTGCCAATCCGCCCATGGACCAGAACTCGCCCGAGGATTTCTTTACGCTGGGTGAATACATGGGTCGTGAGCAGTATGGTTCGCGCCCACTGTTCTATGGTGAGGCCTATACCTCACAGTACGAGTTGAAGATAGAAGGCAACATGTGTCGTCCTGTTGTCAAGGAGGGTGATCCCGTCTATCAACGCAAGGAGAAGGCTTCGCCCGATGAGAAGGACGAATACTTTGTAGTACAGACCAAGGACAAGTATAAGTATGCGCAGAACATGCTGTTCCCACGTATGTATGACTCTGGCCATGCCAGTGCCTATGAGCAGTGGATGAACGGTGTTGATGGTACGGAAGTTCCCTATGATCGTTGCGGTGAGCAAATAATGGTCAAGGTGCCGTCTCAGATTGACAACATCTGGTTCTTTATTACTTACCAGTGCAACTTCATGTATTGGCGTTACTTTATGTGGAACTTCGCCGGTCGTCAGAACGACCTGCAAGGTAATGGTGAGCCTGAGCATGGTAACTGGATTACCGGTATTTCGGCACTTGATAATATGCGCTTAGGTAATCAGGATAACCTGCCTGACGACCTGAAGAACAACAAGGGACATAACGTGTTCTACTGTCTGCCGCTCATATTAGGTCTGCTGGGGCTCTTCTGGCAGTCACTAATGAAGCAGCAGAAGGGCATCCGCCAATTCTGGGTGGTATTCTTCTTGTTCTTTATGACAGGCTTGGCCATCGTCATTTACCTGAACCAGACTCCGCAACAGCCTCGTGAACGTGACTATGCTTACGCCGGATCGTTCTATGCTTATGCTATCTGGTGCGGCATGGGTGTGGCAGCACTCTACGACCTGCTGCGTCGCTTTGCCAAGAAGCATGAGACAATCATTGCCACTATTTGTGGTGTTGCTGCGTTGCTGGTTCCCATCCAGATGGTTAGCCAGACGTGGGACGACCACGACCGTTCGGGTCGTTATACCTGCCGTGATTTTGGTCAGAACTACCTGATGTCGTTGCAGGACGAGGGTAATCCGATTGTCT
>Ga0310690_10008890_pt1 | contig 12674 bp, 9 predicted proteins | sample AusTroGonzalo_MG_2_FD_207661 | JGI IMG/M metagenome (GOLD analysis project Ga0310690, IMG submission 207661) | Bovine rumen microbial communities from tropical cattle in Woodstock, Queensland, Australia - Gonzalo_04 (v2) (version 2) | ecosystem: Host-associated > Mammals > Digestive system >...
CGACGTGCAGAGTCGTGAGTTCCATACCATTACCGGTAAGTTCAACGGCAAACGTATCAGTTGTATCTCGACGGGTATCGGTACGGACAACTGCGATATCGTGATGAACGAGATTGATGCGTTGGCGAATATCGATTTCGCTACCCGTACGGAGAAGGAGAACAAGCGCTGTTTGGACATCGTGCGTATCGGTACGTGTGGTGGTATGCAGGAAGATATTCCTTTGGGCACGTTCTTGGTAAGCCAGAAATCGATTGGTTTCGATGGTGTTCTTGCTTTCTATGAGGATCGCGATAAGATTGCTGATCTCGGTTTTGAGAAAGCTTTTGTGGACTTTATCGGTTACCCGAAGAAAGCCGCTGTGCCGTACGTAGTAGCTGCTAATCCGGAGTTGGTAGATCGCATCGCGAAAGACGATATGATGAGAGGTTGCACGATTGCGGCGAACGGATTCTATGGCCCGCAAGGTCGTGTGCTCCGTGTAGGTCTGGCTGTGCCCGATATCAACGAGAAGATCACCGCTTTCCGTTACGAAGGTCAACGTATCACCAACTACGAGATGGAAGGTTCGTGTATCGCCGGTCTGGCGCTCCACATGGGTCACCACGCAATGACCGTTTGCTGCGTCATCGCACAGCGTAAGATCGAAGCGGCAAACACCGATTATAAACCGCGTATCAAAGAGTTGGTACGCACTGTACTTGAACGTATCTAATGAGAAAACAATTAGCAATCATCTTGGCAGCCGCGGGGATACTCTGCGGCTGTCAACAAAAAGAACAAGCATTCCAATACAACGTGGATAAGTTCTATGACCTCGAAATACTCCGCTATGACGTACCGGAGTTTGATAGTTTGAGCCTGCAGCAGAAACAACTGCTGTACTGCTTGAGTGAAGCAGCCCTCTGGGGACGCGATATCCTGTTTGACCAGAACGGCCGTTATAACCTCCGTATCCGTCGGGCATGCGAGGCCTTGTACCTCAACTATCCGTATGACAAGGCAGCTCCGGAGTTCGCGGCTTTTGAGCGTTACCTTAAACGTGTCTGGTTCTCCAATGGCATTCACCATCATTATTCCGAAGATAAGTTCCTGCCGGAATTTGACCAAACTTGGTTTGTAGCTGCTTGTGAGGCAGCCGGAGTGGAGTATGATGCGGCAATCCTGCCGGTTATGTTTGATCCGGCGGTTATGCCGAAGCGTACAACCGCACAAGACGGAGTCGATCTGGTCGCTTGTTCTGCGGGTAACTATTACGGCGAAGGTGTCACCCAAGCCGAAGCAGAGGCTTGGTATGCCGCTCACAAAGACAACAGCCCGGAACCGCTCTGGATCGGTTTGAACTCCCAACTCGTCAAGAACGAGAAAGGGCAGATCGAAGAGCGCGTCTATAAAGTAGGCGGACTCTACGGCGAGGCTATCGAGCATGTGGTGTACTGGCTCAAAGAGGCACTGCAATATGCCGAGAATGACCAACAACGCGAAGTGCTCAACAAACTGATTGCCTTCAACGAGACCGGTGACCTTAAACTCTTTAACGAATACTGTATCGCGTGGGTGAAAGACCTCGACAGCCGTGTTGATTTCGTCAACGGTTTCACCGAGACCTATTCCGATCCTTTGGGCATCACCGGTACATGGGAGTCGATGGTTAACTTCAAAGATCTGGCTGCAACCAAACGTACCCAACTCATCTCGGACAATGCACAATGGTTTGAGGACCATTCGACGACAGACCCCAAATACAAGAAAGAGGAAGTCAAAGGTGTCACCGCCAAGGTCATCACCGCTGCCATCCTTGCCGGTGACTGCTATCCTGCCACTCCGATCGGTATCAACCTGCCGAATGCCAACTGGATCCGTAAAGAGTACGGCTCTAAGTCGGTGACTATCGACAACCTCATGCATGCCTACAACGAGGCTGCCAAAGGCAACGGTTTCAACGAGGAGTTCATGATCGACGATGAGATCCGTGCGATCTATGAGAAATACGGTGCGATGTGCGGTGACTTGCATACCGATTTGCATGAGTGTGTTGGTCATGGTTCCGGCAAACTGATGCCGGGTGTTAGCAAAGATGCACTCAAGGAGCATGCTTCCACCATCGAAGAGGCACGCGCCGACTTGTTCGGACTCTATTATCTGGCAGATCCGAAGCTCGTTGAACTCGGTCTGTTGCCGAATATGGAAGCGTACAAGGCAGGTTTCTACCAGCAGATGATGAATGGTCTCATGACCCAACTTGTGCGTATCGAGCCGGGTAAGGACATTGAGGAAGCACACATGCGCAACCGCCAACTCATTGCTAACTGGTGTTATGCACACGCAAACGGTGAGATGGAGATCATTGAACGTGACGGCAAGCACTACCTCCAGATCAATGACTACGAAGGCGTACGTCGTCTGTATGGTGAACTGCTCGCTGAGATCCAGCGTATCACGTCGGAAGGAGACTATCCTGCTGCCAAAGAGATGGTGGAGACCTACGCTGTGAAAGTCAACCAAGACCTCCACAAAGAGATCCTGGAGCGCTACAAGCAACTCAACCTCGCACCCTATAAAGGTTTCGTGAACCCCGTTTACTGTGTAGAACGTAACGCCGAAGGCGAAATCACGGATGTGAAACTCGACTTCACGGAAGGGTATATTGACCAACACCTGCGTTACAGCCGCGACTATAGTCCGCTACCGAGTGTCAATTAAACTACCGATATCGAAATCTATCGCCAGCAGAATACTGTTGTTGCAGGCTATCCATGGAGATCCGCTTATGCGGGTCTCTTCGGATATGCCGGACGATATACATGTGCTCCACGATGCCCTCGCGCGCCTGCGCGATTATAAAAAAGGAGAGCCGCTCACACTCTACCTCAAAAACTGCGGTACGGCCTTAAGGTTTTTGCAGGTACATTTAGAGAAATGCTATCCCGGCGAACCGATCACCCTTACCGGTGACCCGCGTCTCATGGAGCGGGATGGCAAACCGACCAGCCAAGCGACTTCTGCACGAATACTTCACGGTGAGAACATTCCCGTTGAACCCGACGAATCGCCGTATATCACCATGTCCCGCTGTATCGCTGAGGCTTATCCGAATGTAGCTTTGGAAGCCGATTGGAGTAGTGCTGCCTTTTGGTATGAGTATGTCGCGATTCATAGCGGAGAATTGAGATTGGAGGGCCTTCAGAAAGATAGCCTTCAAGGAGACCGTGTTGTGGCGGATATCTATGCCCGATACTTCGGTGTAGAAACGGAGTTTGAGGATGGTGGCGTACATATTAAACAATCACCAATCACCAACCACCAATCACCAATTGCAATTGATTTTATCAATTGCCCCGACCTGTATCCTGCGATTGCTCTAACCTGCGAAAAATTGGGTATAGCACTGCAGGCTACTGGTATAGAAAATCTGCGACACAAAGAATCTGACCGTATAGAGGCTGTACAGAAACATGAGGTCCGGAACGACCATCGCATAGCGATGGCACTCATGGCGGCGGACTATCCGGTGTCCATCGAAGAACAAGCATGTATCGCCAAGAGTTATCCCAATTTTGCACCCCAACATATCACGCCGATTAAAGGGGTCAATGACGAAGGCAAAGGAAAGAAATTCGCGCTCTCTAAACTCATCCATGCCGCCTCTTCCGAGTACCTCTGGTTGCACGATGATGATGTCGTTTTGCCGGAAGCTACGCAGAAAGCGATGATTTTAGAAGGAGATCTGATTATTTTGCCGCTTCGCATGGAGAGCCTTTCCGACAAGCCTTCTTTGTTAGAGCGTCTTCAAATAGCGGAATATGCGGCGATACAAGAACTCACCATGCGTACCGCCAAACGCGGCCAAGCTGTCATGTGTTCAGGAGCAAACCTCATTGTCAAACGCGATACATGGTTGGCTTGCGAACCCGAACTCCATCCGGAGATTCCTTCCGGAGATGACATGTTCCTCCTCGAAGCAGTCAAGCGGCACGGCAATTCCGTTTCCGTCATCGACGAGCCCGCCTTCACGGTCATCGTGCGTCCACAAACCTCATGGCGTGCGTTCTTCCGTCAGCGAATGCGGTGGGCAGGCAAAGCCCCGCATTACACCGACCGCGACATCATCCGTTGCGGACGGCTGGTCGTGCTTGCAAACATTCTCCAACTCCTTTGTCCACCCATCCTCCTCATCAAGTTCCCCATCGAGTGGTCGCTTGTTAAGGCGCGCGAACCGCACACAAAGTGGTATGTGGCGCTGCTACTCGAAATCCTCTATCCGATTTATTTGTTGATATGCCTTATGGGAGGTCTCTTTCAAAAGAAAGAGTGGTGATTTTTTTCTTTTTGTTTGCGTATATGAAAAAAAAGTTGTAATTTTGCACGCGATTTAAAATCAAGAATATAAAATCGAAAATAGAAAATCAAATATATGGCAAGTTTTCAGAAGTTGACTCCTCGTGGTGAGGACTATTCAAAATGGTACAATGAGTTAGTGGTAAAGGCCGACTTAGCGGAGCAGAGTGCGGTTCGCGGATGTATGGTAATCAAACCCTATGGCTATGCCATCTGGGAGACGATTCAGGCGGAGTTGGACCGTCGTTTCAAAGAACAGGGTGTGAAGAACGCCTATTTCCCGCTTCTTATCCCGAAATCCTTCTTGAGCCGTGAGGCCGAGCACGTAGAGGGTTTTGCAAAAGAGTGTGCGGTGGTGACCCATCACCGTCTGATGAATGACCCGAATGGCAAGGGTGTGATCGTCGATCCGCAGGCGAAACTGGAGGAAGAACTCATCATCCGTCCGACCTCGGAGACCATCATCTGGAGCACCTATAAGAACTGGATCTCGTCTTATCGCGACCTGCCGATTCTGTGCAACCAGTGGTGTAACGTCATGCGTTGGGAGATGCGTACGCGTCTGTTCCTGCGTACGGCCGAGTTCCTCTGGCAGGAAGGTCACACGGCCCATGCTACAAAGGAAGAGGCAGAGGACTACGCCCGTCAGATGCTGGACGTATATGCTGATTTCGCAGAGAACGTGATGGCGATTCCGGTAGTGAAAGGTGTCAAGAGTCCGAATGAGCGTTTCGCAGGTGCCCTCAACACCTATTGCATCGAAGCGATGATGCAGGACGGTAAGGCGCTGCAGGCAGGAACCTCTCACTTCCTGGGTCAGAACTTCGCCAAATCATTTGACGTGCAGTTCCTCTCCAAAGAGAATAAATACGAGTATGTTTGGGCAACCTCTTGGGGCGTTTCGACGCGTCTAATGGGTGCGCTTATCATGACCCATAGTGATGATAGCGGTCTGGTTCTGCCGCCGCACTTGGCACCGATTCAGGTAGTGATCGTACCGATCTTCAAGAAGGAGGAGGACCTGGCGAAACTGATGGAGAAACTGAATCCGATAGCCGACCAGTTGAAGGCGCTCGGTATCCGCGTCAAAGTGGATACGGACGAGAAATATACGCCGGGATACAAGTTCGCCGATTACGAACTCAAGGGTGTGCCGGTTCGTCTGGCGATGGGTGGTCGTGACTTGGAGAACAACACCATCGAGATTGCCCGTCGTGACACGCAGACCAAGGAGACGATCTCGCTTGACGGCATCGTGGAGAAGATCCAAACCTTGCTCGAAGAGATCCAGGCGAACCTGCTCAAGAAAGCACTCGACTTCCGTATCGCTAATACCCGCGAGGTGAATAGCTACGAGGAGTTCAAAGAGGAAGTGAAGAAGGGTGGTTTCATCCTCGCCCACTGGGATGGTACACCGGAGACGGAGCAACTCATCAAAGACGAGACCAAAGCTACCATCCGTTGTATCCCGTCGATTGAACTGCCGGGCCATACGAACGAACCGGGTACCTGTATGGTGACGGGCAAACCGTCTGCCGGCCGCGTGATCTTTGCGCTCAGTTACTAATTGGCACGGTATTTGTCAGTAGCCCGATAAGATGAAACGACTACTGTACATAGTACCGGCTTTGGTGATGGCGCTGCAGGTGTCGGCCACCGATGCGTATCTGGACTCGTGTATGATCCGGGTGCAGGACGGCGACACGCTGTACATGGCGTACCTGCACGAGGTGTGGATATACCCGCCGCTGAAGTTCAAAAACAAAAAACAGGAGAAGTTCTACTGGCGAACCGTGCGGGATGTGAAGAAATGTCTGCCGTACGCCAAGAGCATCACCAAGGATATGGCCTATGCCGATGAGCAACTGGCGCAACTGCCGGACAACAAAGCCCGCAAGAAATGGTGGCGTGCGTACGAGAAGCAACTCTTTAAGAAATACGAGAAGGACTTCCGCGGCATGTATGCCAGCCAGGGAAAGATGCTGATGAAACTGCTGGACCGGGAGACCAACAAATCGAGTTACGACCTGATCGTGCAGTACAAGAGCAAATCCACCGCGGATTTCTGGCAGTTCATCGCCAAGCTCTTTAAGAACGACCTCAAGGACGAGTACGATGCTGCCGACAAGGACCGTATCACCGAGCGGATCATCAATCTCGTGGAGGCAGGCCAGTTGTGAGACAACAAACAATAGAACTATGATATACAGATTTACTTTTTCGTGCGAAGAAGGTGATCCTGCCTTCCGCCGCGTGTTTGAAGCCGATGCAGACGCTACGTTCTTAGAACTGCACGAAGCCATTCTGAAGAGTGTCGGGTATCCGGACGATCAGATGACCTCTTTCTTCCTCTGCAACGATGAGTGGGAGAAAGGTCAGGAAGTGACGCTGGTAGAGATGGAGTCGAGTTACGACTACGACAACATGGTGATGAATGAGACGCGACTCAGTGACCTCATTGAAGAGCAGGGACAGCGTCTGATCTACATCTTCGATCCGATGTTCGAACGCTATTTCTTCGGTAGCCTCAAGGAGATCAAACCCGGCTCGATGAACGGCGTCGAGTGCGTGGAGTCCAAGGGTAAGGCACCCAAACAACTCAAATCCGAAGATCCTCTAGCCGGTATCGACCGCGGAGGAGACGATGACTTTATGTTCGATGACGAGTTCAAGGACGAGTACGACTTGGGCGACATCGACATGGAAGGCTTCCAGGATCTCAGCTTCGACGACGGTACTATGTTCTAAACTGAACACTGACAACTGAAAACGCTTCTGCTTATAGTAGGTCCGACGGGTGTCGGGAAGACGGAGTTATCGCTACGCGTAGCGGAGCACTACGGCTGCCCGATCCTCAACTGCGACAGTCGTCAGATATATCGCAATATACCCATCGGCACAGCCGCTCCGACGGCGGAAGAACAAGCCCGCGTGAAGCATTTTTTTGTGGCAACGCGGAACTTGGATGAGGATTATAATGCCGGTCAGTACGAACGGGATGCCCTGGCGCTGTTGGAGGAACTGTTTAAAACGCATGAGGTCATAGTCATGACCGGCGGATCGATGCTATATGCCGATGCGGTCTGCAAGGGTCTGGATGACCTGCCTTTCGTGCCGGCCGCCATTCGCCAACAGGTGCAACAGGCGTATGAGAAACAAGGTCTGGAATGGTTGCAAACCGAAGTGCAACGGCTTGATCCAGACTATTGGACTGTCGTTGATCAACAGAATCCTGCCCGCCTGGCGCATTGTGTGGAACTGTGTCTGGCGACCGGCCAACCCTATTCATCGCTCCGCACGAACACAGTCAAGCAACGTCCGTTCCGTATCGTCAAAATAGCGCTGGATCGTCCGCGCGCGCAACTGTACGAGCGTATAGACCGGCGCGTAGAACAGATGATCGCGGACGGGTTGGAGCAAGAAGCCAGAGCCGTTTACCCCCAACGCCGACTCAATAGCCTCCAGACCGTCGGATACAAAGAGCTCTTTGCGTATTTTGACGGCGAATATGACCTCAATCGGGCGATTGAACTGATACAACAAAACTCACGCCATTATGCCAAACGGCAACTAACCTGGTTCCGGCGTGATGAAGATATACATTGGCTGGATGCCAACGAAGATTATGAAACGAATATACATCGTATTGACACTCTGCTGCGCGCTGATGGCGTGTAAGAAGACAGAGGTAAATTTCAACTATAGTCCCACCGAACCCCGTGCGGGTCAACCGGTGTCGTTCAGTAACATCTCCACCGGAGGGGAAGAGTGGGCATGGACCTTTGGTGACGGGGGAACATCGTCACTCAAATCACCGACGTATACCTACAAACAACCCGGCACCTATATGGTCACTCTCAAGGTGGATAAGAAGAACTCCCTCGTTTGTTCCCAACAGATCACAGTCTATGACACCGTGCCGACATTCGTTTGCTCCGATAGTGTGTTTACTATCTACAAGGACTATACCTTCACCGCCAATCTTTATAACCCCTATAACTACAAGGTGAGTTACCAATGGGCAATCGACGGCGAGGTGAAGGGTACGGATAAGAGTCTGACCTCCTATTTTACCCAAGATAAGACCACCAAGGTCGCCCTGCGTGTCATCCTCAATAATACGGATACCACCGATATCGTGAAAGAACTCTCTGTCTCCAATCGTGAGACCAATGCCGTTTATTTCCGTACTGCCGCCGGCGATTACCGGCAGCGTATCTTCGGAACCCGTGCAGAGGAACCCAAGGCCATTCCTGCCGATCCGATCTTTAAGAACGAACAGGACACCATGCAGATCTATAACGGCAAGACCTTCCGTTTGAGTGATCTGAATGCACTGTTCCCCGGTATAGCGGGCTTTAAGATAGCGAATCGCCGTATCTACTACCGTCTGAACGGACTCTGGGTGGCGTCGCTGGATGGATCCAACCGCGTGCAGATCGAGACCGAACCATGTGCGGCACTCGGACTCGACATGGTGGATAACCGTATCTACTGGGCTGTTCCGGATGAAGTGAGATACATGCCGCAAATAGGTTCGGATAATAACCAGTTTGTCACCGAACCGCAGACAATCAACACCCTGAGCGGTGTGACCTGTATTGTAAGCGATAATAAAGAATGAAACAACCTGATTATATTTTTGAGACCTCTTGGGAGGTGTGTAACCGCGTAGGCGGAATCTATGCGGTGCTGTCCACGCGTGCTGCGTCCATGCAGGCGGAGCACCCGGACAAAGTGTTTTTCTTCGGTCCTGACTTCGGCGACCACAGTGATATCTATTTCAAGGAAGACAAGTCGCTTCTCAAGAAATGGAACGCACCCCTGCAGGTCCGTATCGGACGGTGGAAAGTACCCGGAGAACCGATTGCTATTCTGCTGAAGTTCGATGCCTTGTGGCCGAAAAAAGATGAGATATACGCCTGGGCATGGAATAACTTCCAAGTCCAGAGTCATGCCGCCTATGGCGACTACGACGAGTCATGCCTCTTCGGCTATGCCGCCGGCATGGTCATGGAGAGTTTGTATCGCCATCTGAATACTCCGAAGAATCGGATTCCTCTGAATTTCTGCGCCCACGCCAACGAATGGCAGACGGCTTTCTCGATCTTCTATCTCCGCGACCACTGTCCGCAGATAGCCACTCTCTTCACCACTCACGCCACCGGTATCGGTCGTTCGATCGCCGGTAACGGCAAACCGCTGTATGACTATTTTGAGGCCTATAACGGAGACCAGATGGCGTATGAACTCAACATGGTGTCCAAGCACTCGGTGGAGAAACAGGCAGCCCATTGGGCGGATTGCTTCACGACCGTCAGTGACATCACGGCGCGTGAGTGCAAGCAGTTGCTCGACAAACCCGTCGATATCGTGACGCCGAACGGTTTTGAACCGACGTTTGTACCCAAAGGCAAAGCCTTCGATGAACGTCGTGCGGAGGCTCGTGAAGCCCTGCGCCGCGTAGCCGGAGAGCAGTTAGGTGGAGTCGTACCGCAGAATGCGTTGTTGGTCGGTATATCCGGGCGTCTGGAGATGAAGAACAAAGGTATTGATGTGTTCGCTGAGGCTTTGGATAAGTTGGCGCAGAAGATATACCATAGTGACCAACCGGAGAAAGAAGTCGTGGCATTCGTCATGATCCCGTACCTGGACCGTGCTCCGTCTCGCAAGGGTAAGGTGAGTGCCGTCTTTGTGCCCTATTATCTCGACGGACAAGATCCGCTTTTCGGTATGAAATACTACGATCTCTTGTTGGGTCTGGACGTGACGGTCTTCCCCTCGTACTATGAACCCTGGGGGTACACACCGCTCGAGTCCTGCGCCTTCCATGTACCGACCATCACCACTTCACTGGCCGGTTTCGGTGTCTGGGCGGGCCAACAGAAAGACCAATTCGGTGTCGTGGTGATCGACCGCAATGACTCCAATTTCAATGCGGTGGCGGACCAGATTGCGGATGCCCTCTTGCGCTACGATCGTTTGTGCGGAGAAGACAAAGCCCGGGCACGCAAAGAAGCGGAGGCGGTAGCCAAGAAAGCGGATTGGAAGCATTTCTTCAAATACTACCGTCAGGCCTACGATATCGCCCTCAAGAAAAGAGATAATCGGATATACGAACTTCAAAACCCTCGCTTATTATGAAAAAGAGTTTATTGATCATGGCGCTCATGCTGCCGATAGCAGCATTCGCGTGCACGAACTTTATAGTAGGTAAAGATGCCTCTGCCGACGGCAGCACAATGATATCGTACGCCGCGGACTCGTACGGCATGTACGGTTTTCTGCATTTCGTACCGGCTGCTGATCATGAGCCGGGTGCGATGCGTATCGTCAAAGACTGGGATACCGGTCGTGAGCTGGGACAGATTCCGGAAATACCGCACACCTATACCGTGGTCGGTAATATGAACGAACATCAGGTAGCAATAGGCGAGACCACCTGGGGCGGACGCGAAGAACTCTGGGACACCGTCGGTATTGACTACGGCAGCCTGATTTACATCGCTCTGGAGCGTTCCAAGACTGCACGGGAGGCCATCGAGTGTTTCATCTCTCTCATCAACGAATACGGCTATGCCTCTGAAGGTGAAACCTTCTCCTTTGGTGATCCCAATGAGGTGTGGATGATGGACCTCATCGGAAAAGGTCCCGGTCGCAAGGGTGCTAACTGGGTAGCGGTCCGTATTCCGGATAATGCTATTGCCGGGCATGCCAACCAGTCGCGTATCACCAACCTGCCTCTCAGCAAGAAAGCGAAGCTCAATAAGAAACTGCGTTGCATGGTGAACGGCGATTGGATGTGGGATAAGGACGTCATTGCGTTTGCACGTGAGAAGGGTTACTTCACCGGTGCAGACAAAGATTTCTCGTTCCAGGCTGCGTACAACCCCTTTGACTTCAGCGGACTATATGTCTGCGAGGCACGTGTGTGGTCCTTCTTCAACCATTTCAGTACCGACATGGACAAGTACTTTGACTATGCTACCGGTAAGAATTTTCGCGATTCCAACGGAAAAAATGAAGGGGAACACATGCCGCTTTGGATCATACCGAATCGCAAAGTGACCGCACAGGATATGAAAGAGTGTATGCGCGATGAGTACCGCGGTACACCGCTCGATATCACCCAAGGCACCGATGCCGGACCCTGGAATAGCAAACTGCGTTTCGGTGGACTCGGCTTCAAATGTGCCGTCAATGGCACGGACACCCTCCAATATTGGTACGAGCGTCCGACGGCTACCCAACAGACTGCTTGGTCCTTCGTCGCACAGATGAGACTGGGTAAAAAAGGTATCTTCTGGTTTGGTGTCGATGATGCCGCATGCTCGTGTTACACACCGATGTACTGCTGCATCAACCATGTGCCGGAGTGTTTTGCCGAAGGCAATGGCGACAGTTATACCTTCTCCCCGACATCGGCGTGGTGGACCTTTAACCTCGTAGCTAACTGGGCATACACCAAGTACAGCCGCATGTATCCGCACGTGCGTGAGAACCAACAGAAATGGGATGATAAGTTCAATATCCAGATTGCCGGTGTGGATGAGCAAGCAGCGCAGATGAACGAAGAGGACGCGCGCGCGTTCCTTACGTCATACTCGTGCGCGCAGGCGGAGAACCTCGTGGCAGACTGGCAGCGACTCTATATCTACCTCGTTACCAAGTTCATCGACGGACAGGAACGCAAAGAGGAGAACGGAGATTTCAAACGAAACCCATACGGTCAGAGTTGCGGTCCCAACCGACTGCCGCTCCCCGAGACCTTCCTAAAAATGGTCGCTCCTGAGATTACACACGAATAAAAAAATGGTCCTCAAACGAGGGCCATTTTTAATTCTTAAATCAAAAATTTGAAATCTTAAATCTAAAATTTGTAACCGAAGGTTACATACCACCCCCATTCCCACATGTGCTGTTTCTCCACTGCTTTGTGTTTGATGAGGTTATTCAGACCGAAGTCATAACCAGCCTGCAGACGGTAACGGTCCCATTCCAGACCACCACCTACGCCGTATTGGATATTGGCACGAATCAACTCGTCCGCCATGCGGTCGTACGGTTCGGTTGGTACGTTGATCGACTGCAACCACGCCTCTACTTTGGGACTTAGATTCTTGTTCATATAGTCGTTCTGCGCCAGACCGATTTGCAACTGCGGACCGGTGTAGAAGAAGAGATTCAACTGTTTCCAAAGCGGAACGGTATAGAACACACGTACCGGAACCGTCAGATTGTGCGCTAACACGCGGTGCTGAATAGACTCTATCTGCGTACTCGGCGCATCGATACTCCGCCAGTGCTGCTCGTTCTTACCGTACAGCAGGGTATAA
>Ga0310690_10008891_pt1 | contig 12673 bp, 13 predicted proteins | sample AusTroGonzalo_MG_2_FD_207661 | JGI IMG/M metagenome (GOLD analysis project Ga0310690, IMG submission 207661) | Bovine rumen microbial communities from tropical cattle in Woodstock, Queensland, Australia - Gonzalo_04 (v2) (version 2) | ecosystem: Host-associated > Mammals > Digestive system >...
CAGAGCGGTGTCGTCCCATTCTGTTCCGCCCACAGGCCCAGGCTCTATCATTATTACTTTTATGCCAAATTGGGCGGCCTCAATGCGTAAGCAGTCAGATATGGCTTCTACGGCATGCTTGCTGGCATGATACCAGGAGCCTGTTGGCATGTATGTTTTGCCGGCAATAGATGACATATTGATTATTCTGCCGCTTCCGGCTTTGCGCATATTGGGCAGCGCAAGCTGGCACATTCTGGCCAGTCCGAATACATTAACTTCAAATTGCTTGCGTGCCAGCTCTATTGGAACATCCTCAAGCATGCCATGAGCACCAAAACCGGCATTGTTAACAAGCGCGTCAAGCTGTTTTCCTTCTCCGCATGCAATGTCTATTGCTTTTTTTATGGAGCTGTCATCCGCAAGGTCTAAATGAATAATAGAAGCTCCCTTTGCTTTTAAGTCTTGCATTTTTTCAGTGCGCCTGGCTGCGGCATACACTTTCCAGCCTTTTTTAAGGAATAATTCCGCTGTTTTTTTGCCTATGCCTGCGGAAGCACCTGTTATGAGCAGTGTTTTCATAAATAAAATTATACAATAAAGATATTATTTATTTGTCTTAACCTGCAAATATTACTCAATTTTCTTATTTCTAATTTGAAATTTACTCGTTATGTGTTATAATTATAATGGAAAGGTATAATAAGAAATATAAGGCGGTAATATGAAAAAAGGTTTTACGCTTATAGAACTTTTGGTGGTTGTGCTTATAATGGGCATATTGGCTTCCGTGGCCATGCCTCAGTATTTCAGCTCTGTTGAAAGGGCCAGGTCTGCTGAAGCTATTTCAGTAATGGGTGCGCTCTCTCATGAAATGGATGCCTGGCTTATGAATAGGAACAACAGGGCCTGGAACATGAATGACATTTCCCTGCCGGCAGGGAAAATAACTGGCACTAATTATTTGGAAACAAAATATTTTAAGTTTTATATTTGGTGCGATCATGAAAAGACTTTAACGTATGAAGTTGCTGGGCGATGCAGGATAGAAGCTACAAGGCTTACCCCTAATGCCGGCGGAAATTATGGTTTGTCTGCCTCTAGAGATCCTATAAGTGATTGGAGCCCTTGGTATTATAACTGCTGGTATGAAAATGAAGTTTCCAAAAGGGTATGCAAGGCCCAGCAAGGCGCGCCTCACTGGAGCGTGTCCGGGTATGCTAGCGGCAGCTGATAATCTTTGGTTTTTATGCTTATGTGATGTTTTTGCAAGCCCCCGGATACGGGGGCTTCTTAATTGCGGCTTTTGCATTAATAATTTAGTATTATATAATTACGGGAGTTATGCCATTAAGCGGCTCCCTTAGCCGTACGGAGGATTAAAATGAGAATACACATTGTTGCAAGAAAAATGAAAATGACCGACGCTATAAAAACTTTTATAGAAGAGCGCCTCGCTAAACTTCAGGACTATGTATCAGACATTGTTTGGGCCCAGGTAATAGTCTCTGTGGAAAAGAAACTTCACAATGCGGATATTGTGCTTCATGTGGGCAATCAGACGATGAAGGCTTCTGCCAGCACTGATGAGCTCTATTCTGCCATAGACAAAGTAATGACAAAAATGGAAGCCCAAATAAAGAAATATAATGGCCGCAGAACCGATCATCGCGCTGATGAGGTAATAGATGAGGAAGAGACTGTCGCTCTTATAGGCCCAGAAATCAATTTCACGGTTGTTAAAGATGTTCCGCTGAAAGCGATGTCAAAAGATGAAGCAGTTATTGAAATGGAAAAACAGGGCTTTACTTTCTGGCTTTATCAGGACCGCGACGCTAAGCAGATGCAGCTTGTGTTCAAGCGCATGGATAATACATACGGACTGCTTCAGCCGGTAAAATCCCGCTAAAGATCTGCCTGCAGAAAAGGCTATTGCGCCTGTCCCATGAAAGAAGAAAATAATGATGGAGCGGAAATAAAAAAGCCGCAGCGGTTCATTACCGTAAGAGAGCTTGTGCGCCGCAAAGGAGAAGTGCTTTGCCTGCGGCGTATTTCCGGCTTGCGCAGCATGGACAGGCGCATAACCGTAAAGCATGTTAATCGCCCTGGCCTTGCCATAGCAGGGCACATGGATCAGTTTCGCAGCGAGCGCATACAGATAATAGGCCAGGGAGAAGAGGCTTATTGCCGTAAGGAAGACAAAAGGCGCGTGCGGGGCAATCTTAACCGCATGTTTGAAAGCGGAGAGATTCCCTGCGTGATAATGAGCGGAGGAGTGAATCCTTTGCCGGTAATAAGAAAGGCCTGCCAAAAAGAGGGAGTTCCCCTTTTCGTGTCTTCGCTTGAAACTTCCCGCCTTATTCAGGAGCTTACAGGCTTTCTTGAAGAAGAACTGACCGACAAAACTTATGTTCATGGCGTTTTAGTGAATGTATATGGCTTGGGAGTTCTTATACAGGGCGATTCCGGGGTTGGAAAGTCAGAATGCGCCTTGGAGCTTGTTAAGCGCGGGCATATTCTGGTATCGGATGATGTGGTGGAAGTGCGCCGCCGCGTAGGAGGCTGGCTGATGGGCTACCCTCCCAGCACGCTTAAGCATCACATGGAAGTCAGGGGTCTTGGCGTTATTAATGTGGAAAAGCTTTTCGGAATAGGCTCAATAATGGATGAGTCTTATATAGAAATGCAGGTTAGGCTTGAAACAGTGGATTTTTCCCGTCTTGCCGAATATGACAGAACAGGCCTGCAAAACTCAACGGAAAGCATACTTGGCCTTGAAATTCCGGCATTGCGCCTTCCGGTTACGCCTGGCAGAAATCTGGCGGTTTTAATAGAAGTTGCTGCGCTTAGTCAGAGATTAAGGAATAATCAGGGTCTTTCCGCAGCTGAGCAGGCGGAGCGCAAGCTAATAAGAAATATGCGCCCTAAGCCTACCCGCAAGGCTGCCCGCAATGAAGAACAGTATGTTCAGGAAGAGGAAAAAACAGCAAAATAATGGCGCAAACTATGGCTGAAACAAAAGAAACGGGAAAAATTTTCATTGTTACCGGAATGTCTGGCGCAGGCAAAAGCCAGGCTCTTAAGTGTTTTGAGGATTTTGGATATTACTGTATAGACAATCTCCCCGTAGGTCTTTTTCCAGCTTTTGCTAAGCAGATGCAGGAAAAGAAATATCTTAGGCATGTGGCTCTTGGCGTAGACATACGCGAGGGCAGGTATGTGAAAAATTTCAACAGCGTTCTTGACAGCCTTATACATGAAGGCTATGAGCCTAAGATAATTTTTCTTGACGCAACCGATGAAGCCATAGTGCGCCGCTTTTCAGAAACCAGGCATCGCCATCCTCTGGGCAAGACTATACAGGAAGCCATCAAGGAAGAAAGGGCAATCCTGAGCGGAATAAAAACAAAAGCTAACCGCATAATTGACACTACCAAGCTGAAGCTTGGAGAGCTAAAGGAAATTATTTCCGGGCTGCTTGAAGTTAAGCAGGCCAAGGAAATGCAGCTTTCCGTTGTGTCTTTCGGATATAAGCACGGCCTGCCTTTGGATGCTGATATAGTAATGGATGTGCGTTTTCTTCCTAATCCGTATTATGTGCCGGAGCTTAAGGAAAAAACCGGGCTGGATAAAGAAATACGCGATTATCTTGACTCAAAGTATGGCTGTAAGCAGTTTCTAAATATTTATACGCGGCAGCTTATGATGATTCTGCCTTTATATATTAAGGAAGGAAAATCCTATCTTACCATAGCCATTGGCTGCACTGGCGGACATCACCGAAGCGTTTATGTTGCCAGCCAGCTGGCAAAAAAGCTTTTGGATTCAGGATATTCTGTTTCCGAATACCATAGGGATATAAGAAGGTGAAACATGGTTAATATTATCATTCTTACTCATGGGGAATTTGGCTCGCGCCTGCTTGAATGCTCTGAGAACATAGCCGGACATCAGCAGGAAGGCGTAAAGAATATATCTGTGTCAGCGCAAAAAACATTGGATTCAATAAAACAGGAGCTTGAGCAGTCTATAAGCGAATTTTATTCAGATGAAGGGCTTATAATTCTCGCAGACATGCCTGGCGGCACGCCAATGAATGTGGCTTATCCTCTAGCTAAGGATTTGCCTAAATGCGCTGTTATATGCGGCATAAATGTAAATATGCTGATATCTGCTTTTACTTCTAGAAAACAGCTTCCGTTTGAAAAGCTGACAGAAAAAATCATAGAAGATGGAAGAAAGGCTATATGCGAGGTTAAAAGCCTTCTTTCCGGAAATCGCATAGGCTGAACATGTTAAGTTTTTTCAGAGTAGATGACAGGCTTGTTCACGGCCAGGTGGTAGAGGGGTGGATTCCTGCTTTTGGCATTCAGGCTCTGGCTGTCATTTCTGATGAAATATCTGCGGATTTGCTGCGGCAGAAGCTTATAGAATTTGCTGTTCCAGCAGGCATAGAAATTAAATTCATATCATTGGCAGATGCCCCTAAGGAGCTTGCGGCAATTGATTCTTCCCCGCTTAAGACTATGGTTCTCATGCCAAGCATGGCTGAGCCGGAAGCCATGGTAAGGGCTGGCATAAAAATCTCATCGCTTAATATAGGCGGCCTGCTTTATTCCGCGTGCCGCGGTCTTTCCAAAGGACAGCATCTTTCTGTGTCAGATAAAGAAAAAGAAGGCATGAAGTTTCTTTCCATGAATGGCGTTGTTTTTGACGGACGGGGAGTTCCTTCTGATATTTCCCTTGATATGCTGGAGCTTGCCGGATTGAAATGACGCAATTTACGCAAATATTGCTTTCAGGACTGATTTCCGGCATTCTAGTGCTGGATTCAGTGCAATTTTGCCAGTTCCTTTTTTCCAGACCATTCTTCGCAGGCATTATTTTAGGCCTTGCAAATGGCTGTCCTATAGAAGGCGCGGTTATGGGCCTTCTTTTTGATTTGCTTTATTCTTTTGCTATACCGGTGGGAGGAAGCATCCCGCCCAATGGCCTTGCCGGCATTGCGGCTGCTTCCATTGCCTTCGGCTCTGCCGGTTTCAGCGAGCCAATGGCTTTCTTTTATGGAATGCTCTTTGCCTGGCTTTATTCTCTTGCAGACAATAAGATACGCATAATTCGCTCGTCATGGAATTTGCCTTTTGCTGAAAAGATTTCTCATGGCTTCGTATCTTTTAAAATTTTGTTTTTGCGCTCATTTGCCGCTGATTTTCTTGTAATTGCGCTTATGGCTGTTATAGCCGGGGCGCTAGCCATGCTCATATCCTTCTGCATTCCTCATATTGCATTTATTGAAAACGGGGCCCGGTTTGCTTATTCATTTGTTCCTGTTCTTGGCATTTCTTCTCTATATTTTCATTTTAGAAGAAATATTCTTGCTCTTTCCTCAAGAAAATCAAACTTTTCGGATGCTAAGGCATCTGACAGCGTATGCGGTGCCGGTTGTGGCGGACAGTCTGGGAAAAAAAATGAATCTCAGTCAGCTTTGTCTATAGATGACTCAGATAAAAAAATGCTTTCCGCAGTATTCCGCCGCCTTTTTTTTATACAAGCGGGCTGGAATTATGAGCGTTTTCAAAATTTCGGCTTTTTGTATGCCATGATGCCTTTTATTGAAAAAATATATCCTGATCCTGTAAAAAGAAAGGCTGCCATGCTGCGCAATTTTCAAATGGTTAATACTCATCCCGTGATGGCTTCGCTGCTTGCAGGTGTTGTAGCCAGGCTTGAAGAAGATTTTTCAGCAGGAAAAATCTCATTGCAGAGGCTTTCAGCATTAAAGCAGTCTGTTTCTGCTGCTGCAGCCGCAGCAGGGGACAGATTTTTTTGGGCCAGGCTTAAGCCAATAGCTCTTCAGCTTGGCATTTTTGCATGGCTTCTTGCCGGATATGCTGGCTGGCTTTTTAATTTCCAAGAGATTTATTCCAAGCCGTCAGCTGCCGTGCTTATTGCGGGCCCTATTGTTTCCATAGCTGTTTATTCTTTTTTTGCAGTGAGCATGCGCTGGAATGCTCTAAAAGCAGGATATTATGGCCAGGAAAATAATCTTTTCGGTTTGTCGTCCCTTCCTCTGGAAAAGTATATGCGCAGGGCCGATTTGTCCGGTTTTTTCTTTTCAGTTGCTCTAATCATAGAAATGTTTGCTTTTTTCTTTGTAAAGAACAGTGCTATGGGCACTGGCAAAAATTTAGTGTTAATAATGTTTGTTTTAATGGTTTTAGCTTTATTTTCTGGCCGTCTTTTAGTGTCGCGCGGAATAGGAATGCATAAAGCCGCAACAGTTTTGCTTTTAGCGGCTATTGTTTTTTCCGCTGCCGGAGTTCCGCTTGTCGCATTTTGCTTATGATTAAAAAAAATATTAAGGTTGTGAATGAGCTTGGCATACATGCCCGCCCAGCTGGGATGATAGTTAATACCGCATCATCTTTCCCTTGTGAAGTTTGGCTGGAGAACGAAGACGGCATGAATGTGAATGCAAAAAGCATTATGGGAGTAATGATGCTTGCCGCCGCCTGCGGCTCTAATCTTCTTTTAACCGCTAATGGAGGAAAAGAGGAAGATGCGGTTAAAGCTATAGAGAAACTTTTTGCTGATAAATTTGATGAGGACTGATAAGTAAATTTATGCTAATCAAGAAAGGCATAGCAGCCAGTCTGGGCATAGCGATGGGCCCTGCTCTTGTGATAAATAAAGAACAGGGCCGCGCTGAGAAACGCATGCTTACGCCGGAAGAGGCTCATGCTGAGGTTCATCGCTTTAAAACTGCCGTTGAACAGACTAGAGCTGATCTTAAAGCCATGCGCGATAAAGTGCTTTCCGTGCTTGGCAAAAAGCATGCCCGTCTTATTGATGCGCATAATCTTATATTGTCTGATGTTATCATAACGCAAACCATACCTAAAAAAATACGTGGCAAGCTGATAAATGCAGAATATGCCTTGCAGGAAGCTCTTGATAATATAGAAAGACAGTTTGCGAAAATTGATGATGAGTACTTCAAGGAGCGGCGCTTTGATTTTATTGATGTGTTTAAGAAAATAGCGTCTCATCTTGCATCCGCTGAAAAAGCCTCATCTGAGAATATATCCGAGCCTTCGGTTTTGGTAGCATCTAGCCTTTTTCCTTCTGACACTATGGCTTTTAGGGAAAATAAAAATGTGCTTGGCTTCTGCACGGATTTAGGATCAAAAGCCAGCCATACTGCTATTTTTGCTCAAAGCGCCGGATTGCCGGCAGTGGTCGGTCTTGTGGATATTTCCTCTCAGCTGCGCACAGGCGATTATATTATCGCAGATGGGGAACAAGGCATTGTTATTGTTAATCCCAGGGCCGCAATAATAAACAAATATAAAGCCCGCAAGGCTGAACTGGAAAAGGAAGAAGCTCTTTTTAGCCGCCTTAAAGATCTTCCCGCTGTTACCGTTGATGGCCATAAGGTTAATGTTTTTCTTAATCTTGATGCAGAAGGCTCTCCCTTTAAATGGAAGCGCCTTAAGGCCGGAGGCATAGGCCTTTGCCGTACGGAAGGTCTTTTTATGAACCGCTCCATTCTGCCATCTGAAGATGAACAGTATGAAAAATATCTTGAGCTGGCTAAAGCCTATTCCGGCTGCCCGGTTATTATCCGTACGGCAGACATAGGCGGGGACAGGGCAACTAAGCTTGGAATAAAAGGCCTTCATGATGAAAGAAATCCTTTTATGGGGTTCCGGGGCATAAGGCTATTTCTTAAATACCCGGAGCTTCTGAAAACGCAGCTGAGGGCTTTGTTCCGCGCAAACATAAAGGGAAATATTTCCATAATGATCCCTATGGTCACTTCTTATAATGAAGTGGAAGCTTTTCGCCAGATTGCTGATTCAGCGATAGCAGAGCTTGCCGCGGAAGGCAGGCCTGCAAAGCCATGCAGGCTTGGGATAATGATTGAAATCCCTTCTGCCGCTCTTATAGTGGATCAGCTCCTTTCCCTTGTTGATTTTATTTCCGTTGGCACAAATGATCTTATACAGTATTCATTGGCTGTAGACAGGGTTAACCAGTATGTTTCCTCTCTTTACGAGCCTTTTCACCCGGCCGTGCTAAGGCTGCTGCACCTGATTACGGAAGCTGCCAAAAGATGCGGCAAGGAAGTTAGCATTTGCGGCGAAATGGCCTCAGATCCTGAAGCTGCCGCATTTTTGGTCGGAATTGGCGTTGACACGCTTTCTGTTACGCCTAAGATGTTTTTGCGAATAAAGAATGCCGTAAGAAAGCTGAATTTCAAGACTTCCGCCGCAATGGCATTGTCTGCCTTGGATTTGCCAAGCGCAAAGAAGGTTAGGGCTTTATTTGATAGTGAAAACAGTACACATTCTAAATTATGAACATAAGAAATTTTTGCATAATAGCTCACATAGACCATGGCAAGTCAACTCTTGCTGACCGTTTTCTGCGCCTTACGGAAACAGTTCCTGACAGGCAGATGAAAGAGCAGTTCCTGGATGGCATGGAACTGGAAAGAGAGCGTGGGATAACCATAAAGGCAAAAGCCGTAAGGATGATTTACAGGAGCGAAGCGGATGGCCAGGAATATATAATGAATCTTATAGACACTCCCGGACATGTGGACTTTTCCTATGAGGTTTCCCGTGCCATGGCCGCCTGCGAAGGCGCAATACTGCTTGTGGATGCTTCGCAAGGAGTTGAGGCGCAAACGCTTGCGCATGCGCATTTGGCCCAGTCTTTGGGCCTTACCATAATACCAGTAATAAACAAAATTGATCTTGCTTCCGCAGATCCTGATGCCACTGAAGAACAGATATGGGAAGTTCTGAAAGATCCTGTAGAGGCAACGCGCATTTCCGCTAAAGATGGCCGTGGAGCCAAGGAAGTGCTGGAACGCATAATACGCGAAGTTCCTCCGCCTTCAGGCAGCCCGGATAAGCCTTTGCGCGCTTTGGTTTTTGATTCTTTTTATGATTCTTATAAGGGAGTAATAATATATACCCGCATAGTTGACGGGAAAATAAGCACAGGCAAGAACATAACATTTTATTCCAATGGAAAGTCTTATAAAATAGAAGAAATAGGCACGCTAAGCCCTAAGCTGATAAAGGGCAATTCTCTCCAGGCTGGAGAAGCCGGATATATAGTTGCGGGAATAAAGGACATTCATGAAATAAAAATGGGAGATACCATTTTTGAAAAGGATAAGCCGGAAAATGAGCCGTTGCCCGGATACCAGGAAGTGCATCCTGTGGTGTATGCCGGCTTTTATCCGGTGAACACTACTGAATACACGCAGCTTAAAACGGCCATAGAAAAGCTGAACCTTACTGATTCATCTTTCACTTTTCAGGGAGAAACCTCTAAAGCGCTTGGTTTTGGTTTCCGTCTTGGTTTCATGGGGCTTCTTCATCTTGATATAATCAAGGAGCGCATTGAGAGGGAATTTGATATTCCTCTCATAGTCACTAATCCCAATGTCATTTATAAGGTTAAGGCCAGGGGCAAGGATTTCAATCCTGGCGAGTATAAAGATGTCAATAACCCGGCAGATTTTCCTTATCATGGCGATATAGTTGAGGTAATGGAGCCTTATGTGCGCGCCCGCATAATAGCGCCGCAGACATATATGGAAGGCATAATGAATCTTCTTAAGGAAAAAAGAGGAGAGCATTTAAGCATAGAGTATATTTCCGCAACCAGGGTGATAGTGGAATATATGCTGCCGCTTTCAGAAATTATAATGGATTTTTATGACAGGCTTAAGTCTGTCTCTAAAGGCTATGCTTCTTTTGACTATAATTCAACGGAATATAAGCCTTCCGATATGGTTAAGGTTGAAATGCTGCTTCATGGCGAAACAGTGGATGCCCTTTCTTATATATCTCATCGCAGCAAGGCTTTGGCCAGTTCCCGAAGCTTATGCGAAAAACTGAAACAGCTTATACCTAAGCATATGTTTGAGATTGCCATACAGGCTCAAGTTAACGGGCGCATAATAGCGCGCGAAACTTTAGGCGCTCAGCGCAAAGATGTTCTTGCCAAATGCTATGGCGGAGACATAACCAGAAAACGAAAGCTGCTTGAAAAACAGAAAGAAGGCAAAAGACGCATGAAACTTATGGGCTCTGTGGAAATACCGCAGGAAGCTTTCATGTCATTGCTGAAAATAAGCCAGGGAAAATAATAAAATATCTATTTAGGAGAACATTATGGAAGAAAAGCTTTTTTGGATCGGCATACTGATGGGCTTGCATCTTTTTGGCACGAATTTACTGAAAGAAAAGAACAAGCTCAATGAGGATAATAATCTTACTAGAATATGGCATTGCGTTTTTACAGGCCTTGCAGGCTTTATATTGATGGTTCTTATCGCAGTAAGCTTGGATAACCGCAATGCGGAAGTTTCTACCACCATACTGTTTTCCGGCAGACAGCTGGGATATGGCTTTTTTGGCATGATTGCCTCAGCCGTTTATTCATGGTTCTTATGGCCTAAAAAAGAAACCGGATCAAAAAAAGGGATGCTTTCTGTTCTTGCCGGCGACATGGAATGGTCTGAAACAATATTCTCTGCCGTTTTGCTGGCCTCCTTCGTGATGTACTTTTTCGTTCAGGCTTTTAAGATTCCCTCTTCATCTATGGAAAGAACATTTCTGATAGGCGATCATCTTTTTGTGAATAAAATAGTGTATGGCATACGCATTCCTTACACTGATGTTAAGCTGCTAAAATTCTTTAAGGTAAACCGCGGAGACATTGTTGTTTTCCGCTTCCCATCTGACGATCCGAAAGAGTTTCAGTGCGGAGGCTATCAGTACGGACGTGATTTCATTAAACGCGTTATTGGCATTCCCGGAGATAAAGTTGAGGTAAAGGAAGGCAGAGTTTTTGTAAATGACAAAGAGCTGAAAGATGAAAAATATGCTCAGCATGTTGATCCTAACAGAATCCCTAAAGAAGAAACAAAACTTTCCGCGGAAGATTATCAGCAGTATTGGGAGAAACGCAAGTCTGGACAGCTTTTCTCTGAGGCTGTTAGGGATAATTTCGGGCCTGTTGTAGTGCCTGAGAAAAGTTATATGGTAATGGGCGATAATCGCGACCGTTCCTGTGATTCACGCTATTGGGGCCCTGTTCCGGAAAGCAAAATCAAAGGCAAGGCCTGGGTTACTTATTGGCCGCCTTCACGCATAGCCTTCCCTGACTGATTGCTTTGCATTCTTTCTCTGCGATGGCGGGCACGCCATCGCTGCTGCTTAAAAAGGAGGACTGATGGATTGCATAAAAACTGCCGATGCTAAACTTCTGCTGGAAATTCAAAAAACTGATTTCCAGCGCAGTCTGTATGAGAAAGAGCTGTCATCTGTTCCTGAAAAAATAAAAACTGAAGAAAATGCGTTTGATAAGGAGAAAGCTGCCTGGCAGGTTTTTGCTGATAAAGTTAAATCGCTGCAGCTGAAACAGCGTCAGGCTGAACTGAAAGCGGCGGAAACAGAGCAGACAATAGAAAAATACCAGTTTCAGCTTCATTCGCTGAAAGACAATGCTGCATATCAGACAATGCTTATGCAGATTGAGAATGCAAAAAAAACAAAGGATGAAGCTGAAACAGCTGCCCTTATGCTTCTTGATGACATAGAATCAGCTCAAGCGGAAGAAAAAGAAGCAAAGAGAAATTTGTGTGCCTGTGAGCAGAAAATGAAAGACGCTCTGCTTAAGCTTGCGGAGCGAAAAAAACAGCTGGAAGCATTTATTGCCATAGAGCAGCAGAAGAAAAATTCTCTTGCGGCTAAAATAACAGACAAGAAAATTTTTGAACAGTATGAGACTGTAAGCAGAAAACGGGGAAGAATAATTTTTGCGGTGAAAGATGACGGCAGCAAACCGTTTTGCCCGAACTGCAATATGTCCCTTACTGCAAATACGGCGGGGCTTATGAGAAAAGCTGATACTTTCGCCGTATGTCCTGAATGTTTCGCATGGCTTTGCCGTGAAATCGTTTAGGCATATTTGGATTTGACAGCGGACGGGGAGCCGCTCTTCCGCTTTTGCGGTTGGGAGGAACTTCCGGACTGCACAGGGCATGAGGCCGGCAAAACCTCTCCCTCCGGGCCTTGTGGCCTGCGGAGTGGCATAAGCCGGGGTTCCGGGGCAATATCCCCGGGGCATGGAAAGCGCAGCAGAAAACATACCGCCTGCGGGTAACCGCAGGCAAGGGTGAAAAGGTGCGGTAAGAGCGCACCGCGCCGTACCGTAAGGTGCGGCGGCAGTGCAAGCCCCCTCGGCAGCAAGGCCAAGCCGGCGTATGGACTGCCCGTCCGCGCGAAAGCGCAGCGCCAAGTGGGCCGCAACAGATAAATGGTTCCCAGTCTTCCGCAAGGGAGATTACAGAATCCGGGGTACAGTCCGCTGCCAATTCTTTCAGAAACCTGTTATTGTTCTGAAATAAAACGCTTTTTCTGTTTTTTCTCAGCAGGAGAAAAGATGGATTCCCTGTCAGCAATATTCCCTGAAATAAAGAGTTCTGATGATCTGAAAAAATACTATTTTTTTTATTGCTATAATATAAATAAGATTTAAATATTTTATGGAGGCCTGTTTTAAATGGCAAAACTTAAACTTAACGAAGAAGTCATAAAAAGAAATGCCGCAGTCTGCAAAAAGCAGAGAATAATAATCCCTACATTCAAGCAGATGAAGCATCCTG
>Ga0310690_10008892_pt1 | contig 12672 bp, 9 predicted proteins | sample AusTroGonzalo_MG_2_FD_207661 | JGI IMG/M metagenome (GOLD analysis project Ga0310690, IMG submission 207661) | Bovine rumen microbial communities from tropical cattle in Woodstock, Queensland, Australia - Gonzalo_04 (v2) (version 2) | ecosystem: Host-associated > Mammals > Digestive system >...
GGAAGGAGGACGATGGAACTGTTGAGTACCATTGTCACCGCTCCTGTGTTGCGTCCTGCGGGTAGATTGGTGGTCTGCGGACCTGAGGCTGGTCCAGGGCCGCCGGCAGGAGCGTTGTACGTAAAGGTCTTTGTAACGGTGACCTCAGTGTTTATGGGATATGTGCGGATGCTGTTGATGAAGCTTGCATCAGGCTTGGGTGCTCCGAGGTTGAACTGGCGCTTGTCACCGCTGGACAGCGAGAACACCTGGTTGTCGCCTTCGAAGAGACTATTGATCTTGATGCGAGTCACTCCTTCGGGAGCGTCTTTCTCGGGTTTGAAAGATGCGACGATCGGATTTTCTGAGCTGACGTCGACGGCTTTGCGAATCGCTTGATCATCATCAGCCCTGGTGCTGTAGATATCTGCCCTTAACAGCAGATTTCCGTTGGGAGCTTTCTCCCAGTATATCATTTTCTCATTGACTTCCTCACCGCCATAGTTGCCGGCTCCGACAGTCATGCTGACGAAACGGGTCACAGAGAGCATGCGGCGGCCAAGCAGGCTGTCCGGCACGTCAAAGTACCAGTCGTTCTCGTTGTGGGCGACACCTACCATTCCGGGAGTGACGGTAAGTTCCACTTTCTTCTCTTCCTGTTTGTCATTGTCTTTGGGTTCTGCATTCGGCCTGGGAGGCTGTGCTCCTGCCAGGGTGCAGATTGTGAGCAGACTTGCTGCGATAAGTAAGATTTTTCTGAACATAATTGGGTGACTTGAAAAAACGGTCCGTAAGGTAAACAATTTCGTGCGTTTCTACAATTTCCGAGGTCTGGACAAATGATTATATTTGTAGAAACATAAAAATGAAACAAATGAATGTAATCCGGATTGCTTTGTTGACGCTTGCCGTCACTGTGTCTCAGGTGCTGTCTGCAGCCAATGCGCCGACGACCGTTATGTATCATGAGACCTTGAGCTCAAAGAACCAGCCCAAGGACATTGTTATTCCTGAGGGAGTCGCAACCTATAAAGCTGACGGCCTGAGTGTGACGAAACCAGGCGAGCTGGTGAAGCTCGACCGCTACTATTCTCTGGCTGAAAGGACTGTACGCTATGTGGCTCGTTTCTCCGAGGATGCGGTGGCGCTGTTTACCTCTGATTCAAAGGACTATACTGCCTTTGTGGATATGCCACGCCAGAAATTCGGCATCAAACTTCCCATAGGCTTCCGCAATTATACAAACCGCGAAGTGACAGCCACGCTCGATCCGACTCACGAATATCTGGTTGAGATCACTCGATACTATTCAACGATGACTGCTGTGCTGAATGACCTGTATACCGGAGAAGAGTCGCGCATCGAAGTGACCAACGACGGAGCCGGCGGAGCAGGCCCGGGCAGCATCAACACCGGCACACGTGTAGGCCTGCTGCATGACTATTACTGCTTCGGCCTTGACTCAGGCAGCGAGATGGTTGTGAGCGACATGACCGTTACTGCCCGTCAGTGCGACTACACCCTGCTTATCTACGGTGACTCTATCACCGAGCCTGACGACTACTATCCTGCCGCCATCTTCGACAAAACCTGGGTACGGCTCATCATCGACAACGTTCCCGGCAAGGCAGCAGCAAGCGGCCGTGGCGGCACTCAGATAAAGGAGATTATCTCCCGCATCAAGAATGAACTGCCCTACGTCAAGGCAAAATATGTGATGGTAACCATCGGCACCAACAGCGGCAACACCGAGCAGAACCTCACCGAATTGGTGGAATACATCATCGCTCAGGGCTCTATTCCCATTCTGAACAACATCCCTTCAAACGAAAGCAATTCTCAGGTCGAAGTCAACGCAATGATTGACAAGATCCGACAGAAATACGGCCTCAAAGGAGCCCGCTTCGACATCCCGACATCCCTCGCCCACGACGGCAAGGAAGTCGACGAATCTACCATGTGGGTGGAGGAATATCCTTTCGGATCATACCGTCACCACCCCAACGTCAAAGGCGCCCGCCTGATGTACCTCCAGACGCTGATCGACGTGCCGGAGATATATGAGTAAGCCACGCTGAAAGACCTCAAATAACAGTTCGCTTATCACCATTAATGGTGATGACAATATGTCAACTATTTGCGACCTTTGCGGTCGTAAAATGGAAGAGCAGGTTAAAGATATTGAGATTACGAGGCTGACGGATATAAAGACCGGCAGCAGTTGCGTGATATCGAAGGTGCATGGCCACGGTGGTTTCAGGCACCGCATCATGGAGATGGGCTTCGTGAAGGGCGAGAAGGTTGATGTGATCAAGAACGCCCCGTTGATGGACCCCATCGAATACAGTATTATGGGTAGTCACGTCTCGTTGAGACGCTCCGAGGCTGACAATATCGAAGTGGTTCCTCTCGAGGAGGGCTACCACCCCGATTTTGATTTCAACGGAACACTTGAGGACCATGTGGCCCGCGAAGTGGAGACTACCGCCAAAACCATCACAGTAGCGCTGGTCGGCAACCCTAATTGCGGCAAGACATCATTCTTCAACCTGGCCACCGGCCTCCGCGAGAAAGTCGGCAACTATTCGGGAGTGACGGTCAGCAGCAAGATCGGAACATTCTACCATAAAGGTTACACCATCCACCTCGTGGACCTGCCGGGCACATATTCTCTTACCGAGTATTCTCCGGAAGAACTCTATGTCCGCGACTTCCTGCTCCACCACAATCCCGACCTGGTGCTGAACATCGTCGATGCCGGCAACCTCGAGCGCAACATGTACCTCACCACCCAGCTCATCGACATGAACCCGAGGCTGGTGATGGCGCTCAACATGTATGACGAACTCGAGAAATCCGGCGACAAACTGGATGTCGAGAGCCTCGAGAAGATGCTCGGTTTCCCCATCGTGCCTGTCGTGGCTCGTACCGGAAGAGGAGTGGAAGACGTGCTGGAGAAGATTGTCCACACTTACTGCGACGAAGACGGTTACACCAAACACATCCATATCAATTACGGCGAGAATGTCGAAGAATGCATCAGCAGTGTAAAGAAATGCATCGATGAAGACCAGATGCTGCGTGACCGCTACCACGGCCGTTATCTTGCTCTCGAACTGATACAGGGCGACAAGGTCCTCACCAAATCGATTGAGAAAACCGACAAATTCGCCTCCATCAAGGCTGCAGCTGACGAAGCCCGCGCCCGCCTTGAGAAAGAATACCGCGGCGACATATCCGACATTATCTCCGACATCCGCTACGGCTTCATCCGCGGCGCCCTGAAGGAAACCCTTACGCCCGCTAAAGAAGACAAGCGCAAGTTGGCCTACGCCCTCGACACCGTCCTGACAAACCGCTACCTCGGCTTCCCGATACTGATAATATTCCTCTGGATAATGTTTCAGACTACCTTCACCCTCGGAGCTTATCCCCAGGAATGGCTTGAAGCAGGAATAGCAGCGCTTGGAAACTGGGTGGGCCGCATACTGCCCGAAGGCATGCTCAACGACCTGCTGGTGGACGGTATAATATCCGGAGTAGGAGGCGTGCTGGTGTTCCTGCCGAACATCATAATCCTGTTCATGTTCATCTCGTTCCTCGAAGACACGGGATACATGGCCCGCGCGGCCTTCATCATGGACAAACTGATGCACCGAATAGGCTTGCACGGCAAGTCGTTCATACCGTATATCATCGGTTTCGGCTGCGGCGTACCCGCAATCATGGCTACCAGGACCCTCGAGAATCCCAAAGACAGGATACTGACGATACTCACAATACCGTTCATGTCTTGCTCTGCAAGGCTGCCGGTATACCTGCTGTTCGTGGCTGCATTTTTCTCACATAACCAAGGCCTTGTGCTGCTGAGCCTCTATGCCGTAGGCATCCTGTTCGCCATTCTCACCTCGGTGCTCCTGAACAAGACAGTCTTCAAGAATTCATCCGACCAGTTCGTGATGGAACTGCCGCCATACCGCTTCCCGACGCTGCGCAACATCCTCGTCCACATGTGGGACAAGAGCGTGCTCTATCTGAAGAAGATGGCAACCGTAATCCTGGCTGCTTCAGTCATCATCTGGGCGCTCGGCTATTTCCCGAGGCCGAAAACCGAAATGACTCCGGCAGAGCAGGCCGAACAGTCATATATCGGCCGCATAGGCCATGCTATAGAGCCGGTAGTCAAGCCGCTGGGCTTCGATTGGCGCATGGGAGTGAGCCTTACCACAGGCCTTGCAGCCAAGGAAGTCGTGGTATCCTCTCTCGGAGTGCTTTACGGAGTGCAGGAGGTTGATGAGGACGATACCGCCGGCCTGCAGGCCAAGTTGAAATCCGTGACAGACGAGAACGGCAATGCCTTCTTCACTCCGCTGAAGGCCTACACCTTCCTGCTGTTCATACTGCTCTACTTCCCTTGCATCGCTGCAATCTCGGCCATAGCGAAGGAAGCCGGGCGCAAATGGGCCGCATTCAGCGTGGTCTACACCACCTGTCTGGCATGGGTTGTATCATTTATCTTCTGGCACGTCGGACAATTGTTATAAATAATGCAAGTCATACTCACATACGCAATCATAGCCGCAGCGGTCGCCTACTTCGTAGTGAAGATAGTCGGCGTTGGTAAAGGCAAAACCAGCTGCTCTTGCGGACACAGCGGCGGAAGCTGTAACTGCGGATGTGACTGCGCCAGCTGCAAATACAACTGCAACTGTGGCTGCTCCAAGAAATAAACTCTTTTAAGTGTTATTGCGATGAATTGCCTTCCTCTGAATTGTGGAAGGCTTTTCTATTTCTTCAGACGGCTCTCGTATTCGCGCAGGGCTTTGAAGGCCTGGGGGCAGAGGATGAGGATGGCGATGACGTTGACCCAGGCAGAGAGGCCTACGCCGATGTCGCCGAGTTGCCAGATGACGTCAGTCTCGCGCACGGCTCCGAACACCACGGCACTGAGAAGCATTATCCTGTAAATCCAGATGAAAGTGTCTTCGAGCTTGCGAGGGTATTGAATCTTATGCTTCTTGGCCACCTCACGACAGATATAGATGATACTGCTTTCAGAGTAGAAGTAGTATGCCATCAAGGTGGTGAAGACGAAGAAAATCAGAGCGATGGAGATGAACTGCCCGCCGAAGCCGCCGAAGACAGAATCGACAGCCGACTGAGTGAAGTTTACATAGTTGTTGCCGAGCTCGGGAGCGTTGGCGACCAGCATCTCGCCGGTATTGGAGTCGATGATGTTGTAGGTGCCGGCAGAAAGGATCATCAAGGCTGTGGCGGTGCAGACAAGCAGAGTGTCGACATATACCGAAAAGGCCTGCACAAGACCCTGCTGGGCCGGGTGCTTGACATTTGCAGTGGCGGAAACCATAGCTCCGCCGCCCTGCCCGGCTTCGTTAGAGAAGATGCCGCGCTTTACTCCCATCATTATGGTCGAGCCGAGGATACCGCCGCACAGCGGGTTGATGCCGAAGGCGTTGGTGAAAATCTGCCCCAGCAGGAAAGGAATCTGCTTCGCATTGCAGGCCAGGACCACCAGTGCCACAATGATATAGCCCAACGCCATGAAAGGAGTGACTATCGATGCTACGTCAGCAATTCTCCTGACACCTCCGATGATGACTATCGCCAGCAGCACTGCCAGCCCGATGCCGGTGGCAAGAGGAGAGATGCTATACGAATTAAGAAATGCCTGCGAAGCGCCGTTGGCTTGAACAGTCGGCAGGAACAGACCATATCCGACAAGTGTGATGACAGCGAAGACTAAGCCCAGCCAGCGCTGGTGCAGCCCTTCCTGAATGTAGCTGAACGGGCCGCCACGGAAGCTGGAATGGTGCGGGAAGCGGTAGATCTGGGCAAGAGTGGACTCCACGAAAGCCGTGGAAGCTCCGAAGAAAGCAATGAGCCACATCCAGAAGATGGCACCCGGGCCGCCGAGGGCTATGGCCGTGGCGACGCCCACGATGTTTCCTGTGCCCACACGGCCGGACAGCGCCATGCAGAAGGCGCTGAATGATGAAACTTTGTTCTTGGGAACTACCGCCCCGGATTTGTCCGGCTTCGGATCAGAGTCGTCTTCGTGCTTGGTGAATAGCAGCTTGACCATCAGGCCAAGCCTTCTCACCTGCACGAAACGTGTGCGGAAGGTGAAGAAAAGACCGGCAAAAATCAGAAGTACCACAAGCGCGGGGCTCCAGACTACATTGTTGACCGCTTCTACAATTTTCGAAAACACCTCACAAATTTACAATTTGTGGCAGAAAAAAACTAAATTTGAAAAAATATATTCCCCATGAAAGGCATCGTTCTCGCCGGAGGTTCCGGCACAAGACTATATCCTATCACCAAAGGCGTCAGCAAGCAGCTTCTTCCCATCTATGACAAGCCCATGATCTATTATCCCTTGAGCGTCCTTATGCTTGCCGGGATAAGGGAAATCCTTGTCATCAGCACACCCCACGACCTTCCCGCATTCGAGAGGCTTCTCGGCGACGGGTCGGCGTTTGGAGTGAAGCTTTCATACGCTGAACAGCCCAGCCCTGACGGCCTGGCGCAGGCCTTCATCATAGGGAAGGAATTCATCGGAGACGACAGCGCCTGCCTCGTGCTGGGCGACAACATCTTCCATGGAGAGCACTTCGTAGAGAAGCTTGCTGCTGCAGTGAATGATGCCGAGAAGAACGATAAGGCCACCATCTTCGGCTACTGGGTCAGCGACCCGGAGCGTTACGGCGTGGCCGAGTTCGATTCTGCCGGCAACTGTATCGGCATCGAAGAGAAGCCTGCTAAACCCAGAAGCAACTATGCAGTCGTAGGCCTGTATTTCTACCCGAATGAGGTGGTGAAAGTTGCGGCGGAGGTCAAGCCTTCCGCAAGGGGCGAACTGGAAATCACTTCTGTCAACCAAGCCTTCCTGGAAAAGGGCAAGCTGAAGGTTCAGCTGCTGGGTCGCGGATTCGCATGGCTCGACACCGGCACCCACGATTCCCTGGCCGAGGCTTCGACTTTCTTCGAGGTCATTGAGAAGAGGCAGGGCCTTAAGATAGCCTGCCTTGAAGAAATAGCATACCGCAACGGCTGGATTGATGCAGCAAAGGTTAGGGAAGACGCGCAGCCGATGCTCAAGAACCAGTACGGACAATATCTGATAAGGATGATAGAGCAATAATGTCGAAGAAAGGGGCGATAACAGCAGCAGCGTGCGGATTCGTTTTCGGGCTTGCATTGATGGCGGGGATGCATTACACTTACGCCAAGACCTCGACCAACGAATACTGCATGTCCTGCCACGTCCACACCGACGCTGATGCTGCCTGGAAGCAGTCGATGCACTACAGCAACAGCTCCGGCACGGTGACGGACTGCGTGGCCTGCCATCTCCCTCCCGAAACTATGCCCGGCCGCCGTTTCATGGCAAAGACCGGCATGGGAGCCAAGGACATCTTCGCAAATTGGTTCAAGGATAAGGAAAAGATAAACTGGGATGCCATGGGCGAGCTGGACCATGCAGTCAAGACAGTCTACAACGAATCCTGCGTCAGCTGCCATACCAACCTCTATCCAGAAGGAGTGAGCGACGAGGCCGTGGTGGCCCATCTCTACTACGATGAATACGCTGCAAAAAACAACCTGCAGTGCATAAGCTGCCATCTGGATGCAGGACACTACGACCCGAACTATACGCACGGAAGCATGAAGACTGTCCCCGTATCTGCCGGGCCTGTATATGAAACCCGCGCAGAACTGACTTCATTCTCCGATTTCACAGAGACCGTTCCCGGCACTACAGCTTCGATAAGGATGATAGCAGTGCCCGGCGGTTCCTTCAAGATGGGCTCTCCAGAAGGCGAACCTTTGAGAAAGGCTAACGAAGGTCCCCAACGCAACGTTGAGGTATCCCCGTTCTTCATGGCCGAAGTAGAGACAACTTGGGACCAGTTCTGGGCTTTCTACAGGGAGACAATGTCGGAAGGCCGCACAGCGCCTGAGACAGTGTATGCCCACAATTCCCGCGACGACATAGATGCCGTCAGCGGCCCGACTCCTCCTTTCGGAGCTCCGGACCAGGGCTGGGGCATGGGCTCGCGACCTGCCATAACTATGACCCACTATGCCGCGGAGACCTTCTGCCAGTGGCTGTCACTCAAGACAGGCCGCAAATATCGCCTGCCCACCGAGGCTGAGTGGGAATACGCAGCCCGCGGCGGCACGGCGGAACCGTATTTCTTCGAAGGCAATCCTAAGAAGTTCTCTTCGGAGGGCTTCCTGAAAGGCATATTCAAAGCCGATACTGTCGGTATAGCAAGCAATGTGGTGTATGGAGGCAACAGCGGAGGCAAGACTCAGGAACCTTCGCGCGTGGCCGCCAATCCGTTCGGATTGAAGAACATGCTCGGCAACGTGATGGAATACTGCGCGGACTGGTATGCTGAAGATGCCTACAGCGCTTTGCAGGACGGTGCGGTGAACCCCCGCGGCCCGCAGAGCGGCGAAGAATATGTAGTGCGCGGCGGCTATTATGCTTCCGACGCTGCTGATGTGCGCTGCGCTTCAAGGAGCCATACGGAGCACGACGCCTGGCTGCGCACCGACCCCCAGAATCCCAAGAGCATCTGGTGGTATTCCGACATAAAGGGAATAGGATTCCGTGTGGTTTGTGAAGTACCTGAAGAATTGAAATGAAATAATATAAAACTATAGCTATGAAAAAACTTTCAAGAAGAGAATTTTTCGGCTGCAGCGCAGCAATCGGCGGCGCAGCCATCGTGGCCTCTACGCCCATCCTGTCATCTTGCAGCGGCAAGGACAAAGATGCCAAGCTTGTTCCCCTGCAGCAACCCGGTGAATACTACATCCCCGAGCTTCCCGACAAGGCAGCGCCAGGTCGTGAGTTGAAAGCCGGCCTTATCGGTTGCGGCGGCCGCGGAAACGGCGCCATCGACAATCTTCTGGCAGCTGCCGACGGCATCAAGATCGTCGCTTGCGGCGATACTTTCAAGGACAAGACCGACGCCTTCCTGAAGAAGATGCAGGACAAAGGCCAGCCTCTGACCGCCGAGAACTGCTTCGTCGGCTTCGACGCTTACAAGAAAGTGATTGATTCCGGAGTGGATATGGTAGTTGTTGCAACTCCGCCCGTGTTCCGCCCGTATCATTTCCAGTATGCAGTGCAGAAAGGCGTGCATTGCTTCCTCGAGAAACCGATCGCTGTTGATGCAAAAGGCTACCGCATCATCATGGCTACTGCCAAACAGGCTCAGGCCAAGGGTCTCGCCGTAGTGACCGGAACCCAGCGTCACCACCAGCGCCCGTATGTTGCTGCTTTCGAAAAGATTCAGCAGGGCTATATCGGAGAAATCACCGGCGGTAACGTTTACTGGAACCAAGGCATGCTCTGGTATCGCGAGCGCCAGAAAGGCTGGAGCGACATGGAGTGGAACATCCGCGACTGGGTGAACTGGAAATGGCTCTCAGGTGACCATATCGTAGAACAGCACGTCCACAATATCGACGTCTTCCTCTGGATGGCCGGCGGTATACACCCCGTAAAGGCTACCGGAGTCGGCTCTCGTCAGCGTCGCATCACTGGCGACCAGTATGACAACTTCAGCATCGACTTCGAATTCGAGAACGGCATCCACATGCATTCTTTCTGCCGCCAGATCGACGGCTGCTCAAGCAATGTAAGCGAGTATGTACAGGGCACGAAAGGCTCTTGGAATAGCGTTGAGCACGCCATCAAGGACCTGCAGGGCAATATCATCTGGAAATACGACGAGGAAGCTGCGAAGGCTGAATTCCAGCAGCATGACCCTTATACTCTGGAGCATGTAGACTGGGTCAACCATATCCGCAAGGGTGAGATGCTCGACGAAGCAACCCAGTGCGGCATGTCAACCCTCGCCGGTATCATGGGCCGCGAAGCCGCATATACCGGAAAGACCGTGACCTGGGATGAAATGAGCGCCATGGACCAGGATTATCTGCCTGCAGATATCGACAGTTTGAAGATAGGCCCGCTCGATCTTAAGAAATACACCGTTCCCGTTCCGGGTGAAGCAAGGAAATAAGCTATGGATAGAAGAAGTTTCTTCAAGACGACTGCGGCCGGTGCTGCCGCGATTGCTCTTGCAGGTGGCCCTGCAAGCGTGCTGACATCATGCGCTGCCAAGCCCGCCAAGTCTAAGGTGGCTTTGAATATCTCATTCCAGACCGGGACGGCGATAGGCCAGAGCTATGCAGAAAAGTTTGACTATATGGAGTCCCTCGGCGTAGTAGGCTACGAGCCGGGCGGCCAGGAGCTGGTCAAGAACTATGACGAGATAGCCAAGGCTCTGGAAGGAAGGAATCTGAAGGTTTCTGCAATCTGCGCAGGCTTCAGAGGCTTCATCCTCGCCGAGGATCCCGCAGTCAAGGCCGAATTCGACAGTTCGATGCGCGAGATTGTCGACGCCGCCGGTCAGATCGGTTCTACCGGAGTCATCATGGTGCCTGCTTTCAACCATCAGAAACCCTGCATGCCTCACACCCTTGAGACCAGGAATTACCTTTGCGAGCAGTTGCACGAACTTGGCGAATATGCTCTTTCCAAAGGTACGACTGTAATCCTCGAACCGCTGAACAGGGGAGAGGCTTTCTATATGAGGCTGGTGTCTGATGCCGCAGCTATTTGCCGCGACAGTAACAGCGAAGGCGTAAAGTGCATGGGCGACTTCTGGCACATGAAGGAAGAAACCAGTGACTACGCAGCGCTGATGTCTGCCGGCAAGGAGTACCTCCGCCACGTGCATATCGCGAGCCGCGGCCGCCGCGTGACTCCGGGTGAAGACGGCGAGGTGGATAATTACATAGCGGGCTTCCGCGCCATGAAGGAGCTGGAATTCCCTTACTACATGTCCTTCGAGTGCGGCTGTGCCGGGGACAGGGCTGAGGCTAACGTCGCTGCCTTAGAATTGTTACGTAACCAATGGGAACAGGCATGAAAGTATTAGTCACAGGAGCCGCAGGTTTTATCGGCTATTATGTATCGAAACGCTTGATCGAAAGGGGAGACGAGGTCGTCGGGCTCGACAATCTCAACGACTATTACGACGTTCGCCTCAAACATGCACGTCTGGCCGAACTGCCGGCTGAGTTCCGTTTCGTCAAGATGGACATCGCCGACCGCAAGGCTCTGCCGGAACTGTTTGCTGCTGAAAAGTTTGATGCCGTGATCAATCTTGCCGCCCAGGCAGGAGTGCGCTACAGCATCGAAAACCCGGAAGCCTACATCGACAGCAACATCGTGGGTTTTGGTAACATTCTCGAGTGCTGCCGCCATTATCCCGTTAGGCATCTGGTTTATGCCAGCTCAAGTTCGGTGTACGGAGGCAACGAAAAGGTGCCTTTCGAAGAGACCGATTTCGTGGATAATCCCAAGAGCCTGTATGCTGCCACGAAGAAGGCCAACGAGCTGATGGCTTCCTGCTATTGCAGCCTCTACGGCATGAAGGCGACGGGGTTGAGGTTCTTCACCGTCTACGGCCCCTGGGGCCGGCCGGATATGGCTCCGATGCTGTTCTCCAAAGCCATCCTGAAAGGCGAGAAGATAAAAGTATTCAACAACGGCAACATGCGTCGCGACTTTACCTATATAGATGATATAGTAGAGGGCGTAATCCGTGTGCTGGACAAAGCTCCCGCTGCCGGCCATGAAGTCTACAACATCGGCTGCTCGAATCCCGTGATGCTGATGGATTTCATCTCCACCCTCGAAAACGCCCTGGGCCGCGAGGCGGTCAAAGAGTTTTTGCCGATGCAGGCCGGCGACGTGCCACAGACCTACGCAAGCACCGCCAAACTCGAAAGGGATATGGGATACAAACCTGCAGTGCAGCTGGCAGACGGGCTGAGGCAGATGGCTGAATGGTATATGTCTGACAAGAATCCGCTCAAATGATGAAGATAAAGGTAAGACCGACATCTATAGACGGACTGGTAGTCGTAGAACCTCATGTTTTCCATGATGGCCGCGGCTATTTCTTCGAGAGTTTCAACACCCGTGAATTCAGGGAGGCTATGGAGAAGAAGATTTCCTTCGTTCAGGATAACCAGGCCCTGTCTCAGTACGGAGTTCTACGGGGGTTGCATTTCCAGTTGCCTCCGCACAGCCAGGCCAAGCTTGTGAGCGTCGTGCGCGGAAAGGTGCTCGACGTTGCGGTAGACCTGCGCAAAGGTTCGCCGACCTACGGGCGCTATGAGGCTGTGGAACTGTCCGAGGACAACCATCTGCAGGTCTTCATTCCGCGCGGCTTCGCGCATGGCTATTTGGTGTTGAGCGAGACGGCCCTTTTCCAGTACAAGTGCGACAGCCTCTATGCCCCGGCATCTGAGGGAGGCCTTGCCTGGGACGACCCTGACATCGGCATTGACTGGCCGATAGCGAAAGAGGATATCCTGCTTTCGGAAAAAGATTGCAAGCGCGGCTTGCTGAAAGATTTTGATTCACCCTTCAAATATTGATAAAAGCATGTCTTATAAAAGGAATATAATGATAACCGGCGGCGCCGGATTCATCGGCAGCCACGTAGTGCGCCTCTTTGTCAAAAAGTATCCACAATATCACATCATCAACCTCGACAAACTTACCTACGCCGGCAACCTTGCCAACCTCAAGGACATCGAGAATGAGCCCAACTATAGCTTTGTGAGGGCAGA
>Ga0310690_10008893_pt1 | contig 12672 bp, 12 predicted proteins | sample AusTroGonzalo_MG_2_FD_207661 | JGI IMG/M metagenome (GOLD analysis project Ga0310690, IMG submission 207661) | Bovine rumen microbial communities from tropical cattle in Woodstock, Queensland, Australia - Gonzalo_04 (v2) (version 2) | ecosystem: Host-associated > Mammals > Digestive system >...
GATGGTACTCTAAGGTCGCCACAAAGAAAAAAATTCTTAGAAAATTAGCACTCACCTCTTGACAGTGCTAACAATATGACTATAATATGTGCTGAACAAAGGAACAGCGATCCAATAAACCACCGTCCCAATGCTCAAAATCAACATGGCGTGGCTGCCATAGCGGCCCAACACCCAAGGAGGTAAGAGTTATGTTGATGCCGAGTATTTTTGCTGAGAATTTGTTCGATGATTGGTTTGATTTCCCGTCTTTCCGGAACATGGATCGTCAGCTCTACGGCAGGCACTTTGCCCGTGAGATGAAGACCGATGTGCATGAGCATGATGACCATTACGAAGTGGACATTGACCTGCCCGGCTTCCAGAAGGATCAGATTCAGCTGAGCCTTGAGAATGGTTATCTGACTGTCACGGCCACGAAAGAGGTCGAGAAGGATAAGACGAAGAAGGGCAAGACCATACGCCAGGAGCGTTATGACGGAACGCTGCAGAGGAGCTTCTATGTGGGCGAAGCACTCACGGAGGAGGATATCACCGCAAAGCTGGAGCATGGTGTGCTGAGCTTGAACATCCCGAAGAAAAACGAGAAAAAGCTTCCTGAAAAGAAGCTGATCGCGATTGAAGGATAATGGGCTCTCATCCCAAGCAAACTAAACCAACCGCAGGGCTCATCAGGGAAACATGGTGAGCCCTTTTTCTATAAAAGAAAGCGTATTAATTATATAATGCAAATATTGTTACTGATTGCGGTAGCATAACGGAGACGATTTCATCCGTTATTTTTGCTATTGCGTCAATCATATCTCACCGCCGGATTCTGCACATCGATAGTCCGTCTTTTCACATATACCGTTTCCGTTTTTCCTTTCTCGTAGATTATGGGATAAATCCTCTTCTGTCAAGAAAAAGCCCGATTGCAACTGAAAGGAACCGCAGCTTAAACTTCTTTCTTCCTGTCTTTTTAACCGGAAGAATGGTATAATTCGATGTGTTTTCCATTGCGTTCGGGGAGGTATGTCAGATCATCCGGGAAATCATCCATAATCTGATGGAGGGACTATGATTTTTGAGGAAGTTTCACTGACAGAAGAAGTACTGGCAGAACTGATATCCCTGTTCAAGCGGATCCGGAAAGACGAAGAGTGAGGGAAGAGAAAATGGATTATATTCATGATCTGAGAAAAATCATCGGTCCCCGGAAGATTATCCTGAACTGCGCCGGGGCGCTGATCATCCGGGACAACCGGATCCTGTTCCAGCGCAGGACAGACAACGGCCAGTGGGGACTGATCGGCGGACTGCTGGAAATGAATGAAACCTATGAACAGGCGGCCCTCCGGGAGATCCGGGAGGAGACGGGCCTGGAAGTAAAGCTGGACAGCTTCCTCGGGATCTTCCATAACCACAATATGGTCTGGAGCAACGGGGACGCAGCCCACGTGCTTTCCGCCATGTTTACAGCCAGCATTGTCAGCGGAGAACCGAGAATTGATGAAGAATCCTATGAACTGCGTTTTTTCGGCAAAGATGAGCTTCCCGAGTTGTTCGCGGAAGATCACATCGCGGCGCTGGATGCCTATTTCCGCGGCGTAAGGTATCCGCTCCTGCAGGAAAATGTCTTCAGGGGGTAAATGCTGTAACAGCTTCTGCTTACAGCTGCCCGTCCAGGATGGCGTCGATCACAACGCTTGCGGTGTCGAACAGGTTGTGCATGGCTGGCTCGAAGATATCAAAGGTCTCGCTGTTTGCTTCGGTAACCTTCTGATTGAATCCGCTCTTTTCACCCCAGGTGTTTTCCGGCGATTCCCCGCTTAAAAAGACGTCCATATTGACAATCACACGGAAAGAAATGATCCGGTCCAGCATATCGAAGCATTCCGCCGTGTTTGCAATGGCGATTTCCTCCATCTCTGTAACCGCGAAGGGATCCGGGCTGCCGTAGTGCCTTGCGATATATTCGGCCGTATAATGCCCGTAAACGCCTTTCCAGAAATTGTCACTGGACAGCGCGGTTCCCTTGATGTGCATCGGATCTCGCAGGACCTTCTCCTTCTTCGGGTTATCCCCGAAGGTTTTTTCCAGGATCTGATGCGTCAGCTCCGTACTCCGGAGGGGAACCCCTTCGGTCATCCGGAACGCTTTTTCACAAAGGTCGGAGCTGAGGACTTCGAATGCGTAATCAATATAGGAATCATCCGGGAACCAGGGGGTAGTGTCGTTTACATCATCCATCTCCCTGGCATCCACATGGTGCCCCAGGTCGTAGTCGCAGGCTGCTGTGACATGGACGACGTCACCGGGAACGCAGACGCCCAGGCTGCCGCCGCCGCAGCCGACAGAAACGATATAGGCATCCCTACAGTCGTAACGGTCCGACATAAGCAGCGCCATCAGGGATAGTCCGGACGCTGTTTTCCCGGAGCCGGTCAGCAGAATCGCCACGCCGCTCTCTTCATTCATATAAAAGCGGGCATTTCGCGGAGAATTCGGCAGTTCCGTCTCTCCCAGGCCCGCGCAGTAATGTTCATAAAACAACTGCGCCTCCCCGGGAAAGTCCCCGGTTATTTCGCCGATTTCGAATTTCGGTACGATCAGGACCCGGATTTTTTTCTTTTCCCCCTGCTCCGCGCAGGCGCAGGAAAAAGAAGAAAAAACAAGCAATATCACACAGGCAAAGGCAACCGCTTTTTTTCGTTTCAATCTTTCCGGATACCGCATTTCCGTTGACACTTCCTTTACGCTGTTACCCGAGAATCATACCATATTCCCGCAGACAAAAAAAGTCCGGGGATCATTGTGTCCCCGGGTCATATTAAAGACTTCAGTTTACAGCGCCCGCTGCTCCTGCTCCGCCACCGCGGTTTTATGGTCCGCCTTGATTTCTTCCAGCAGTTCCGGTGAGAGGATCAGGTCCAGCGCCGTCAGCGCAAGCGCCTTCGCCCCGAGGGCAATCGAGCGCAGCCCGGTTTCCGACCTGGCGGCTTCCCGCTTTTCGACGGTATGTCCGGCCACCGGAACGTCGCTGATCCGGATCATCGGCTGGATCGTCGGAATCACCTGGGTCACATTTCCCACGTCGGAGGATCCCAGAGCGTTTTTCTGATTCTCGTCATAGGTTTCTCCCAGGGACAGGAGGTTCTTCAGGTAGACCGCGTCAAAGGCGGGCGTCGGCACCACGTTCTCGATCAGGTTGCGCTGCGTCGGCTCCAGCAGGCCTTTGCAGCCCGTCTGCAGTGCGGCGCCTTCCACGATTTTCTCCAGTTTCCCCAGCACGTCATTCATCCGCTTCACCGTCGCCGCCCGGACATAGAACCGGCCTTCGGTAAACTCCGGAATGATATTCGGCGCGTCCCCGCCTTTTGTGACAATCCCGTGGATCCGTACATCCTTCGGAAGCTGCTGACGCATCAGTCCGATGGCGTTGAACACCAGCACCAGCGCGTCCAGCGCGTTGATTCCGTCCTGGGGAGCAGAGGAAGCGTGGGATGCTTTCCCCCAAAAGGCAATGCGGATCGGCGCGCAGGCAATCTCCGGATGGGTCAGTTCATGATGGTCTGATCCGGGATGAACGCACAGCGCCGCGTCCACATCGCTGAAAAATCCTTCCCGGACAAAGCTGCCTTTCGCGCTGCCGTTCTCGCCGCCTTCCTCCCCGGGGGTCCCGTAGACGCGGATCTCCCCGCCGGTTTCGTCAATCACCTGTCTCAGGGCCACCCCGGCCAGCGCAGACGTTGCGCCGAACAGGTTGTGCCCGCAGCCGTGGCCCAGGCCCGGCAGTGCGTCATATTCCGCAAGAAATGCCAGCACCGGCCCTTTTTTCACGCTGCGGTACACCGCGGTAAACCCGGTGGGATGCCCGGCCACATCAACGGTGACCTCAAAGCCTTCCGCCCGCAGCTGGTCCGACAGCCTCGCGCAGGCAAACTCCTCGTGGTTGCTGGTTTCCGGCCTCGCGTGGATATCCAGCGCAATCTGCCGGTAAACCGGATACTGCTTTTCGGCGTATCCGAGGATCTGATCCCGGTATGTCATACAACCTTTTCTTTCTCTCCGGCATGATGGCGGGTCAGGAGCCCGCAGTTGGTCGCCCTCCTGGAGAGGCCGTTCCCCAGGCTCTGGAGGATAAACGTTACGATCAGGAGCGTAATCACGCAGACGTTCACGATATCCGGATGATTCTGGTTCTGGCCGTAATTGATGGCGAAGGAGCCAATGCCTCCCGCGCCGACAGCCCCGGCCATGGTCGTCAGGCCGATCAGGCTGATGGCGGTCACCGTCGTAACCCGGATCAGGTCCGGCACCGCTTCCCGCAGGTAAACCCGGAAGATCAGCCCGACGGTTCCGCTGCCCATGCTCCTGGCAGCCTCGATCTTTCCCGGATCGACGCCGGACAGGGCGACCTCCACCTGCCGGCTGTAGAACGGAACCGTTCCGAACACCAGCGGCAGGATGGCGCCTTTCACGTTGATGGCCGTTCCGACAACGGCCCGCGTCAGCGGAATCAGGAAAATCAGCAGGATGATGAACGGAATGGACCGGAACACATTGATCAGCAGGTTTGTCACCTGGTAGACCAACGGCTTCGGACTGATCCCGTCCTTCTTCGTAATCACCAGCAGGACGCCCAGCAGCAGCCCGACCACTCCGGCGATCAGGCCGGCCTTCCAGAACATTTCCACCGTGGCCGAGAAGCTTTTGTAGAACTTGTCACGATACAGGTACAGATTCGGCGCAAGCTGTTCCATCAGCGTCTCCATCCCTGATTACCTCCACACTTACATGATTCTGCCTCAGGAATTGAATTCCCTTTTCAATGTTCTCCCGTTCACCGCTCAGGATCCCCGCCATGCCGCCGATCGGGTTTCCCCGCAGGTATTCGGAATTGGCAAGGACAATATTCAGGTCAAACCCGCAGGTCCGCGCGGCGGTCGTCAGCAGGTGTTCCTCCACGCAGTCTTTCCGGTACGTCAGCCGGATCAGCAGTTCTCCCGGCCGGACCTTTACCAGGTCCGAATCCTCCGCGATCATGCGGTCCAGTTTGCCCAGCAGGGAGGAGGAAACAAATTTCCGGGTGATTTCCGCCTCCGGCTCCGCAAAGATATCGTATACCGGGCCTTCCTCCACGACGCGCCCGTCCTCCATGACGGCCACCCGGTCGGCAATGCTCCGGATCACCGCCATTTCATGGGTAATCAGCACAATGGTGATCCCCAGTTTCCGGTTCAGGTCCTGCAGCAGCGCCAGGATGGACTCCGTCGCTTCCGGATCCAGCGCGCTGGTCGCTTCGTCCGAAAGCAGTACCCGGGGGTCCGCGGCCAGCGCCCTGGCAATGGCAACCCGCTGCTTCTGCCCGCCGGACAGCTGGGAGGGATAGACGTCAATCTTATCCTCCAGGCCCACAAGCGCCAGCAGCTCCCGGACCCGGCGGCTGATCTCTTTTCCGCTTCTTCCTGTATGGCGGAGCGGATAGGCGATATTTTCAAACACCGTACATCGGTCCAGCAGGTTGAAATGCTGGAAGATCATGCCGATTCCCCGGCGCATGCCGTTCAGCTGGCGGGACGTCATCACCTTCCCGTCCAGGTACGGTTTCCCGCCCTTCAGGGTGATTTCCCCCGTACCCTCCAGGGTGACGGAGCCCGAATCCGGCATCTCCAGCAGATTCAGGCAGCGCACCAGGGTTGATTTTCCCGCCCCAGAATACCCGATCACCCCGTAAATGACGCCGTCGCCAATCTGCAGGGAAACATCCTGTACGGCCTTCACGTCACCGGTTTTCAGGTGATACGTTTTGTTCAGGTTTCGAATTTCAATCATGGTGCGCCTGCCTTTTATCTGCTGTGTTTTTTTCTTACTGTGCGATCTGTCCCGCCGCTTCCTTCAGGGCGTCGAGGGAATCAAACTTCTGGGAATACAGGGTCAGCGGCGCAATCAGTGTATCGCCGATCACCGTCAGGTCGTATCCGTTGTCCCCGGCATCCTTCGCGAGGTACGCCTTATGCTGGAACGCGTTCAGGTCGATCTCCCCGGAATTCAGCGCTTCATTCGGAAGATTGTAAGCGTCAAACTCCACCAGCTCGATGTAGATCCCGGCGTTTTCCTCGTCCAGCACTTTCTGGACAGCCTTCCACTGGTCGTTGTTCGCGCCGCACACGCCGACCTTCACCACTGTCTTCCCGTCCCTGTCGGAAGTATAGGCAACGATTTCCTTCGCCTGCTCCTCCGTCAGGGTGATATTGCTGTCGTAATCAAACGCCGGGAAGAAAGCTTCGCTGTAGTTGACCAGCAGGAATTCCGCCACTGCCTGCGTATGGTAGGCCGCAACCACTTTCGCGTAGGTTTCGTTGTCCTTGTCCGCCGTGCGGGCCACGATAATATTCACATAGGGATTGTCGCCGCTTTCGCTCTGCTTCTCGATGATCAGACCGTCCCGGGAGGGAATCAGGCCGTTGGGAATCGCGTAGGTTCCGTTGATTGTGGAGGCTCCGAAGTCCCCGAGGGTGGAAGGCAGCGTATTCGCCTGCACCGGAACCACCTCGATATCATACAGGTAACCGGTAATGTCGGCGATCTCTGGCGTATAGCCGGCTTCAGGCTTTACGGTCAGCAGGCCGGCTGTCTCCAGCAGTTTGATACCACGGGAAAGATTGGTTCCGTCATCCGGAACACCGATCTGCAGCGTTTCCGCCGCAGCGGCGGAAGCCGCCAGGAGCAGGACCAGGGAAAGAGCCAGGGAAAGGAACCGTTTGATATTCTTATTCATTTTCTTTATCCTCCGTTATTTTCTTTTTCAGGATCGTCCGTACGCACACGGCCGGATTATTTCAGATCGTCCGGAATCCACCACAGGCCCTTCCAGAATCCGTCGGCGGCGTTCTCCTTCTCCAGGTACGCCTTGAATTCATCGGAATGGTAGGCCGCAACGATGGCCTGCGCCCAGTCGGTATTGGCGTTCTCCGCCTTCACAACGACCTGCAGGATCAGGTGGTCAAGGATATCCTCCTGCGCCAGGGCCGGATAGCTTTCGTTCACGCGGGCGTTGTAGACAATGGAACCGGTGATCACGACGTAGTCATAGTCCTGGATCGCCGCCGGAATGGTCAGGCTCTTCTGCTCAATTAGCTCCAGGTTGTAGGGGTTCTCCACCACGTCGTCGACGGTTACCTTGGAGATTTCAACATTCTCGTCCAGTTTGATCCAGCCGATTTTCTGGAGGATCGCCAGGCAGCGGGCGGTATTGGAAGCGTCGTTGGGGATTGCTACGGTGAAGCCGTTCGCCACTTCGTCCAGCGTCGCGTGATTGGCGGAGTAGATGGCCGCCGGAACCGTCGGGATGACGCTGATGGGCGTCAGGTCGCCGTTGTTGTTGGCGTTGAAGTTGTTCGCGTACGCGGTATGCTGCTCCACGTTCACATCCACCTCGCCGTTCTGGAGGAACTGGTCCGCAACCAGCAGTTCGGAGGATTCCACCACTTCAAACGTGTAGCCCTGGGCTTCCAGGATCGGGATAATCGCCAGTTCAAACAGTTCGGTGTAGGGTCCCTGGGATTTGGAGTATTTGATCAGGGTCTTGTCTGTTTTGACAACTTCATTCTCGGCAAACGCCGCGGCTGCAAGCAGCAGGGACAGGGCCAGCAGGATTGCAAAAATCTTTTTCATAGGTTTATACCTTCCTTTCATTCTTCAAAAAGCTTTATTTGTCTTTGGTTTCCGGGCTTTTATTTTCGTTCCGTCACATTCGGTCACGGGACCGGCCGGTATGCCGACATCGCTCCGACCACCCGGTCTTTCTCAGAATATGCCTCATCTGTGTGCCCTCAGCTTTCTTGAAATCGCGCCTCCCAGCAGCTGGATCAGCTGTACGAAGACAACCAGGATCACAACCGTCAGAATCATCAGAGGCGTATTCATTTTCTCGTATCCGTAGGTCAGGGCCAGGTCGCCGATCCCGCCGCCGCCCACATAGCCGGCCATGGCGGACGCGCCCAGCAGGCCGATCGCGCCGGTAGTCAGCGCCAGCACCATGCTTCCCAGCGTTTCCGGCACCAGGAAGTACCGGATCACCTGCCGGGTGTTCGCGCCCATCGCCTTCGCGGCTTCAATGATCCCCGGCGAGCATTCCAGCAGGCTGTTTTCAATCAGCCGGGCCAGGTACGGGCTGATGTAGAGCACCAGCGGCACCAGCGCGGCGGTCGAGCCGATGGTCGTTCCCATGATCAGCCGGGTAAAGGGCATAATCGTCACCAGCAGGATCACAAACGGTACCGACCGCACCACATTCACGTAAACATTCACCACGTTGTATACGATCCGCGCCGCCCTGCCCTGCACTACGCCGCCTTTGCGGGTCAGCACCAGGACCAGCGCCAGGATCAGGCCGATGACCGTGCCGATCAGCAGCGCCCATCCGACCATGTAGAGCGTCTGCTGGCAGTTGAGCAGCAGCCTGCTCCATTTGATTCCGAATACCTTGCTGTTCAGAAAATCTTCCATCAGTCCGCTCCTTTCCCGGCGGGAATCTCCGTGATTGTCCGGCTGTCCCAGTCAATGAACAGCCGCTGCCGCAGCGCTCCCGAGGCGTCGATATAATCTTCCGCCTCTTCAATCCTCTCCGTTTCCCCGATCAGCTGGAGGATGAACACGCTCATCATGCTTCCCTGCATCTGGGAGATGTTTGCGCCGATGATGTTGACCTCCAGTCCCTCCCGCCGGCACAGGTTCGCGATCACCGGCTCGTTGACGGAATCACCGATGAACTTCAGCTGCTCCAGGCGGTAATGCCGGTTCTCCGCGCGGATCGTATCATAGAAGGTTTCCGGCACCTGGTCGTTGATTACCGTCCGGACGAAGCGCTTTGTCACTTCCTCCTTCGGGCGGCCGAAGACGTCCAGCACGGCGCCTTCCTCCACCACCTGTCCGTGTTCCATAACGGCCACCCGGTCGCAGATCATCTGGATCACCTGCATCTGATGGGTGATCAGCAGGATGGTGATCCCCATCTCCCCGTTGACCCGCTTCAGCAGCTTAAGGATGGACTCGGTAGTCTGCGGATCCAGCGCGCTGGTCGCCTCGTCGCACAGCAGGATTTCCGGATTGGTCGCCAGCGCCCGCGCGATCCCCACGCGCTGTTTCTGTCCGCCGGAGAGCTGGCTGACGTAAGCGTCCCGCTTATCGGACAGCTCCACAAACTCCAGGACCTCCGCCACGCGCTTTTCGATTTCCGCCTTGCTCCGGTGCTCGAGGATCAGCGGAATCGCCACATTGTGGTATACCGTCTTCCCCTCCAGCAGGTTGAACTGCTGGAACACCATTCCGATCCGCCTGCGCATCGCATGCAGCGCGCTGCCCTTCAGGCCGGAAAGATCCTGTCCGGCCACCCGGACCGTGCCCTCGTCCGGCGTCTCCAGGCGGTTGACCATGCGGATCAGCGTGGACTTTCCCGCTCCGGAGAAACCGACGATCCCGTAAATCTCGCCCCTGTCCACATGGATGCTGACATCCCGGAGCGCCCGGACTTCCGTTTTCTTTTCCCGGAAGGTCCTGGATACATGCTCGATATCAATCATTGCCGGTTCCTCCGTCTTCTTCGGGTTTCCTGCCTCCGGGCACAGAAAAAGCCCGGAAGCTTTTTACGCTCCCGGGCAAAAATGGCTTTCACAGTATGTTACTGCGGATTACAAAGGCGCAAACAATCGCATGCAGACGCCCCAGCCATCTGAACTGCCCGGGAAATCAGCATTCGACACATCGTACCCTGGACAAAATCCTTCTTCGTGACGAACATTGTTTGCGCCTCCTTTCTTCTTCCTTAAGGTTTCCTTCCGGACGGTCTTTCCGGAAGCACGGGAGCATCATAACACTATTAACCTACTATGTCAATATGTATTTTGTGTTTTTTGATTGTATTCTTCAGCGCCGGATCATGACCGCGTCGTGAATATTGCGGATAACCGTAACGGAGGCGCCTTCGGCCTCCTCCCCGTCCAGGGTCCACTTCAGGTGCGGGGCGCCTTCAAAAGTAAAACAGGAAGCCCTGAGAAAAAGCAGGGACGGATGATCATAGTGATGCGTCCGCAGGGCGTTCAGGATCTGGTTGAGAACAATCAGGTCCGGTGGAAAAGGAATCAGCAGGGCCTCAAAGAGGCCGTCGTTCATATGGACCTCGCTGTCCGCCAGCTTCAGGACGCCGCCGAGGGAGGTTGAATTGCAGACGGCAGCAAAGAGGTAATCATCCTCATATTCCCGGCCGTCGGCGGTGATTTTCATATGGATGGGACGAATGTCCGCCAGGGATCGGATGCCCTCCAGGATGTAGGCTGCGTGGCCGATCACGTTTTTGACGTTCTGCGGGGTGGACCAGGAAACGCTGGTGAAGGCGCCGAAGGAAGCGGTATAGCTGAAGTACCGGTCCTTCCCGAAGAGGCCGATATCCAGCATACAGGACTCGCCCTCAATGATGGACCGGACCGCCTGCAGCGGCTGCCGCGGGATCCCGAGGCCGGCCGCGAAATCATTGGTGCTTCCGCAGGGAATATAGCCGAGCGGTACGCTGCGGCCTGCCTGCAGGAGTCCGGTGATCACCTCGTTCAGGGTGCCGTCCCCGCCGCACACGACCACAAGATCCGCGTCCCCGGTCTGCTCCCGGGTATACTCCACGGCGTCCCCGCGCTTCTCCGTACTGAAGACGGTACAAAGGTAACCGGCCCGGTTGAAGGCGTCAACGAAATCCGGAAGCAGGCGCCGGCCCCGGCGGGTGCCTGCGTTGGGATTGATGACCAGGTGAAGTTTTTTCATCTGACAGGCTCCTTCCGTTCCCGGCAGTATACCGTCAGTCCCGTTTCAGTTCCGGGTTCTCGCGGTAGCAGTTTGCCTTGTCCTCATACATCCTCGCATCCGCTTCAGACAGCGCCTTCCGCAAATCCATTCCGGCCCGGAGGACACAGTAACCGGCGGCAAAGCTGACATGGTCAAACATTCCGGATTTTTTCCTGATTTCCTCGATCTTCCCCTGCAGTTCCGCTTCATCGGCTCCCGGAACGAGAATGAGGAACTCATCCCCGCCGGCCCGGTAAATCTCCCCGCCGGCGAATGTATTCTGCAGGATGATCGCCGCGTTCTTCAGCAGCAGGTCCCCCGCCTCATGGCCGAGGTGATCGTTGATATACTTCAGGCCGTTCATATCCGCGAAGACAATGCCCGTCTGTTTCGGCTCCGTGCCGCCCGCCTCCGTGATCGCGGCAATCCGGGCGTTCATGGCGTTCCGGTTCATTACGCCGGTCAGCAGGTCCATCCTGCTCATCTCCTGCAGCTGCTCAATGAACCGGTTGTTCGCAATCTCCGACGCGATGAAATAAGTGGTCAGTTCCAGCGTGTCCTTGATGTGGCCTGCTTCATCCTCCTGGAAGTTCGAGGCGAAAATGTATCCCAGGTGATGCCCCCGGGAGATCAGGGGGAACAGCACCAGGCGCTTCACCCGGGCAAGCTTCAGCGACTCATACCAGGCCGGATTCCGCTGCCGGATAAAGTCCATATCCTGCTCATCACGGACGACAATGCAGAAGCTGCCGCTCATGGTATCCATCCAGGTTTCCGCCAGGGAGTAGAAATCGTCGTTCAGGTAGGTCTCCATCCGGGCGAGGGTGGACTCGGGCGTCTTGGCCTCCCCCATCACGGAGCATTTCCGCTGGTTGCTGTCCATCAGCAGGACGCAGCAGTATTCGGCGCCGCAGATCGTGCGGATGTTCTCGATCACTTCCTGCATGATTTCCCTGAAAGGCTTATCATCCCGCAGCTTGATACAGGTACCGATGATTTCCATGGCCGTTTCCTGGGAAATATTCAGGGACATCAGGTTATTGTCATTCTTCGGAAGAAGCACCTGGGAAAAGGTGCAGTAGCCGATATTCTCCTGATCGCTTTCCATCGGCATCAGGTAGGCCATGATATCGAAGGAATAGCGGGGAGCGTGCACGCAGTTGTGGACGGGCTGCTTCAGGACGGCGGCGCGGAAACAGACTTCCTCGAAGTTCAGGTCCTTCGGGATGTAGCGCGTATACTCGCTGTTCGGAACAAATTCCACCTTCTTCGTACTGTCCAGGCCGACTTCCCCGGACGCCAGCGCGATGGAATCGATATATTTCTGATTCCCGGTCACAATGCGGACCGTTCCGCATCTGCCGTCCGGCTTCTTTTCCACGGACAGCACGCAGGTCATCGGTTCAAAATAATCTGCGAGCCTTTTCCAGTCCATGCCGTTTCCTCCCGTTGTTTCCCGTATGGTATCTTTTCTGTGTTTTGAATATTCTACCATAAACCAAAACGGGATTCAAACGGTCCTTTCCCTTCCCGAATCACAAAAACACTGCGGCATCCGGAGAAATCTTTCACACAGAAGTGATTGAGCTTACTCCTGCGGATGTTCGCAAAACAAAAAAGCCCTGGGCAGATTCCCAAAACTGCCATTCCCGGGTTATAATACGTATAAACAGGTGAAAACTGAAACAAAGTAAATAAATATCAGGAGGAAAATAAAATGAGCAAGATTGAACTGACCGACGAAGAACTGGAAAAGATGGAACCGGAAGCGATTGAGCTGGCGCTGGAAGAAATGCGGAATGTCAGCGGCGGCGCGTTGAGGGAGATGACTGCACAGCGTGAAAAAACACTCCGGTA
>Ga0310690_10008894_pt1 | contig 12671 bp, 9 predicted proteins | sample AusTroGonzalo_MG_2_FD_207661 | JGI IMG/M metagenome (GOLD analysis project Ga0310690, IMG submission 207661) | Bovine rumen microbial communities from tropical cattle in Woodstock, Queensland, Australia - Gonzalo_04 (v2) (version 2) | ecosystem: Host-associated > Mammals > Digestive system >...
AAGATTCACCAAGTGGAAGGGGAACACAAAATGTACACTGTTTTCTCTTTGTGGGATACCTATCGTGCGTTGCATCCGCTGCTCAACATTATCGACCAGAAGCGCAGCAGCGACTTCCTCTACACCTTCCTGAACCAGTATCGTCAGTCGGGTTATCTGCCGATGTGGGAGCTTTCCGCTTTCGAAACTTGGTGCATGATCGGTTACCATGCTGTGCCCGTGATTTATGATGCTTACCAGAAAGGAATCCGCGATTTTCCGGCTGAGGAGATGTTGAAGGCGATGATTGCTACGGCCAACCTTGACAAGCTTGGCCGTCCCGAATACGCCAAATTCGGCTTTGTGCCGGGCGATATGGAGAATGAGTCGGTATCTAAAACTTTGGAGTACGCTTACGACGACTGGTGTATCGCCATGTATGCTAAAGCTATTGGTAATCAGAAAGTTTACGATGAATATATTCGCCGCGCCCAGAGCTACAAGAACATTATGGATGCCAACGGCTTCATGCACGGTCGCATGAATGGCGGTTTTGCCACCCCCTTCAACCCTCGCGAGGTCAACAACTTCTACACCGAGGCCAACTGCTGGCAATATACCACCTACATTCCGCACGATTTCGATACATACGTGGAATTGATGGGCGGGCCTGGTCAGACGGAAATATTCCTCGACCGTCTGTTCAACTCCACCTCCGAGATGGCGGGTCGTGAGCAGGTTGACATTACAGGTGTCATTGGTCAGTACGCCCATGGCAACGAACCGAGTCATCATGCCGCATACCTTTACAACTATGTCGGCAAGCCGTATAAAACTCAGAAGTTAGTGAAGCAAATTCTCACCGAGCTCTACAATTCCAAGCCCGACGGTCTCTGTGGTAATGAGGACTGTGGTCAGATGTCCGCGTGGTACGTTTTCAGCTCTATGGGTTTCTATCCTGTTTGTCCCGGCAGCAACGAGTACGTTATCGGTTACCCGTTGTTCGACAAGGCGGTGATGCATCTTGAAAATGGCAAGACTTTGACAATCAAAAAGGATTGTGGTAAACCGTATATCCAGTCCGCGACCTTGAATGGCCGTCCTTTGGAGCGTTCCTTCCTCTATTACAAGGAGATTGCCGCCGGCGGTGAGCTCTCCTTCGTTATGGGCGACCAGCCGAACAGGTTATGGGGTTGGGGCGGCTCCAGCGAGCCCTATTCCCGCATCGACCCGGCGGTCAGCATTGTGCCCGTGCCGGTGTTCGCCACCGACAAGGTTTCCTTCCGCGATCGCACGTTTGTGGCTATTTCCGTCCCCAAGGTGGTGGATATGTCTCGTAAAAGAGTGGAAGCTTCCAAGGAGGTGAAACAAGAGGTGAAGGTTAAGCCCAATGTCAATGACAAACATTTGCAGGCGATGCCGGTTGAAAAGGGTGACGAATATCAGATTTATTACACTACAGACGGCAGTACTCCGACCCCGAAAAACGGCAAACTTTACAAAGATCGTTTCGAAGTGAGCAAGGATGTGACGGTCAAGGCGATTGCCGTTGACATCAAGGGGCGTACCAGCCAAGTGGCCGAGGCGCATTACGTGCGTTACACCCGCGACAAAGATATTACGTATGTCACCAAACCTGACCCGCAGTACTTTGCTGGCGGTGACGAGGGTTTGATTGACAACACCCGCGGCAAGGTCAACTACCGTATTGGTGGCTGGCAGGGTTTCACCACCGACTGTGAGGTGATTGTCGATCTGCGTGATACCAAGAAAATTTCCGAGGTCGGTGCCGGCGTGTTGGAGGAGCAGCGTGCTTGGATTTTCTATCCCCGTGCCTTCGAGGTGTATGTTTCCGATGACGGTCAGCAATACAAGCTTTTCAACAAGACGACGCTCCCCATCGGTCGCAGCGAGGGTGCCCACATCCAGGATCTGAAGGTGACGGGCAACGTCAAGGCCCGTTACGTCAAGATCATCATCAAGAACTACGGTCCTATGCCTAAGTGGCACCTCAGCGCCGGTCAGCAGGCTTGGCTGTTTGTGGATGAGGTCTGGGTGAAGTAAGTGTAGAATTATGAATTATGTACGTTGGACGTTCGGCGGAGTGGCCGGGCGTCCAACGTTTTTTTTGTCGGGAAGTGTTTTTTGTTTAAAAGAAATTTTTCGTATCTTTGCGGCGATATTCTAAGAAGCTGAAAAATGAGAGTGTTATATTGTTGGCTGACTTGCTTTTTCCTAAGTGTTACTGGCATTCTGAGTGCCCAAAGGTCAGCTCAGGAAGTGAAGCTGGTGCGTGATGCGATGAAACAATACGCTCAGGTGTATGCGTTTGCGGAGGAGTATGCGAGGGCGGCTGAGATTGTGTATCAAGATACTAATAATTTTGCGGACTTTTTTTCAAAATCTGCTATTGTGATTATGGATCATCCGTATTGGTATTATGAACCCAAAGGAAGTACCAATATGATAGGTATTCCTGAGTACTGCCGTTATTTCAACAAATACAACCGTCAATATCTAATGTTTTTCAAGGGTATTATGATTCGAAATATTGAGGTTGAAAAATGCACAATAGAGGGGCAAGATATGGTATTCGAGATTGGAATTGACAAAATTATTGATTTCCGTGACGAGGCTTTGTCGTATTCTCGTCGTGACACGTGCAGAGAAGTTTTGTTTGTTCGGGATACTGATGGTCATTTGAGTATAGATAAAGTCACGATAAAAGAATCTCCGTTTCATTCTGTGCAACGTGAAGTGAAAGAGGCGGGCGTACGTCTCGCTCCGAAAGAAATAACCCTTGAGGATGCGCCTGAATTGCAAAAACAGATCAAAATATTGATGAAAATCATGAAAGATGTGGAGAATGGAAAGAAAAAAACAAGTAAGAGATAATAATGGAAATGTGGGATGTTTATGATGAAGTCTAACTAAGTTAATGTATATGAGGAAGTTGTACTTGTTTTGTTTATTGCTTGGAATGACATGCGGCTTGGTCGCACAGAATTCGTATGCTCTGTTCTGCGTCAATATTACCCCAAATTTCGACGCGGAATGGGTAGTCAACCAGATTGATGCAATCCGACAGACAAATCCGACAGAGTCTTTCACCGTGTATTATACGATGGGCTACCTTGCTTCGGATACCGAAGTATATTATAATGCATTAGAAATCTCTGATTTGGCAAAGTGGGAACGGAATAAAGAAAAATTAAGACATATCAAACCGGAGTCTATCGTCAGGGATAAGAATATAGCTGTGCCCACACGTATAGACCTTGAAATGCTGCTGGCCAACCATTATGAAATAGTTGAGAGCGGTGGAATTAACAATATTTCCGACATTTATGTTTATTGGTTCGGTGATCGTGAACTGTATTCGAATAAGGATTGTGGGCTGCCATTCATTAAGGAAACCTACCTGAAATGCGATGGCAGTACTACTTGGAAAATCCTTCAACTGATGAATAATAACGGTAGTTCTTTGCGTTTAGATTTGTCCATCTTCAGTAGATTCAAAATGGACAATATAAAAATGGTGAAAAAATAAAAGATAATAACGATGAGATGCAAATTTTGTGGGTGGAATAATCCCGATCATGTTAGTGCGTGTCAGAAATGCGGCAATCCCACGGGAGTTGCGGAAGCGACACCAATATATGAACAAGCTGGTGGAGACGATGACGACAAGAAAACTGTCGTGATCAAACGAGGCTCCAGTGTAGCGTCGCGCATTGAGAAACGGCGGTGCCCGAACTGCAGTTATCCAGTGCTGAAGGGGATGACTGTGTGTCCACAGTGTAAGTATGAACTTGGCCCGAGTGATTTTCAAATGTCCGATCAGAATGTTCCACAGTCTGAACCTGATCCCGTTTTGTCAAAAGACGAGAATGATGTGGATAAGAAGACCATCAACCCATATTTCAACAAGAAAAAACCAGAGCCTGTTATGGGGAAATTCACCCTCGTTCCGATTAAGCGCGAGGATGAGGAGGTTGGACCGGCGGTGGTGGAGTTTACGGGCGACAATATTCCGCTTAATCGGCAGAATACCGAACCGAGTAACAATTCCATTACGGGCAAAATGCAGGCGGTGATGACTTTCGAGAACGGGAATTGGTCTATTCAGGACCAGAGTGAGCAACGAACGACCTTCGTACGAGCTGCGCAGAAGACCCCGTTACAGGATGGCGACATTATTCTTCTTGGCAACAGAATGTTTGTGTTTCACGAATCCAAATAAAGTGTTATGATGCGGGAGATACCAGAACGTTGCTGCTTCAGACCTGGAGATTCCATTGGTGGATGCTATCAGGTGAAAGAATCCTTGGGAGAGGGAAGCTTCGGTATGGTATATAGGGTACAGGACCGTCATGGGGACCAATATGCACTCAAAGTGCTCCCGCTTTGGAAACGGGAAGCGAAGCTTCGCGACGAGCTGGTCAACCGATTCCAGCTGGAATTTGAGACAGGGCGCATCAAAAGCGACTATATCGTTTATTCGTATGATACAGATTGGGTGAAGGGTAATCCCTATATTGTGATGGAACTCTGTACGAATATAAGTCTGCAGAAATTTATGGAACATCCAGACACCGATTACGAGAAGGTTGCCTGTGACATTCTCTACGGACTCAGGGCGCTTCATCGGAATGGCAAGGTTCACCGAGACTTGAAACCGGCTAATATCCTTCGCAAGGCCTCCGGGACGTTCGCCCTATCTGATTTCGGCACCAGTGGAAACAGTCGTACCCAGCCGGTACGAAAAGGCTTTTTCTCCAAGGTGCAGACTTTTGGCACGTTGGCCTATATGTCTCCAGAACAGATTAATCCCAAAAAGGCCATTTCCGTAGTACTTCCAACCACCGACATTTTCTCGTTTGGTGTGGTACGAGATGCTTTTTCATCAGTATCCTTTCGGCGACTTGGAAGAAGAGGGCGATGTGGCGATTTATACTAAAAATGTCAAAGCGGGAAACTGGAATGACAGTGTGTTCCGCGAGAACCGACAATGGGACTTCTGGCGGAGAATTATTGCCGGTTGTCTTCAGCCTGATTTCAAAAAACGTTTCCAGTCAGTGGATGAAGTGTTGTCACTCATTCCAAGCGTCAAACGGAATGCTGCTTTGTCAGAAAATTCCCCGACGATTCGTCCATCTCTCCGCAGTTACATGTTGCGAGTGGTTTATGGTGCAGAGTCGGGTAGGGAAATCCGATTAGACGATTTCGTGAAGTCCGGACAGTATATCATAACGGTCGGCAGGGCACACAATGGTTATGAGAATGCCATCAGCCTCCAGGATACAGATGCCTGTTATTTATCGAGACGACATTGCACGTTAGAGTATGATGCCTTTTGTAAAAGTTGGCGATTGCGTGATGGCCAATGGTATGACGGCCAGTGGCATAACTCACTGAATGGAACGTTTGTCAATGCCACAGAACTGCATGATCCCGACAGCGGTGTTTTGCTCAAGGACGGGGACATTATCTCCGTCGGTGAGGTGAAGCTGAGGATGGAGTGTCTGTAGTGTTGAATATCTAAGTTGGATAGTATTAAGCAATAGTAATAATAAAATATAGTAATTATGTCAGACAAAAAAACTACCGAATTCAAGAGAAGCCTTTCCGGCACCATCTCCGCAGGCGTGAAAAACGCATTCAGTAACAAAGGGAAGAAATATTATACCATTGAGTATAAGGACGAATCCCGCTTTCACCATCGTGGCGACCAGCAACGTATCATTATAGACGAAGCGTTCATGGGTCGTGATTCAAAGTGTCAGATTCGTTTCGACACAGATAATTATCCGACGGTCAGCCGTGAACATGCTGTCATTGTGAGGGAGGGAGACAACTGGAAGTTGAAACACCTTTCCAAAACTAACGAGACCTTCGTGAACGGCACGTCCATTACCAACGAGTACTACCTCCAAAATGGAGATGAAATCCAACTCTCTGAAGATGGTCCCCGTTTAGGCTTTATCATCTCTGATCAGACCTATTCCTCTTCCATCGGCATGGGTGAACGGATTAAGGATTTTGGACAACAGGCACTCCGACCCTATAAGGCGGCCATCATCACGCTCTGCACGATTTTACTGTTGGCCATCGCGGGTGTGGTGGGCTATCTGTTGATGAACAGTGGCGGTCCCAATATCGAAAAATTGAAAAACGATGTCTATCTTGTCCGTATGACAGAGTTTACATTGACCTCACCGGTTATTAACGATGGTGAGCCCTACACCTATAATTTTACGGATAAAGGAGATGTTGAACCTATCGCCACGGGTTTCATGACCAATGATAATCGTTTCATCACGGCGCGCCATGTTATTGAACCTTGGTATTTTTCTGTTGATTGGGATCATCCTGACGTGAATCTTACGAACTGTTACGTGAATCTGATTTTGACAGTGTATGGTGGCCGGGTGAATGCCACGTTTGAGGCTGAATCGAGAGACGGCAAGCGGATTACTTTCAAGACAACCGACTGCACGTGCAATCCCATGCAATTTGAAGAGGTGAAACTTCCTTCCAATAAGAGTGTTCAGGCAAACGATTATATTCGCAAAGCCTTGTCAGACAACGATTATGCATATATTAAGGTGAACCAACCCAGCAAGATAACGCCGAATGAGAAACTTTCTGAGAACATGAAGTTCGGTACAAAACTCCACATCCTCGGATTCCCATTCTCACTGGGCGCCAAGGCAAACAACTTGGAACCGCAATACCGTATGGTGACTACTTCCAATACTGGTCTTTTAGAAGGAAAGATTGTAACCGACAATAACATAGATGCAGGTAGCTCCGGCTCACCGGTTTTCTGCAAGAAACACGGTAAATATTATTTAGTGGGTATGGTGTCTTCCACAATTGGTGAGAACGGTAGTGTGATCATCCCCATCTCACAAGTCAAGTAATAGTTCTTAAAATCTAAAAGCGATGAAAAAGTTATTGTCCATAATGGTTTTGGCTCTCCTGCTAACGTTGGGATATGGACAGCCTGGGTCGAAATTGCCGACCATCAATAGGGCTGACGCGAACAAGGAGACGAAGAAACTGCCGACCATCCAACCTCCAGCGCAGCCAAAATCGGCCACTCATACCAATAACAATACAGAGACGGTCGGAAACAAAAACAACAAAACATCTAATGAAGATGTTAGCTTGAATAATCTGATTAAAGATTATGTTTACGACATAATGGAGACAAATGGGGTCAGTTTGAGCTGCTCTTTTTACGGCGGAACCCGCTATGCTATTGGCATGAGGACGGAGTCCGGTGGCATGGCTGTCTTGACTGCACTCCCCGATCTGTTCGATAACAAATACGAATATGCTTCCGATTGTTACACACTTATCCGCGAAATCACTGCCAAGAAAGCCGATGGACAGATGTGGGAAGTGGAGAAGAGCGAGTATGCAAGAGAGTTCGCTCCCGGATTCATCTATATTCCCGCATCGGACATTACTGATCGAAGCTATGATATAGTGGTGCCCGAAAGAGAGCACTTCTCTGGATATATGGTTTGGGTTTTCAAAGGAAAAAACGATAATCCAGACTATTATGTCACGAATGAGGAAGTGAATTTTGGCGGAAAATCCTCAACTGCAGTTCGACAACCGAGTGTCAATGCGATCGCTGGTATTTTGCTGGATGATTCCCCGAATGTGAGTCTTTGTGCCGTGGCCAAGAAGGTTAACGGTAAATGGGAGCTGATGAAGGTGACCGCATCTTCCGATCAGATCGAAGCTGAAGCGCAAAAGGCGCTCCCGAAACCAATAGTGGACTCGAGAGGCGAGCAGACCAGAGAAGAGTCATCTCGGGTGGAGACCCCTCGGACCGAGCAATCAGCGGCAGAGCCTGCAAACGGCAAGACGGCCAAATCCGATTCCCCGAAGTCCGGAAAGGGTAAGGCGGAGAAGCAAAAAACCGGTAAGAGTAACAAGGATGCCCGTCAAGGTGAAACTCGTGGCGGAAACGACCGTGGCTCAGAAGTGGATGCACCCAGCGAGCGCGGATCGGATGTCAGTGTTCCCAACGAGCGAGAACTCGACAGCACCTCACCCCGCGACTCTGGTCGTGGCGGTGGTGACGATTCCGAAGGAAGAAAATAACCGAACAGCTTATAACTTATGTCTAAAATACCTAAGCTAATCATCACTGCGCATTGTGACAAGGCGGCACGGCCCAATAACGAGGATAATTGCCTGGTTCGTGCCAACTTGTCGCAATCCGAAGTGCAATATACTGGCGATGGGGCACCGTTTCTTTCCAAAGAGATTGAATTGGACAAGGCGGGATGCCTACTGGTGGTTGCAGACGGCATGGGCGGCATGAATGCAGGGGAAGTGGCTTCCCGCATCGCGGTGGATGCGGTGTCCAATTTCTTCGATACGCAGCTTGAAGGTGTTTCCGAAAAGTCTGACGAGGAAATTTTCCAAATGATTCATGATGCCATTGTTTATGCCGACGAGAATATCAAGTTTGACGCAGGTGAGAATCCTGATCACGGTGGCATGGGCACCACAATAGCCATTCTATGGCTGTTAAACGAAAAGGCCTACGTCGGATGGTGTGGCGACAGCCGGATTTATTGCTATAACACCATCACAAGGAAACTCAAGCGGCTTACCCATGACCATTCATGGGTCCAACTGATGGTGGATGAGGGAGACATTTCCGAGAAGGATGCCTTCGACCACCCGAAAAGCAACATCATTATGCGGAGTTTGGGTGATTCCGAGGGCGAGGTGAAACCTGAAACCCTCAAAGAACCTGTAAGGTTGCGCTCCGGAGATGTGTTCCTGCTCTGTAGCGATGGCCTTTGCGGTGCCCTCCCTGACAATCCAGGGGAGAGTAAGTTGCCCAAAGATGTGAATATCGTGAGTGTACTCAACACCGCTGCTAAAACTTTTCCGCCAAATCAGCTCGACCGTTGGAACAACTTGCTTTGGGAAAAAGGGGAACCACTCTGCCATGACAACGTGACGTCGATTCTCTGCCACGTAAGCAACTGCTCGTATGAGCCAAAATCTCCAGCCTTGCTCGCCTTCCAGGAAGATGAGGACGAACGAAAACGTGTTAAGTCGCTGGTTATCAAACTGCTGTTGGCGTTTTTGGCATTGGCTCTGCTTGTGGGCGGGGTTGTCTTTTTTGTGAAGCATCACAAAGACAAACAACTGCCGGAACAAGAATCCCAACAAGAGCTAAACGAGGAATATTTACAACATGAAGATTCTGAGCAGACATTTGATTTGGGGACAAAATCATCTCGTAAGGAACCTTCTAAGGTTAATAATGCAGTTGTGAAAGAGGAAACTGTAAAGAAAGATAATACCCCTGCAAATACGACTCCTAAAAAATCACGTGATGAAAAACGTGCTGAAGGTACGAATTATGTAGATTTAGAATAGTTAAGTGAACGAAAATATGACATTAAAAGAAAATACCTTATTTGACAACCGGTACAAGCTGATGCGGAAACTTGGTGAGGGAGGCTACTCCGAGGTGTGGTACGTGGAGGATACCTTCGCCAAGATCAAGCTTGCGCTGAAAATCTTCCTGCCTTCAGCACAGTTGGACGAGCGTGGTATTGAGCTCTTCCGTAACGAGTTTACGGTAATATATAATCTCAACCACTCCAATCTGCTCAAATGCACCTATCTGGGTGTGGCTGACGGTTGTCCCTATCTGGTGATGCCCTACTATGAAGGTGGTTCTGCGGAAAACCTTGTCGGGAAATGCGACGAGAGTACCTGTTGGGCCTTTCTGCACGACGTGTCTGCAGGTTTGGCGCATCTTCACGATCAGCATCCCCCCATCATCCATCAGGATATTAAACCCGATAACATTCTCATTGACAAGGGAAAATATATTATTACAGACTTTGGTATCAGTTTCAACATGAAGAATGCATTGGCGGGAGATGTAGAAGAGGAAGTGGTGAAAGGTACCAAGCCTTATATGCCGCCGGAGAAGTTCCAGCAGGACTCCGCCCCCTTGATGGCGGGCGATATTTGGGCTCTCGGTGCATCTGCATTCGAGCTGATTACCGGTCATTTGCCTTTCAAGAACGGTGGTCTTGACCAAAAGGAGGAGACCCCGATTCCTTCGTTGCCCGACCAGTATTCCGAGGAGTTGCGAGCTTTGATTACCCAGTGTTTGGATTTCCATCCGTGGGAACGTCCGTTTGCCAAGGATGTAGAACAGTTGGCAGGGATGAAAATGCCTCGCAAGGGCCAAAGAACGGGCGATATTGAGCTTTCGAAATCTTCGGATGGTAAAAAGCGCAAAAGCGGTCTGCTGATTGCGCTTGTGGCTGCCGTGGTTTTGGGTGTGATAGCTCTTGTAACAGTCAAATTCATCCGAGGGAAAGAACCGATGCCGCAAGAAAATGTTTCGATTGCATTGTCGGATCAGACTGCTGGAAATGCCGATTCGACTCTTGAGGCTTCCCAGCCTACTTCACCAAAAACGGAGGAACATCCGGTTTCCCTTTCCTCGGAATCTTCTGGATTGCCCGCTGTGAATGGTAAATCCGGTCAGGGTGGCTCTACGACGACCACTACTTCTACAGCAAAAGAATCAAATCAGTCGAAGTCTGCGCCCAGAACTGAACCGAGCAATGGTTTGATAGAGAAGGCAAAGAACAATAAAAAGTCTGAGCCTAAGCAAACGGATTATGATGATGTTGGCGGGGAGGAATAATTCAACGAAATAACAAATAGTATTCATTAAAAATATCAAAAGTATGAAAAAAAATTTATTCTTAGCAAGTGTAGTGGTCGTTATGGCCCTCTTTTTCTCCAGTTGCAAAACCACCGTGCCTATGCCGCGCTACGTGCCGCTGAACAAAGTGTTGACACTTCCTTTGGGCAGCACTTTCGAGGAAGTAGTGCAATATTTTGGTGGCGGTGAGAATGGAATGCCTTACGATATCATCAGCCGCCAAAAGGACGGTTATTCAATCTACGTATATCAGTACAGAACCTACTACCGTGAGGTTATCCCAGAAAATTATGACCGCAAGGGCAGTGAGTGGAACGGCGAACTGGTCTATTACGGAGAGCCGAAGAATCTGTACCTCTTTTTCAATAAGGAAGGAAAGCTGATGGATATCCAAACGGAAGAAGGCTTGGCCTACGGCGCCGACTGGCTGATGATCAACAACACCCTTTACAATGTCGGAAGATCGGGCAAGGGTTATAACCCGGAAAATACTCCGCTGCCGCAAAAAGAGGCTAGAAGCACAGATAAGCCAGCTAACAAGAAGAAAAAACTCCTTTTCTTCTAATTCGTTACACCAATTCTTTTGGATATGAGTATGGATGATATATCCAGAAAGGGAAAGCCTGCCGTCTCGGGCAGGCTTCTCCTTCTGTTTTTGACACTTATGATGACGGCTGGAACTCTTTTGGCGCAAAGTACTGCCAAGAAAAAGGAACCGGTGGTCAACGATTTTTTCATGACGGTCAATGCGGAGGCTTTTTGGACAAATTCGAGCTTTAATAATATGGGGTTTGGAATTAAACTCGGGACGATGCGTCGTGCGGGTTGGTATCTGAGCTTGATGTCGAATTTTCAGTTTAATGGTGCTTTTAATACCTCTACACCGTCTTCAGTTATTTTTCCGACGTATGCATCCACATCCTATTTTGACGGTTTGTTTGGCTTGTCAGTGCGTCGCTGGAGGGCTGTGACATGGCAGCTCGGCGCTGGGTTCGCCTATAGAACTCTCAACTACAAGTTAAGTTATGACGATCGTCATTTTCATTATAGAGGTCAGGAGGTTATGGGACCTCTCGTAGCTACTGGTTTTATGTTTGATATGGGTGGCTTTCTGCTTTCCACGGAGTTTGTTTGCTCCTATGATCTCAATCACACTGGTTCCCTCAAAGATTTGTTGTCTATGGGTTTCAAAGTGGGCATGGGTTTCCGGACTCATACAAAGAAAGGAATAGAAATACTGAAAGCTTATTATGGAATTGAGACTCCGACTTCAGATCAAATGAATACGTCTTCGGTAGCACAGTCACAGGCTCCGAATGCAACACAGACTCCGACTCAAGTGAGCTCCGATGCGAATAAGTCCGCGGAGGAACCGCAAAATAAGGTTAAAACTGTCCAAACAGTTAATCCTCCTGTATCGGAATCTGTACATCCGGTGGATACGTTTGAAAATGTCTCGGGAATTGAAGAACCCATCAAGACTATTCAGGCGCCCTCCGTGGAGACGGGCTATATAATCAATGTGACGGAAAATTCGGCACAGGCTCAGGGCAGGATATATGATGACGGCGGCGGTGAAATTTCGGAAAGCGGTTTCTGTTTCAGCACTATGGAACATCCCACTTTGAAGACTGCCCATCACGTCACCGCGAAAAATAGTGGAAAAGGTGGATTTAGCACGGTCTTGGACCGTCTTCTGCCTAATACTACCTACTTCGTGCGGGCATACGCCATCAATGAGGCCGACACGTCATACGGAGAACAGTCAGCCTTTACCACCAAGAAAGAAATTCCGGCTGTTTCTACGACAAAAGCTTCCAAGATTACGGCAACGTCGGCGATTACGGGCGGTAGCCTGCTTCCCGAGAAATACCGCAACCGAACCGTTGAGAAGCGTGGCGTGTGTTATGACACCGTGGAGAATCCTACTATTTTCGGACCATCCACATCCGAC
>Ga0310690_10008895_pt1 | contig 12670 bp, 11 predicted proteins | sample AusTroGonzalo_MG_2_FD_207661 | JGI IMG/M metagenome (GOLD analysis project Ga0310690, IMG submission 207661) | Bovine rumen microbial communities from tropical cattle in Woodstock, Queensland, Australia - Gonzalo_04 (v2) (version 2) | ecosystem: Host-associated > Mammals > Digestive system >...
TGACTGATTATAGACCAAATGAACACTGAAAAAATGAAAGTATAAAAGGCACACGTTCACATAACATTTACAAAAAGTTAACAATTTGGAAAGAATATTTAGGAGAGAAAAGGCATCTATGTAGACAAAAGGCACAGATGCTTTGGAGGCACACCATTCGGCCGGGGTGTTTTATCGGAGCATATGCGCAAGAAGTCTCTTTTTTATAGGAGATGAAAGTGAAACCGGAATTATCAAAAGAGGACAATCAATTATTGCAGATGCTTCGAGATAATCGTGAGGCGGCAATTCAGAGGATTCATTTCTGTTACGGGAAATATCTTCTGTTGGTGGCTAACGGTATTCTTCGCAATGAGCAGGATGCCGAAGAATGTGTTAACGACGTTTTGATGCGATTATGGATCAAGGAACTGCCGAATGAGATAAAGAGCTTAAAGGCTTATCTTGCGAAGATGGTCAGAAACCAGGCCATTATGTATCTGAGAAAAAGATCGCGGCAGAAACGAGGCGGAGATTTTACGGTTGTTTCTTATGAAGAACTATCGGAATGCATTCCGGATTCAAAGCCTGGAAGCGATGGGTTTTCTCAAAGTGAATTAGCAGCGCAGATGAAAGCTTTCGTTAAAGAATTAAGTGAAGTTGACCGCACTGTTTTTATGGGAAGATATTGGTTGTCTCAGCCCATTTCGGAGATTGCGAAACAGATAGGGAAGAGTGAAGGTTTTGTGACAAAAAGATTATTACTGTTGCGAGAAAGACTTAAGCGACGATTAGAGAAAGGATGGACATGATGGAACCACTTGATTTGTTTTCGGCATTGACAGATGTGGATGATCAAGATGTGTTGGAAACATTAGACATTTATTCTAGAAATCCTAACCATAGGAAATTCCGTAAAACGATTGCTGTTGTGGCAGTATTGATAATCCTTGCTTCTGCTGGTGTGGTCACACATTGGCTTTTGCAGCGAAAAACCGAAAGTGCGGATAAGGAACCTGAAACGGATAAGATATACACATTAGAGGATAATACACCGACCCCGTCTATTGTAGAACTGGATCCGACATTGTCCATAGAAGAACCAATATGTTCACTATACCAGTTTATGCTTTGGGGAAAGATAGAATACATTGCTTCGGTTGAGTACTGTGACCGTATCGGAGCTAAGATAGGGACTGCCAAGGTACGAAATGAGGAAAAAGAAAGCGAAATGACACTATACAAGGATGTCATCATATATGAAATTGTCGGAATGGATACGGCAATTGCGGTGCTTGTTTATTATCCTGAGGACCAGGAGTATTACGTATATTACAACAGCACATACTGATTCTTGTGATGGCTGTTATTTATATCCAACATATGGGAAGGGGTGGGTCCAATGGTTTGAGTATTCGTCGGGATTCTAAATGACGAGAATCGACAGAATGATTCTCTTGCGCAGACAATAAGGAGAATACATGAAACGTTTTCTTTCGCTTCTGCTGGTTTTGGCATATGTTCTCTCAATAATGGGAGGGAAGAGTTATGCCGGAAATACAGAAAACATGTGGAATAATACAGTCAACTATGAGAATAGGAGCGGTTATACGGACGATCAACTGGTTGACAGAGTGTTTTTCAGCACTATGATTGGCGTTTCCAATGATTATCTTGTCATGCCTTTGTATGATTTACAGAATAATGTGTCCGCATACATCATTCAATACTATTCAGAAGGAGCCCCTTTGAGCTATGTTGTAATCAATACTAGTATAGTGGCTGAAGATGCTTATTATATTGAATTTGGCGAGGGCGATTTTGGCAGAGTGGTTGGGTTAGACAAGGTTGAATCGACGGAAGAAAAGGTTCGAGTTTGCTATTGTAGTGGCTCACAATACTATCTGCTTATCGATGATGACCTATATCATTATGATGGCGAATTGAAACTGCTTGCCGGCGATATTGTGCAAGGCCTGGAAGAAAGAAGTTGCGGAGATTATTATAACTATGGAGAAACACTGACGTATATGGCAGTTCTCGAAAAAGAGGTTGGCTATGATTCAGTATCATCCTACTCGAGGTCCACGTCTTTTACGAAGCGCACGACAGATTCGACAAGATATGCTTACGGTAGTAATAACCCGGTCAGCAAGCATTGTGCACCAACGGCGGGGCTTAATCTCTTGCAGTATTTATACTCAGTTGAAGGAAAAACCAGTATTCCGATGAGTTCCTGGCAATCCGTATTCATTGCGCTGCATACGGCAATGGGGACATCCAATTTGAATGGTACTGCTGACAGTGATCTGGCACCGGCATATCAATCCGTGTTAAGATCATACGGTTATAACAGCGCAACGGCCGCCATACAGTACTCGGCATCCTGGACCCAGGTTACCACTGCAATCAATTCGAATGCGGTTCATCTTGCTCTCCACGGATCTGAAATATATGGGGAGCACAGTGCAGTGGGGGTTGGATATGTATCCTTTACGCATTCCACGGGATGGGTGAGCAAGTATTACAAAATTGTAGACGGATGGACAACGGATACACGCTATGTTCATTCGAGCTTGGGCATTTCTTCTATTAGCCTTGTAACTGTCTATGTAGGGACTTAGTTCAAAAATCTAAAAAATCGTGGGGGGGGCGGCGAGATAATGAAATATGAAGAAAAAATATATTGTTTTAATGGTAAGTGTTGTAGTTGTTCTCGTGGCCTCCTCCGCTGCATTTGCATTTTATCAGGAGAGTAAGAATAAGCGTGAACATATAGTGACAGAACAGAGTAACGAACGAGCTATTGTAACGATACCGGAGGGAATCACGAAAATCCGAATTGTTGACGGAACATATGGTGATGTCATCACCCTTGATGGAGAAAGCATTGAAGAGTTCTTCGAAAAAATCGACTCAGTTCCCGGGACGGTTAAATATGTCGGAATAGGAACCGGCTATCAATATGCGGTACGTTGTTACAGAAACGACGAAAGAGTTTTGGAATTCTTATTTATGACTGACACAATCATTAAGGAGAATGTGGATGACAGGACTGCCCGGGTGTTCACCGCAGAACAGGTTATTCCGGCTTTTCCTTATATCCAGAGGATGTTTGAGAAAGGAAGAGCAGAGAATTAGTTTGATAGAGGCGCATCATGGTCATTGACCGGAAAGGAGGAGATTCCATTGCATAGCAGCAAACTTGGACGGAGAAGAAATCTTGCGAATGAAAGGCACCCTGTACTAAAATTCTAAAAACGGAGGAAAAACAATATAAAAAAAACAAAAGTTCTTGTTACAATCGCGCTTGTTCTTGCATTGCTTTGTTCCATCGGGGCAGCGGTGGCAGATTATACCGGGCATGCAGAAGGGGGTGTGGCCGGTTATGATGTATACTGCAATAATTATATAACTGCTGACCGGAAAAACTGTGGAGCCGGAACCTCGGCCGGGAATAATCTTATTTCTGTTTCAGTATCCATAACATACTACTATCACAATACGCAAACCGGTGAAGACTTTGTAAATGGTAGAGGAAACGGTGGATTTGGAGGAACCGGAATAGGAGGACCCGCTTTGGGAACATATTTACACTATGATAAGATTGTTTCCACCCACACGGCATCTTATGAAAATCAGCAATATAGCTGTAGCAACCTGACTACCATCGTGCCGTAAGATGGGATTTATTCGAACCCGGGTACCGAGGAGAACCTATATGAAGTGGAAAAAACTGTTATTTGCATCTGTCGGATTATGCGTTAGTCTAATGCTTTGGTCTTGCAAAAAAGCACATGAAAAAGCCAGTGAAGGTAATCCGACCGGGCCGGAAATCATTGAAACCGATGCCCCTTCGTCATCAACATCAGAGCCCTGGGAAAATGCGTCGCATCAGATTAAGTGGATTCTTTTTTCTGAGCCTCAGCTTACGGACGACAACAAGAATACCATTAACCGCATTCTTTATGAGAAAGGTCTGGATGTCAGAATTGACTTTCTGTCCAAAGGAGCGAAAAGCAATCAGGAGTATATTGATTGGGTGAGAAACGAGGTGTGTCCGGATATTCTCACTGCGGGAAGTTGGTTCAGTCCTTCGCTCGGATATGAATTCCTAAAGACGGACTTCTTGCCTTTAAACAACTATCTTTATACTTCGGAGGGTGGCAGACTTCGGGAGGCCTTCGGCAGTGTTGAATGGAAGAAGGTTACTTTGGATGGAAACATCTACACGGTTCCCCGGAATAGCAACCGATTATCTTACAATAACGCAGTCTATATCGCAATCAATAATGATTATTCGGAGTCTTTTGCGTCATTTGACGGTACATACGCTTCTTTAAAAAGAATTCGGAAAGACCTTAATAATCCGGAAGTAAAGATTCTTTTTGATTATGTCGAATACGACAAGGTTTTTGCACTTCTCGGGTATCATACCGTATATAAGGGAATGCTGCCTTATGATCCGCAGACGGGGAAGCTTCTTGATCCTGCCCGGGTTGCGGAGGAAGAAAAGGCGCTGTGCAATTCATTGTTTGAGGATATCAAGAGTGGCATCATAGTTAATCAAGCATACGATGCAGCAATACCGGAGAAAAGTCTTGCTATAGTTTTCACCGGAATTCGATCCGAGATACCCGGGTATACGATTCAGGTTCTTTTGGAAGATAACTATGAAGTAAATCCTTTGATGTCATATGGAGTATACAGAGGTTCTGAACAGTCGGAACTTGCGTTACAGGTATTAACAGCCTGCTTTTCGGATCCCGAGATTTCATCCATTATTAACTGGGGAATTCGTGATGGAGCGGCCTGGAATGAGCGGACGCGTCTGATGATGACCGAGCAGGAGAGCAATCTGACCGGATTCCGTCCCGCCTTATCCGGTGAAGAAGAGAAATCGTTAAAACCATACACGCAGGGACAGATGGAGCTCTTTATGGATTTGTATCGGGCTGACCTTAGCGGCGCAATGAAGTTAAATTCAGCCTATCAACCGAGGGCTTTTTATATCGACGATTCTTTTGCTGTCGGCATCGACGCTCTTAACCGGGAAATTGACCAATGGTTTACAAGTCAGGAGGGGCAGTAAAGTGCCCTTCCTTGTCCTGCATTAGAGGTTAGAGAGATGAGAAAAATACTTTTATTCATGGGATTTACGTTTCTTGCCGTGTTGACTGTTTCCTGCAAAAAGAAGACGAACACGCCCAAATCAGAGGGGGAATCCGTACAGCAGGTTGCGGATGGTGTTTCCAACGGGAAGACGGAAGCGTTTTATTCGTATAAAAGAAGTTATGTTACTGAAGACTATGCCCTTTACCATGACAATCACGGACGCCTCCAGATATTTGATACTGAAAGCAAGACTGATATCGTGTACTGTTTCAACGCGGGCTGTGAGCACCAGCAGGCAAAAAGAGACCCCGTAACCAATGAAGTCATACAGAAGGGTTGTATCGCCTATGAAATATCCTCCGACTGTGTGATGCTTCGGGAAAACGATATGGTCTTCTTTCAGGATAACGGTCAGGTAATCCGGGCGGACCGGCAGGGAGAAAACCGCAGGGTGATTGCCACCATACCGCTATATAAACTTGGAGTTCGGGAGGTGTTCTATTCTGCCGATACTCTGTTTATATCTTATTACACGGATAACCGGTTTGAAGAGGTTAAAGGTGAAAACGGGCAGACCCAATGGATTAATACCGGCGAACTATCCGACACACGCGAATGCGGAATCTATTGTGTTAATCTTTCCGACGGAACGGTAAAGGAACTGTTTCAGGCAGATGCTTATAATGCCATGATATCATGTGCCGACATTTGGGACGAACATCTGTATTTTAAATACTTTTACTGCGATATTCCTGCAATCGGGCCGAATCTGGAAACCTATGGGCGGGATGTCGAGATCCCGGAAGGGCTGACGGTGGAAAACTATTGGGAAGAAATGCCGAAGCATTTCTGGATGGATGTCTATGATTATCAAATCGCTACGGGGGAACTAAAACCAATTCTTAGGAACTGCAGGGAAGGAACCTTGGAATTTTGTCGGGGGTTCTTCGCGGTAGCGGAGACGGACGGAACAACCGGACTGTATCGATACAGCGGAGAGCGGTTTCGTGAACTTCCGTTCCGAATCGGAAAAGGAATCCGAAGCGACAGCGGATTGGTCTGCTGCGACGAGAAGGCAATGGATGAATATCTGCTGATTGATGAAAATACCGGGGAAATAATAAAGAGAACGAAGATATCGAGCAGCAAGTTCTTAGCGGGCGTAATCATCGGGAAAAGCGTATACGGGTCACTTGCCATACCCGGTGAAGGGATGGGGCTTAGTTATATCTCCGTGGAGGATTTCTGGAATGGAGACATCACAAATGCAGTGGCGTTTCAGGTGCAGTAATAATAGATGAATCCAGACATTCGTCTCTTATAACCGGGAAACCAGTTTCTAACTCTATCGGATAAACAAGGCTATGACTGAATGGATTGGCACAAATATGAACAAATTGAGTATATCTTAAGTAGAAGTTAAAGGAATACGCAGAGGTGTTGAGAAAAAACAGCTGATGAAGAAAATCATCGGCTGTTTTTGAATTAGTAGTAAATAAAGTAGCAAAAAGAACTACGCAGGATTAAAATGACGGTATAAATGTCGGTATATATTGCAAAAATGTCGCATTTGGAATATAATATATTTGTGAGTTTATGTTTTTAAGAAAGGATACATCACATGAGCCAATATGTTGAGTCAGAAAAGGTCGAACTGAAGGCTAAATATACGGATACTATTTGTAAGGAGATTGTGGCTTTTTTGAATTCTGATGGAGGGCAGATATTTGTTGGAGTTGATGATAACGGAAATGTTGTCGGCGTTGAAAAAATAGATGAAACCTTAAAAAAGATATCGGATGTGATTACCATGCAGATTGAGCCCAATCCGCAAGAAGAAATCCGTACGGAGCTGAAGTTCGATTTAGGTAAAACTATCATAGTTTTATATATTTCCAAAGGAACAAGAAATATATACTGTCAAAAGAAGTATGGTTTTTCTTCAAATGGCTGCGTGATCAGAATAGGAACAACCTGCAAAGAAATGACATCTGAGCAAATTCGTATCCGTTATGAAAAAAACTTCTATGACGAAGAATATATGCTAAAAAAACGGGCTTCACGGGCAGACCTTACATTCAGAGAACTAAAGATTTATTATGCGGAAAAGGGCTTTCATGTTGATGATTCATCTTTTGAGGCGAACTTCAACCTGCGTAACAAAGAGGGCGATTATAATCTTTTAGCTGAATTGCTTGCAGATAAGAACAACATACCTTTTTCATTCGTCAAGTTTAATGGCACAGATAAAGCAGCCATCTCCGAACGTAATGATTATGGGTTCGGATGTATACTGTCTGTTTATGAAAAAATCAAGGCAAGGTTGTCTGCTGAAAATATTTGTGTATCTGATACTACTGTACGGCCTAGAAAAGATATGTATCTTTTCGATTATGATGCAGTAAATGAGGCAGTTCTAAACGCCTTAGTTCATAATGATTGGACTGTGACAGAACCACAGATTTCTTTATTCAGTGACCGGATGGAGATATTGTCGCATGGAGGATTACCTGGTGGAATGTCAACAGAAGACTTCTACGAAGGAATAAGCCATCCAAGAAATTCTACACTAATGAGAGTTTTTTTGAATATGGGACTTACGGAGCATACAGGACACGGGGTTCCGACTATTATAAAGAAATATGGCAAGGAAGTTTTTGAAATAACAGACAACTATGTAAAGTGTAGAATCCCGTATGATAAAAAAGTATTGGATATGAGCAAGAAAAATGTCGGCATAAATGTCGGTATAAATGTCGGTATAAATAAAACGGAAAAAGCTGTACTAGGTATACTGATAAGTAATCCGGAAAAAACAGCTGAGGAGATGGCTGTAGAAGTAGGCGTAACAAGGAGAACGATAGAGCGGACGCTGGTCAGTTTAAAGAAAAAGGGTCTGATAGAGCGGATTGGATCGAATAAGAATGGAAGCTGGGTTGTAATACAATAGTGCGATTATGAGGGCAAAAAGAGGAGGGATATGGTATTAACATAAAAAAAGCTTCGACTGCTTTAGTTTACTTAAAATAATAAATTCAATAATTAAACCAGCGGATGCAGATGGAATAGAAGTCTATAAAAATGCTGTTGGAAGAGTAATGTCGGCATTGAAAGTAGAACTGTCGTATGAAAAGGCTCTTGAAAAATGTTATAACCAATTTCTTGAAAAAACAAGTGAAAGAGTGAGTAAAAATTCTCTTTCTACATCATGTTGTGATTTGACAAAATGTTTTGAAGAAAAGCATGGTGTGGTTATTAGTACAATTCATGGCGTAAAGGGTGAAGAATATAATACAGTTATAGCTTTCGGCCTACTTAATGGCTTTGTACCTCATAGGAATGATATTAAATCTGGAGATAGAAAAAATGTTGCATATAAGCTTTTGTATGTTCTGGGATCAAGAGCAAAAGAAAATTTGTTTTTGATAAGCGAAACTGGCAGAGCAACGAAAGTGGGACCATACACACCGACTGATGAGCTTGTTAGTGTTGAATGGGAATATACAAAACTATAGTTCAGGAGGGTTTTATAAAACACGAGGTTTTGGATAAGAAAATTGAAGTAGGGGAAACGGATATCACGTTTGAGTCAATCTATAATAAGCCATTTATATCTCAAGATTATATTGAGGATATAAAAAAGCTGATATTTTAATAATTCCTGAAGAATATTTCAGAGAAGAGGGGGATATCCTTTTTCCAGAGACTACGAGGGAGTTTTTAGAGTATCTTCGAGAGGGAATACCTGAAGATATGTCTGTGGACATAGCTATGTTGTGTAAAAATCTTAAGGTGTAAATGAAAAATAATTACACCTTACTTTACACCTCTTGCCGGTGTAAATATGCCAAAATATGCATATATTATGCCGGCAAATGGAAATTCAAAAGGTGTTTAAGCCCTGATAAAACAAGGGAAAATGATATGATTAAGATACTGTTCATCTGTCACAGCAATATAAGGATAGCTTTGATAATAAGAAACCCGGTTGACCTGAGTGTCAGCCGGGTTTCTTGATTCATACTGTCGTATTAAATTGCCGGGATTCGAGATTCATTACGGGAAACTCTTCATCCATTCTTCGACAAGTCGGTCAGCTTCAGCTGCCTTGTCCTCGGAATAAGTGACATGGAACATATAGATGACACCGTTTTCCTGCCAGAGCACCTCGGTACTCAGCTGCCAGCCGGGATCCTCGGAAGTATTCTGCTTTTTTATAATGCTGAAGACACGTCCGTTAACGGTCTGTTCCTCCGTTACATAAGAGGTTTCCGTCGGGTAGTCCACAAGCAGGAGAGAAGTACTGTCAAATGGGTTTGCTTCCGTATAAATGTGAATCAAATTTTGAAAGGAAAGTCCCGAAACGGAATCGTATTGGGTTGTCGAAAGGTAAAGGCTTCCGAGCACGTACTCTTCATCCGGAGCATTTACTTTAGGGTGCTGTGCCGATACACCGAGTGCTTCCGTGTGAATCTCGCGATACGTATAATCCATATCCGGAAAAGCAAGCTTCGAATAACCGATGTACGAAAGCGCTTCCGTAATCGTGTCGAAATGCCTGATGATGCAGTTCGGCATGATGCTGTCAAAAAAGGGCGCTTTTGAAACCCGCTCCGGAATTTCCTTCATGGATTCGAGAACGCTTCCCGTAATCTCCGAAAGGGGTACACACGAAGCCTCCCCTGTTTCGTACCGGAAACGGTTGTAATCCTTACCGTCCACGGTTTCCTTCTCGGGTTTTAACGCACCGCCCCGAAGAAGCGGCGGGGCTGCGATTGCCGCTCCGCCAATCAGTAAAACTGTTGCAGCGGCAAGTAAGAAAATCTTGCGTCCCCAGTGCGATTTGCCTGATTCGGATACATTTCCTCCCGGAAGGACATTAAGCAAATCCGTTCCTTCGTATACTGAATCGTCAAGCTGTCCGAGCGCATCAATCAACTGTTTTTTATTCATACCGAAAATCCCTCCTTCTTCAAATAGGACCGAAGCTTCTTCCGTAAACGGAACAGAACAGTCTTGGCCTTCGACTCGCTCATCCCGCAGGAAAAAGCCGCTTCTTTGAGAGATTGAAAGGAAAAGTATCGGGATAGGAACAGCTTGCGGACATTTACCGGCTGCTTTCGTAAAAACGCTCCGATCGCGTCGCGGAGTATGGCAGAGTCGAGCTCCTCCTCGGGGGAAGCCCCGGGGGAGACGACCTCGTCAAGCTCCTCGAGGGAAAGGTCGTACTCGTCCGAACTGCGCTTCGTACTCGTCTGATAGCGCACCCGGTCGATTGCTTTCGCCCGCGCAATCTTCGCAAGGTATAGGGACAGGAGCTCCGGTCGGGTGCCGGGGATGGATTCCCAGGCCGCGAGGTAGGTGTCGTTCACGCACTCCTCGGCGTCCTGCTCGTTATTAAGAATCTGCATCGCCGTCTTCATCAGATACCTTTGGTATTTCTCCTGGGTCTGCCGGATGGCGCCTTCGTCCCGTTTTTGATACAATTCAATGATTTCCGAATCTGTCATGGGATACCTCCGTTTGTTCTCTCACCCGATAAGTCGAAAGAACAGACCGGTTGGTTGCAAAAACTTCGAAAACCCGTTATTTCGTAAAATGCGAAGCTACAGCGTAGCTTTCTGGCCCTTCGCTGCGCGCTTGCGGCAGCGTACCTTCTTTGCGTGGTAGGTCTTTCCGTCGAAGAGGAATTCGTCGACGTTCTGATCAAGGGAGGTGCCGTAGATGACATAGTCCTTCTTCTCGAGAGCAATCGCCTTAACACCCTTCGAGGTCTTCTTGAGTTCGGGAACTTCCTCAAGCGGGAAGCCGAGGGAGAGCTTCTTCTCGGTCAGGATGATGACCTTCTGGTGTCCGCTCATCACTTCCTTCGCGGAGAGGGCGGTGAGGCCGACAATCTTATCGTTATCTTCGAGTTTGGTCGTATTCACGACGGCACGGTTCGTGTCGAACTCGATGCCGGAAACCTGCTTGATGAGACCGTTCCTTGTAACGAACAGAAGCTGGGAATTGAAAAGGTCCTCAAATGCGATGAATAAAAGCGCCTCCTCGTCGTTTCCGACCTTCGTAAGCGTCTGGTAAAGAGTTCCTTTATCCTTGATCTTGGTGCGCGGAATCTGCGAAACCTTGAGCTGGTAAAGGTTACCCTGCGCGGTGAAGATGCAGAGACGGTCGTTCGAGCGGATCGGGCAGATGTGCGTGAACTCCGCAAGCGTCTCCGGCGAGGTCTTCTGGTAGGACGGAAGATCGACGGCCTTCATGTAGCCGAAGCGGTCAATCAGAAGCATCAGATCTTCAATCTTCTCCTCGACAACATATGCCTTCAGTACCTCGGTCGTGATCTGTGTCTTACGGGGCTGCGCGAACTTGAGGCGGAACTCAAGAAGCTGCTCCTCAATGACCTTATAAAGCTCGCTCTTTCTAGACAGAATCTTCTGGAACCGCTTGATGTTCTTCTGGAGCTCGTCATCCTCCTGCTGTAATCTAAGAAGCTCGAGTCCGACCAGCTTCGATAACTGCATCGAAAGGATTGCGTCGGCCTGGCGCTCGGTGAAATCAAACTTCGTCGCGGCTTTCGCGGCTTCGTCGGTCTTAAAGCGGATGCCCTCGGTGTTACCGGTCATCAGGCAGTCCTTCGCCTGTTTTAACTCGCGGGAACCGCGCAGTACTTCGATGATATAGTCGATGACATCCACGGCACGGATCAGGCCGCCGACAATTTCAAGACGCTTAATCGCCTTATCAAGCAGGTACTGATATTCCTTCGTGTAGAGTTCATCCTGGAAGTCGATAAACTCCTGTAAAAGCCCTTTGAGGGAAAATGTGAAAGGCTGGTTGCCCTTAACCGCAAGGAAGTTCGCCCCGTAGGTTTCCTCAAGGGGCGTTTTCTTATATAAGCCGTTTAACAGGTTCTCAACGTCACGGTCCTTCTTGACTTCGATGACGATCCGGATGCCTTCTTTACTGGACTCGTCGCGGACATCGGCGATTTCCTCAAAGGTCTTCTCGCGAACCGCGTCCGCGAGCGCTTCGATCAGCTTCGTTTTGTTGCCGGAAAGCGTATAAGGAATCTCGGTAATGACGATATTCTTCTTGCCGTATTCGCCGTTCTCAATCGTCGCCTTCGCGCGGATCCGGATACGGCCTTCACCGGTTTCGTAAAGCGCCGGAAGCTCGTCGCCGTTTACGATGATGCCGCCGGTCGGGAAGTCAGGTCCCGGAATCAGCTGCATCAGGTCTTCGGTCGTAATGTACGGGTCGTGCATAACCGCGATAGCGGCGTCGATTACCTCCACCGGATTGTGGGGCGGAATATTGGTTGCCATACCGACCGCGATACCGGTCGTTCCGTTGATCAGAAGGTTCGGAAGCATCGCCGGCAGAACCGAAGGTTCCTTCTCGTTGTCGTCGAAGTTCGGGACAAATTCCACGAGCCCCTGGTCGAGATGCTCAAGCATCGTCATTGCGCCGACCGAAAGACGGGCTTCGGTATATCGCATGGCAGCGGGGCCGTCTCCGTCAATCGAGCCGAAGTTTCCGTGTCCGTCCACAAGCGGAATCGACAGCGAGTAATCCT
>Ga0310690_10008896_pt1 | contig 12668 bp, 5 predicted proteins | sample AusTroGonzalo_MG_2_FD_207661 | JGI IMG/M metagenome (GOLD analysis project Ga0310690, IMG submission 207661) | Bovine rumen microbial communities from tropical cattle in Woodstock, Queensland, Australia - Gonzalo_04 (v2) (version 2) | ecosystem: Host-associated > Mammals > Digestive system >...
ATAATTCTATTTGTTGGGTCCTATGGGCTTAACAGGCCTCACAGGTCTGCCCTTATCATACAAAGGCCGTGCCAAAGTGTGACAGGCTGACAGGAATATGACAAAAGCGGACAAAAAAAGCTCCCTCCGCGAAAGAGGAAGCTTCTCATCTTTAAGAATGAAGGGGGAATTACTTAACTGCAAACTTGACTTTGTCGAGTATGCTCACGTTCGGAAAAGCTCAAACGAGTTTGGCTTTTCGCTTACTTAACCGCAAACTTTTGGCCCTTGACAACATAGATGCCTTTGGGCAGATTCTGCTTGGCAGAAGTGATGTTGGTCTTCGAGAGAACCAGCTTACCCTGTGCGTCATAAACGTCAACCGTAGCGTTCTTAGCCTGAAGGTCGTCGATGCTTGTGGTAATGTCCTCAAGGCTGGTGACGTGCTTGATTTCGAGGGCTGTAGCAGTATTGGCCTGCTCGTCCCAAGTGAAGCCGCAGCGTGTGGGCAGGAAAGCCTTGTCGCCTTCGGTACGAATCAGCACGCTCTCGAGCTGGTATGCGTCTTGCTGGGCGGGGATGCCATAACGGCCTTCCACCTTGAGCATTTCCCAAGAGCTGCCGAAGGTAACGGTGTTGCCAGCTCCGTCAGTCATGCTGACACTCTTGAGCTCAGTACTGATGCCTGATGCTGCCTGTGTGTTGGCATGAAGTGTCTGGAAGATGGGAGAGAAGATGAGGTAGGGAACGCCAGCCTCGATACCTTCGTTTGTGCAATCCACGAAGTACATGTTCAGCGTGCTGCCTTCCTGACGGATGGCTCCCAGACGCTCAACCTGAACGTCCTTCGCTGCTGCCTGAAGCTGTTCTGCGCTGAGGCTCATGGGCAGACAGATGGTGTTGTAGCCGGCAAAAAGCGTGCGGTTGAGTACTACAGGCTGTGCCTGATTCTGCAGTACCTCAAGGTTGAGCTCTGTGGTACTGGTATAGATGTTCTTTGCCTTGCTCTGTGCAAAGGCGTTGGTGCAGATGGTAGCTGCAGCCATCAGAAGGAGAGTAAAATGCTTCATAATGTTATGTTTTATTGGTTTTCTTGTGCAATTTTACTATTTATTTCGCGAACTGCCAAATTTCAAGGCAAGTTTTTTCCCGAATGAGCGAGTTTTATCGGTCATTTAGGTCTAAGAGGATAGATAAGTTTCTGTAACTTCAGTTCCTGATATGTACGTCACGCTGCGGGAAGGGTATTTCGATGTTGTTCTTGTTGAGCGTATTGTAAATGACCTCTTTGACGCGTGCCGTAAGGGCAAACTTCTCCTCGACAAGCATCCAGACGCCGACCTTGAGGTCAACACTACTGTCGCCAAAGTCAGCGAAGGAAACGCTGACGGGTATGCTGGTGTCCGTGATAGGCTGTCCTGCGGCATTCACTTCCTGACAGAGCGGCGTGATGGCCTCGACGAGAAGCCTGCGCACCTGCTCCACATCCGTGCCGTATGCCACGCCAATGGGAATCTTGATGAGCTCGTAGCGATGGTTGCGCGTCATGTTCTTGAAGTTCTTGCTGAAGAGGGCACTATTGAGGAAAGCGATAACGCTACCGTCGGCAGTCGTGATTTGTGTGCTTTGGTAGGTGATGCTCTCCACCTTGCCAGCAATACCGTCACACTCGATATAGTCACCTACATGAATGCGTCCTGTCATGAGGCTGATGCCGTAGAAGAAGTTCTCCAGTATGCTCTGCATGGCGAAGCCAAGACCTGTGGCAAGACCTGCACCAACGATACTGATACCATCCTTCGGTACGCGGAAGATGATGAGCACGATAATGATGTAGAGCCCCCAGCAGAGAATGCCGATGACGTTACGTGCCAATGTCTTGTTCACAGCCGTATTGTCGTCGCTCAACTGCTTGCGGTAGTGGAGGTAGAAGCTGCGAATGGCATAGTTGACGTAGCGGAAGACGAAGAAGAGTGCTGCTGCCATACATACCCAGAAGAGCGAGATGCGGATGATGCCCGTCTGGTTGACGATATCACGCGTGAAGATTTTCTGGCAGAGACTCGTCATCTCGAACACTTGTGCTGCCCAATAGATGCTTACCAAAACAGAAAGCACAGCCAAGATTGGCACTACTGTACGGCAGAAGAAGTCGTAGAGCCAGGTCTGTACGATGAACTCTCCGTTCTTCATCCGCTTCAGCAAAGTGTGGCTTCCGTCTGTGTCGGAGGCGTTTCCTAACTTGCGCAACAGGTAGTGTGCTTCGTACTTCTTTGTCAGGTCGTAGATGAAGGTAATGGTCATGATGGCAGCCAGTTGGGAAGTCCACCATATCATGACTTGTACGGCCAGTAGCGTATAGCCAACCCATGAGGCAAAGCAGGAGAAGAACATCGCCATAGTCGTGATGTGGGTATAGACCTTGTCGAGCATAGGCAGGTATCGTCTGTGACGACGAGCCACAAAGAACTGCCAAATGGAAAAGACAAGAAGCGTGGGCGGGAAGATGAGGTTGACCAACACATTGGGGATGAGCACAATGCGGAACAGAATGACGATGAACGCAAGTATCATCAGAGGTGTGTAGATGATGGCAGCATGTCGCATCTGTTCGCCCTTGAGCCGAATGTAAAGACTCAGGAAAATAGCTTCAAGCAGCCAGGCGATATTGATGATAAGGCCTGTGCCCATCTGTATGGAGTTGCGCTGGATAAAGGCCCTTACCAGCATGACGATGATGGCAAAGAGCGCAATACCGACCACGTTACAGAGCATCCTCCGTCTTTCCTTGTACTCTGGTTCGCGCCAGTACTTGGGCATCAACAATCGCAAAGCGATATAGCTGATGGCATGGGCCAGCGCGAGGTAGAGAATGATGAAGATACTGATAAAGAGCACCATAGCACCACGCCATTCGGAGTAAGTTTTGTCGTCATCCTCGAAGGGCTTGTACTTCATGTCGATGGTAGATTTCGCTTTCATAAACTGCCTGGACAACGTGGCGAGGATGCTGAAGTAGTTGGAATCGCCATTGCGGAAGATGTTCTCCTGCAAAAGGCGGTATCGGCTTTGGGCAAACTCGTCAAGTTCCATAACCTTGTCGCGAACGCTTTGGTAGTAAGTGTTTTCTGCTTCAAGGCTTTCCAGGAAGTGTTGCATGTGGAAGCGAATCGTGTCGGCATACATCAGACAGGCGTCGCGGTCTTTCCGCTGTTCCTTGGTCAGGAAAAGCGGCTCCATATTAGCCTCCTCTTCGGGGATTTCATAGTTTCCTTTCCCCATGATGGCAATAGAAGCCTCGTCCATAGAGTCGCGTGCAGCAAGCAGAGAGTCCTTCTTGGCTGCCAACGAATCAATGGCTTGGAAGAGGATGCTGTCGCTGCTGCTGAGCGTGCTGTCGGCTTCGATGACGGGCGGCATACGCTTCAGCGAACGGATGAGGTGGTCGGTGCGCTCTATCTCCTGCTTGAGGTGGGCAATGAACTTGTCATACTGCCGCATCTTGCTGTTGCGGTTGTCCAGGTCACGCTTCAGGTTGGCAGCCTGCTGGCAGGCGTATGCCATATCGAAGGTGTTGTCGATGTTCTGCGAGTAGAGCATGAGCCCGATTTGCTCACATTGGTGCATGTACCAGATGAGCTGCTTGTGCTGCTGAGTGCCCTGCTGCTCATAACTTTGGATGAGCATCTGCTGCCTTTCATACTCGGCTTGTAACTCAGCTTTGAGCACGCCCAGCGTGCGTGCCAAGTCTTTCTCCTTGAGCACGGAACCAGCAGGGATTGTGAATATGAGCAGCAGGGCTGCAAGAAGGAGCTTCTTCATGAGTCTTACTTAATCATCAGCGTCTTCAGGCGCAGGATGCCGTTGTACTCGTTGTCGTAGTAATCAATACGAACTTTATACTGCTTGCCTTTCTCGACGGGGACGATGGCGCTACGTGTTGTCTCGGCATGGTTGCCCCAGTCGCCCATGAGCTCCTTGCCGTCGAGGATGAAGCGATAGGCATCATCGCCCGACAGGATGAAGATTGCTTCGCCTGTCTCGGGAGCTGTGAAGGTGCTCTCGGCTATCATGCTCCAATAGTTTTCGGGGATGCCTTGTGTGGGGCTGCCGCTATGGAACATATCAATCTTCTCGGCATGTCCTGTAGCCTTTGCCTCGCCTTCCAGTTTCATGTTGGGGAAGTAGCGGAGGTCGAAACCTGTGCCGGCTGCGGTACTGAAAGCTTCGGCGGGCACTTCGCTGAGCAAGTTGTCGCTCTCGCCCAACTGACGAATGAAGCGGTCGAAGTTGTCGTTCTTGCCCATCTGCTCAATCAGCACGACAGGCAGTCTCTTGTAGAACATGTGGAAGCGGTCGAGCGTCTCCTGTTGCTTTTCGGGGTGATAGGAGAGGCGCAGAGGTGCAGCCTCAAGGTAGCCGAAGCCTTCGGTATAAACCATATTCGGGTCGTGTGCCTTGAAGTCCTGTACGGCATTCTGTATGCGGTGGAACTGTCCCTTCTCGCCGTCTGCTACAGCATAATCGGCAGAGGGGAATGTCACCTCTACGGTAGCACCCTTGCTGCAATCGATACTACCCAAAGCGATACAGGTTTCGAGGTTTAGACCGTCGTAAGTGAAGGCCCCCTCCCCGCTCTCACTTTTGGGGAGTGCTTTGCCGTCGATTTTAACGCTGACAGGAGCCTTCTGGCAGGGCAGGGCAAGCGTGTAGTCGCGACGTGCAGGCATGTCCTTGTAGCTGCCTTTGCGAGTGCCGATGGTAACGGTAAGCTTCTCGCCTTCGCGCTGGTAGGAGAGGGGAGTGGTGGCGTATTCGTTGACATAGTTCTTGTCCTCGCCGTTGTCCTCGTAAAGTGTGAACTCATCCTTGTCGCCGCCGGGGAAGACACGCACAATAACGGGCTGGTCTGTGCCGCTCAGGTTCTTGACCTTGCCGTAATAGGGCAGGATGCTGCCAGCCTTGACATAAACAGGATACTCGTCCATTGAGAACTGACGCTCTATGTTCTGTCCGCCCTCAAGCATCGTGCCGGTCTCATACTCCAGCCACTGGCCTTCGGGCAACCAGCCTTTCACAGGCGCAAGTCCGCTCTCCTTGTTGACAGGTGACGTAACGGGAGCGATAATCATGCGGTCGCCGAACATATACTGCTCCTTCACTTCGTAGGCTTCCTTCGCATCAGGATAGTCGTAGTACATCGGGCGGCAGAGCGAGATACCAGTCTCGTAGTCCTGACGTGCCATCGTGTAAATATAGGGTATAAGGGCGTAGCGGCCGTTGATGACAGCCGAGAGGCGACGCTGTGTCACTTGGTCGAAGGCCCAAGGCTCCTTGTTGAGGCTGGGGTCTTTTGCGCTGTGGCTGCGGAGAATGGGCAGGTATTGTCCCATCTGCATGGCGCGGGTATAGAGCTCAGGCTCAACGCCCATGCCGTACCTTCTGACCTGATGACCGCCGATGTCGTGGCTCCAGTAGCCATAGAGCACGTTGGAAGCGGTGCTGTTGAAGTAGGGCAGGAAGCGGAGGCTCTCCCAAGTAGCGTATGAGTCGCCCGAGAAGCCAATCTGATAGCGGTGGTTGCCGAGGCCGCCCCAGCGGTGATAGAGCAGGGGACGCTTCGTGCCGTTGTTCTCCATGTCCGAGAACCAGATGTAGTTGCACCAGAAGACGTTATCGAGGTTCTTCAGCTTCTTGTCCTTTTCCCACTGCTGCCAGTCAAGCCACCAGAAGTCAACGCCCTCATCAACATACTGGTGCAGATAGGTATCGAAAAGAGCCTTTACGTATTTCTTGTCGGAGCCCATCCATTCGTAGGTCTTGCCGTCGTTCTTGCCGAAACGCTGCATGAACTCCTTGTACTTCTTCTCGTAGGGGCGCACGCCATCGGCAGGGTGCAGGTTCATGGTTGTCTTCACGCCTTGCTCGTCGAGGTAGGAGAGGAGCTTCCTATAGTCGGGGAAGATAAATTCGTTCCAGTCCCAGCCAGTCCAGCCGCCGCCAGCCTGTTCGCTGTTGGGATGCCAGTCCATGTCGATGACCATAACGTCAAGAGGCAAGCCGAAGCGCTGGAAGCCGGCAATCAGGTCGCGCAGGTCTTTGTCGGAATAAGTCCAGTAGCGGCTCCACCAATAGCCGAAAGTATAGCGGGGAGGCAAGGGCACTTTGCCTGCAAACTTCGTGAAGCTCTTCAAGGCACCCTTGTAGTCATGTCCGTAGGCCATGAAGTACCAGTCTTGTGCGCCTTCGGCACTTGTGCGCTCTGTCACCCAATCCCAGTCCTTTGCGCCGTCGAAGATGTAGTTCTTCGAGTCGTCGAGGAGCGTCCAGCCGTCGGTGGCAAGTATGCCGTCCTCCAAGGGCATGGGGTACTTGGGGTTGCTGTACTGGTAGGTGTCGCCATCATAACCGTCGAGCGTGCGGTAGGTTCCCTTCAGGTTGCCCTTCTGTTCTGTGCCAGGCGTCCATGTGAAAGGAATGCCGAGAGCCTTGGTAGAGGTGATGGTGAGGTTCTTAGCACTCAGCGGCGCTCCGTCCTTCTTGTAGGTGAGCTTGAACTTGCTGGTCGTGATGACCACTTTGCTGCCGCTTGTCGAAGCTTTGTGGGGCACGTCGCCGTATTCGCGGATGACAGCCACGAAGCTCTTGTTGTCAACAAACTTGCCGTCGGGAGCATACTCCAAACGGATGGTTCCTTCATCAATGAGGGTGAATCGGACGGTATTGTCGCGATAGACTTCCTCTGCTTGTGCCGTGCTCGGCATGATGGCAGCACTCAGCAAAGCTGCTGCCAAAAGGTTCAATTTGATTTTCATAGTCTGTTATTATAATAATGAATACATTTATTTTTTTTATAAAACCACGAATTACACGAATTGGCTACGCCCTTGATAGTCAAGGACAATTCGTGTAATTCGTGCAATTCGTGGTGAAAAGAATATAGCCATTTAATTCTGATTAGTTACTTATGATTGTTTTCTTTCCGTCCTTGATGTAAATACCCTGAGGTAATTTACCATTTGACCATTTGTCATTGACCATTTGTTGTCCTTGGAGGTTGTACCATTTGCCATTTGACGATTTGCCATTTACCATTTCGGGGGTCTGGATACTGGTGCGGTTGCAATCTATGAACTGGTCAACAAAGACACGCATCCAGTAGCCGCCCACAACGCTTCGTGCCTGGAACATGGCCATGCTGCCGCCGCTGGCATAGTGGTTGTCGCTGACGGGAACGCGCGAAGGCGTCTCGTTGATGTATTTCCAAAGGGTATTGATGAGCTTTGTCCTTTGTGCTTCCTGGTCAGCAAAGCCCATTACCCACATCTGCCAGTCGCTTTTGCAGAGGTCGCCTCGGCTATCGAGAGGCAAGCCATAGGTTCGCATCTTGTTGGTCGTGTAATAGGCGATTTCAGAAGAGCGGACATCCGCCATGATGTCCCATCCCCAAATCTTGTCCCAGACGAGGTTGTACTTCGTGCTCCATGTCCCGCCGTCGGCACCAAAGTTGAGCAGATAGTGTCTGCCGCCTGTGTTGGAAAGGGCATTCTGCTTCCAGAACGCAGCCATGTCCTGTGCCTTTGCCCTGTATTCGTCGGCTTTCTCGTTGTCGCCCAGCATACGGCAGATTTCGCTGTAGCTCATCACGCCCATGATAGCTTTGGCAGCCAGGTTTGTGTTGCGGGCGCTATGTCCCATGAAGTCGTCCGTACAGAGCTGGTTGGCAGGGTCTTTTCCGTTCTCGACCAGATAGTTTGCCCATTTGGTCATGTAGGGCAGGTACTTGCGCAGATAGTCGAGGTCGCCGTCCTGTGTGGCGATGATGGCAGCGAGCGTGAGCATGTTGCCGCTCTGCTCAACGGGCATCGTACTGCCGCTGCCGTCGCTGGGATTGCCATAGTGGTTGCCGTTGGCGATGGGGTAGTGGCCAAGGTCGTGGTTGGGGAAGTCGTAGTTCCACTTGCCCAAAGCGCTATACTCGAAGACAGGGGTAATCATGGCCTTTGCGAGTGCCGGGGAGTAAATCCAGTAGAGCGGCTGCGAGGGATAGGTCACATCGAGCGTGTTGATGAAGCCGCCCGAGTTGTTCTCGCGGCTCATGAACATCAGGTTGCCGTTGGAGTTCTTGTCGGTGAAGAGCTTATGAGCCGCATTTGTCTGGCGATAGACGCTTGCCAGTATCTCGGCATACTTTGTGCCGCCTACGGCATAGCCGTCATTATAGATGAGGCGGTCCATATCGCGGCAGCGTTCCATGATGTCGTCGTAATTCTCGTAGAGGTCTTCGAAACGCTTTGTGATGGGAGTTTTGCCGTTGTTCGCCCAGTAGCCTTTGCGGTTGGCGCTATGATACTGAATGGAATAGGTGTCGTCGTAGCCGAACATAGAAAACCCGCGTTTGCCTTTGCTGTTCACTACGCCGAGGCTGTCGTTATAGATGATGCTGTAGTAGGAGCCGCCCGAACTTGTCTTGGTAATGACAGGGCTGGTGACGGTGCCGCTGCTTGCAAACTCGCGCAACATGGCATCGTGCTCGCCGAGCTTGAGGTTGTGTCCCGACTTCTGGTCGCTGAAGGCATAGACGTAGCCCCAATCGATGAGGTCGTTGGTGTGGGACAGGGGGCTTTGCGTGGTGTTGCCGCCATAGAAGTACATGTTGCCATTCGTCACTTTGCGCCTCGTCACTGTGGATTGTGCTGCGGTACGGATGGCCATTTCTGCGCTGGTTTGCAGGAAAATACGGACATCGTGCATCTTGCCGTCGTTGGGTTTCGCCTGATAGGAGATGTAAGAGATGGGGGTGGAGAAGAGCACCAAGTCGTTCATTACCTGTGGCGTGGTGAAGACCACATCGAGGTCTATGCCGCCGCATTTGAAGGTGTAGTACGTGCTGGTAGCCGTTACGGTACAGGACTTCTGCTCGGCTTCCTGCAAGACGCTCAGATAGAGGCCCATATCGACGAATGCTCCGCCGTAGGTGTTGTGGCAGTGGCAGGCAATCACGTTGCGCCCTGTCTTGAGCAGGCTCTTGTCGATTTGTACGGCTGTGCCGCCAACGTCCCATGTTTCGCCAGTAGAGGCAACCTGTGTGCCGTTGACATAGAGCTGGAATACATCGTCGTGCTTATACATGGCATAGTATAAAGCTTTGGAGTCTATCTCGTCGAGGTCGAAGCTGCGGCGCACCCAAATGTCAACGTTTCCGCCTTCCCATGTCGTTTTCGCTGTCTTGTTGTAGGCGTCGTCACCGCCGCCCCAAGGCGCTTCGCCGCTCTGCCAGCTGCTGTCGTCGTAGTCGATACTTGTCCAAGAGCCCGAAGGACGGTTGGTTACGTACTTGCCTGTCCAGGCCTGTTCGGAAGCCATCGGGCAAATGCCTTCCATGCTCTCGCCCATGAAGCGGTAGGCCTTGTTATCTACGAACACGGCACCGTTGAGGGGCTTCTTCACGCCGCTCCAGTGGGTGACGCTGCCATCATAGAGATGGTCGTACTTGCTCCAGAGGCAGAAGTAGGGGTCAACCGTGATGAGGGGCACGGCAGGAAGCCTCAGTCCGTTCTGGTGAACGGGCGTGAAGAACTCGGTTTTCTGTGCGTTACCTGTCAAGGTAATGAGACATAGCAAAACTGACAACAATCTTTTCATAAAGCCATATGATTCAAAATCCTCTGCAAAGATACGACTTTTTTCCCGAAAAAACAAATAACAGGGGAATTTTTTTCTCTGCAACAAAACTAACAAAACTAACAGGTATAACAAGCAATTTTGAGAGAGAAAACGTGAAGGCAATCTCTTTTATATTATTTTTATTAAGTCATGTAATTGATAGTATATAATATATAAAGCAAGCTCTCCATGCATTTATGTCTTTTTTCGGGTTGTTCGTTTTGTTAGTTTGTTAGCATATACGGAAGACGGCACTTCTGCAAAGATGCGGAATGTCTTGAAACACAGCACGTCGCGAGGGCCAACGCGGCACGTTATGATGCCCAACGCGACACGTTATGATGGGCGGCACGGCACGCTCCTCTCCTTTAAGGGGGAGGGAAAGAAAAGCATGAAAACACTTGTCCTATTTCTCCATTGGGTTTTGTTAAAAATGTGAATAATAAGCAAAAAAGAGGCAGAAATGTCACTATGTTTTGAAGAAAAGTCGTATCTTTGCGCGGAAAATATGGGAAAATATGGAGAAAATCGACTTTCAGGCTATCGTTGACAGCAAGTACAACTTCCACAGCAACAAAAATATCATCATATTCAGCGATTTTTCAGAACTGCGCAACCTGACCGCATCTGACCTCCTTATCGAGGGCTTTCTGGTCGCAGTGGTGACTCACGGACAGGCTCAGCTCACGATAGATGACAAGACCTATCTCTTCAAGGTGGGCGATGTCGTTACCTGCAAGCCGCGTAACATCTTCGAAAAGAGCATGATGAGCTTGGACTTCAATGCCTTGGTGCTGTTCATCTCGCCAGAATACGTGGCACAGCTTTCGCAGATGGTACGTATGGAATGGACACACTCGATGTTCTCTTCCTCACACAAGATTTTTCATGCTGACGAGGTGACGCTAAGCCGCTATCGCCTCTACTTTCAGCTACTCCAGAACCATCTCTCCAGCCCCGAAACATCCCACAAGGAACTCAGTTTGCGTCTGCTCTTTGCTTCGATGGCTTACGACCTGCACGACCTCCACAAGTTCCAGGAAGGGGAGCTGCTCCACCAGACCTATAGCTCCGGCGAGAACATCCTTCGCCAGTTCATGCAGCACCTGCACGACCCGTCGCAGCCCTATCTCAATGTCAACGAGTATGCCAGCCTTTTCAGCATAACGCCAAAGTATTTCTCCAGCGTCTGCAAGCGGCTTACGGGAAGGACCGCCAATCAGCTTATCAGCGACGAGATAATTCGTTCTGCCCAGATTTCCCTGCGCGACAGCAGTAAGAGCATCAAGCAGATTGCGGCCATGATGGGCTTCAAGAACCAGTCGCACTTCGGGCGGTTCTTCCGCCAGCAGACAGGCCTTTCGCCCCAGCGGTACCGCGAAGGTAAGACGAATAATTAAGCGGAAAATCACGTAAACAAATTAGGGTAACATGACAAAAATGATATATCGCAGGCTTTTCTCCCTGCTCTTTCTGTTGCTTGTTTCATCCATGCTATATGCCTATGACGAGGCTGTTGACCACCGTCTTGAGGGCACGATAATGTATTCTGGTACGGAGTCGAAGGCCCTTTTAGCTTTCGATAATGATGCTTCGACCTACTACAGCACCAATTCCGACAAGATGCAATGGGTAGGCCTCGACTTGGGCGAGCCTTGTGTCATCACTCGCGTCGGCTTTACACCTGCCGCTGGCAGTCAGGGAGCCGACCGTATGCTGCTCAGCATTTTCGAGGGTGCCAACAGCCCTGACTTCATGGATGCCATCCCCCTCTACCTCATCAGCGAGAAGCCTCAGAGAGGAACTTATACCGTTGCCGATGTCAATGTCAGCCGAGGTTTCCGCTATGTCCGCTATGTGGGCAGCGCAGGCTCTTATTGCAACATCGCCGAGCTGCAGTTCTTCGGTCACGAAGGCGAAGGCGACGACAGCCAGTTCTATCAAATCACAAACCTGCCTACGCTCAGCATTCATGTGCAGGACAACATCCTGCCCACCAATCGCGGCGAGGACTTCGAGTCGCAGTCGGTTCTCATCTTCGAGGGCGGGACGATGCTACAGGAGTATCCCATCCTGTTCCGTGTCCGCGGCAACTATTCTGCCACACACGAGAACAAGGCTTTCCGCATGAAATACAACGACGGCAAGAGCCATCATGTAATGAAGGGCGGAAGGAATGAGTCGCCCGTCAAGGCCAAGAAGTGGGTGCTCATCAACAGCTATCGCGACAAGACCTTGATGCGCAACCCCGTGGCTTGGGCGATGTCGAAGCGTGGCGAGAGGGACTGGACGCCTTGGAGCCAAACCGTTGACCTCGTTGTCAACGGCGATTATCACGGCACCTACACCATTGCCGACCATGTGGATGTGCATAGCGGACGTATCGACATCACCGAAATGGGCGAGCTGGATACAGACGAGGAAAGCATAACTGGCGGCTATTACGTCGAGGTGGATAATAATGCCAGCCGCGAGCCTTACTGGTTCTCCTCCACGCACGGCAACCCCATCTCCGTACACGAACCCGACGAAGACGTCATCCAAACGTCTCAGTTCCAGTACATCAAGAACACGTTCAACAACATGGAGGATATCGTCTTCGGCGCAAACTATACCGACAAGGAGAAGGGCCTGCGCTCTGTCCTCGACATGGAGACGTTCCTCAGGTGGTTCCTTGTCAGCGAGTTCAACGGCAATACCGATATGATTTGCCAGGTCTTTATGTATAAAGAGCGCGGCGACGACCACTTCTATACCGGTCCTATCTGGGATGCAGACCTTGCCCTTGAGAACGACCAGACCACTTATCCCGCCAACGAGCGCATGGATTGGACATACAAGGTTCGCGATACGGGCAACTGGATGCAGTTCGTCAGCCGTGTCCTCTCCGACCCTTCGGTCTTTGCCGACCTGCAAGAGCTGTGGGCAAGGCTTCGCAAGAAAGGAAACTTCGAGCCAGAGGATGTGGCAGCAGATGTCGATTCTCTGCGCAACGAGATACGTGCTTCTGCCAACCTCAACTT
>Ga0310690_10008897_pt1 | contig 12668 bp, 11 predicted proteins | sample AusTroGonzalo_MG_2_FD_207661 | JGI IMG/M metagenome (GOLD analysis project Ga0310690, IMG submission 207661) | Bovine rumen microbial communities from tropical cattle in Woodstock, Queensland, Australia - Gonzalo_04 (v2) (version 2) | ecosystem: Host-associated > Mammals > Digestive system >...
AATGTACAAATTGGTGCTCAACTGATTGTTTTTGATGGGACCATGCCTTCAGCAACCCTTCAGGTTGGTGATGAAGGTACCATCAATATGGTACGGGTCGAGGTGGACAACATGGAAGTCCATTTGGATGGCGCGTCAGAGGCCACAGTCAACGTCACCAATACCTTAAGCGGATTTGTCCTTGAGGCTTCCACCTTGTACTATAAGGGCCAACCGCAGATTGAGGTGGAGTGTTCGGAAGACTCGCAACTCATCCCGTTTTGACTTTGGCCTGAAATTTGCAAGTTTCAGCGCGTATCTATCAAAACAAACCGAATTATTACTAATTTTGTCAAAAATTTGAACCCATGAAAAAAACCGTTCTGTTATTTGTCGCCGCCTTGTTTGCGACCGTCGCTTTTGCCCAGTCCAATATCCCGATTGACCCTAAGACGGAGAAAATTACCTTCCGCAAGGTTATCCCTACCCAAGGCTCTGAAGATGAGGTTTATAACCGAATCTACAGCAATTTCATGAACAGCTACTACAAGAGCCCGTCCACTGTTCTTCAACAAAACGACGGACGCACTTTGAAAGGCAAGCACCAGTTCCAGCTTGACAATGGCGACCCGGTGAAGTCGAAATGGCCCTGGGTCACTTATTACTTCACCATCGAGGTGCGTGAAGGTCGTGTGCGCTACACTGTGACCGACTTCATGCAAAGGACCCAATCGAACCATCCCTGCGAGGAATGGATGAACAAGGAAGATCCGTTGTATCAGCCCATTTGGGACAGCTACCTGAACCAAATCGTGGAATTTGGCGAAGATTGGGGCAAACAGTTTGAAGAAAAACTCATCCCCGAAAAAGTCATTGAGGAAGAAGAATGGTAAACTGAAATGGCCACTCGCGAACGCATAAAAAAAGGCTTTTCCAAACTTCTCAAGGAAGAGAAGCTGAAACTGATTGCCAACTACTTCGAGAATCCTGGTGAGGTCATTAGCCTGCTGAAAAGCTACTGGCACTCCGACTCGAAGCAGCAGCAATTGTTTGATGAGTTCAGCGAGAACACCATCACTAATTTCTTCATCCCTTACGGCATTTCGCCTAACGTGACCATCAACGACAAGGATTACATCGTGCCGATGGTCATCGAAGAGAGTTCTGTTGTGGCGGCGGCTTCAGCGGCGGCCAAATTCTGGGGCGACAGAGGCGGCTTCCATGCTGAAGTCATAGATGTGCGCAAGGTCGGACAAGTGCATTTTGGCTGGAGCGGCGAGAAGGAAAAACTCTTTACGCTGTTCCCTGAAATCGAGAAACGCCTTTTGTCCGACACCGATGCTATGACCGAGAAAATGCGCAAGCGCGGTGGCGGCATCCTCGGGATGCAGCTCATCGATTACAGCGCACAAATCCCTGACTATTACCAGATTCGCGTGGAGTTTGCCACCGGCGACGCCATGGGCGCCAACTTTATCAATTCCGTTTTGGAGCAGTTTGGCCACAGTCTACAAGACTTTTTTGCCGAGCGCAACGACTTGCCCGAAGAGCTTCGCAAGGTGGAAATCATCATGACTATCTTGTCGAACAACACGCCTGACTGTCGCGTGAAGGTATGGGTGGAATGTCCAGTTGAGCAGTTGGATGGCATCGATGAGCACCTTTCGGGAGCTGAATACGCCAAGAAATTCAAGAAGGCTGTGGATATTGCCCACATCGACACCGATCGCGCCACGACGCACAACAAAGGCATTTACAACGGCATTGATGCGGTGGTCATCGCCACAGGCAACGACTTCCGCGCTGTGGAGGCTGCCGGACACACTTTCGCTTCGCGCAACGGGCATTACGAGAGCTTGTCGAGTGTCACAATCGAAAACGGCATGTTTCACTTCGAGTTGGAGGTGCCGATGGCTTTGGGCACCGTTGGCGGACTGACGAGTTTGCACCCCTTGGCCAAGAAAACCCTTGAACTTTTGGGCAACCCCACCGCTCCTGAGCTGATGGTGATTGCCGCCACGATGGGCTTGGCCAACAACTTCTCTGCCGTTCGTTCACTCACCACCAAAGGTATTCAGGCTGGTCACATGAAGATGCATTTGAATAACATCTTAAACCAACTGAATGCCAGCGACGAAGACAAGAAAAAGGCGCGGGAGTATTTCAAGGACAAGACGGTGTCTTATGCTGGAGTGGAACAATACTTAGACAGCTTGAGAAAATGAGCCATTATCAAGCCCACGGAAAATTCCTTTTGACAGGTGAATACCTCGTTTTGAAAGGGGCATTGGCTTTGGCTTTGCCACTGAAATTAGGACAATCCATGACCGTAGAGAAGTCTCGGAAAACGTCTCTTCAATGGAACGCATACCAACCTGATGGACCATGGTTTTCGGTGTCCTTGAATCCCAAGACCCTTGAAATCATTGGCTGTGACGACCAACAGAAGGCCGAAAGACTGGCACAAATCCTAAAAACCGTACGTCAGTTGAATCCCGCTGCGATTGAAGACGGCTTGAGTTTTGAAACCCAATTGGACTTCGACCCGAACTGGGGCTTGGGCAGTAGCTCCACCCTGATTGCCAACCTCGCGCAATGGGCGAATGTGAATCCCTACGAACTGCTGAAAATGACTTTTGGCGGCTCGGGCTACGACATCGCCTGTGCTACGGTGGATCAGCCGATTTATTATCAACTTTCTAAGGCCCCTGAGCTTGTCGAAGGGCCGACACCCAAGATTGAACCTGCCGATTTCAATCCGCCTTTTGCCGAACATCTGTTTTTCGTCTATCAAGGGCAAAAGCAGAGTTCATCTAAGGAAATCAAGGCATTTTTGGGAAAGGCGAATCCTGCTGATTTACAAAAAGATATAGAAGCCGTTTCTGACATTAGCCGTTCAGTGCTAAAATGCCAAAATCTGGACGAGTTCGGCCTGCTCATGCAATGTCACGAGCGCATTATCGCCCGCTGCATTGGGCAGGAGCCTGTGCAAAAGCGTTTCCCCGACTTTGAAGGCGTGCTGAAATCCTTGGGCGCTTGGGGCGGCGATTTCATTTTAGCTGCAACGGAATGGACTGAAAATCAAGTGAAAGACTATTTCAAAGGAAAAGGGTTGGAAGTGGTTTTCGGGTATCGGGAGATGGTTTTGTAAAGAGATTTCGTATCTTCGCGGCATAAAACATAACAGAATGGAACAAATCTGGTTACGCGATGCTTTCAAAGGCGAGGTGCCGAGCGGATTTCGGGGCAAGGTGGGCTGGGCCAGCCCGTCGAACATCGCCTTGGTGAAATATTGGGGCAAAAAAGGAAAACAAATCCCTCAGAATCCGTCGATTAGCTTTACTTTGTCGGAATGTCGCTCTGAGACCTTCGTGACTTTTGAGAAAGCCGACCAATTCGGTTTCAGGTTCTTTTTTGAAGGACAGGAAAATCCCGTCTTTGGCGCAAAAATCGAGAAGTTTTTGCTTGATTATCAAGCATTTTTCCCTTTCATCAACCAACTGAATCTGAAAGTCGAGAGCCGCAATACCTTCCCTCATTCTTCGGGTATTGCTTCTTCGGCCTCGTCGATGAGTGCGTTTGTAATGTGTTTAATGGAGATTGAACGTCTTTTGGTCGGCCCTTCGACAGGCTTAGGGACCTTAACCAAAGCCTCTTACTTTTCCCGTTTGGCCTCGGGCAGTGCGGCGCGTTCGGTGTTCCCGAAGATGGCACTTTGGGGTGCAGCGGATTGCTGCAAAGGCAGTTCTGATGAGTTTGCCGTTTCCTTGGAGAATGACATTCATCCTGTTTTCAAGACCTATCGCGACAGCATCTTGATTGTCAGCGGTGAGACCAAAGCCGTTTCCAGTCGCGCGGGTCACGCTTTGATGGAAGGAAATCCTTACGCTCCAGCGCGTTACACGCAGGCGAATGAAAACATCAATAACCTACTTGCTGCTTTAAAATCGGGTGACTTGGACACCTTTATTGGTATTACCGAGTCGGAAGCGCTGCAACTCCACGCCTTGATGATGTGCTCCAATCCTTCGTTTATCTTGATGAAACCCAATACATTGCGCATTATTGAAGAAGTCCGGTCTTTCAGAAACGAGACACAAATCCCGCTCTGTTTCACTTTGGATGCTGGTCCCAATGTGCATCTGCTCTATCCAGAAAGAGAGGCTGAAAGAGTGGATGGTTTCATCAAGAATGAATTGGTAACGTATTGTAACCAAGGCCGTTGGATTGCCGACCGTGTTGGCAACGGCCCGCAAAAACTGCTGTGATGAGAGCGCGTTACTATAGCAAAGTCATCCTTTTTGGCGAGTATTCGATGATTTTCGACAGCACCGCCTTGATGGTGCCGTTGAAGCGGTTTTCTGCGCAATGGCGCTTTGCCTCGCTTTCGGATTTCAGCGACAGTGCAGCTTCCAATGCCAGCGTACAACGCTTTTCGGATTATCTTGCCACTTTTGAAAGCACAAAGGATATTATTGATGTCCATCGACTCAACCATGATTTGAACCTCGGTTTGTTCTTGTCGTCAGATGTGCCTTCGGGTTACGGTTTGGGCAGTTCGGGAACGCTTGTGGCTGCGGTTTACGACGGTTACGCCAATCAGAAAACGGAGGATTTGTTGCAACTGAAATTGCTGTTTGGTCAAATGGAAAGCTACTTTCATGGCAGCAGCTCCGGCATCGACCCGTTACAATGCTATCTCGGCAAGTCGTTCAAAATCACACCCGATGGCGTGCGGTTGCTTTCGGATGACTTTCTTAAACGTGACATCCGAATCTGCTTGATCGACACGAAGATAAAGAGTAACACCAAGCCTTTGGTCACGCATTTCAAGCAACAACGCGAGGATCCTGAGTTCTTGAAACGTTTTCAAACGGAATACACACCCTACGTTTCGACTTGTATTGATGCGATGATTGAAGGTGACTGCGAGTCGTTTTTCTGCTCGTTGAAAAAACTCACCAAAGGTCAATGGGAGTTCCTCCGCCCGATGATTACCGACAACACCTTGGACTTGTTCACAACCGATTTTGACTTCCACTTCGGCGTAAAGATTTCAGGCTCCGGCGGCGGCGGCTATGTGTTGGGCTTCACGGACGATGTGGAGAAAGTCTCAGATTTGCTCAAGGATTTTGAGGTGATTTGGCTGTAATTCCTTATCTTTGCAGCCCAATGTCAGCACTGAAAAACATAGAATCCTGGATGGAACGCACCTTGACCTCGGTCATAGACTTCTTCTATCCGCCTTTCAGCAAGTTCATGAGCCTTGAGCTATTCCGTTATGCGGCTTGCGGTGGTCTCAACCTGGTTTTGGAATGGGTGCTGTACTACATTTTCTATCACTATGTGTTTCGCGGTCAGGTGGTTGATCTTGGTTTCGTCGCTATTACGCCTCATATCGCGGCATTCATCTTCAAGTTCCCCATCACCTTCCTGACGGGTTTCTGGATGGCACGTCACATCAGTTTTTCAGGCTCTACATTGCGCGGTAGAACGCAGATTGTCAGGTATTTATTGGTAACCATTGGCAATATCCTGCTCAATTATTTCGGCCTGAAGCTCTTCGTAGAGGTGTTCCATTGGTGGCCGACCATTGCCTATGTGGTCATTTCCATCATCTGCGTGACATTCAGCTATTTAATGAACAAATTCTACTCTTTCAAAAAGGAAAAATCTTCTGAAAAACAAACAAATAATCAACAAATCCAATGAAAACCAACCGTTTACCCTTGTTTTTGACGCTCGTCCTCACACTTTCCATCAGCATTGCAAAGGCGGGCGAGGGCATGTGGATTCCCATGTTGCTGCAGTACAACGAGAAAGAAATGCAGGAAATGGGCATGAGAATCACTGCCGATGACATCTATAGCATCAACCATAGCAGCCTGAAAGACGCCATCGTGCTGTTTGGCGGCGGCTGTACGGGCGAAATCGTCAGCGACTACGGTTTGCTGCTCACCAACCACCACTGCGGTTACAGCTACATCCAAAAGCACAGCTCTGTAGAGCACGACTACCTCACACGTGGCTTCTGGGCCATGAATCGTGGTGAGGAGCTGCCTTGTCCCGGCCTCAGCGTCACAATCCTTCGTGAGATGCGCGACGTGACGGAGAAAGTGCTCACAGGCATTGATATCGATATGCCCGAAGCTGAGCGCAAGGCCAAGATTGACGACAACATCAAGAAAATCATCGCCACTGTCGAGAAGGAAACGCCCTATAAAGTCAGCATCAAGCCGTTTTTCTTGGGTAATGAATACTATCTTTTGCTCAATGAAGTCTTTACCGATGTGCGCCTCGTGGGTTGCCCTCCGAGCAACATCGGCAAGTTTGGCGGCGACACCGACAACTGGGTCTGGCCCCGCCATACGGGCGACTTCAGCATCTTTCGTGTGTATGCCGACAAAGATGGTCATCCAGCGGCTTACAGCAAGGACAATGTGCCTTACAAGCCTGCCAAGCACTTGGACATCTCGCTGAAAGGTGCCGAGGAAGGCGACTTCACCTTCGTGTTCGGCTATCCTGCACACACCAGCGAATACCTGCCCGCTGTGGCCGTCGACCAAGAAGCCAACCTTATTGACCCCATCATGGTCGACCTGCGCGGCAAGGTGCTCGACATCTATAACAAATATCAGGAGCAAGACCCCAAAGTACGTATCCAATATGCCGCCAAACACGCCAACATCGGCAATGGCTGGAAGAAATGGATGGGTGTTACCGAAGGCATCAACCATTTCCACGGCATCGAGAAGAAAGTTGCTTTTGAACAGGACTTCCAGGAGTGGACTCTAGGCGCACGCAACCGATACATGTACATCGACCTGCTGAAAAACTTCAAGAAAAACTATAAGGAGCTGGAACCTTACGAATTGGCTTACACATACGTGGCCGAGGCTGGATTGCGTATTGAACTCGTCAACTTTGCGGGACGTTTTGCCAAGCTTTCTGAGGTGACCAAAGACACGCCTCAAGAAGACATCAATCGTATGGTGGACAACCTGAAGACAACGGCGAAGAGTTTCTTCAAGGACTATTACGAGCCCATCGATAGGGAAGTGGCCGCCATGCTGATGGGCGAGTATCTGAAGGCCCAGCCTGCCGACTTCCGCCCCGATTTCCTTAACGATGTCAAGAACGTGGAAGAGTATGTCGTCAAGCTTTTCGACAAATCGATGTTCACCGACAAGGAAAAGGTGTATGCGATGTTGGACAACTTCAAACCCAATATGGCCAAGAAACTGGCCAGCGACCCCGCCATGAAGGTTTACCAAAGCCTGATAGGGTTCTACCGCAACGAGGTGTACGACCACATCGTCAGCCTTAGCAACGACAACGACCGCCTGCAACGCCTCTACATGAAAGGCCAGATGGACATGCAGCCCGACAAACGCTTCTATCCCGATGCCAACTTCACGCTGCGTGTCACCTACGGCAAGGTGGAAGGCTTCAAACCTCAGGACGGCAAGACCTTCCGTCACTTCACCACGCTTGAAGGCATCATGGAAAAGGAGAATCCCGATATCTACGACTATGTGGTGGAGCCGCGCTTGAAGCAACTTTATAATAATAAGGACTACGGCCGCTATGCCGACAAGGACGGCAGCATGCACGTGGCCTTCACTGCAAGCGTCCACACCACAGGTGGCAACTCAGGCAGTCCAATTCTGAACGCTGACGGACAATTGCTCGGCCTCAACTTTGACCGCTGCTGGGAAGGCACGATGAGTGACCTTATCTACGACCCAGCCATTTGCCGCAACATCAGCGTGGATATACGCTACGTGTTGTTTATCATCGACAAATTTGCCGGAGCGCGGCATTTGGTTGATGAGATGACGATAGTGGAATAAAAAAAGGCGGTGTATCACCGCCTTTTTTATTGCAAAATAATAGAAGAAACTTACTTCTTTCCGAGTAGGCTGCCCAAGCCGCCCAGGATGTTGCCGAGGCCGCCAGTGGAGCTCTTGCCTTGCGAGGTGCCGCCCAGCAGACCACCGAGCAGACCGCCTAAGCCGGCTGCGCCCGAGCTGCCGTTTTGCTTGCCGAGGAGGGCGAGCAGGCTGGGAGCGATGGAAGCAAGGATGCTGCTAACGTTGTTGGAGGCCACTCCCGTCTTTTTGGAGATGCCACCCAGGATGTTGTTGAGGTCGAGGCCGAAGATGTGCTTCAGGATCTTGTTGCCATCGGTGAGGTCGGTTGACTTCAGGCTGCTGAGGATGTTGCCTGCACTACCGGCATGGTCACCGAGGGCCTTGGCCAACGAAGCGGCACCGCTTTCGGTGGAAGCGTTTTTCTGCATGGCACCCAAGAAGGAAGGCAGAGCGCTGGTGATGACCGAAGACACTTGCTTCGAATCGATTTTAAGTTTTTCCGAGATGGCGCTGACAGCATCGTTGCCTGTCAAGGCGCCCAAGATGTTGGTCAAATCCATAGTTGTATCGTTTTGGTTAATAATGCGTGTCACCAAACTTGATGTCCTTCACGTTGAGTTGTAGTGTCGTCTTTCCTTGCCACGTGTTGTATTCAAGGTGATAGCAGATGCTGAAAGGATCACCGTTGTGGATGCGGTCGAAGAGGTCGCCTTGTTGGAATGCGATGCCCGAAAGTGGGATGAGGCCTGCCTCTTGGTCGCCTTGTTGTGCCATGGTGAGCTTCAGGTGGCGCATGCCTCCCACGGGCCTTGATCCGCCTGCGTCGATGACGTTGTCGGTCCAGAACACGGGGGCCATGTTGCCCGGACCGAAGGGTGCAAACTGGTCGAGGATGCGCATGAACTTGGGCGTGATGTCGCGGAAGTTGATCTTCAAGTCCACCTCCAACTCGGGGATGTAGTCTTCTTCCACGAGATGTTCGGCGACGTAGGCCTCGAAACGGCGACTGAACTCAGACAAGTTCTCAGGCCGCATCGAGAGGCCGGCAGCGTATTTGTGTCCACCGAAATGCTCCAAGAGGTCGGAACAGTTGTCGATGGCATCGTAGATGTCAAAGCTCTTGATGGAGCGTGCTGAGCCGGTGATGAGGCCGTTGGCCATGGTCATCACGATGGTGGGGCGATAGTAGTAGTCGGTGAGGCGCGAGGCCACGATGCCGATGACGCCCTTGTGCCAGTTTTCGTTGAAGACGACGGTGCTCTTGGCGTCGCGCAGTTGCGGATTGTCAGCAATCATACCAAGGGCTTCCTCGGTGATGCGGTTGTCGAACTCGCGCCGCATGTCGTTCAGGTCGTTGATGGAGGCGGCCAGTTTGGCGGCATGTTCGGGCTTCTCAGCGATGAGCAGTCGTACTGAATCGGAGGCCTTGTCGATGCGACCGGCGGCGTTAATGCGCGGTCCGATGAGGAACACCAGGTCGCTGATGGTCAGCTCGCGTGTCAAGGCGTTGTTGTCTTCCGTCAGCTGGTCTTCGTCGCGGCGGTAGATGTTGGCATGCTGCAGTATGGCCTCGATGCCCGGACGCGGGTCTTTGTTGAGGCGTTTCAGTCCGTAGTAGGCCAGCACGCGGTTCTCGCCCGTGATGGGGACGATGTCGGCGGCGATGCTCACCGCCAACAGGTCGAGCAGGTCATACACTTGCTCGATGGTGCCCAAACCCTTCATCGACAGGGCAGTGATGAGCTTGAAGCCCACGCCGCAGCCCGAGAGCTCGTCGTAAGGGTAGTGGCAGTCGGCGCGCTTGGCATCCAAGACGGCCACAGCTGCCGGAATGGTGTCGCCCGGACGGTGGTGGTCGCAGATGATGAAGTCGACGCCTTTGCTGTTGGCATAGTCGATGCGCTCGTTGGCCTTGATGCCGCAGTCGAGGGCGATGACGAGCTTGAAGCCGTTTTTGGCTGCATAGTCGATGCCTTTGTGCGAGATGCCGTAACCTTCCTGGTAGCGGTCTGGGATATAGAACTCGATCTTCTTTTTCTTGAAAAACGGCTTGAGGTAGGTGTAGACCAAAGCCACGGCTGTGGTGCCGTCCACGTCATAGTCGCCGTAAACCAGCACTTTCTCGCCCTCGTTGATGGCGCGGAGCACGCGCTCGACGGCTTTGTCCATGTCGGTCATCAGGAAGGGATCGTGGAGCTGGTCGAGGGAGGGACGGAAGAAAGTTTTGGCCTCGTCGAAGGTGGTGATTCCGCGTTGGACAAGCAGCGTGGCAAGGTTCTCGTCAACACCGAGAGCCTTGACAATTTCTTCAACTTGCTGTTTGTCAACAGGTTCGTGTAAAATCCAACGCGTTTCCATTCGACTAATTTTGAATCGGTAAAGATAAGGAAAAATCTAATGCGCCTGAATGGAAAACGGAAATAAATTTTTTTGTTTGTTCTATTTGATTTGTTTTCAGCGGGTTAAAAAAGGCATCATGTTTCTGCCGCATTACATGACGCCCTTGCTGTGAGGGTTTATTCCTTTACTATTTTTGTTGAAAACATTGTTCAAAAAAATGTTCCAAAACTCTTGCGCGGTTTTCAGAATTTTGGTATTCTTGCAAATCAAAATCAGCTAATTTTTACGACCTTGAAAAAGATTAAAACTGCTTTAATATCAGTATTTTATAAAACGGGCATCGACACCATCGTTGGCTTGCTGAAGCAAAACGGAGTGCAAATCTATTCCACAGGTGGCACTTACGACTTCATCAAGCCGCTCGACCCGACCGTGAAGACCGTGGAGTCGCTCACGGGCTACCCGTCCATCCTTGGCGGAAGGGTTAAAACCCTGCACCCCAAAGTGTTTGGCGGCATTTTGGGCCGCACCAACCTTGAATCCGACCAGCGCGAGATGCAGGAATACGACATCCCGCCCTTCGATTTGGTCATCGTTGACCTCTATCCCTTCGAGGAAACCGTGGCTAAGACCTCCGACGCGAGCCAAATCATCGAGAAAATCGACATCGGCGGCATCTCGCTCATCCGCGCCGGCGCGAAAAACTTCAACGACGTACTGATCGTGCCTTCGCAAAAGCATTACGGCGAACTGATCCAACTGCTGGAAACCCAGCACGGGGAAACCTCGCTTGACGACCGCCGTCGCTTTGCCGCCTACGCCTTCGGCGTGAGCTCACACTACGACAGCGCCATCATGAACTGGTTCGTGAAGGACGACGAAAGCAAGCCGCTGCGCATCACCGAAGAGCAAGGCACTACCTTGCGCTATGGCGAGAACCCGCACCAGAAAGGCACTTTCTACGGCGACCTCGACGCGATGTTCGAGAAGTTGCACGGCAAGGAATTGTCGTACAACAACCTGCTCGACCTTGACGCAGGTCTCAACCTCATCCGCGAGTTCGACGAAACCACCTTCGCCATTCTCAAGCACAACAACCCTTGTGGCATCGCTTGCCGCAAGACCGTGAAGGAGGCTTACCTGGCCGCCCTCGCAGGCGACCCCGTTTCGGCCTTCGGTGGCGTGCTGGTCTGCAACCGTCCCATCGACCTTGAGGCTGCCGAGGAGATCAACAAACTGTTCATCGAGGTTATCGTGGCTCCGAAGTACGAAGCCGGCGTGCTCGACTTGCTCTTCTCCAAGAAGAATCGCGTCGTGCTGCGCCTGAAGGCCGACCTTTACAAACCGCAGACGTTGAAGACCGCCTTGAACGGCTACCTTGTGCAAGACCGCGACCTTCACGCCGAGACAGCCGAGGACTTCAAGGTCATCACCACGAAAGCCCCGACTGCCGACGAGGTGGAAGATATGATTTTCGCGAACAAGATCGTGAAACACAGCCGCTCCAATGCCATCGTTTTGGCCAAGAACGGACAGCTTTGCGCTTCGGGTATCGGTCAGACTTCGCGCGTTGACGCGCTGCGCCAAGCCATCGAGAAGGCCAAGTCGTTCAACTTCGACTTGAAGGGTGCAGTTTTGGCCTCCGACGCCTTCTTCCCCTTCAAGGACTGCGTCGAGCTGGCCCACGAAGCCGGCATCACGGCCATCGTGCAACCTGGCGGCTCGGTCCGCGACCAGGAATCCATCGACTGCTGCAACGAAAACGGCATCGGGATGGTGTTTACAGGATTTAGACATTTTAGACACTAATTTAACTGACAACTGACAACTGATAACTGACAACTAATAATTTACGAATATGGGAGCTTTTTCATTCCTTAACAAAGAAATCGCCATTGACCTTGGCACGGCCAACACGATTATCATATACAACGACAAAGTCGTCGTTGATGAGCCATCCATCGTCGCCTTGCAGCGCGATACGAAGAAGATCATCGCCGTGGGTAAGCGCGCCATGATGATGCACGGCAAGACGCACGAGAACATCAAGACCATCCGACCCTTGCGCGACGGTGTCATCGCCGACTTCCAGGCCGCCGAATACATGATGCGTGAGATGATCAAGATGATCAATTTCAAGAACACCCTGTTCCCGCCCAGCCTGAAGATGGTCATCTGCATCCCTTCGGGTATCACCGAGGTGGAGGAACGCGCCGTGAAGGACTCGGCTGAGCAGGCCGGCGCCAAAGAGGTACGCCTGATACACGAGCCTATGGCCGCCGCCATCGGTATCGGCATCGACGTATTGGAGCCGACTGGCAACATGATTATCGACATCGGTGGTGGTACCTCCGAAATCGCTGTCATCGCCTTGGGTGGCATCGTCAACAACAAGTCTATCCGCATCGCCGGCGACGACTTCACCGCCGACATCGAGGAATACATGCGCAAGCAGCACAACATCATCGTGGGCGA
>Ga0310690_10008898_pt1 | contig 12667 bp, 9 predicted proteins | sample AusTroGonzalo_MG_2_FD_207661 | JGI IMG/M metagenome (GOLD analysis project Ga0310690, IMG submission 207661) | Bovine rumen microbial communities from tropical cattle in Woodstock, Queensland, Australia - Gonzalo_04 (v2) (version 2) | ecosystem: Host-associated > Mammals > Digestive system >...
TTAGCCATATACTGCTTCACAGCCAGATAAATGACGTGGTCATTAGGTTCAATGCCGAAGATAGCCTCGTTCAGAGATACCTTCCTTCCGGTCTCCTGACCTTTGATATTCAATACGCTAACTTCCATCTTACTTGTTAATTAATACAGTTGAACCATTATAACCAGCGCAGCTACCCTTCACGAGGATCAGGTTATGCTCCGGTATTACCTTTAACACTCTGAGGTTCTGGGTTGTCACCCTGTCGCCTCCCATCTGGCCGCCCATTCGCATTCCTTTGAACACCTTGGCGGGATAAGAACAAGCACCGATAGAACCCGGCTTGCGCAGACGGTCGTCCTGACCGTGGGTGCTCTGACCGACACCACCGAAACCGTGGCGCTTCACAACGCCCTGGAATCCCTTACCCTTAGATGTACCGACAACGTCAACAAACTCGGCACCCTCGAAGATGTCAACAGTCAACGTGTCACCGAGGTTGTACTCCTCGTCAAACTTGAACTCGGCCAAGTGGGCCTTTGGTGTTGTGTTAGCCTTCTTGAAGATACCCATCATTGCTTTGGTGGTGTTCTTCTCCTTCTTCTCACCGAAGGCGAGCTGAACGGCCTTGTAACCGTCCTTCTCTACAGACTTAACCTGAGTAACAACACAAGGACCAGCTTCGATAACAGTGCACGGTACATTCTTACCGTCGGCACTGAAAACGGATGTCATTCCGATTTTTCTTCCAATTAATCCTGGCATTTCAGTTTAAAATAATAATGTTAATATATAAATTTGTTCCTTTTTAAGTGTCATCCCGCTTTCCAATACGCACAAACCCACTTAAAAAGGAACTTCAACTGCTTCATCTTTGAAGGCTAAGTCGCTCTTTATCAGGGTATTGTTAGCATAAAAGCCAGCGCAATACGCACTTTTGCGGGTGCAAAGGTACGAATTATTTTACTTCCCACCAAACTTTTTTAAGATTTTTTATGATCAAATACAGTGTTTGATCATAAAAAGTCACTGATGAAGCCCTTGATCTCCGTTTTTAGGAATGGAGATCAAGGACGAAACGGGTTCCTTTGGTAAAATTAGGATCAATACTAAGTTCCCCGTTCATATTCAATGCCATCTGACGGCAGATAGGCAAACCAAGGCCGTCGCCCGTAGTGAGGTCGCGGATTTCCACAAACGGTTTGAATACATCTTCACGCTTCTCTTCAGGAATACCCTCACCCGTATCCGACACCAGGAACTGGTGAACATGGGCACCACGTTTCTTGTAGTCCAGCCAGATCGTTCCACCTGCGGGTGTATATTCCGCTGCATTGTTCAACAGATGAAGCAGGATATGCGAAACGTATTCCTTATTGACCTTGGCGCTCATCTTCGGTGCATTTACCGTTAAGGTGACATCATTCTGAACCTTATTGCGGATCTGCTCCATCAAGCCCTCACAGAACGCCGGAAGAGAGGTGTCTTCCATCTCTATGGCATCCTTATCCTCATTCTCCAAGCCCGACAACATCTGGATATGGGCGGAGAAATCCTGCAAGGCCTTCACCTCTGGCAGACGATTGTCAAGTTTCTGTAGTGTCGGATCCAGTTGAGCAGAGATATTACTGATAAACTTGGCTTTCAGAGCATTGTTCTCATTAGCCATCTTGATGGTGTTTTTCTGCTTGCGAGTCAGCAGGATAAAGCGCATCAGTATAATGCCACCAATCACCAAAGCAGCGGCCAAGGCAGCAGCCAGGACACAGAGACCGATGATGATGGCCATGCGCGACGTCAGCGAACTGTCCTTCTCCGAGATAGCAGCCTCATTCTCCGCAATACGCTGCTTCAGCGCTGCAAACTCATCAGCAGTCTTCAGAGCGCTGACCGAGTCTTTCCAAGCCACATAACTCTTATAGGACTGAGCCACCAGATTGGCACTATTGCTCCTGCGGCCATTGGCAATCAAGGTCTGGTATGCCTGATCGACCTTGTCGTACTCCTTCGAGGCCGTCAGTTTACCTGCCATTTCCTTGAAGACGGCATCGCCCTGTGCATTAAGACCGAATGTATAATAATAAATTGCCTTATTATACAGCAGATCATTCCTCAATGCCTCATCACCAGCTGTGCTTACCAGGCTCTCCATGATATTCAGTTGATCCACGCAACTGGTGCTCTTCCGCATCTTCATATACATCTGAAGACGTTCCTTTGTCACCTCATAATGCAGGGCAGCCTTATCGCTGGGCGACGACTGCTGGTTGGCATTGATATTGTCATCGATACGCCTGAGCAGATCAAAGGCTTCCTTCCAATAGTTATCCTTCTTATAGTATAATCCCGTAGCCTTGATACCGCAATCCACAGCCTGTTTCATCTGACCTTTTCCGACATAGTCCTCGAAAGCGCGGATATACATGTAACGGGCGGTGGCAACGGTGCCTTCCTTATCGGCAGCCTCGGCCTTTTGCTGGAGTTCACTTTTCTGTACCTCCTGTGCGCCAACAAAAGCACAGAAGAAAAACAGGTTTACAAATAGGATCAGTACTTTTCTGTTCATTGTTTTTATTCTTTTATTTGATGTGCAAATGTAGGCAATTATTTAAACTTCACCAAATAATTCACGGATTTTTTACGAAAAACGGCGCATCTGATGACCAGATGCGCCGTTCCTCTATAAAGATTACCGTATATACTATACCTTAATCTCAACCTCAACACCACTGGGAAGTTCGAGCTTCATCAGGGCATCGACGGTCTTTGCTGTCGAACTGTAGATATCGATCAGACGCTTGTAGTCTGACAGCTGGAACTGCTCACGAGCCTTCTTGTTAACGAAGGTCGAACGGTTCACGGTGTAGATACGCTTGTGTGTGGGAAGGGGGATAGGACCGCTGATGATAGCACCAGTTGCCTTAACGGCCTTCACGATCTTCTCTGCTGACTTGTCAACCAACTTGTGGTCGTAGCTCTTCAGCTTAATACGAATTTTCTGACTCATGTCTTTTAATTTGAATTAATTGTTATTTAATATGGAGGCCACTAAAGAGTCATTTGCTCAGCGGCACTCCGTTTTATTCTTTATACGAGGTCGGCACGGCCCTTCACCTCCTCCAGCACAGCCTTGGCGATAGAGCTGGACAGCGGTGCATGGTGATCGTACTCCATTGAACTGGTGGCACGACCAGAAGTGATGGTACGGAGGGCAGTCACATAACCGAACATCTCTGACAGGGGTACCATAGCCTTGACGACACGGGCACCACTACGGGACTCTTCCATACCCTCAACCTGTCCGCGACGCTTGTTCAGGTCACCGATCACGTCACCCATGTTCTCCTCAGGTGTCACCACCTCGAGTTTCATGATGGGTTCCATCAGCACGGGCTTAGCCTTGGCACAAGCCTCCTTGTAGGCCATCTGGGCAGCAATCTCGAACGAGAGCTGGTCGGAGTCAACGGGGTGGAAACCGCCATCGACGACTGTCACCTTCAGGCTGTCAACAGGATAGCCACCGAGGATACCGTTCTTCATAGAGGCCTCGAAGCCCTTCTGGATAGCAGGGATGAACTCCTTGGGGATGTTACCACCCTTCACCTCGTTCACGAACTGCAGACCGCCGTTGGTCTTCACATCGTAGTCCTCATCAACAGGACCGACCTGTACGAGCATCTTGGCATACTTACCGCGACCACCCGACTGCTTCTTGTAGGTCTCATCAATCTCAACGGTCTTGGTGATAGCCTCCTTGTAGTTCACCTGGGGCTTACCCTGGTTACACTCCACTTTGAACTCACGCTTCAGACGGTCGATGATGATATCGAGGTGAAGCTCACCCATACCGCTGATGATGGTCTGACCACTCTGCTCGTCGGTACGAACAGTGAAGGTCGGGTCTTCCTCGGCCAACTTAGCCAGACCGTTATCGAGTTTGGCGATATCAGCCTGAGACTTGGGTTCTACGGCGATAGAGATCACCGTGTCGGGGAAGGTCATCGACTCCAGCACGATGGGTGCATTCTCATCGCAGAGGGTGTCACCTGTGCGGATATCCTTGAAGCCTACACCTGCACCGATATCACCGGCGTCGATCGACTCCATGGGGATCTCCTTATTTGAGTTCATCTGGAACAGACGGCTGATACGCTCCTTCTTACCAGAACGGGGATTGAAGACATAGCTTCCAGCAGTGATCTTACCGGAATAGACACGGAAGAACACCAGACGGCCCATGTACGGATCGGTAGCGATCTTGAAGGCCAGGGCTGAAGTAGGAGCAGCCTCAGAGGGTTCACGGTCTTCCTCTTCCTCAGTGCTGGGGTTCGTACCCTTGATCACCTCCACGTCAACAGGAGCGGGCAGGAAGGCGCACACATAGTCGAGCAGCGGCTGCACACCCTTGTTCTTATAAGAAGAGCCAAGGAGCATCGGCGTACACTGCATGGAGATGGTTCCCTTACGGATGGCAGCGATGATCTCAGCCTCTGTGATAGACTCGGGATCGTCGAAGTACTTCTCCATCAGAGCCTCGTCATACTCTGCGGCAGCCTCGAGCAGTTTGTTACGCCACTCGTCGCACTCAGCCTGCAGGTCGGCGGGGATATCCTCGATATCATACTCAGCACCCATGGTCTCATCGTGCCACAGGATAGCCTTCATCTTGATCAGGTCAACCAGACCCTTGAAGTTCTCCTCAGCACCGATAGGCACCTGGATCACCACAGGGTTAGCACCCAGGATGTCGCGCATCTGCTGTACCGTCTCGAAGAAGTCGGCACCAGAGCGGTCCATCTTGTTCACATAACCAATACGGGGCACATTATACTTGTCAGCCTGACGCCACACGGTCTCCGACTGAGGCTGTACACCGTCAGCGGCAGAGTAAGTAGCCACGGCTCCGTCAAGCACACGCAGTGAACGCTCCACCTCAGCGGTGAAGTCAACGTGTCCCGGAGTGTCAATCAGGTTAATCTTGTATGTCTTGTTATCCCATGTCCAGTTACAGGTTGTTGCAGCAGAGGTAATGGTGATACCACGCTCCTGCTCTTGAGCCATCCAGTCCATCGTAGCGGCTCCGTCGTGCACCTCACCGATCTTGTGCGTCTTACCTGTATAGAACAGGATACGCTCAGAGGTCGTGGTCTTACCGGCGTCGATGTGAGCCATAATACCGATGTTTCTCGTCAAATGTAAATCGCGATTTGCCATTTTGCGTTTATCCTTTTAATCTTTTACTTTACCTTAATAATACCTGTCTTAGAATCTGAAGTGTGCAAATGCGCGGTTAGCCTCAGCCATGCGGTGCATATCCTCCTTACGCTTGAAGGCACCACCCTGGTTGTTGAAGGCATCCATAATCTCAGCAGCAAGTTTGTCGGCCATAGACTTACCGCTACGCTTGCGGGCGAAAGCGATCATATTCTTCATTGACACGCTCTCCTTGCGGTCCGGACGGATCTCCGTCGGCACTTGGAAGGTAGCACCACCGATACGGCGGCTCTTCACCTCCACCTGAGGAGTGATGTTGTCGAGGGCCTGCTTCCAGATCTCCAGGGCAGACTTCTCCTCGTTCTGCATCTTGGCCTTCACTGTCTCCAGTGCATTGTAGAAAATCTCATACGACGTCGACTTCTTACCGTCGTACATCAGGTGGTTCACGAACTTAGACACCTTCTGGTCGTTGAATACGGGATCCGGCAGGATCACGCGCTTCTTGGGTTTTGCTTTTCTCATTTTTCTTTTTTGAATGATTAAATTCTGCGTGGGGGCTGTTCTTACTTGTTCTTCAACGTCCTTCGCTCGGACATTTACTCAACCTTCTAACATTTCTCCAGCAAAACGGTTTTGATTTCTTTTTTTCTTACCTTTCTATTTTTTCACCTTTCGAAAGGTCGGCTATCTAACCTTCTCCGGTTAGTTTACTTCTTAGCCTTAGGACGCTTGGCACCGTACTTAGAACGACGCTGCAGGCGATTTGCTACACCGGCGGTATCGAGTGTACCGCGAACGATGTGATAACGTACACCGGGGAGATCCTTCACACGACCACCACGCACCAGCACGATAGAGTGCTCCTGCAGGTTGTGTCCCTCTCCGGGAATGTAACTATTGACCTCCTTCTGGTTGGTCAAACGAACACGGGCTACCTTACGCATAGCCGAATTAGGCTTCTTCGGGGTTGTTGTATAGACACGTACACAGACACCACGACGCTGAGGACAGTTGTCCAGCGCGGGTGACTTTGACTTGTCAACAATCACCTTTCTGCCTTTTCTTACCAATTGTGAAATTGTAGGCATAATACTTTAACTTTAAATTATTTATATGTATATTTTGTTTATATTCAACACATTACACCGCCTATTCCCACACAGAAAGGCGTTTCGGGCTGCAAAGGTACAACTATTTTTTGATTCCACCTAATATATAAAGAAGAAAAAGCGTTATCACTTTGCGTGTTTAACAAAGTATAACACTTTTTGCAATAATTAATGACGGATTGCTCTTACGCCTCCCCTTTTGTGAGGTCGAATGGGGCAATTGTGCGCGGTTCCTGATTCGGAATCCGTATCGTTCCGTACTCTTTTTCGTACCGCATGATGTTCTCCTGCAGGGCACCCAACAGGCGTTTCGCATGCTCCGGTGCCAAGATCACCCGACTACATACCTGAGCCTTGGGCACACCAGGCAATACCCGTGCGAAATCGACCACGAAGTCACTGCTGCCATGCGTGATAATGGCAAAGTTGGCATACTCTCCCTGCGCCACCTCCTGTGGCAGTTCTATCTGCAATCCTTGTTGCTTTTTCTCGTTCTCGTTCATTTATATTATATATAATAAGGTGGAAAACTCTACTTTTTCAAAACGTATTTAAATTAGTCCTATATGATTACTTCTCGGGGGCAAATTTAAGTAAAAAAGCTGAAAGTACCAAGCAAATGATGAAATATTTAATAACCTAGACAACCATATAATTATTGCAAATATGGCGTGAGTCCATAAACTCACGCCATATCCTATGCGAAAAAAACTATATCAACCGATTACTATTTCTTTAGAACCTTCTTGCCATTGACGATATAGACACCAGCTGGCAGGCCATCCATGGATGTCACCTTGTTAAGTACCTTGCGGCCACTCAGGTTATAGACATCGAACGGCTCGACAGTATTCTCATTCAGTTGCTTGATGCCAGTCGTCTCGTCATCGTCTCCCTCCGTCGAACGTGAGCCTGCGGTTGATAATACCGTCACTGTGCAGGTGCCCTTCAGGCCAGTAGCCACAGAGGTACATGTAATGGTTACGGTACCAGCCTTGATACCCTTCACCTTACCGTCACTGGTCACCGTGGCAATAGTCCTATCCGAACTCTTCCAAGTCACGCTCTTGTCAGCCAAAGATGTGGGATAGACCGTAGCGATCAGCACGATCTCCCTCGTCTTCTTAAGGGTGACCTCATCCACGTTGATGACAACCTTACCAACGGTCACCTTACAGGTTGCGCTAACCCCCGTTGCCTTAGAGGTGCAAGTGATGGTGGCTACACCTTCCTTAACAGCCTTCACCTTACCGGCGCTTGTCACTGTGGCAACAGCCGTGTTCGAACTCTTCCAGGTCACGCTCTTGTCTTTCAGTGACTCCGGAGTAACGGTCGCCTTCAGCGTCACAGTCTTACCCTTCAGCAGGGCAACCTCGGTCTTGTCAAGATAGACAGCACCATTCGTAATAGTCACTTTACAGGTGGCGGTTGCACCCGTTACCGTGGAGGTACAGGTGATGGTAGCCGTACCCGCCTTGATACCCTTCACCTTACCAGCGCTGGTCACCGTGGCAATCTTCGTATTAGAGCTCTCCCATGTCACACTCTGATCGGAGATTGACGAAGGAAGAACTGTAGCTTTCAGCGTCTTCGTCTTGCCCTTCTCAAGGGAAATCTCGGTTGCGCTGAGGGAAACATCAGCAACAGTTACTTTACAGGTAGCTTTCTCGCCTGTCGATGAGGTACAAGTAATGGTGGCCGTACCAGCCTTCTTACCCGTCACCTTACCGGCGCTGGTCACTGTGGCAACAGTCTTGTCAGAGCTCTTCCAGGTCACAGTCTTGTCTTCCAATTCTGCGGGAGCCAGAGTGGCTTTCAGAGTCAGCGTCTTGCCCTTGACAATCGTGGCCTTGGTCTTATTGAGCTTAACACCTCCATACTTCGGCAAGTTGGTCAACGTCAGCTTGTTGCCTTTTTTGACAACTTCCACATAACGGTAATCAAATCCCTGAGTCTTTTTAACATTTCCTTCAGTATCTTTATAAATAGCACATAATTTATAGGTGCCATCGGCAAGGTCGGAGCCGAAAGAAAGCGTGTTTGTATATTGAAAATAGTATTGAGGATCAAGATCCAAACCGTATCCTAAGAACTCTTGCACAAGTTTGTCTCCTTTATAAAGACCAAGAAAATAAAAAGCGCTCGTGTTTTCCTCATTAGCAGAGGTATTCAATTTCCAGTAAACATTAACACTAAAATCGTCATTGCTTGATGAGCGTGTGACTGTTTCGGACTGTGCCTCCAGTGCGCTAATCGTCAACAAAGGATAATTCAGAGATCCACCTGACTTTGCTCTAACACCCACGATGGCTTGCTGGTTATGGCTAAAAGCATAATCAAGGTAGTTTGACCCATACGCATCCATGACGGTCAATACAAAATAGCCATTATTAGAGCCTCCCCAGCCCCAATTCACGTGAAAAAGTCCATCCTTGTAGCCATCAGTAACGAAACAGTGTCCACCAGATTTTGTACCGTGACCAGCGTAAACGACCGGGTTCTTCGCAGCCAGCTCATCATAGATGGCACTCTCCCAACCATTTGCATCATATCCATCCCGATAGATTGCATGAGCGCTCTTTTTGTATTTGAAGTATTTCACAAGAGCTAATGCTACGTATGATGTTGAAGCGCCAGAACCGTTTGGGCCATAATCCATCAGAACAGATTGTCCACAATAGCGCATCAGTGTTGCTACAGCCTTCTTCTGGGCTTTAGTTTCACCCCCCGTATAGTTATTGCACATGTTACTCCAACTCAGCGTTGCACCAGAAAGAGCTGGTATAGAATAGTCGCACGAATATGCATCCATTGCAGGAGCTTTTGATGGATACTGATAATAGTTCATGACTTGCGCTGTTGCAGTAGCCACACAGCCAGTATAGCATTGTACTCCATCAAATACACACTGATCCCAATAGGGCTCACTTTGATTCCATGTGGTTTTCAGCAGTGGTTTGATTTCACTTCTTGCCGTCTGAGTAGCAGTGCGGGGTTCTATCCCACTATTCTGCAAAGCGGCAATGGCCTCAGCATAATAGTTAAACCACCACTTTACGTTTTCAGGTAAGTTGGTTAAGTCAATAGCGCCTTCATCTGCATAGCCAAGAATTGGCTTGGTACGGTCATCAGCAGAGACAATCACGAAACCGCCATTTTTTTCAGCATTAAAAACATAGAAAGGCGTGACGCCTGCGTGATCAAGTCCAGCCTGACTTGTACGTTGTGTCATACTAAGATTCTTGCCCTGCATAAACTGGCGGGCCTTTTGTAATGCCTGTTGCTCTGATACCGGGCCAGCAAATACCACTAATACGTAAGCCAAACTTAGGGCTAATAGTAAAAATTTTTTCATAAGCCAAATACTTTAAAAATAACTAAAAATTGTTTTCGATTAGTCTAAAAATTGTTATGATGCGCCAAAGATACAAAAAAATCCCGAAATCACCAAAGATTTCGGGACTTTTTTGATAAATTAATAAAAATCACTTATTCAGCACCTTCTTGCCATTGACGATATAGATACCCTCTGGCAGACCATCCATTGATGTCACCTTGTTCCGTACCTTTTGACCACGTAGATCATAGACATCGAACGGCTCGACAGTATTCTCATTCAGTTGCTTGATGCCCGTCGTCTCGTCATCGTCTCCATCCAACGAACGAGAGGCTGAGGACGCAGTCACGGTCACAGTACAAGTAGCACTCAAACCTGTCGCTACAGAAGTGCAGGTAATGGTAGCTGTACCAGCCTTAATACCCTTCACCTTACCATCACTCGTCACCGTGGCAATCTTCGTGTCCGAACTCGTCCAGGTCACACTCTTGTCAGCCAAAGATTTCGGATAGACTTTAGCAACTAGCACAATCTCCCCAGTCTTCTTAAGAGTAATCTCAGACACGCTAAGACTAACTTTACCAACGATCACTTTACAGGTGGCACTCAGACCTGTTACCTTAGAGGTGCAAGTGATGGTGGCAGTGCCATACTTGATGCCCTTCACCTTGCCGGCACTTGTCACTGTGGCAACACTCTCATCGGAACTCTTCCATGTCACGCCATTGTTAGAAAATAACGTTTCCGACGGCAACGGAGAGATTGTAGCTTTCAGCGTTACCGTCTTACCCTTCAGAAGGGCAACCTCAGTCTTGTCAAGATAGACTGCGCCATTAGTAACAGTCACTTTACAAGTGGCAGTTGCGCCCGTCGCCTTGGAAGTGCAAGTGATGGTAGCCGTACCAGCCTTGACACCCTTCACCTTACCAGCGCTTGTCACCGTGGCAACGCTCTTGTCGGAGCTCTTCCAAGTTACGGTCTTGTCAGAAATTGACGAAGGAGCGACTGAAGCTTTCAGAGTTAATGTCTTGCCCTTTTCAAGGGAAACCTCGGTTTCGTTGAGGGTAACTTCAGCAACGGTGACCTTACAGGTGGCGCTCAAGCCCATCTCAGAGGTACAGGTGATAGTAGCAGTACCAGCTTTGATACCCTTTACCTTACCAGAGCTTGTCACCGTGGCAACGCTCTTGTCAGAACTCTTCCATGTTACAGTCTTGTCTGGGTATTCTGCGGGAGAGAGAGAGGCTGTCAGCGTCATTGTCTCACCCTTTACAACAATCGCCTCTGTCTTGTTGAGTTTAACTTCTCCATACAACGGATGGTTGGTCAATATCAACTTGTTACCCTTTTTAACGACTTGTATGTAATGATAATCAAATCCCTGGGTCTTTTTGACATTTCCACTAGCATCTGTATAGATAGCACATAACTTATACGTGCCGTCAGCAAGATTGGATCCGAAAGAAAGCTCATCTGTCCATTGCCAATAATATTGAGGATTAAGAGCTAAATAATAGCCTAGGAATGCTTGCACAAGATTATCTTCTTTATAAAGACCAAGATAATAGTTTGCACTCGTATTTTCCTCATTGGCAGAGGTTTTCAATTCCCAGTGAACACTAACTTTGAAATCGTCACTACTAGATTCACGTACTATCATTCCAGGTTGTGTGTCCAGTGCGCTAATCGTCAACAAAGGATAATTCAGAGATCCTCCACTCTTGGCTTTGACACCCACGATGGCCTCCTGATCATCGCTAAAAGTGTAATGACTATTAGCATTCATGACCGTCAGTACAAAATAGCCATTGCAGGAGCCTGACCAGCCCCAATTCACGTGGAAGAGTCCATTCTTGTAGCCGTCAGTGATGAAACAGTGTCCACCTCCACCGTTACGATCTTGACCAGCGTAAATGACGGGGTTCTTCGCTGCCAGTTCATTATAGATGGCATCTTCCCAACCATTTGCATCATATCCACCCCGATGGATTGCATGAGTACTCTTGTTATAATTAAAGTATTTCACAAGAGCTAATGCTACGTATGATGTTGCGGCACCAGAACCGTTTGGTGAATAGTCCATTAGAACAGACTGTCCACAATACCTGTTTAGCTTGGCAATGTCAGCATCAGTCATGTTTGTCCAATTCAGAGTTGTTGCTGGAAGGGCAGGTACCTCAAAGCCATAACTACCGGTCGTATATGCATCCATTGCTTTAACCTTCTTAGGATATTTGTAATAGTTAACGACTTGGGCTGTAGCAGTAGCCACACAACCTGTCAAGCAATTATAGTAATTTCCACTACTGGGGTGGTAGAAATAGCAATCATCCCAATAGGGGGCACTTTGATCCCACTTTGTTTTAATCAGTGGTGAAATAGCACTCTTTGCCGTCTGAGTGTCGGGGGTAGGCTCTATTCCACTGTTCTGCACATCGGCAATGACCTTGGCATAATAGTTAAACCACCATCTTACGTTTTCAGGTAAGTTGTTTAAATCAATAGAACCTTCATCTGCATAGCCAAGAATGGGCTTGGTACGGTCATCAGCAGAGACAATCACGAAACCGCCATTTTTTTCAGCATTGAAAACATAGAAAGGCGTAATGCCATCAAAGTCAAGTCCAGCCTGACTTGTCTGTTGCGTCATACTAAGATTCTTGCCCTGCATAAACTGGCGGGCCTTTTGTAATGCCTGTTGCTCTGATACCGGGCCGGCAAATACCACTAATTCATAAGCCAAGCTCAGGGCTAATAGCAAAAATTTTTTCATAAGCCAAATACTTTAAAACATACTGATAATCACTTCTTCAGGATCTTCTTGCCATTGACGATATAGACACCCTCAGGCAGGCCATCCATTGACGTCACCTGATGACGCACCTTGCGGCCACTCAAGTCATAGACATCATAAGGCTCGACAGTATTCTCATTCAGTTGCTTGATGCCCGTCGTCTCGTCATCGTCACCCTCCAATGTGCGTGTACCAGATGAGGCAGTGACGGTCACTTCACAAGTACGGCTC
>Ga0310690_10008899_pt1 | contig 12666 bp, 6 predicted proteins | sample AusTroGonzalo_MG_2_FD_207661 | JGI IMG/M metagenome (GOLD analysis project Ga0310690, IMG submission 207661) | Bovine rumen microbial communities from tropical cattle in Woodstock, Queensland, Australia - Gonzalo_04 (v2) (version 2) | ecosystem: Host-associated > Mammals > Digestive system >...
ACTGGTGTCAGCCTTACAGTCAGCGGCTGAAGAAAATGGGACTGATACCTAACGCCAAGGTCCTGCCTCCCAACATCGTGAAATTCATCGCCGAGAAGTTCTGCATAGAAGTGGAAGGATGAAAGGGATGAGAAATTAATGCATAACAACATCTCTATGTCAAGAGGGAGCGCATCGCCTGATGTGCTCCCTCTTGGTATGTTTATGCCTGTTCTTCTTTTTTCTCGTCTTTTTCTTTCTCACCGTTGCGGAAGTGGCTGGGTGGCATGCCGTAGAACTCCTTGAAGCACTTGCTGAAGTAGAAGGCGGAGTTGTAGCCCGTCTTGTAGGCAATCTCGCTCACCGTAAGATTCGTGTTCTCAAGCATGTCTTTGCTCTTCTCCATACGAATCTTGCGGATGTAGTTGTTGGGAGTCATTCCCGTCAGCGTGCTGACCTTACGATAGAAGGAGCTGCGTCCGAAACCCATGTTGCGTGCCAGGTCATCGACATTGAGCGTGACGTCGCTCAAATGGCTATAGACCCATGACTCGAGGGTATCGAGGAATTTCTTGTCGCGTTCGTCCTTAACGACGGCCACTACAGGTGTTGTCACTTCGACGGCAGAGTAGGCGTTGCGCAGCTTGTCGCGCTGCTCGAGCAGCTGTGACAGACGGGCCACGAGGGTGCGGACGCTGAAAGGCTTCTGGATGTAGTCGTCGGCACCTACCGTGAAGCCACGTTCGCGCTTTACATCGTCGTTGAACGCCGTGAGCAACACGACAGGGATATCACTCAGCGTCTTGTCCTTCTTAATGTGCTGCGTGAGCTCGAAACCATTCATCAGCGGCATCGCCACGTCGCTGAGGATGATGTCGGGACGCTGTTCACGAATCTGTTCCCAAGCCTCGCTGCCGTTGATGGTCTCTATCACCTCGAAATAGTTGCGCAGCTCCGTAACCAGGAATTCGCGGACATCATCATCGTCCTCGACAATCAGCAATGTACGATCGTTGAGTGGGGGAGGCGCCATCTCCTTATAGTTCTCTAGCCACGAGTCATTCTTCTTGCTGTCGGCAAGGATGGTTGTTGACAGGTCTTTGGCGTAGTCGCTCTCTCTATACGTCGAACCATCGGCAGGCAGCGTCAACGTGAAGACAGAGCCTCCTCCCGGATTCTCGCGGAAAGCGAGATCACCTTTGTGAAGCCGTGCCAACTTATAGGAGAGGTTCAGGCCGATACCGATGCTGTCGTGGTCTGCCGAACTCTGCTGGAAGCGTTGGAAGAGCTGCTGCTGTCGTTCCTCGCTAATGCCGATACCCGTGTCGGTGACCTCAAGGTTGAAAACATGCTTATCGTTATCCAGTGCCAGTCGTATGACTACCGAACCGCCGGAAGGAGTGTATTTCAGTGCATTGGAAATGAGGTTGTGGGCGATGCTGTCCACCTTGCGGATGTCGATGGGCATCGTATAGCTGCTGGCAAAGGTGTTGAACTGCAGGTTGATGCGCTTGTTCTCTGCCAGGTCGCGGAAGGTCGACCAGACGTCGCGCAAGAAGGCGACGACGTCTATCTCCTCAACGGCCAGTCCCATGCGGTTCTCCTGTATCTTGCGAAAGTCCATCAGACGGTTGATAAGCCTTGACATTCGTTTCACACTCTTCTGCATGTTTCCCACCGGCTGTTTCAGATTACCCGGGATGTTGCCGGCATCACGGATGCGCTCCATGGCTCCCTGGATGATGGTCAACGGCGTGCGGAACTCATGGGAGATGCCCGTAAAGAATTGCACCTTGTATTCTGCCAACTGCTGTTCAACTTTGATTTTGTTACGCAATTCGTTCATCTGGTGCAACTGGCGGTAGATGAGCCGTGCCACGACAGCGGCTATCAGAAAATAAAGCAGGTAGGCATACCAAGTAGCCCAGAAAGGCGGTCGGATGCGGATGTTCAGCTCTTTGGTCTGATTGCTCCATACGCCCTCGCTGTTGCAGGAGCGCAGCAGGAGGGTATAGTGTCCGGGCTTCAGGTTACGATAGGTGGCTGAGGGGCTGTTGGTCAGCGGCTGCCAGTCGCGGTCGTAGCCTTCCAGCATGTAGGTATAAAGACTGCTCTCCGTGTTGTCGAAGCTGAAGTCGGAGAAGTGGAAAGTCAGCGAGTTCTGGTCGTGGTCCAGCGTGATGGACTGTGTATGGTCAACGGCATCGTTCAGCGGACTGACCTCATTGATGGGGACACCGTTTACCAGAATGTCGGTGATGGCTAGAAGACTGTTCTCATGGCTGGCAGCAAGCTGGCTGGGAGAGAGAATCATCAGTCCGTTCTTGGTGCCGAAGGCCAACCGGCCGTCAGGTAGCAGGCTGGCGGCATTCTCCATGTAGATATTACCCAGCATAGTGCCCCCCAGCAGGTAGTCGTGGAACAACTGTGTCTTTTCGTCAAAGACGCTAAGGCCGCGGTTGGTTCCTACATAGATATGCCCTTCGCGGTCTTCGGTAATAGACTGCACGGCAATGTCACCCAATCCGTCGGAGGTGGTGTAGCAGCGTTTCAATACAGGTTTGTCACCATTATTGTCGTAACATGCCACGCCAGTACCAGTAATGGCTACCCATACCTGATGGTGACGGTCCTCGCAGATGGCATGTACCTCATCTGTTTTCGAGTTGCTGTTAGTGATCATGTGCTGATAGGCGGCATTGTTTTTCAACAGTTCGTCCGGCGAGAATACATAACAGCCGTCACCTGTTCCCAGCCACATTCGCCCGTGGTGGTCCAGACATAGCGTACGGGCCTCCCGTTGTTGGGCATTGTCGTTCAGGAAGTGGCGGAAGGTATAGCTGCCGTCAGAGGCAGCCACTGCCAGATCCAGACCTCCGTCAAAGGCAGCTATCCACATACGCCCCCTATGGTCGGCACAAAGGTCGCTAATCTTGTCGGACGACACAGAGCGGCTGTCATTTTTATCGTGGCTGTAAAGTCTGTTGCTAACGACCACGCCAGCCCTGGTTCCCAGCCAACGGTTACCGTCGGCCCCTTCTGCCATTGCCAGGATGCTACCCCATGAGTTGGGAACTTGCGTCAGTTGACGACCATTGTAGCTATAGAGTCCATTTGAAAAACTGGCAGCATAGAGGGTTCCGTCGGCCATCTGCCGCAACATTCTCACCTGATTGTCGTGAAAATCATTAAAGTCTGTTCCTGGCAGTTGCAGGTACTCGGCCTTGTTGACAATCGGACGCAGACACGAGAGTCCCATGTCTTCCTGACTGATCCAGATGTTGCCCAAGTGGTCTTGATACAATGTCAGCAGGTAATTGGTGTTAATAAATGCATCCGATCCCCATAGCTGGGTGTAGTGGGCAATCTTATCCTGTTTCGGATTGTAGAAGTAAAGACCGCGTCCGTAGGTACTGATGGCGACCTCTCCTTGTGGAGTGGTCAGCATACGGGGCTTTTGGATGGGAATAATGTTCTCTGCATCAGGCAGGTTGATGGTGAAAACCTTGCCGTCCTTTGCGCGTACATATATCATATATTCACCCCCGGGACTCCAGAGCAGGGCATTACCCTTCATGTCGTACAGCATCTGACAGCGGGAAGAGGTTGCCACCGTGCTGCGTTGCAGCGAATGGTCGGCAGTATGATACTCGTAAGTGTCGCCATTGGTGGTGATAATCAGTCCGTCGGAATAGGCGCAGGCACCCGTTACACCCAAGATGGACGACGTGTTGTCGCACATCATCTGCAGCCGTCCTTTCTGATAACTCAGTATCTTACCGTCTTCACAGACAAAATGTTCGATGCCTGCCAGCATAACGAGTTGACGAACGTCTAAGCCCTTGGGGCCGATAGCTGCCAGCTGTCCGTTTTGGGAGAGTGTCAGTCCCTGGTCCGTACCTATCCAGATGCGCCCGTCAGCTCCTTGGTTGATGAAGTTGATATGGCCAGAGGGTAGGGCAGTGCCAGCTTTCGCCTGGTAGTCTGTGACTTGAAACTCCTTCCCGTCAAAGGTGATGCGTCGGCAACCACTCTGATTGCCATAAAGCCATGCCTCGTCGGGATGGCCAAAGTAACCTCGCGTAAAGGCGGTGCTCTGAAGGCTTTCGTCAGCATAGCGTACAAACTGGTTTCTGTAAAGGTCGTAGCAGCAGAAGAAATCGCCACGCAGTCGTGTCCACAGGAAACGGTGTCCCCAGCGATGCATGTTGATGGTACGCAGGTCGGGTATCAAACCACTGGAAATATCCTCCTTGGTGATAATCTGCTTCATGGTATAGCCGTCATAGCGATAGAGACCATGAATAGACGCCAACCACAGATAACCATTTTCATCTTGAGTGATGTCGCGGACAATATTGCTGTTCAGTCCGTTGCCAGGTATAATTTTGTATGCCCTGTAGTCGGCTGCTGATGCGTGAAAGGCTGTCAGAAAAGCTATAAGCAGTAGTGAAAGATGTCGCACTCTCATAAGTGTATTTTACGGTTTGTAGTTAGTAATCTGCTGCAAAGATACAATTTTTTTTTGAAAGATGACACAAAACTATATAATTTTATACATATTAGCCTTAAAATAATAATAAGAGTTGGATAATTTTGCAGCAGGAATTCAAAATAATAACCTAAAAAACAACGTTAATTATGAAAAAGCAAATGATTATTTTCGCTGCCCTCTGCATGGCAGCAGTGGCAAACGCCCAGACAACCATTACAGTAGACAAGGCTCTTGGTACTCCCAGTGAGACAAAAAAACTGAACGATGCCGTGTACAAAGGAGCCAACGGTCTGGCATTCATCGGTGATGCCCGTCAGTTGAAAGAAGAGGGCAAGGAGCAGGGACTGACTCATGAAAAGGTGACCAAGCATTTCAAGGCCGAAGGTAAGACCATCAAGGCCGAGGCTGCCGTCAACTTCCAGAAGGCCCCGGTAGGTGTGAAGAATAAGCAGAACAACATCATTCCTACCAAGGCTCCCCACAACCGTACGGTAGAATTCAAGCCCGCCAGCGACGGCAAGCTCTACGCACTGGTATGGTCGAAGAACCCCTCAGCCCGCCTGTTCTATGCTGTCGTCAACAACGGCATCTACGACCTGAAGGAGTTCAAGACATGGGAGAAGGGCTCTACTGCCGGCACGGAAAGTAATCCTTATGAGGCCGTGGAGTTGGACTATAATTATAAAGAAGGTGATGTCGTGTTCTTCTTTGCAACTGGTCCCCTGTACATGAGTGGTGTCTACTACACCGGTGCCGCCGATACAGCCTTTGAAGGTGCTGCCACCAAGGAGTTGGTCAACTCCAAGAAGATGGCAAAGTTGGCCAAGCAGAAGAAGGCCGCTGCTTCTGAATAAGCAATATTCCTAAACCAATAACACCATGAGACAAAAACAATTATTGTATCTTCTCATCGCAGTCTTTGCTATGGCCCTTGCAGGCTGTAGCAAAGATTCTGCGGAAGAAGGCAGCTATGACTATTGGACGGCAGGGCTCGTCAAGGTAGAGGTCGACGACAATACGCTGTTCTTCGTGCCTGCTGCCGACGGCCAGGGCATGATGCTCACCTACGACCGCACCCAGATGACCTTCGAGCGACTGGTGCAAATGAATGGCGGCACGGTGACAACAGAGGACGGCGGCACAAACATTGCCGGCCTGTTGACCTATCAGGGTGATGTCAATATCCCTGCAGCTGTCAGCGGAAAACCCGTGACAGCCATTGACCAGTATGCCTTCTCGGGTAATCTGCACCTGCTGTCAGTTACTATTCCTAATACGGTGAAGGAGATCGGCCCGGAGTCGTTTGCGCAGTGCGCTAAGCTGACCACCGTCAACCTCCCTGAGGGTATCGTGGAAATCAAGGCAGGAACGTTCTGCGGCAAGAGTGTCTCTACGATAGCTGTTCCCAATAGCGTGAAGAAGATAGGTCGCTTTGCCTTCCTGAAGGACACCCAGCTGACCAGCATCACCTTTGGTGCGGATAGTCAGCTGGAGACGATTGATGCTTCAGCCTTCAGTGGCTGTACAGCCCTGACAGAACTGACGCTTCCTGCAACGGTGAAGTCCATTGGCAAGCAGTGCTTCAACGGATGCAGCAAGCTGAAGACCTATCACCTCTTGTCCGCCACGCCGCCAGTGGTAGACGGCGATGCCGCCATTTTGTCGAGTGCCACTATCTATATCCCCGTAGGCAGCAAGAACGACTATCTGAATGCGGACTATTGGAATACTTTAGACATTACAAAATTCGTAGAAGAATAGGTTATGAAGCAACTCATAGCAATCCTCGCGCTACTACTGATGACTCTTGGCATCTATGCGCAACGGGAAATCAAGGGAACCGTCGTCGATGACAACGGCGAGCCCCTCATCGGCGCCACTGTCAAGGCCAACGACAGCAATGGCACGGTCACCGACCTGGATGGAAACTTCAAGATAACGGTGGACGATAAGGTCAAGACGCTGAAGGTATCGTATATCGGTTATAAAGCCGGTGTTATCAAGCTGAATGCCACCAGGAGCCAATATAAACTGGCCATGCAGTTGGAGACCACGACCATCAAGGACGTGGTGGTCATCGGCTATGGTGCCGTCAAGAAGGGCGATGTCACCTCAGCTATCTCCAAGATTGATGGCGAAGAGATAGAAGACCGTCCCGTAAACAATGTCGCCGACCTGTTGCAAGGACAGCTGGCTGGTGTGGAAATCAGTAACAACAGCGGTACTCCTGGCGGCAAGACCACCATCAACGTGCGTGGATCCGTCACGCTGAACGATTATGTGGCATCGGGCGACGACACCGACAATACGGCACCCTTGTATGTCGTCGACGGCGTTCCTATGGACGATGACTTCGACCTGTCCTCTTTCGATGCTCATGACATTGCCTCCATCGAGGTGCTGAAGGATGCCTCCTCCAGTGCCATCTATGGCAGCCGAGGTGCCAACGGTGTCATCATCATCACCACCAAGCAGCCTGACAAGTCGGGAAAGTTCAGCATTACGGCTTCTGCCAATTTCTCCTTGCAGCAGGTCAACAAGCACATTGACATGATGTCGGGTTCGGATTATGCCCGCTGGGCCAATGCCATGGCCAACCAGCGCTATGTCAACACCTACGGTGCCCAGGGTGGTGAGGCTGACGACGGTATGCTTATCCGCTCCACGCTGACAGGCAAGAGCAACTTCAACACCATCAATGCCGGAACCGCCCAAGACTATCTGCGCGACATCCGCTGGACTATCCCCGGACATCCCGGTCTGACCTACATCGACTGGCAGGACGAGGCATATCGCATTGCTCCACAGCAGCAGTATAGCATTGCTGCATCGGGCTCTAACAAACAGTCCAACTTCCGGGTGTCGTTCGGTTATACCAAACAGGACGGCATCATCCGAGGTTCGGGCTACGAGCGCTTCTCCGGTTCGGCACAGGGACAGACCAAGATAGACCGCTTTACCTTTGGCGTGAGTATCGCTCCGTCGCTGTCGGTCTATAATGCCGTAGGTACCAACTCCGCCACAGACCCCATCAATCTGAACATCCTGACGGCAGTACCCGTAGCAGAGGCTGACGCTGGCGTGCTGACGAGTTCCTATCCCTATAACTACTATGCCTTCGCCTCCGACAGCTCTACCAACCCTGTCGTCCGTCTGGAGAACACCAAGCAGGAGCGCCAGCTGTTTCGTATGTTGAGCAACGCCTATCTGAAGATAGATATCTGGGACGGTCTGAAGGCAGAGATTACCGGCACGTGGAACATGCGTCTGCAGAGCACACGCAACTTCTCGCCATCGACCACCAAGAACCTCTACCGTTTCAATGCCGACGGCGGCGAGGGCATGGGTACCAAAGGTTCCTGGACCGACAAGAAGGGACATACCTTCTCGCTGCAGGCGCTCCTAAACTACAACAACACCTTCGGCAAGCATAACGTCAACGGTATGCTGGGATGGTCTATCAGCAATACCCGCTGGTCGGACTCCTCGCAGACTTCTGCCGAGGACTTCGTCAACGATGCCGTGGAGGGTTACACACTGAATTCTGCCGACATTACCAAGTTGGATGTGGCCTATACCACCCCGTCACGCATGGTGTCCTACTTTGGACGAGGCATCTATAACTACGACAACCGCTATGTAGTGAACTTCTCGCTGCGCCGCGACGGTTCGTCACGCTTCGGCGAGAACACCCGCTGGGCTACCTTTCCGTCCTTCTCGCTGGGATGGCGCATCTCTAACGAGGACTTCTGGCCAGAGGACTTCATCGTCAACTCGCTGAAGTTCCGCATGAGCTATGGTAAGAATGGCCGTAGCAACATCCGTCCCAATGCCATCAAGTCATCGCTGACGACCGCTACTGTCTATTTCGACGGCGTGTCACAGAACGGCTATAAGCTGAGTGCGCTGGGCAATGTCGACCTCACCTGGCAGAAGACCGACAGCTGGGACTTCGCCCTGGATGTGGGCATCCTCAAGAACCGCATCTCCTTTGCCATCGACTATTACATCAAACATACGGGCAATATGCTCTACCAGATGTACCTGCCCGCCATCAGCGGCTATGAGACGGCGTACTTCAACATCGGTAAGATTCGCAGCTCGGGATTGGATATTGAGATGAAGACTATCAATATCACCAAGCCCTTCAAGTGGACGAGCACGCTGAACATCGGATTCCAGACCAATAGGGTGCTCGACCTGGGCGGCAACGACCGCATCATGTCCGGCACCAGTGCATACGGCAGTGGCAAGACGCAGATCCTGGAGGTGGGTGAACGCGTCGGCGACTACTATCTGTACGACTATATGGGTGTCTTCACCAGTCAGGCTGACCTTGACAGCTATCCCCATGTGGCTACGGCTCAGGTGGGAGGCATCAAGGTGCGTGACGCCAACGGTGACGGCAAGATTGACGAGAACGACCGCATCCGCTGCGGCAATCCACGTCCTGACGTGACCATCGGCATGAGCCACCGCTTCTCGTGGAAGAACTGGGAACTCTACTTCCTGATTACCAGCCAGTTCGGTGGTAAAATCTTCGCCGGACAGGTAGGTACAAAGGGTTTCTTCAACCATCCGCAAGGCAGCTATGCCGGCAGCCGTAACATGTTTGCAGAATATGGCGAGAATATGTGGCTGTCTGAGGAGAACCCTGGCGACGGGCAGACGCCTGCCGCCTGGCTGACCAACAGCGGCTACAACTACGGCGGCACGACGCGTAACCTCTATAGTTCCGACTACATCAAACTGAAGAACATTACACTGTCGTATAAGTTCCGACTGCCCAAGAAAGGCCTTGTCAAAGGCCTCAGTGTGATGCTCGGCATTGAGAACGCCCTGCAGTGGGACCGCTACGATGCGGGCTACTCTCCTGAAAGTTCCGCTATCCAGAACAGCAGCATGAGTGCCTACGACCTCGTGGCCTACCCCACGGCGCGCATCTACAGCTTAGGAGTGAAGTTTAGCATGTAAGTGAAAAGTGAAAAATTTGCTACCGTTATGAAATATACGATAAATATCATTCTGTTTTTCTCCTTGTTGTTCACTTCTTGCAGTGACTATTTGGATGCAGAGATGACGGATCATGTCAATCCGCAGAACTTCTACCAGACGGATGCACAGATTGACCAGGCCATCGTCGGCTTGTACAATACCATGATGGTGATTCCCAAGAACCGCTGGTTCCTCAGCGAGGTGCGTTCCGACAACGTCTGGATGCAACAGGAGACGGTTAGTGGCGCATCGGAAATCTGTTACTTCCTCAATGCCAACCTGGTGAGCAACGGTCAGGTGGAGACAGCATGGAAGGAGTATTACAAGATTGCCGCCAATGCCAATGCCATTATGGAACACATCTATACGGCCCATTTTACCAGCGAGGACATGAGGGACGAATACGTCGGTGAGGTGCGTTTTATTCGTGCCCTGGCCTATTTCGACCTGGTGCGCTTCTTTGGCAACATACCGTTCTCTATGACCACCTTTACGGCTGAAAGCTCGTTCGATGCGAAACAGTCCAGTGCCAAGGAGGTCTATGAACAGTTGATTATCCCCGACCTGCAGTGTGCCGCAGAACAGTTGCGCGAAACCTTCGTGCGTTACAACAACAAGACCAGCGGTACGGTAGGCCGACCCACCCAGATGGCTGCCAAGGCGCTGCTGGCAGAGGTATATGTCACCATGTGCGGCTACCCCCTGATGGACAGCAGCAAGAAGGAACTTGCCATGTCTTTGCTCAAGGAAGTCATCGACTATTCGAAGGCCAACAACGACAAGTGGTGGGCTAAGGACATCGACGAGTGGAACAAGATGTGGATGCACGAGAACGACAACAAGTACTACCTCTTTGAGATACAGGCGGACATCGATGCCAACACCTCGCAGGGTAGCACCATTACGCCGTACACCGTCGACCGCTCGTGGAACAGCCGGCAGTATGGCGGCAACAACACCATGACCAACGGCAACAGCTATGGCTATCCGTATGTGGAGCCCGGTCTGCGCCAGTATTTCATGCAGAAGGATGCCAGTGGCAACTTCGTCGACCAGCGTGCCTTTGGTACTATTACCCTGACGCAGCCTAACGGCGGTAGCCTGAGTGGCAACGTGTGCTACTACCAGAAGTTCTGGGAGAACAAGCTGAAGCGTGAGACGTTCGGCTATAGCGATATGTCGGCCTCGCTGCTCAGCAAGACCAGTACATGGCCGCAGAACTTCCCCGTCATCCGTCTGGAGAATATCATTCTCTATTATGCCGAACTGCTGGGACGTAGTGAAGACGGCATCAGCTACCTGAACAAGACTCGCACCCGTGCAGGACTGACGGCCAACAGATTGTCAGACTTCACCACAGACGAAGACTATCAGGAGGCTGTGCTTAACGAGCGTCGCTATGAGTTGGCAGAAGAGGGACACCGCTGGTTCGACCTGGTGCGCCTGAACAAGTGGCAGACTACGCTGAAGAACATGTTTGTGACGGATGGTCCTACCACGACCAATCCGTTGCTGGTAGGCTATGCCGACAACGTGCTGCCGTTCACCTATCTCTATCCTATCCCTCAGCAGCAGCTGCAGGTGCAGGACGGACTATATCATCAGAATGACGGGTATTAGGATTTAAGGATAATTTACGGACAATGATGATTGTCTCATGGTGGAGGCTCCCCGGCGGGATTCCCCAAAAGGAGAGCCTCTTTTTAAAGAAGAATTTACGAATAATTAAAAACGCCATATCATGAAAAAAGGATTATTATTGATAACGGCTCTGCTGGTGAGTATCTGTGCATGGAGTCAGCAGGAGTACAACATCGTGTTTATAGGCAACAGCATTACCTACGGGGCTACACATCAGACGCCACAGAAGACGAATCCCGTCATCAGTTGTGCAAAGTATCTCAAGGGACAGGGACTCGCCGTCCATACCAAGAATATGGGTAAGAGCGGCAAGACCAGCCACGACTTCCTGCCAGGCCGCAAGGGTTATTGGCCAGCCACGAAGAAGGCCGCTGCCGAACTGGCAGAGGCATATCCCAACGGTCAGATGGTGTTCAGCATCATGCTGGGTACGAACGATGCGGCTATCCGTCCGAAGAAGTCGTGCTGGAACAGCGATGTCTTCCGAAACAGCATGACCACCATCATCGACTCTCTGCAAATGCTCTATCCGCAGGCGGTCTTTGTGCTGCATCAAGACCCGTATTTCTCGCCGAACGTGGAAAAGGAGTCGGGCACGAAGATGGACGAGACCTGTCTGAAGCAGTTGCGCGACTACTGGACGGTTGACCAGCAGTTGGCAAAGGAGCGACAGAACGTGTTCACGGGCAGCGATGAAATATACGCGTTCTTCGAGCAGAACCATCAGGAAATGATGACGCCCGAGGAGGGACTGAAAGGCACCTTCTACCTGCACCCCAATGCCAAAGGTGCCTCAGAGCTGGGAAAACTATGGGGAAAGGCACTCTTTGAGATTCTGAAAAACTATACACCGTCTGACAATACGGCAACAACAGGCACCACAGGACTGAAGGTAATGAACTTCGGCGACTCCGTAGCTGCCGGTGCCAAGTCGGGCAAGGTGACCTATGCACAGCTGGTGGCCCAACTCATTGGCGGTACGGTGATTGCCAGTCCGGCACATGCCGGCGACAAGCTGGCAGACATCCAGCGACAGGTGGAGAAAGCCGCCAAAGGCTCGTATGACCCCGACATCGTGTTCCTGGAGGGTGGTCTGAACGATATGATAGGCATCAACGAGGAAAGCGGAGCCACGGGCAAGGAGGCCTTTACCGTCAAGACCTTTGAGACGGCAGGCATCGGCATGAAGGCTTTCGCCAGTCAGGTGGAGACGATCATGCAGATGGTGAAGAAACAATATCCTAAGGCGCTGGTGGTATATGTATTGCCCCATCGTACGGCCAAGCGTAATGCGGAGCTGCAGGAGGCATGCTGGCAGCAGGTCAAGAAGAGTGCCAAGAAGTTCGGTGTTGCCGTGGTTGACGTGTTCCACGACAGTGCGCTGAGCAGTGGTACCAACAGCCTGCATAAGGGCATGACCGACGGCAACGTGAAGACCAACGAGGTGGGTACTCACCCCACGCTCAATGGCTATAAGAAATACTACATTCCCTTATTGATGGACACACTGAAAAAGGAAGGTAAGATATGAGACGCTTGGTTTTATTCATGTGCTG
>Ga0310690_10008900_pt1 | contig 12666 bp, 17 predicted proteins | sample AusTroGonzalo_MG_2_FD_207661 | JGI IMG/M metagenome (GOLD analysis project Ga0310690, IMG submission 207661) | Bovine rumen microbial communities from tropical cattle in Woodstock, Queensland, Australia - Gonzalo_04 (v2) (version 2) | ecosystem: Host-associated > Mammals > Digestive system >...
CTTAGAAAAGTCATGTCCGGTAAGTCGGAACTCACCCGCGGCCCTGTGCCGGGTTTGATAGTTCGGTACCTATGGGAGCGGTGTTTAGTCCCTCTTCAGGGTGTTTTCCGGCTGCCGGCGAGAACACGAACATTATTTTTCGATGTCGGCGCGGATCGGCGCCGGCCGTGTCCGTTTTTCACGAACATTGTCGCGGTGTCGTTCCCGGATGTTCGCCGGATGGAAGTCTATACATCACGCTGATCATGATCGCGGAACACGCGGATGCACGCCAGGCGAACAGCTCTGAATAATCTGGGATTATCGCACCAATCTTTCCAGCATACTCTGAACGTTTTCGAAATCCACGGCCAGAGGTCATCTGATTCGGTCAAGCCGGAGGTGCGGAGTCTGTCTGTCGCGAGGTCGGCAAGGAAACAGGTTCCATAGTGATCAAATGATGCTGCTACATCTTCCTTATGAATCATACTGTCTATTACAGAAAAAAACTGTTCTCTGGTCATCAACCCAGCGCGGCGTCGCTTATACATGCGTTCGATCCTGTATCGGTTTTTCTCTTTCATTTTGTAATAGTTATATTCCATGTTATGCCTCCACAGATACACCGTCCGTCGTTGTCAGTATAGCTAAGTGTTCATCACGCCAAAGAACCGCCCATTCCGTCGCGCTGGTCCATGTGGTATTAAAGCGCGAGCTGCCCACATGAATAAACGGGACAATGTCTTTTGCAATCTTTACCAGCTGCTTATCCTGGCGAAGCTCACGAAATCCACGTTTTTCAATTGCACTAACTCTCTGAGGCGACAATCCTATGTCAGCAGCAATACCGTTCCGGGCCTCTCCGTCAAACCAAATTCGCTTTATGGTGTCGCGCTGTTTCTGGTTCTTTAGCCGGTCAACGGCAGCATGTACCTCCGCGACGGTTTCCTCCTTGGTCTCTGCTTCGATCATCGATTCATCGAACGGCATTATGTTCGGATCTTCGATCATGTCAGCCAGCGTGGCGTCTGCTTCATCGTCCAGCGGCTCGTCCAGGGACTTCAGTATCGGCGGGAGCTGCCCGTCTGAGGAAAACCCCAACTCACGGCGTATTGCACTTCTGATCCCAAAAGCCGAGTAGGTCATGAAGCTGGCACCGCCGGAAGGACTATAGCTCTCTTTCGCCTTTAAAAGGGCCAAATAGCCCACCTGGCACAGATCCTCATAATCTATCGATCCGGTCCTCTCAAGCAGCGCAGCGTATCGATTAGCTATGCGCTTCACCCATCCTGTGTATTGTTCTACTACCTTCTCCGGGTCTGCCGTTGGGATCATCTCATCGGTTATATCACCAGGTCGCAATGGTCGGCCCTCCCGGCTGCCGTTCAGCCTTGTTCCTGTTGTTCCATCAGCAGATCCCGGAAGAATCTGTCCGGATCTGAATACACAAGCCGCGGGTTCCTCCGCAGCTGCTGCCGGTCTGCCAGACGATCATGTCCGTGATCCTGGCCGCCGGCGTGGTTGTCTTGGTTTATATTCTGCTTTTCCATTGGTCTCCTGCTCTTTCGATTAGTCCATTATGCCGGTTTCCTCGCGCCATTGCTTTATCCGCTCAACTAGTTCCTCTGTCTCTCTCTTAAACTGTTCCTTACGTTCTTCCGGTGTTTCATCGTCCGTAGAGAAATCGTCTGTAGGGAAGAAATCTTCCAGCTTGCTGCCGGACATTTTGTCCGGAACCAAAGGTAAAAGCGTTTTCACAATCGGATTTACAATCTTCTGCAAATCGATCAAGGCCTTCATGTCTGGGTTCGTTTGGAGACCGGATTGATTTCTTCCGTTCTGAAACGGTATAGTGATCCCGTCCTTGTCGATTTTTTCCTGAAGTTCACGGATCCTGATGTTATACCAGGAAAGTTTCCGGATTTCATCACGAATAAAATCAACTTTGTTCTCATCTACGCCTTTGAACAATGCCATCAGACGCTTGTTCTCCGCTACAACTTTTTTATCGGTCATCAGCTCACGCCTCCCTCCGGCGGCACCGGCTGGCCATTGTCGACCAGCTGCCGGAGCTGGAACGCATTGTCCTCGATCCGCGGAAGATAAAAGGCCAGGTTGTCCTCGATTTCGTCCTCGTCCGACATTTCAAGCATGGCAGCGTTATGCAGCAGATCCTCCGCGATCCGTTCCAGGTCTGTCTTATCGATAATGATCTTCATGATCAGATCCATCCTCTGTGAATGGATAAGACTCCCCAGCTGCTGGATGCCTTGGGTTTTACCGGCGCTGCCTTCCGGATGAAGGTCTCGTCCCCTTTGAGATATCCGCGGCTGCGGCACCAGGCAACACAGTTATCCCGGCTCCGGGTAGAATGGACCGCCTTGCTGTTGTCCAGGACAAAATACTGGCCGTTCTTCTCCAGGATCTTGATGGTCCTGGTCTTGGTTCCGGTGCGTTCCTCGCAGCAATATAGAGTCTTGATCCCGTCCTTTTCCAGGCTTTTCTCGATACCGATCTCTTTTCTCGCCCAGGCCAGGGTCCTTTTGATCATGCTGCTGCGGTCTCCGTTCATTCTCTCGATATGTTCGTCGTGTTCCATGATCCGAAACCTCCTGTTACAATTTTCAGCCGGTCCAGCTGGCCCTGGATGGCGTTGTGGAATTGTCCGATGGCAATCCATGTCTCCCGCTGGGTGAAGGGATTGCTATTGTTCTTCATTACCTTGTCCCAGGACTTCCGGGATTCTTCCAGTTCGATTATGCTGTTCTGTGCATCACGACAGGCCTTGACCGCATCCGTAAGACTCGACTTCATCCTGTCCAGAAATTCACGCCGGACCCGCCATTCCTCATTCAATAGCGCAGCGCGGATCTGCGTGTCCCTCTCCGCTGTTGCTCCAGGCTTGGCGGCGTTCGCGGCCTTCACCTTTTCGAAGAATTCCAGGTCCAGCCGGGCCTTCTCCGCGATCATGCCGGCAGCCGTGTACTTCTCGCGATCACCGGCAGCCAGGGCGGTCTCCATCTCGCGCTTGGCCGCCTCCAGCTTCTGCCGGACCGCTGCCTGTTCTTTCTCGTTTGCTGTGGCCGCTGCGGAGTCTCGCTGCAATGCCTGGACGATTTCGTCCTTCGCTCGCTGGTATTCGGATTTCATGCTATTTCATCTCCATTCACTAAGTTATAGACCAGGCCGCGCTGCTCACTCCGGCAAGCGCGGCCAACCAAGAGGGTTCTGAAGTCCTTCGCTTGACTTCGTCGGAAGATCGTCACTCTTCCGCACCGCCCTGGAAGTGAAGGATCATGCAGCCGGCCGGCCGGATGACATGAGAAGCCAACCAGGGCAAAAAGACACCATACCGCCGGACGCATTGCCGGGTACGAGCCTGGCAGTATATCAAAAGCGCGTTTTTGTGCCGGAGGATCAAGCACCGCGCTGATGATCACGACCCAAAGCCTTTATTGCGTCTGCGGTTGCTCCTGTCGATACTGTCCATCAGCGCATCCAGCTCCATGCCGTTATTGAGGTTTATACCGCCCATATACGTGTTGTTGTAATATGTATAGTTCTTGTTCTCGCTGGCGGTCAGCACGCGCTCCCCGCGGTGCAGCATCGCCAGGTATCCGTCATACGGAACCCAGGGCAAGCCGTTCGCATGGCCCTGGACAAGGTTCCCCTGAGGTTCCTGGATGATCGGCGTCACGTAGATCTTCATCGGGTTCCAGCTGTCCATCGCGTTCTGCAGCTGCTGCTGAGCATCCTCCGGCAGTTCCGGCTTAACAGGCAGCTCCGGCTCGTTTTCCTTGTTTCCTCCGCCGAACAGACCCTGCCATTCCTTGCTCAGTTCGTCCGCGTCCAGGTGCAGAACAAGCCCGCCGTTTAATGTGTCCGTCAATGTACTGGATGAAGCAAAGTCCAGCGTTGAATTTATGATTGTTTCCGTTGCGTTTTTCAGCAGATCCCCGTAATCGACCCAGTTTTGCACGGCCTGAGTTGCCGCCAGTTCAATCTCTTTTTTCCCGGCTTCGATGGCCCCGTCGATTCCTTCTCCGTGCTGCAGCGCCTGTCCGGCAGCTGTCTTGTCCAAGAACATGTATGGTGCCAGCGCCAGCGCTCCCGCGGAATCATAAAGCGCCATATTGAAAGCGCTCTGACCGACTCCTGATACCAGTCCGCTGATCCATGTAGCCGCACCTGTTGCCGATCCTACGCCAATCCCCAGCAACGACTGCAGTCCGTTGACCAGTTTCAGCATGTCCGCCGCCGCGCCCACCAGCTTCAAAGCGCCCCATCCGGTGATGATCCCTTCCAGCGCTTCGATCACAACGTCTTTGTTATCGACAACCCATTTAAGGCCGTCGATTACCGCGTCAAACCCTGTCTTGAACCCGCTGACGATGTCTTCCGCGCTGATTCCTTTCAGTCCTTCAAAAAGTTCACTGACCGCGTTTCCCATCTCCTGGAGCGTTGCCTGGCCTTCCTCGGTCTGAAGATATGTGTTCACTTCATGAAGTAATCCGCTGACGGTGTCGGTGACTTCAGTAAAAGCTGGGGCCAAATCTCCCCAAACAGTATTCTTAAAAATGGTCAGCTGGTTTTCTACTGTGGTTATCTTATCTGCCAGTTCAGAGAGGTTCTGAATGGTTTCTTGATCATTGACATCCTGTGCGGCTTTGAGTCTCTCATATTCCTCCCGGCCCAGCTTGAACATGGGAATACTCTCTTCCCAGCTTCTTCCGAGGAGAGTCTGCGCCAGGCGTTCCTGTTTCGCGGCGTCCGTCATATTCATCAGCGCTTCGCCGATCTCCCAGTAAACGTCCATGTAATCCTTCGCGCGGGTGCCGGCCTTCAAGATTCCGGAGCTATCGTCCTGGAACCACTCGGTCGTGGTGATCCCCAGCTCCTTAAAAGCGCTGATCACCTCTTCGCTGTCGCTGGTTAAGTTCATCTTAACCTTCTTCCAGCTCTTGATGAGGCTGTTGGTGCTGGTCTCGCCTTGGGTCGCAGCCACGAACATAACCCGCTGGTATTCTTCCACGCTCATCTGAGCCATGGCGGCTTGTGTGGCCACATCATCCCCCCACCGTGCGCTGTCCATGATGCTGTCCCAGATCTGTTCTCCAAATCTGAGGGCCGTTTTCGCGGCGCTTTCCATAGCACCGGTAACCTTGTCAATACCACCGATTACCTGGTCGAGAGAGATCTTCTTGCCGATGGAGCTAACACTTGTGGACAGCTCGTTCGCGCTGTTTACCGCTTTCAGCTGTCTGGCGTCCAGGTTCATCAAGGCGGCCTGTGTTTCGTACATTCCGGCCTTGGCGTTCATCAGCGTAGCATAAAGCTGCTGGTACGACTTGTCGGTCGGATCCACGCCGGCCTTTTCCATCTGTTCCAGGGCCTTGGTGGTCTTGTCGATGATGCCCTTCTGAACATTCAGCTGAGAATTCAGATTCTTTGTTTTGTCGGCAAGCGCTTTTTCAGCGTTCCCTGTTGCCTTGAATTCTGCGTCCGTCGCTTTCATTTCAGCGTTCAGACTCTTCAAGATCTGCTGACCTTCCCGGATACCGGACTTAAAAGCTCCGATATCGACTCCCATCTTTACGTTTACCGCCATTGGAGATCACTTCCTGTTCGCTTCATTGAGTCGTTTTATAAGACGCAGTTTGCTGAGTCGCTTTGATTCTTCCAGCTCATCGTTCAGCCGGATGGCCGGATCACGAGGTGAAAACTTGTTCGGATGCCGGCAGCCTGGATCATAACGCTCCGGGTCGAAACTGTGTTTACACCCGCGACAGCTCCAACGTGACTCCGGTTCCGGCGTGCCGTCCTGGTGTTCGTAGTGGAGACAGTTGTTCTCGATCATGATTATCATCCTCTCCTACAATTATACTTTAATACTTTAAAGCTGTAAAGAGACTACGATTCTAATCACAGAAATTCAATCGTCCGTGATCGGCATCCCGTCAGGCCAGTGACCGGCGTTGTGTTTCCAGCACCATGCAATGTATTTTTCTATCGGCACTTTCTCAGGATACTTTTGATATGGAAGTCGTACATAAAGGCCATCTTCCTGCATTCTCTTTTCGGCATCACGCTTCAGGATCGCTCTGTAATCATCGTCCAGAATGATTGATGCCGCTGCGTCGATAATGGCGTCCAGATGTTCGACTTCGTCCTGCGATTCATCCAGATAGACATCGGCTGATACCTTAGTCCTATACCTTAAAACATCAACGATGAATTCCAGTGCGTCGATAATGGTGTCCAGCTCACAGTCTCCGCCGAGTGTAACCTCAAGGCCCTTGTTGCCATACTCGGTTTCATAGCAGATCGGACGAATATCAGTGCTGCCCAGGTCCTCGATGCGGAAATAGGTCCGGCTGCCGTGTCCCGTGTCACCACCCTGGTGACCATTTGTGCCAGCTTCGACTTTCAGAATGTTGGCCATGCTTATTGTCTTGCTGAAGGTTGTGATTTTCGTCCCATCGGCCAGTTTTTTTTCATGCATTTTGAATTCCATTGTTGTAACCTCCTCAAATATTCGTTGTTTTTCAATGCTTATGGAGGATCATGTGCAGAATGTGCATTTCTTATGTAAACTTTTCCATTGCGCGTATAGGGAAACTTTACATACGTGTTGCACATAGTGCACATTCACCTGATTCAAGTTCTCATTCATCACCAGATCCAAAGATCTGATCATCAATAGTGTATCCCTTCACGACGTTCCGAACAGTGATTCCGTTAATAGTCCCGGTGTCGTACAGCAGGCCCTTTGAACGCAGCTCATCAAAGAAATTTCGCTTGTTTTCGGTTCCGTAGTGGTTTACGCTGCACCAGTTGCCGAAAGACTGATAGACGTACTTCGCGCTTACGACTGCCGCCGGATCCGGGTTCATGCATTCGTCGATAAAGTTCTGCACCTTGTCGGACTTTTTCCGGTATTCGTCTGTAGCGTCACGGACGCCAGCGGGCAATGAGATCGTGTTGCCGCGGGCGTGATACCGTGATAGTCCTTTGAGAATCCAGTTGAGAATGCCTGACAACACAGCGGGATCCTTCAGACGATCCTTCAGCGTCGGATCCTGTTCATCCTCATTGAAATGCCGGTCGAAAGTGATTACCCGCACCCGGCCAGAGGAGAACAGGGTATCGTCCAGTACGACGGGAAGGAAATTCGTATTGATGAACAGTTTGAAACACGGCAGGAATTCGAATTCCCGTTCATATAGATGGCGTGCAGTGATGACATCACGTCCCAGGAGTGTTTTCAGCAGCGCGACGTCGATTTTCATGCGCTTCGGAGGCTCGGACATCTGGAGGAATCGGACACCGTTTAGCCTGGCAATATCGCCGGATGCTGTTCTGCCGTCCCTGTTCTTCTGCATGGCGAGAGATTCCGGTTGGATGTTTGCTCCATAGTCACCGAACAGATGATTGATCGTGTTCGTCAGTGTGCCTTTGCCATTCCTTGTCGTGCTGCCGTAGAGCATATAACATTCTTCCTGCTCATTGCTCCCGGTCATGGCGTACCCGAAAAGCGTCTGAAGATATTCGATCTTCCCCCGATCTCCCTCCATGATCTGGTTCATGAATTCATCAAACAGTTCGCTGCTGGCCCGCGGATCAAAATTGACATTAGCGACTTTTGATAGAAGCAGCTCCGGGTCGTGCTCAATGAATTCATGTTCCTTCAGTTTAAGGACGCCGTTCAGACAGTTGAACAGATTGGGATCTGCATCAAAGTCAGTCTGTTGTACTGGGAGCAGGTCACGGGCGTCGTCAATCATCGTTTTCCTCCGCCGGCGCTCTTGAAATTTCACGACATAATCCTGGAAGGGCAGAGATTGAACGTTTGCAGAATATATCCACAACGCGCGGGAAAGATATTTTGCATACCGTTCGACGGTCAGATCTCCTGTGTCGGGTTTCCAGCAGATTCCGTCGTATACGTACCAGGATTTCGCGGTCGCATTGAATCGAACATATTTCCCGAAAACCTTCATGAACAAGTGCGCGGAGGAAATGTCGTCCAATGCTTTCATAAAATCCGCGTTTGCAGGATCAAGATACTTGACGCTCTTTTCAACGAATTTCGGATTGATGATTTTAGCTGAATTCTGCAAGGAATGCTTCACCTACTCTCCGTTTTTCCCGTTGAACAAATTCGGCCAGCGTGTCGTCGTTTGTGCTGATTGCTTTCTCTATGGTAGGCCGTCGATAATTCTCCCGCTCCCATTTTGCACGGTACAGTCCGGACTGCCGGAACAGTCGGTCGATGGCCTCCGGGTCATTGTTCGTCCAGAATGCGAGTATTTTGCACAAGGCAATGTCCGCCTCGGATTGTGACTCATACTTTGACCAGTCGCCTTTGAACAATGCCGGGAATTTGCTTCTCTCACGTTCTGAGGCATGGCGGAGGATCCAGTCATCACTCTTGCGCGTTGCTGGGTCGATTGCCGGCCTGGACGTCCAGTCTATAGTGCTGGAGGCTGTCTTGTACCGTTCGAACACGTAGCGGATGCCGTCAGCACACTCTGATGGTTCGCACGCTGCAAAGGCGTTTCCAGTCATGGCAGCGAAGCGTCCATCGTCGTACATTTCCACATTTAGCTTCCTATTATTGAAGGATCGTGGTATTTCTCCGACGGCAATCAGGTGGAGGCCAGTGCGGGACTGACTGAATTCGCAGAAGGTGGCCAGGTTTCCGTCGTCGTCCATGAATGCAGAGAGAATGTCCTCCGCGCGGTTGTCTAGGGACCCGTCCGGCAGGATGCAGTGGTCGATGTCGATGAAGATCAGCCGGTACTGCTTTGACATCACAGTCCCGATTCCCTGATACTTGTGAGGATCCGCTTGCCATTCGTCCAGCGCGTCCTGATGTGTTGCCCAGGTCGCCGGATCCATTGAGGATGCTCTCCGCCCGTTTGCCTGGTAGGGGACTTTTGTCATTCTGCCGTTCCGTTCCTCCAGCCGCCACAGTACCCAGATCGGGAGCCGGATCAGTGTTTCCGGGAAGAACCGTTCGTTTGTGTTGTATGCCATCGTTCAGCCTCCTATCATTTCATCTGCTGGCGGAGCTTGTCTTCCAACAGGTCAAGTGCGAGCTGCTTGTTGATGAGAACGCACCGGCCCTGACGGATGACGGGGATGGTCCCGTCCTGGATTGCTTTCCGGGTGAACCACTGAGAGAGTCCCGTTACGGTTGAGAAGTCCGGTACATTAAGATAAGGAAGCTGCTGCAACACATTGAAAGGGACTTTCTGTTTATTCACGTTTATTGCCTCCGTTCTTCACATATTCGTCAATGAGTTTACAGATCCGATCCTGTTCGGCCTCCGGCAGCTCGTTCCGCAGCATCCGGCAGCGTGTTGCCTCGCTGATGCCGAGAATCTTGTCCAAATGGTACAGGGGTAACATATTCGATGCCATCTTGCGTCTGATTTTAGGATTGTTCATGATAAACCTCTCATTCTGTCCAGCCGTGGCCATCGTCTGAACTATTATGATGATGATTTCATCATTGACAGGTTAGCATGACAGGGATATAATCAGCAATGGAACCGGAATATAAAAAATCCGCTTGAAAGGAGGTGATATATAAGCATGGCTAATATTCCGTCAAAAGAAGAAAGGGATCTGCGAAAACGTTTTGGTATTCAGCTGGAAAAGGCAAGGAAGAAGAAAGGTCTAACTCAAGAGGAGCTTGCCGGGAAGATCGGGAAAGGTCCTCAAACGGTATCTAACTGGGAAAATGGATACTACTACCCAAAGGAAATTGATACATTACTTAAGATAGCTAATATTCTTGAATGTGATCCGGATTTTCTGTTGGGGAGGCTTGATGAGAGTACTCATAATGTCCATTTTGCTTGTGCGTTTACTGGATTGTCTGAAAAAGCAATCGAGAAAATAACAAAGGCAAAACCTTACAGATCACTAACCGCGGCAACATTATCAAGGCTAATTGAAACAGAAGGATTTTCCGGTTTAATGCTGGCATATAGGCAGTTTCTTGATTCTGCGGATAAGCTCAAAGAGTCATCCTTAGAGCGACCACAATACAATATAAATGATATTGAAACAGTCGTTCTAAGTCGCGATCAAGCAACACGATATTTTATGAGAACTGTTGCGGATGAAATGATGTTTATTTGTGAGGAAGAATTCAAAAAGCAGTATATGGCAGCAATGAAAAACGAGCGCAAGAGAATCGAAGAAGAGTCGGAAAGAAACGATGATACTGATAATGATTAAAAAGCTGCCGCCGGAGATCCAGCGACAGCCGGCACACCCAACCTCTCACAGAAGGGAACGCCACGGACATTATATTCCGGATGGTGTTTCCTCGCAAGACTCAACGAAACGAACGAAAAGAAAGGAAGGTAACACCATGAACACTATTGAAACAAGAATCTTATCCCTGGAAGAAATCAAGAAACTCCCTCCGGCAACTGTGATCTATAGGATGAGTATCGGAACAATTACCGAAGAAGAAATTGCAAGTATGGATTTTTTGCCGGAGAATCTTGGTGTATCATACGCCTTTATTACACCGGCAATGATTTGCGAAAGTGGCGATGATGGTTTTCTTGTTGGTGGCAATGAAGGCGGCACGTTCACTTCATACTTCGCCGACAATCTTGACGGTGACCAGTATTGGAACTGTATGCCAAGCACTGAACAGATCCATCAGTATGGAATTACAGAAGAAGAATATAATGCTCTGTGATTGAATAATGTCCATGATCTGACGGATGTACAGACTTCTATTTCGACAGGAGGCATGAACGATGGCGTGCACACGTTTACTTCAGACAAAAGACGGTCGTCAGTATTATGAGATAATTTGTCACAAGCGCGGACGCGGCCAAAAGACGACGAGATGGTATATCCCGGAAGGATGGTCAGCCAGAGCAATTGAACACGAATTGTCACGGCAGGTCAGGGACTTTGAAAACAAGTTCCTCTCCGGAGACGTTCTGACACGTACCGAGACAAAGGAAGCTGCTGAAGCTGAAGCGGCGGAGCGTGCCAAACTGAAAACCCTCCGCCAGTATGCTGAAAATGTATTCATGGCGACGAAGGAAACGACCATCAGCGAGAACACGAAGGCGAATTACAATCAGTTCTTAGACAAGCACATTCTCCCGTACCTGGGTGACGTGCTGCTGACGGACATCACTCCGGCAATGCTGACGAAGCGGATCGTTGACTTCCAGAAGGGAGACGTCGCTCACGCGTCCGCCGTGAAGCTGTACAACATTCTGAATGGAATCTTTGACATGGCGTTTATGGACGATTCCATTCCGATCAACCCGATGCTGAAGGTGAAGCGTCCGGCGCCTAAGAAGGACGAACACGTCGCGGAGGAATGCGAAAAGGCACTGACGATTGAAAGCCTCGGCTATGTGTTGTCCTGCGTAGAGCACGAGCCGCTGAAGTGGAAGACGTTCATCAATCTGATCGCGGACACTGGCTGCAGACGCGGCGAGATCTGCGGCCTGGAATGGAACGACATTGACATGAAAACCCAGACGGTCACGATCCGGCACAACCTCCAGTACACTCCTGGCAAGGGCGTATATGATACGACGCCCAAAAACGGCAAAATCAGGCGTGTTGACATCGGGGACGATATAGTCGCACTCCTCCGTCAGTGGAAGGCGGAACAGGCCAAAGAATGCATTTGCAAGTATGTGTTTAACCCGGAGAAGTCCAACCAGTATAAACACGCTGAGAAGGACCCGGACGACGTCACAGACAAGCGGAAGAAGGAGAAGAAGTCAGAGGACCGCGTCATCCCGATTGAGACATCTCCGATGCATCCTCAGACACCGACGCGTTACTTCAAGAAATTCGGTGACAAGTACGGGATCCCTGGATTCCATCCGCACCTTCTGCGGCACACGTCAGCCAGCATTGCCATCACAAACGGAGGCGACGTCGTAAGCGTATCCCAGAGACTGGGCCATAGTGATACAGCCGTCACGCTGAGGATGTATGCTCACGCCAACGAGGAATCAATCAGACGGGCCGGACAGGTCGTCCGCGATGCACTGAAGGTGAACATGGCAAAAGCGAAGTAAGATTGAATAAAAATGAACCTGTCGGGCAACACATCCCCGGCAGGTTTTTTGTATCTCTGCGGCGGAAGTCTCCACCACAAACCCAACCAAAACCCAACCACACCACCAAAACCCAACCACAAAAAGCAGACAAAACGAGACGATGCGAGACGAACGGAAAAGCTGTCAGACCGTTGATACACAACGATATCAGACAAAACGAGACGAAACGAGACGATACCGAAAACGCGTCAAAAAATAGTTGGTAAGGATGAGGTCGCCAGTTCGAATCTGGCTATCAGCTCCATGAGCTCCGAGGGACGTTGTTTCAATGGCTCCCGGGGTTTTTTTATGTCCATTTTTCGGCCTCATTTTTTTTGTCGGTTTTCCAAAAACCCAACCAAAAACCCAACCAGGAGGGTATTCAGAAAACTTCTGCCGGGCATGTCCTTTGATCTTCCTCCGAAACAAAACAAAAAGACGGATCTCCACGAAAGTCTGCGGAAGTCCGTCCATCTCCCGGAAAGTCTGCGGATCTTTTCACCGTAGAACAAAGGTCAAAGGTAGTCAGGAAGTGTCCTGGACACCACCGGTCTTAGAAAAGTCATGTCCGGTAATTCGGAAC
>Ga0310690_10008902_pt1 | contig 12662 bp, 13 predicted proteins | sample AusTroGonzalo_MG_2_FD_207661 | JGI IMG/M metagenome (GOLD analysis project Ga0310690, IMG submission 207661) | Bovine rumen microbial communities from tropical cattle in Woodstock, Queensland, Australia - Gonzalo_04 (v2) (version 2) | ecosystem: Host-associated > Mammals > Digestive system >...
AAAGGACGGCACTCGATGCGGTCGTCGCGCTTCCGTGGGCGCCGGGGAGCCATCTGTGGAACGGGAACATCGCTCCCTTGATGCCTAAGCCCGCGGTCAGAAGGGCGCAGGCCGTGATCAGCGGGATCCGGTACTCGCCCGTTGCGATCAGGATCGAAATGGATTCCGCCATCTGCGGCATGAGCAGATGACCGGTGATCGAATAGAGGATCACGAGGCTTAAGAGGAACAGGCCGGAACCTAAAAGGCTCATGAACAGGTACCTGGTGGTCGCGATCAGCGTGGCGCCGGAATCCTTTGCCATAACGAGGGCGCAGGCCGCGATCGTTCCGATCTCGATGAAAACGTAACCCGTGAACGCGTCGTTCGTGTAGGTCAGGACCAGGAGGGACGCAAGGGTCATATTGATCATGACGCAGTAGAGGGACAGCTTCTTCGGCTCGATGTCCTCGAGCGCGTCCTTCCTGCCGCCGAGGAGCGCAAGGGCCATGACTGCTGAAAATACTAAAGAGAGCAGGCCCTGGAGCGGTCCGGCCTTGATCTCGTTTCCGAACGGCGCCGGGAATTTACCCATTGTATAGGAAAAGCTGGTGTCGGCAAGGATGATGTTATAAAGGAAGATCGCCGACAGGACGGCAATGCAGACGGACACAATGATGGTCACGGCATAGGAAATCTTTCCTCTGTTAACGACCGAGAGGAGGATCGCCGCGAACATGGCCATAAAGATCGTGATATAAGGTATGTTGCAGTACCAGGCCAGCATTTTATTCTCCGTCCTTCAGAACAGGAAGCAGTTCCTTTAAGTTGATGGTTCCGTATTTTTTATAGATCCTCTGTATGAGCGCCAGCGAAAATGCCGAAACGCTCACGGATACGACGATTCCCGTAAGAACGAGGCCCGCCGGGATCGGATTCACGTAAAGGGTCGTGTCGGCTCCGCCGTCGATCAGGATCGCCGCCGTGCGGCCTTTGATAAAGCCCTGCGTGGCGAGCATCAGGAAGGTGGCGGAGTCCATGATGTTGAAGCCGACGACCTTCTTGATCAGATTGGGATTGAGCATCATGGTGATCATGCCGATCGCGAACAGCACGACGGCCGTGATCGTATACCTGTGGTCGATGATCATTGAAAGGATATCCATTTTAAAGCTCTCCTTTCGTGTAAAATGCGTAGAAGCCGAACATGGTGCTCATGACGACGAGTCCCACGGCGATATCAATAATGATGACGAGCAGCTGCGCAAGGCCGTTCTCGATGCCGTTGGCGCCGCAGTAAATGTAAATGAAGAAGAGGACGCCGTAAATGCACAGGCCCGAGATCCTGATGATATTGTAAACGCGCTCGGACATAAAACGCCGTACGGCATCCGAACCGTAGGTCACGGAGAAAATGATCAGCGAGGCGCCTAAGATGGAACCGCCCGAGAATCCTCCGCCCGGGGATACGTGGCCGTTGAAGAGGACGCAGATGCCGAATACGAGGATGACCGGAATGGCGATCTTTCCGATGACGGACAGAATGACGTCCCGTTCTTCGTGCCTTTTCTCGAGTTCGAGGGCGATCCTGTCTTCGTCGGTAAAGCATTTTTTGTCGCGCCACAGAAGCATCATGACACAGCAGGCTGCGATGAAGAGCACGTTGCTCTCGCCGAAGGTATCGAAACCACGGTAGTTGAGGATCATGCCGGCAATGACATTTTCCGCGCCCGTTTCGTGCTCGGCGGAACCTACGTAACGCTCGACCACTTCATTGTTGGTCGGGTTGTCGGGATTGCCGAACTCCGGCATGGAAAAGATCGCGATGAAGAAGAACACGGCGATCACGCCGACCAGGACGGCGGCTACCTGCTTGTACGCTTTAAAGAAGGTGTTGAAGGACGCCTTCTGCTGCGCAACGGTCTTCTCGGGTTTCGGCGTATCGTAATGCACGGCGTCCAGCTGCTGCGAACGCTGCATATGCTTATGCTCGGGACCCGTACCGTCGACCCAGTTCTTTAATTTGTCAAACCGGTCATTGCTCATCTGAATCATGTTCCTTTATCTTGTGTATCTTCTTGAGCGTAAGGAAGAACAGTACGCCCGATACGCCTGCGCCGACCGCCGCTTCCGTGATCGCCAGGTCGGGCGCGCGGAGCAGCATCCATAAGACCGACATGATCAGGCCGTAGGCCGTATAGATCAGGACGGTGTTCAGCAGTTTCTTCTGCAGAGCCGAGGCAATCGCGGTGACCACGAGGCCGATCAGCAGTATGCATTCAAATACAGCGTCCATTACTGCTCCTCCTCGTCATATTCTCCCTGCTTGTTGCCGTGGAATTTGACTTCCGTCTTCGCAAGCAGGTGTGTGGTCACCGGTGACGTGAGGAACGCGAACACCGGGATCAGGATCAGCTTCAGGGTCGTCAGTGAGAAGCCCGTCAGCAGAATGATCGCGATGACGGCGCTGATCAGTCCCAGGGTATCCCCCACGGCGGTGGCGTGCATCTTGTTGATCGGATATTTGAATTTGTAAAGCCCAAGCACCGCCGAGAAGAACATGAAGACGGAGAAGATCAGAAGGGCTGCTGCAATGATGATCACGATCATGGATTTTCCTCCTCCTGTTCTTTCCCTTTCCCTTTCCTGTGCTTTTTCTTCCCGGGCGTCTGATCCTTATGGAGCAGGATCCTCGTGAGCACCAGGTTCGCGGTGAAGCCCAGCAGCGCGTAGATGATCGCGACGTCCACAAGGTATTCGGCCTTCAGGTACCACGACAGAATGAGAATGAAGACGATGACCATGGTGCTGATGCAGTTCACCGCGACGATACGGTCCGTGAACCGCGGACCCAGCACAGCCTTAATGAGCGCGGCTATGATCAGCGCGGCAAGTATGATCAATATGACTGAAAAAACATTAATCTGCATCAGTCCGCCTTCTTGAGTTTCTTGACGTCGGTGAAGAAACTGCAGTTCTTGATATCTTCCGTAAGGCTCTTGTCAAGCCCGTGGACAAGGTACTCGCCGTCGTGAAGATCGACGGTGATGGTACCGGGTGTAAGCGTGATCGAGTTGGCCGCGAGCGTCTGCAGACCTTCGTCTTCCAGATCGGATTTAAAATGCACGATCCGGGCCTTCGGCTCCCTGCGGCTGTAGATGATCTTCAGAACGGCGATGTTCGCGAGGACTATTTCTTTCAGAAGCTTGAAGACATAGACCAGGATGGCGCCGATCTTTCTGAAGAACCATGCGGGGGACATGAGATGGTATCCGAGGAACTTGCATGAAAAAAGGGTGACAAGCGCCGCAACAGCCAGTCCTTCAATGACCGTGGTCACGGTTATTGCACCCGCAAAAATGATCCAAAGTATGAACAGTATTACGAACATATTCTCACATCAGCCCCAAAATTGTATTAAATTAGAAACAATTTCCCTCGGATTTGATTGTATTACAAACGCATTTATAAATCAAGGGCTTACTGTGATTTGACCTCCCGCCAGAGCCGGTTGTAGATCTCCTCGGTGTCCGGTCCGAGATAGTTGAAGGTCTCGCATCGGGACAGGATCTCTTCGTCCGGGAATACGGTGGTGCTTTCGCGGATCTCCTCGTCCTCGATCAGCTCGCGCGCCGCGGTATTCGGGATGGAATAGGTCGTGTATTCGAAATTCTTTAATGCGATGTCCGGCCGGCACATGAAGTTGATGAAGGCCTCTGCATTTTCCTTGTTCTTGGCGTTCGCCGGGATCACCCAGGAGTCGAGCCAGACGTTCGAGCCCTCGTCGGGCACGACGAATTCGAGGTCCGGATTTTCGGTCTGGGCATAGAGCGCGTCGCCCGAGTAGATGACCGCGAGCGCCGCCTCGTTCCCGATCATCTTGTCACGGGCCTGGTCCACGACGTAGGCCTGGACCAGCGGCTTCTGGGTCAGCAGGAGTTCCTGGGCATCGTTCAGCTCCATCATATTCGTGGAATTCAGGGAATATCCGTCGTATTTCAGCGCGACCGCGAAGGCGTCACGCACGGAATCCTGCATGAGGATGCTGTCCTTGTATTTGGTCTCCCAGAGGATCTTCCAGCTGGTGACGGGCTCGTCGACCATTTTCTTGTTATAGAGTATGCCGACGGTGCCCCAGTAGTTGGGAACGGAATATTTGTTGCCCGGGTCGAACTGCTCGGAGGTTTTCATGTAGATGTCGCCGATGTATCTGATATTCGGAATATTGTCGTAATTGATCTCCTGCAGGAGGTCGTTCTGCATCATTTTCTGGATCATGTAGTCGGACGGACAGACCACGTCGTAGGCGACGGCGCCGGATTTTATCTTCGGGTACATGATCTCGTTGGTCTCGTATTCCTCGTAAATGACCCTGATCCCGGTCTCCTCTTCGAACTGGTCCAGCACATCGTAGTCCAGGTAGTCGCCGAAATTGTAGACCACGACTTCGCCGGTGTAGGCGGTGGAGCTGCCGCGGAAATAGTAGATCCCGCCGAATATGATCACGGCTGCCAGGGCTGCCGGAAGGACGCGCTTCACGAGAATGCCGCCGGCGCGGCGAAGCTTCGAAGGCTGTTTGCGCCTGGATCCGGCCTTGTTCTTATCCGGATGCAGATAGACGATGAGCAGCAGCAGGAGCACGGTCGCGAACAGGATGGTGGAGAGGGAATACATCTCCGGCCGGATGCCCTTGCGGACTTCGGAATAGATCTTCGTCGACAGCGTGTCGATGCCCGGCCCCTTCGTGAAGTAGGTGATGACGAAGTCGTCGAGCGACATCGTGAACGACAGCAGGAAGCCGGAAATGATGCCCGGCATGATATCGGGGATGACCACCTTCCGGTAGGCGTAGAAAGGCGTAGCGCCGAGATCCAGCGCGGCCTCGTAGGTCTCGCGGTTGATCTGTTTTAACTTCGGCAGCACGTTCAGGATCACGTAGGGGATGTTGAACGTGATGTGGGAAATGAGGATCGTGGAAAATCCCAGCTCCATGCGCCCGATAATGAAGAGCAGCATGAGGGAGACGCCCATGACGATCTCGGAATTCAGCATCGGGATGTTCGTGACGCCGACGAAGATGGAACGGCTCCGCTTGCCCATGGCGTTCATGCCCACGGAGGCCAGGGTGCCGATGACCGTTGCGATCACGGAGGCCAGAAGGGCGATGATCAGCGTGTTGTACAGCGCCTGCATGATATCGGTGTTCTGGAAGAGGGATTCATACCAGTGGAGCGTGAAGCCGCCCCAGTGCGCCCTCGATTTGGACGTATTGAAGGAGAGCACCATCAGCGTGATGATGGGGGCGTACAGCATGATGAAAATGATGACCATGTAAAAACGTTTCAGGAATTTCACAGCAGGCTTCCCTCCCCGTCTTTATCGGTCTTTGCGGACACGACCATGGAAATGACAATGAAGATCATCAGGACCAGCGACATCGCGCTTCCGACGTTCCAGTTGTTCAGCTGTTTGAATTCCTGCTCGATGACATTGCCGATGAGCAGGATCTTGCTGCCGCCCAGGAGGTCGGAGATGACGAAGGTCGTAAGCGCCGGAATGAACACCATCGTGATGCCGGATACGATCCCGGGGACCGATAGCGGCACGGTGATCTTCCGGAAGGTCTGCCACGGGCCGGCGCCCAGGTCTCTGGCCGCTTCGAAGACTTCCTTGTCTATTTTGATCAGTACGTTGTAAATGGGCAGCACCATGAAGGGCAGGAAGTTATAGACCATGCCGAGAATGATGGCCCAGGGCGTGTTGATGATATTTAAGGAAGGCAGTCCGAGAAAGCTTAAAATGCTGTTGATGACGCCGTTTTTTTCAAGCAGGGTCTGCCAGGCAAAGGTGCGCAGCAGGAAATTCATCCACATCGGCAGGATGAAAATGAGAATGATCAGTCCGCCCGCGCCCCGTTTCCGTTCGGCGAGGATCATGGCAAGGGGATAGGCCATCACAAGGCAGATCGCCGTGGAGACTGCCGCGAGCAGGATCGAAAGCCAGAGGGCCTTGACCGTCTCGCCGGTAAAGGCTTCGGAGAAATTGGCAAGCGTAAAAGCACCGCCCTCGTCCGAGGTGAAGGCGAAGTAGATGATCATTATTAACGGGATGATGATGAAGCCGGCCGCCCAGACGCCGTAGGGGGCCGCCAGCCACGCTCGTTTATTCTTCAACCGCCTGAGCCTCCTCATCCGAATATTCGGGCTTGTTCATGATCTGTATGTTGAACGGATCCACGTAAATGCCGACTTCCTCGCCCACGGGCTTCATGCCGGTGCTGTGGATCAGCCATTCGGTGCCGTTCGCGGCCTTTACTTCCATCTCATAGTGCACGCCCTTGAAAATGAGGTTGGTGACCCGCCCGGTCACGATACCCTTCGAAGGCTCCGTGAGCTCCACGTCCTCGGGACGGATGACCACGTCCACGGGCTTGTTGGTCCCGAAGCCCTCGTCCACGCATTTGAATTTCACGCCGTCCACTTCCACGAGCCGGTCCTCGATCATGATCGCGTCGTAGAGGTTGCTGTCGCCGATGAAGTCTGCCACGAAGGCGTTCTCGGGCTCGTTGTAAATGTCCTCGGGCGTGCCGATCTGCTGGATATAACCCTGGTTCATGACGACGATGGTGTCGGACATGGTGAGGGCCTCCTCCTGATCGTGGGTAACGTACACGAAGGTGATGCCGAGCTCGTTCTTGAGACGGATGAGCTCGTACTGCATATCCTGGCGGAGCTTTAAGTCAAGGGCGCCCAGAGGTTCGTCGAGGAGCAGCACCTTCGGCTCGTTGACGATCGCGCGGGCGATGGCGATCCTCTGCTGCTGGCCGCCGGAAAGCTCCGTCGGGGACCGTTCCTCGAAGCCCTCGAGATTGACGAGCTTCAGGGCGTATTTTATTTTATCTTTAATATAACCTGCCGGCCGGTTCTTTATTTTCAGACCGAACGCGATATTTTCTGCAATGGTCATATGGGGGAAGAGGGCGTATTTCTGGAATACGGTGTTGAGCTGCCGTTTGTTCGGAGCGAGATTGGTGATGTCGGTATTGCCGAACATCACTTTTCCGGTATCGGGCGTCTCGAAGCCCCCGAGGATCCGCAGGGTCGTGGTCTTGCCGCAGCCGCTGGGCCCAAGGAGGGTCAGGAATTCATTTTCCTTAATGGAAAGGTCGAATTCATCCAGCACGGTCACGCCGCCGAACGATTTGGAAATGTTTATCATGTCGATCAAAACACTGCTCAACGCATTTTCCTCCATAAGAAAGGTTTTTACTCCTGTCAAGAATGACAAAGAAATGCTTCGATGTCAAGAAGGAGGGACCACGTCTTCGTCGGAAAAATGACAAAATATCCTATACCCCGATGACAAAACAAGTGCAATTTGATGTTTTTTGATGTTTTTTTTACGGAACTGCCATTTTCCATTGACAAAAGGGGTGGTATAGTTAAAATAACAGTGGGATGGATTGTTCTTAAAAAAATACAATTCTCTTATACGTACAGTTTATTTCTTACAGAGGGAGGTTTATTCTATGAACACGTCAACTTCTTCACAAGCGCGCGGCAGGATCGAAGCTCTTGTCGATGCCGGAAGTTTTGTTGAGATCGGTGCCGGCATCACAGCCAGGACATCCGGCAAAAAAGAAGCTTCCGACGGCGTTATCACCGGTTATGCCGTAGCAGGCGGCAATCCTGTCTATGTATACAGCCAGGATGCTTCCGTCCTCGGAGGAACGATCGGGGAGATGCATGCCGGAAAGATCGCGCGCATCTACGAATTGGCTATGAAGACCGGAGCTCCCGTTGTCGGTTTCATCGACTGCGGCGGAATGCGCTTAGGGGAAGCGCAGGACGCTCTTTCCGCATTCGGAACACTTTATGAAGCCTGTGCGTGCGCGTCAGGAGTCATTCCCCAGATCTCGATCGTAAGCGGGACCTGCGGCGGCGGCATGAGCATCATACCGGCCATGTCGGACTTCGTATTCGTCGATGAAAAGGCGAAACTGTTCCTGAACAGCCCCAATGCAATACCCGGAAACCATGTATCCAAACTCGACACCTCGGCGCCTGCTTTCAGGGAAGGATCCGATTTCGTGGATTTCATAGGAAATCAGGCCGACATCATCGGACTGGTCAGAAGCCTTCTGGCGCTTCTTCCTCTCAACAATGAGGACGACTGCGGCGACCGCGCGACTACCGACGACCTGAACAGGGCCTGCTCGAACCTCGAAGCTTTTGCGGCCGATCCGTATTGTTTTGCCGCCGAAGTGTGCGACAGCAGCGTGATCTTCGAATCCAGACCGGGATTCGCTCCCGAACTGGTGACGGCGTTCGGAGCCCTTGGCGGAGTGACCTGCGGCTTTATCGGCAACAGGACCAGAAAATATGCTCTCGACGGCAGCGTCGAAGCGGAATATGAACCTCTCATGACAGTCTGCGGGACAAAGAAGGCCGTTCGCTTCCTTACCTTCTGCGACGCTTTCTCTATCCCGGTCATTTCTCTTGTTAATGTCAAAGGCATCGACGCCTCCGAGTATTCCGAGCAGAATATGCCGAAGGTGGCGGCCAAACTCATCTATACCTTCAGCCAGGCTACCACGCCGAAGATCTCGCTCATCACCGGAGAAGCCTACGGCACAGCCTATCACATGATGAACAGCAAGGCATGCGGCGCCGACCTCGTTTTCGCTTATGAAAGCGCAAAGGCCGGTCTGATGGACGCTGCCCTCGCCGCAAGGATCGAAGGCATTGACAAAGAAGAAGCGGAAGAGCAGAACAGCCTTGAATCGGCGGCGGCAAAGGGCCTGATCGACGACGTGATCCCGGCGGCCGACACCAGGAAATACCTGATCGGGGCAATAGAAATGCTCTTTACAAAAAGGGAAGACGGACCGTACAAGAAGCACGGATCAGTCTGATGAGGTGATAGCATGAAAGACAGAAGATTCAAAAGAGTATTTATATGTCTGCTTGCCGTAATGGTCACGGCCGCCTCGGCTCTCTGCGTATATGCGAAAGAGTTTACCGAAGAGGACGGCGAGGCCCTTGCGGAAAGCTGCGAATACTATCTCGGATCGCTGTATACCTACGATGAAACCGAACTCGAGGAGATGAAGGATCTGGGTGACTTTTATATGGTCACCGCCAACATGATCCAGTCCGAAGAGGAAGAGCTCGGCGATTTCGTACAGGTCCTGGACGGTACCACCGTCGACATCACAAACGACGCGGTCACCGTTCATGTGCCGGCGCAGTATGAAAATTATACGGCGGATGTAGTATTTACATTTGACGCGACAGGAACGACGCCGAAGAACTTCGTGATCAACCCGGACTTTTCCCTGGGCGAGAAGATGATGGGCGCGCTGCAGAATTTCCTGCTCGGAATCATTATAGTATTCGTAATACTTCTCTTCCTGGCATTCATTATCAGCCTTCTGAAGTACGTGAATCCGGACTACAAGAAGAAGAAGGCGGAAGAGAAGGCAAAGAAGGCCGAAACGGCCGAAAAGACCGGATCCTACGAAAATATCCCGAAATCCCCACTGGGAACGACGGCGGAAGCGGCGGCCGCGCCCGCGGCCGTACCTGCGGCAGCTGCTGCAGCCGCTGCGGATGATTCGGAACTCATTGCAGTCATTGCGGCGGCAATCGCCGCGGCCGAAGCGGAGAGCGGAGGCAGTTACATAGTCAGATCAATCAGAAGAGCCGGTACCAGGAACTGGACGCGTTCATAACCTTATAAGAAGGAGAATAGTGAAAATGAAATCATACAGGATAACAGTAAACGGTAATGTATACGATGTAGCAGTTGAAGAAACAGGCGCGTCCGCACCGGCGGCGGCACCGGCAGCGGCTCCGATCCCGGCAGCGGCTCCCGCAGCTCCCGCGGCACCGGCAGCGGCTCCTGCGGCGGCACCGGCAGCGGCAGGCGGCATCAAGGTGGAAGCTTCCGTAGCAGGCAAGATCTTCAAGGTCGAAAGCGCTGTAGGCAAAGCAGTCAAGAAAGGCGATGCCATTGTCATTCTGGAGTCCATGAAGATGGAGATCCCGGTAGTAGCACCTGAAGACGGAACCGTTGCCAGCATCAATGTTCAGGTAGGAGATTCCGTTGAGGTAGGAGATCTTCTGGCCACGATGAACTGATCACAAACATTTTACCGGAGGTATAAAATATGTCAGGCGTTTTAGACACATTGTCAAATCTGGCAGGTCAGACCGGTTTCCTGAACCTGAGCTGGGGCAACTATCTGATGATAGCAATTGCCTTTGTCCTGCTGTTTTTGGCGATCAAGCATGGTTTTGAACCACTGCTGCTCGTGCCTATAGCATTCGGTATGCTGTTAGTAAATATTTACCCCGATATTATGTCGGCCAGCTATACGGACGCGATGGGCATTGAACACGCAGGCGGTCTTCTGAATTATTTCTTCAAGCTGGACGAATGGAGCATTCTTCCCTCGCTCATTTTCATGGGCGTCGGCGCGATGACGGACTTCGGTCCCCTGATCGCGAACCCGATCTCATTTATCATGGGCGCGGCGGCCCAGCTTGGTATTTACGTAGCTTATTTCCTCGCCATCCTTTTCCAGTTCAACGGAAAGGAAGCGGCGGCGATCTCGATCATCGGAGGTGCGGACGGTCCTACATCCATATTCCTATGCGGAAAGCTGGGCCAGACGCAGCTGATGGGTCCGATCGCGGTGGCGGCGTATACCTATATGTCGCTGGTACCCATCATACAGCCCCCGTTCATGAAGCTGTTCACCACCGAGGAAGAACGGAAGATCAAGATGGGACAGCTCAGGCCTGTTTCGAAGCTTGAGAAGATCCTCTTCCCGTGCATCATCACCCTGGTGGTCTGCCTGATCCTGCCCTCCACGGCACCGCTTGTCGGCATGCTCATGCTCGGCAACCTCTTCCGTGAGTCGGGCGTTGTCAGACAGCTTACGGACACCGCGTCCAACGCTCTTATGTACATCGTCGTTATCCTCCTCGGAACTTCCGTAGGAGCTACCACAAGCGCCGAGAATTTCCTGAACCTTACGACCATCAAGATCGTTGCATTGGGTCTGATCGCGTTCATATTCGGCACCATAGGAGGCATAGCGCTAGGCAAGCTGATGTGCAAGCTAACGAAGGGAAAGATAAATCCGCTGATTGGATCGGCGGGCGTCTCGGCCGTGCCGATGGCTGCCCGCGTCGCCCAGAAAGTCGGAGCAGAAGCAGATCCTACGAACTTCCTTCTTATGCATGCAATGGGACCCAACGTTGCCGGGGTAATCGGTACGGCGGTCGCCGCCGGTACCTTTATGGCCATCTACGGCGTTTAGCATGAGCAGCTGCGCGGCAAGGCTGATGAAGTTGAAGAAATGCTTGCATTTCGAAAACTGCAGCAGACTTACCGCATAGTGCGAAGCACGTCGATCGAGTGTTCCGCAGGAACACGAGATACGGCACAGCTGCGAATTAAAAAAAGAAAAAACGAAAAGGAGTATCGATATAACAATGGCTGAAATAGAGAAAAAACCCATTAAAATATGCGAGACGATCCTGCGTGACGCGCATCAGTCGCTGATCGCCACCCGTATGCCCACGAGCGTAATGCTTCCGATCGTCGACAAACTCGACCAGGTCGGCTTCAATTCCGTGGAATGCTGGGGCGGCGCGACCTTCGATTCCTGCCTGCGTTTCCTCCACGAGGATCCGTGGGAGCGCCTGAGAAAACTGAAAGACGGTTTTAAGAATACGAAGCTCCAGATGCTCTTCCGTGGTCAGAACATTCTCGGATACCGTCCGTACGCCGACGACGTCGTAACGTATTTTGTTGAGAAATCCGTGGCGAACGGGATTGACATCATCCGTATTTTCGACTGCCTGAACGACATCCGGAACCTGGAGACCACCGTAAAAGCCGCCAACAAGGAAAACTGCCACGTGCAGGTAGCCCTGTCCTATACGCTGGGCGACGCTTATACGCTTGAATACTGGGCGGATGTGGCGAAGAAGCTGGAGAACATGGGCGCAGATTCCATCTGCATCAAGGATATGGCGGGACTCCTCGTTCCGTACACCGCAGCAGAGCTCATCAAGACTTTGAAGGAATCCACTAAGCTCCCGATCAACCTGCATACACATTATACCTCCGGCTGCGCTTCCATGACTTATCTGAAGGCCGTCGAAGCAGGCGTCGACATTATTGACACTGCGATGTCGCCCTTCGCGCTCGGCACTTCCCAGCCGGCGACCGAAGTCATGGTCGAGACCTTCAAGGGCACGCCGTATGACACCGGCTTCGATCAGATGCTTCTGGCCGAAATCGCCGATTATTTCCGGGTCTACAGAGACGAGTGCCTCGATAACGGCCTGCTCAATCCCAAGAACCTGGGCGTCAACATCAAGACCCTTCTGTACCAGGTACCGGGCGGAATGCTTTCGAACCTTACGAGCCAGCTGAAGGAACAGAACGCGGAAGACAAGTTCTACGATGTTCTGGAAGAGGTGCCGCGTGTGCGTGAAGACCTCGGACAGTGCCCGCTCGTTACTCCCTCCTCACAGATTGTCGGTACCCAGGCCGTATTCAACGTGCTCATGGGCGAACGCTACAAGATGGTCACCAAGGAGACAAAGGACATCCTTTCCGGAAAATACGGCGAGACCATCAAACCCTTCAATCCGGAAGTCCAG
>Ga0310690_10008903_pt1 | contig 12661 bp, 7 predicted proteins | sample AusTroGonzalo_MG_2_FD_207661 | JGI IMG/M metagenome (GOLD analysis project Ga0310690, IMG submission 207661) | Bovine rumen microbial communities from tropical cattle in Woodstock, Queensland, Australia - Gonzalo_04 (v2) (version 2) | ecosystem: Host-associated > Mammals > Digestive system >...
CGTCATCTCGATCCCGACAGGCGTTCTCGCCGGGAGGATCGGGCGCAAGAACACAGTCCTCATCTCGCTCGCCGTATCGGTCGCCGCGATGACGGTCCCGATCTTCGCGAGCGCCGAGAGGTGGTACCTCTACGTCATCGCGTTCGCGCTTGTCGGAATCGGGAACACAATCATCCAGGCCGCGCTGCCTGCGCTGATGGCGAATGTCATCGAACCATCCCAGCTCACGAGCCGCATCTCGCTCGGACAGTTCGTCAAGGCCGTATGCGCGGTGCTTACGCCTGTATTCGTCTATCTCACGGCGACCGTGTTAGGGAACTGGAGGCACCTCTTCCCGCTCTATGGCGCACTGACTGTTGGCGCGGCGGTATGGCTGTGGCTGACGAAAATCCCCAACGAACGGGATGTGGGAGCGACGCGCTCCTGCGCGTCTTCGGTCGCAGAGGAAATATCACCCGAACGAAGTGAGCCGCGCAAGCGGTCGCTAGAGGTGTGCGACCCTCCCGTGCATGTGACCACCTTCGCCGGCTGCTTCGCCATGCTGAAGGAACCGTATGTCGCGGCCATGACGGCGGGAATTCTCTTCTCCGTAGGGGCGGACGTAGGGTTCTCGGTGGCAATTCCCGAATACCTCAAGAACGTATTCAAGGTGGACGTCAACATCGCCGGACTGGGGGCAACAGTCTATTTCGTCGCGAAGACTGTTGCGGCTTTCGCCGGTGCGCTTGTTTTCGCGCGCCTATCGCCCGCGAAGTGCTTCCCGTGGTGCATGGGCCTCGGCCTTCTTTCGACGTTGGCGATACCTTTCGTCTCCACGCCCTTTGCCTTTCTTGCGGTCATCGCAATCGTCGCGCTGCTTACGGCCAACAGCTTCGGAATGTGCATGGGGCTTGCGATAGAGCGGTTCCCCGACAAGGCGAACGAGATCTCATCCCTTATGGTGATGGCGATTGTCGGCGGCGGGATCGTCTCGGCCGTCCTCGGCGTCGCACAGTCGGCGTTTGGGACGGCGGGCATCGTCGCGACGCTCTGCGTCTGCATCGCGTACCTGTTTGTGCTGGGGCTGTTTGCGTCGCGCAGTCGAAATGTAGTATAATGCAATTCGTATGAAAGGCCACAAAGAGGTATTCGAGGCGTTGAGGCGCGAAATCCTGGCGGGGAAGTACGATACCGACAGCAAACTTCCCAGCGAGATGATGCTTTCGCGTCGCTTTGGCGTGTCGCGCACAACGATCAGCCGTGTGACGCTCGACCTCCGGCGGGAAGGACTCATCGTCACGCGAAAAGGCGCGCCTTCGACGATAACGAAATATGCGATCAATGCCACGGGCGCGCTCGGTTTCGTCGTCCCCGGCGAGGGGTACGCCGAGATATTCAAACCGCTCAAGGTTCGCCTTGAAGAGCTTGCGGAACGTGCGGGATGGGACCTGATAAGCGGCGAGATCAAGAGCGCCGATCCGGAAGTCAGGGCACGGGAAGTGCGGCGACTGGCCTACCAGTTCTCGAAGGAGCACGTGGCGGGGGTGTTCTTCCAGCCGCTCGAATTCCTGAAGGACGCACCGAGGGCAAACGACGAGGCAGCGCAGTATTTCGATGAGGCCGGAATCGCCGTGGTGCTTTTAGACTATGACATCGTGCCGCCGCCGGAACGGTCGCGCTACGATGTGGTCGGCATCGACAACGTGTCAGCAGGACTTTCCATTGGCAGGCACCTCGTCGGCGATGGCGCGAAGCGAATCGGCTTTCTCCACCGCCCGAACGCGGCGCCCACTGTGACGAACCGAATGCGTGGCGTTGCTGCGGCGGTTATCGAAAGCGGCGGAGAATGGACGCTCGCCGACAACGTCCTTTTTGCTGATCCGGAGAATCGCCGAGCCATCGCAAAGTTCCTGAAGAGAGGCATGCCGGATGCCATTGTGGCGGGGAATGACATCGCGGCGGTTGCCCTGCATGAAACGCTCAATCGGATTGGCGGTGGGGCGGAGCGAATCCGTCTTGCGGGATTTGACGATGTTTCCATCGCCAAAGAGCACAACCTGACAACCGTCCGGCAACCGCTTGACGCAATCGCCGAGACGGCATTGCAGACGCTCATCTCCCGGATAAAGGAACCGGATCTGCCACCGCGCACCATCCTCCTCAATGCCGAACTGGTCGTGCGCTAATCAAGGAACCTGAAGAGCTGCCCCAATCTTTGGTTCCTGTCCTCAGCTGACGGCATAGGGAACTCCCGAAACTTGTGTACCCTTGTGTAGGTCTCGAACAGTTTCGGTCTGTCTCGCTCATATTCAAGAAACACGACCTTGCCGCCAACGATGCCTTGTGCCCTACGAATCTGGTCATAAATTGCCGCAAACAAATCACGTCCGGAGAGTTTGCGCCCCTCGCTTGACGCAAGGTTCTTCGCCACTTGCGCGATGAGATACGCGGATATGCGGTACGATTTCCTGTTGTTGTCGAAATCAACACGAGCGACATCGTTAAGCTGCTTCATCGTGTCTGCGTCAAGCGTGTCGAAGCAGATGGTTAGCGGCTTGCTCGTCAACGTGAAATAGGCGGCAATCTCACCGCTTGGCGCAAAGACAACATGCGTCATCGAGGTCTTGCGTTTCGAGTGCGGAATCGCCCAGCGCTTAAGATAGGAGTCAACATCTTCGTTGAGTTCCCTGCATGAAAACGCATCCAAAAGGCGCTTCACGGCACTCACGCCAAGCGAACCAAGCAAGTCCGCCAATGATATGATCTTCATGCGTGAAGCGCTTTCTTCGCTGGCCTACGTTCGAGAAAACCGCGAATGCTCTCAGGATCGGAAAGAACTTCCCAATCGTTCCTTATTCTTGGCACGTTGCCACTTGGCCTACGTGCGAGCAAAGCCCTGACGAACGCCCTAGACACTTTAGGGTCGCGCATCACAAAGTTCGCCGTTATACTTGATGTAGCCATGCCATTTCCTCCAATGCCGCGTATTATACCACATATCGGCGTGTCAGTGGCAAACGAAACGGGCGAATCTGCCGCACCCCTCTATGTGTCCTATGCTATCCGCTACCATTGGAAGACGCGTCTTGCCATTTTCTCATCACTTTCGAACACGAAGGCCTGTCCCTTCATGGTTAGGGTCAACGATAGACCTTCAGGATATCCACCATGCAGGTGGCCTCATCCGGTACCGTAGCCGTGAACGAGAACGATGCCGTCTCACTCAACGTCGGCAGGGGCTCCGACAGGACCCCTTCGCGCACAACCGAACCATCTTTCGCCTTTTCAATCTTCCAGTTCATGCCATTGCGGCACAAGAGCCGCTCGTCCGCACCGATCACAACGGGGAACGCGCAGACCGTCTTAAACATCCCCAGAAAACCGGGGAACATGAACGTTGGATTCTCGGCCGGGCCGTAGATGTCCAGCGAAAGTCCGGCCTTCTCCCCCGGACGAACCGGTATCACATCCGGTGCCAGGAGTCCCTTCGACGGCGCATACTCAAACGGCATCATGCCCTCGTAGCGCATCGTCTTGCGCATATCGGCCGATAGTTTCTCCACAAGCGCCGGACGGGGTTCATCCAATGCAAAGAACGTCACTTCGGCACGCATTCCTTCAGCACCCGTAAACGCAACGTCGTTCCGTCCCGCCGCCAACCGGGGCTGTTCTTCCGCCGCTTGCCGGGCCAACGCCATCCCTGTCGCCGAGTAATGCGTCCAACTGCCGCCGTCAAGTTCGGCATAGTCACCGGACGTCATCTTGAATGGCACCGCAAAGGTCTTTCCGGACAGGATGACGGCGACATTCTCCAAAGTCGCCGCCGCCATCGGCATGGCCCGCACCTCGCCAATCTCAACCGTGACCGACCGACCTTTCGGAACGTCGTTCAGACAGGCCGAGAACGAAGCGATGTGGGTCGGATCCAGGAAATTCCGGTAGATCGGGTAGATCGAATAGACGCTGCTGTATCGCCACCTATATTTATGGTAATCGGCCGAATCCCGTTCACGCGTCACGACCGTCACATACCGCCAGCCGGTGAAATCCAGCCGCACATAATGGTCGGAAATGCAATGCTGAAACTCAGGCGGCGTTGTGAGCTGTAGATTGAGCAACGCCCCCGAACCGTCCCCCTTCACCCAACAGCCAAATGTCAGGCGATTTGCGCCCAGATTGAGACCTGGAAACGCAAAATTGCGTTTGGCCTCCGCCCAAGACCCGTTCTGCGGCGCTCCCGCATTGGTCGCCGACAAGCGGAAGGCCGGCCCGTGCGGGCCGGTCACATCGGTCGCCAACGACACCTTCACGCCACCGGCGGCACGCGAGATCATCTCCTTGAAGTCGTCCGCCTTCAACATCAGCATGCTCTTCTTCTCAGCACCGGCTGCGTAAAGCGCCTCCACGCGCAACGCCGCCGGACGCGCCGTAGCACTCTCCACCGTCCATGTCCGCGCCCACGGCAATCCCGCCCGATGCGCGAACTCCTCGCTGCCAGTGAACTCCCACACACCCTTTCCGTTCTGGCGGAGCCGTGCTTCGCGTCGGGGCTGGGCAAGCTGGGTTTGAACCGCCGGATCAAACGCCCGCGCCAGACGCGGATATTCGTACCACCCCAGCAGCGTCAGTTGCCTCCGTACGCCGATCGGCAACGGCCGCATCTCCACACCCTGAATGGACATGGCTGCATCGTGACCGGCATTCTTCGCGGCGAAGTACTCCATCTCATCGATCATGTAGCCACGGGCGCGCGGCACGTCCACGCGCGGCTGCCACCATCCCATCTGCGGCTCCATGAAGTTGGCTTTGCGCCCCGATTCGACCGCCCATTGCACATGCCAATCGTGGAAACGCTTCACGCCGTAGATGGCGGTGTCGGCCGTCGCCATGCGCGTCTGGAACCACCAGTTATTCGCCCCGCCGCAGCTCGACTCGGTCAACGGTGAATGTCCATGGTTGCTCCTCAGCCGCGAAAAGATCTTGTGCCGCAGCATGTCGATCCCGTAGCGCGTGCCCATGCCTTCCGACCCGTCAAAGTAGAACTCCTCCAGATCGCAGGTGTTATAGACGTTCGCCAGGCCGTCGGCCAGCTCATCGGCCAACGCAGAATCCGGCTGGGGATAGAACGCGATGTAACGCTGGTGCAGATAGTCGGCCTTCGTGCCGGCAGGATAGACGCCGCCCTTCTTCGTACCGAACGCACCGCGTTTCAGCCCAGTGAACGCATAGGGTGCCATGTCGCGCCGGATGCCCGTGTACTGGATCAGCTCGTTGCCGATGCGAAAGACGTTTCCATTCGAGGAGTAGGTGAACACAAGCGCGTGCTTCTTCACGGGCGGCTCGTTCACAAGCATCTCCGTCGCCTTCTCGTCAAGCGGCGCAGCCAACGTATAGGTCGCGTCCGCCACAAGCTCCTCGCGGCAGACAGGCCGTATCCACGGATCGTTCGGATGGATGCAAGCTGTCAGCGTGTGCATGCCGGCATGCAACCCGGCGTCGTGGATCTTCGCGACGGCCGCCTTCATCCCGTCCAACCCATCCGGAAAATTGCGGCGGTTGACGGGATAGTGCCCCAGACAGGACGTCCAGTCCGAACTGATGTGGATGTCGGCGAAACCGCTGCGCTTGACGAAATCAATCCAGTAGTCGACGTTGCCGGAGCGCAGGGGCACGAACACGTAGCTCCAGCGCGAGACCTCACTGCCCATCGACCAGGCACCGCCGCAATCGCTGCGCGGCACACCCGCCGCCACCGTCATCGCCTTGAGATGTTCGCGGAATCCATCACGCGGCCCCGCCGCCAGCCCCGCACGGCGGCCAACCGGCTGAAACGGCGCCTCCACCTCCACGCACAGTCCACCGGACGACTTTGGCACGCCCTGCAGATCGTACGACCGTACGCAAACCGCCGAACGCTCATCGCTGTGCGCATTCGCGAAATCTCCTATCCACCGGCGGCAGACGGGATTCAGGCGGCAGAACGACAGGCTCGCCACATCCTTCACCGTACACCGCTCCACCTTGAACGTCCAGCCGCCCTTGAACGGCTCGACCGAAAGCTCGACCTCGCCCATCTTCCCCGCGAACGACCAAAGAAGCCGCCGCCCGCATCCGTTGCCGCCGCCGATTTCCTTCAAATGGTGAGCGACAGGCTCCGTCCCGTCAGAGGACTTCATCCGCACGAAGGGGATGGCGTTCATCACCAGCTCACGTCCGGTGGCATTCTCCTTGAGCGATACGACGCGCCCCAGCCTGTCGAATGTCATCGTGGCGGTATCGCCAACCATCGTCACGGACGGTTGCGCCGGGACATCTCCCCGCGCCGAGTACGGCACACAGACACTCAACGTCCCCGCTACGACTACCCAGAGAACGCTTTTAGTATTCATGACATCACCGAAACAATGCACCGTTCATTCATGACGCCACAGGACGGTGTCTTTCATCCATTTTTTAACTTCCTCCCATTTGAACGGCGGTTCACCGTACAGAAAATGGTTTCGGTACGCCTTGCCATCGGCAGAATACGCAATCTCGATAAGGCCCTGCCCGGCAAACGGCACAGTGCCGAGCTGCGTCTTGGAATTGGCCGCCACTTCATAGTCGCAATCCAGCAGGATCCTCCCGGACACCTTGTCGCGGTACGTGGCATGGCCCTTCACAGGATAGCTCCGGTCGTTTATCGCCCATGCGGTATGATCATCACGCAACATCACGAGCTGATCCTGCTGTGCGGCTCTGAGCGCGTAGTATGCTGGCTTCTTGCCGCCGTAGTAGTCCACAACGGCGTCGGAGAGCTGCGGCCAGCCGTCACGCACGTTCCACCAGATGAGGCCGTTGAATCGCGTGAACTTGCGCGACCGGAATAGTTCGCAGAACGTCTTCATGGCCTCGGCCTGAACGGTCTGCGACTGTGCGATGAACGTGTCGAGATCCGTGTCCACGCCGCCGAACATGAGCCGTATCTGATTCGTCATGAGGTTGTTGCGCTGGGCCAGCCAGCCTTTACGCCGAAAGAGCGGGTTCGACGCCTTGAGCAACCATTCATCCTTCCATTCAAGCTTCAGATGGTCCTTCTCGAACTTCGCCGTCGTTCCCCTCCAGGGATAGAGCTGGGGCTTTGTCATCATGCGCTCCAGCAACGCGCGGTTGGGCATGCCGTGATATCCCATCTCGCTCGCAAACCAGCATGGCGAGTTCGTGTAGAACGGCGTCTTGTAGTATCCGCGCGCCCCCCACAAATGGTCTTCGGACGGCTTCGCAAGCCCCTTCGCCACGTCAGGCGAGCAGTACGGGCTTGATGGCAGGTATGGGCGCGTCACGTCGAACTCGAACAGCACGTTCGGAATCGTCACGCGGCTGTTGCGGTCCTTGTTCGGATCGGGCGCAAGCTTCTTGCCGAGCTTCCAGTGGAACGCGCAGTCGTTCTCGTTGTTGCCGCTCCATATCGCGAGCGAGGCCCGGTTGCGGTACTTGAGGACAATCGCTCTCACCTCCTCCTCCGTGGCCTTCGCGTAGTCGTCGTTCTGCGGGAACACGGAGCAGCCCGTCATGAAGTCCTGCCACACCATGATGCCGTGCGCATCGCAGAAGTCGAAGAATTCGTCCGGTTCGTACACGCCGCCGCCCCACACGCGCACCATGTTGCAGTTGAGGTCGTCAAACAGCTCCAAGGTCGAGCGCATGAACTTGCCGTCGCGCCCATGGAGGGCATCGAGCGGCACCCAGTTGGAGCCGCGCACGTAGCAAGGCTGGCCATTGACGCGGAAAAGGAACTGCCCCGGACGCTCCGGTCCGTACACGTCGTCGCGTTCCAGCTCGATTGTGCGCAGGCCGATCTTTTCGGAATGCCGCGCCAGCACCTGTCCGCCCTCGTCCGTAATCTCGACCGTCGCGTCGTACAGGGGCTGATCGCCCATACCTTTCGGCCACCAGGGCTCGAAACCGTAGATCTTCCAGTTCGCGAAAATGTTCTGGTATGTGTCGAGCTGGTGCGACCGTTCGGACAGCACCTTGCCGTTGCGCGACAACGCAAAGCGGATGGTCGCATGCCCGATACGCCGGAACGGCGCCTGCACGCGGCAGGTCGCAATTATGGTCGCCCACTTCTTTTCGGCGTTCATGTCCTTGACGATCCATGCGGTCTGGTCGATGCGCACCGGATCCTGCACGTCCAGCGACACGCCGCGCCAGAGGCCGCTTACGAATGCACGGGGGAAAATGTCCCATCCGCCCATGTGCCCTGCCTTGCGAAACGGTTCCGCGTCGCCCAGCAAATCGCCCATCGACCACCCCAGTTCGCCGAGCGTCATGTACTGCGCCTCGCACATGACGCTGCGGATCAAGACCTGCACCTTGTTCTCTCCGTCCTTCAGCATCTTCGTGACGTTGAAGGAGTGCGGAATGAACATGTTTGACGTCTCGCCGATCTTTTCGCCGTTGAGAAACACGTCGGCGAGCGTGTCAATTCCCTCGAACACCAGCATCACACGCTGCCCTTCAGAGACTTTTGGCTTCTCGAACGTCTTCGTGTAGAGCCACTGATAACCCTCGTAGGGACGAAGTTTCAAGACGTTAAGCCCGATTTCCGGCGGAGGCAGTATGCCGGCGTTCACCAGATCCAGTTCGCAATTGCCCGGCACGGACGCCTTCACCGTCTCGAACGGCACCTTGAGCGGCAGCGTGCGCACCGCGCCATCATCAGGCTGCGGAAAGTAGTCCAGGGCCCATTCTCCGTCCAGCGGTACCGAAAGCGCAGCCATCGCGCCAAAGGAGATTCCGCAAGCCACCGCCGCGAGCAGATGCGCAGTTTCACATTTCATGACATTTTCCCTTGCTGTTCCTGTTGCGGAAGATAGGCGCCGGCGGCGGATAGCCGCGCGCGCAGTTCGTCGGGCATTACCGTCCTCACATCGCCCGAATCAACAGCGAGCGCGGCAGCGGTTCCTGCGGCCTGGCCTGTGATGAAGCAACCCGGCATCACGCGGATTGACGCCTGCATCTTCCGATCCGTCCCCATACACCGTCCCGCCACAAGTGCGTTCGAAAAGCTCTTCGGAACAAGCGAACGGTACGGAATGCCGTACGATTCGCCTTTCTTGTAGCAAAGATCCCTTTCGTACTCCTTGAGGAATGCCTTGTACGCCGCACGGTCGCCGGGGTTCGTGATGTGCATGTCCACGGGATAGCAGTATCGTCCTATCTCGTCCGGGAAAACGGCGCGCTTGACGAAATCCTTCACGTTCAGCATATAGTCGCAGACGATCCTTCGACTCTCGCGTATGCCGGGGAACGGCGCTGTTGACGCAACATGCGCCGTCTCATAGCCTTTCACGTATCCGGTGTAGAAACGTTCATACTCCGGCATCCGTCGGCGGGCGTCAATCATGGCCTTTGTGAGCGAACGTTCGTCCGTGGGGTTTACGCCAAACATGTGCCCGACGTTGGCGCGTCCGAGGGTGGATCCCTTGTGCGGCCCCGAAAAGATGCCGGGCAGGTGGTAGTCTGGAACTGAAAACACTCCATCTTCTATTGCCTTGACGAGCAGTCCGCGCACATGCTGCCGCGGCTGGGAAAAGTCGATGTCCACCCATTGGGAGCAGAGGGTTGGCGGCATCACGGCTCCATCCTTGTCGCCCATCTCGTAAGCGGCACCGGCAAACGCCAACATGTCGCCATCGCCCGTGCAGTCGATGTAGATACGCGCCCGCACGGCCAGGAGTCCCCGTTTGCAGGCGAGGATCACATGATCGATGCGTCCGTCCTTGGCCACGGCATCGCATACGGACGTAAAGAACGAGAACCGTATGCCAGCATCGGTCACAAGGCGATCATAGACACGCTTGAGTTCCTCAAGGTCGATGGGCGTCCAGTACGTATCGATCGGGCAGTCTTTGGATATCTGGTCGCGTATCTCGCGCCCGATGCCGCCCACAATGTCGTGCACGCCATCGCGAAACGGAGCAAATGCCGGCACGTACGACGCCGTGGCGGCCCCGCCGAACGCGCCTGAGGTCTCGGCCAGGAACACGCTCTTCCCGGCGCGGGCGGCGGCAAGCGCGGCGCACACGCCCGCCGGGCCGCCACCAGCGACGAACACGTCAGTTTCGTATGCTAACGGCATGGTTCTGGAATAGGGCACCCCCTTTGCGGCACCAATATCCCGACGATTGATGGCCCCGCCCCCCGCCAGCAACGGCAATCCCCCTGCTACGGCGGCCAAAGTGCCGACAAACCCTCTACGCCCTATTCCATCCATCTTCATCATTCCATGTGGAATTATTTCAATCCCGCCGTGCAGCAGACACGGAAACCGAATCCGTTGTTGCGAGTAGACGGATAATTGCCGTTGCGGAACGCAGGTCGGCAGTTTCCTGCCACATCATTCCAACTTCCGCCACGACGCACACGCTTCTCCAGAGAGCCAGATGCGACCGTTCCTGAAAGAAAACACGATGGATTAAGCGGATCAATATTGACATAGCCGTTGAGCGAACCAATATTGTCTTGATACCAGTCCAGACACCATTCCCACACATTCCCATGCATGTCGTAAAGTCCCCAGTCGTTCTGTCCATGCGAACCCACGATGTCCGTGCCACCTGACGACGGAGTAAGCGTTGACGTAGCATCAGTACCGCTGGGGTTATTCTTCGCATAGCGGCCAAGGTTGCCAAGATTATCGTCTGTATCGCCGTTGCCGATTTCCGTTCCGTCGCCCCAACAGCCCGACCCATGTCCCGCACGGGCTGCAAACTCCCACTGCGCCTCGGAAGGAAGGTCGAAGTCTATTCCCGCTTTCAACCGCAGAAGACCGAGGAATGAATCTGACGAAGGATCGACCCCTACCGTTCCAGCGGCTACGGACGTCGCTGAAGAACTGGTACTATGCGTATTACGGATCTCATTGTACGCCACCAGTTCCATAGGACGCATGGATCTCTCAGCTGTAAAATTCGCGATGGCGGCAGAATTTGTCGCCACCTCGCTCCACTGGGATTGCGTAATCTCGTAGACCCCGATATAGTAATTGTTCGTGAGCGTGACCTGATGCGTCGCTTCGCGTGCCGCGGTGCGCTTCGTCTCCAGCGTGGTCGATCCCATCGTCCACGTTACGTCCTTCGCCATGATCTTGCGCATGAGAAGTGTCGTGGTCTTGTAGAGGTTGTTCGCCACGCCACCAGGCAGGAAGTCAGCAGCAGGATAGTACTTCTGCGTGTTGGGTTGGGCAGCGGCGGAAACATCCACCACCATGTAGTTTGGCGTGTTGTCGAGTGCCCATGCTGTCACCTTCGCACGTGCGCCGCCGTTCGGCACGATATGATCAGGCCACGAAAGGTCAGGCCGCCACGTAATCGTGCGGTTACCAGCCTGTACCTTCTTCCACACGTCACCCGTTGCGTTGCAAACCGCCGCGCCGCCGATGGAAGTCCAGCCAGGGTCTTCCTCTGCCGCGCTTGTGTTCGCGTTGGTCTGCACTTCCAGCGTCACGACGGCTGGCGCATCCGCGAGCGTGTACGATATGGTTACCGTGCGTCCGCCAGACGCTTGCGACATCGCAACGCTCGTCACTTGTGGAACTGCGGCCGTAATGGTCGCGGTTGTTGCTGCCGCAAGTGCGGCCACGGTAATTTTCCTGATGCTCATTTTGCTTGCTCTCTTTCTCTCTTACAAGGTTGTATAGATGTTTTGTGATTTAGATTACGGTTACTTCACCACGATTATCATTCCGGCCTTGTCGGAACGAAGCGCGGTGCTATTGGAAAGTTCCCAAGTGCGGTAGCGGGCTTCAAGTGAAGACGCCGCCGTCAGTTTAGACAAAGTGCCAGACACGAGTGCGGTGCTGGCCGAAACTTTGGCACTACTGTCCACCGTGGACGCCGCAACTGGGTCGCCACTGATGATGAACTGGCAATCATCCGCAGACGTCATCAGCGGGGCGATCATCGCCGCGCTGATCATTAGTAGTAGTCTATTCATTTTTTGTTTCGACATTGCTGCCGATGCAACTTCCCCCTCGTCAATCCGTACGTGCGGATTGTCCGCTTGCAGCTTTTCATTGAGCGCCTTCCGCTTTGCCATGGTCTTTTCCTTTCTTTTGACAAACTGGATGATAGCATAAATTCCGGCCTCATCACCAACTTGCAAACACAAGTTTTCACAACGTGGTTTTGTTCCTTATCTTTCTTCATTTCCCTGCGACGAGGTGCCGCATGGGAGTGGCAAACAGCACAAAAGGAACTAACCATGGCGAAAGGGAACGAAGGAGCGGAACCATTCATTTGCCGTCCTTTCAACAATTCCATAAATACACATCACACGATTCGGGACAGAGGCAACCGGCTGATACTCGGCGTTAAGGATGACGTGCGGATCACCGCCGATCATCTCCCAAGTCCGACACCGCACATCTCCGACGGCGGCTTGCCGCCCATGACGTTGGAAGAATGGGGAAGACTGGTCAATGCTCGCGTTGCGCAAGGGATTGCCGTGCACAACAGGCAAGCGCAGAGGTACAATCAAGGGGGGACTACTTGTCGTCGCGGGACAACTTCACCGGGCGAGGCTTCTTGTACGGCTTTACGTCCAGCACGCCCGCACCGGAGAGGAACGCCGGGTGTGTGGACGCCGAGACGAGCCCATAGACGCGCCGCCCGCCCAAAGTCAGGGACGCAACCGAATG
>Ga0310690_10008904_pt1 | contig 12661 bp, 4 predicted proteins | sample AusTroGonzalo_MG_2_FD_207661 | JGI IMG/M metagenome (GOLD analysis project Ga0310690, IMG submission 207661) | Bovine rumen microbial communities from tropical cattle in Woodstock, Queensland, Australia - Gonzalo_04 (v2) (version 2) | ecosystem: Host-associated > Mammals > Digestive system >...
AGGCGTGAAGTTGACAGCCGTGGAACCGTTGATGTTGAAGCCCTGCGAGGTGCTGTAATCACGGTCACGCATGATGCGCGGGTTCACGTTCTCGGAAGGGTTGAAGTAGGAAATACCGTAGTAGTTGCCGTTCTCGTCCTGCATCAGGGTACGGCCCTGTGCGAGATAGTCTCTCATGAAGTCGGGCATATTTTCCAGCGTGTAGGTCGTCGGGGTGAGCGGATCAAGCTGCAGTGCTGCCAGCACGGCGGAACCGTAGTCGCTGCCCTCGGAGACCGAACGGGCCGTGTAGTACTCTACCTGGTTGTTGGTCTGGACTTCCAGCCAGGGTTTGAACTTCCAGGAGCCGTTGACCATCGTGGTGATGCGCCTGTAAACGTCGGCATCGCCGGCGAACATACCGTTGTTGTTGAGGTAGGTTGCGGAGATGTAGAGATTACCGCGATCGGCACCTGCCGAGAACGACAGGTTGTGGTGGTGCATCATGGAATTCTCGTACGAATAAGCGAGCCAGTCGGTATTGGTCACGAAATCCCAGTTTGCATAGAAATCCTGAATGTTGTAGCGGCCATTTTCGATGAAGTACTGCATGTACTGCTCGGAGTTCATCACTTTCGGCATGTGGTTGAGGCTCTGGGAGGTCAGCTGATAGGAGTAGCTGATCTTGCCGTCGCCCTGGCCCTTGCGGGTGGTGATCATGATAACGCCGTTACCTGCCTCAGCACCGTAGATAGCTGCCGAAGCACCGTCCTTCAGCACCTCCATGGACTCGATATCGTTCGGGTCGATGCCGGCGATGGAATTCGTACGGCGGCCGTCCACGACGTAAAGCGGGTTGGAGGAACCGTTGGAAGAGATACCACGCACCTGGATGCTCGGAGATGCGCCCGGGCGGGCGGAACTCGAGAACACCTGGACACCGGCGGTCTTGCCCTGCAGGGCCGATTCCGGCGAGACGATGGTACGGTTGACGATGTCTTCCGATTTCACCTGCGAGATCGCGCCGGTGACGTCGGATTTCTTCTGGACACCATAACCCACGACGACCGTTTCCTCGAGCATTTCCGTATCGGGGACCAGTTTAACGTTGAGGGTCATCGTCTTTTCAGCCACAACGGTCTGCGGCTTGAAGCTGATGTAAGAGAACTCGACGACTGCGCCTGCCGGGACGGTGATGGAATACATACCGTCGAGATCGGTGGCGACACCGTTCGTAGTTCCCTGCTGAATGACACCCACACCCATCAGTGGTTCGCCAAAGTCATCGACGACCTGTCCGGAGAGCGTCACCTTGGGCTGTGCGGCGAGCGACACTCCAACCAGAAGTGCCAGGCAGGCCATCGTCAGCCTTTGAAAGAGGGTTTTTCTCATAAGAACTTTTTTTTTAGGTTATTGTATTGTTGATTCAATGTTCAGAATCATGCGCTTCGGATAGGGCTCCCACTGCGGGATGCCTTCTGAAGCCGGAACGCCGGTCTTGGCGAAATTCGTCCAGAGACGGCTGATGCGGTGACCAAGTTCGACGTCCGCCTGTGCGCCGCCCGTGAAGGTGCGGTGCAGCGTCACGTTGTCAAAGACGAAGGGGATCTCGATGCAGTGCGTGCTGCCCAGCGCGCCGTCCAGCACGGGAGATTCCCAGGTGAACTGGTAGAAGTATACGGGTGCGCAGCCGGCCGCTGTGCGGTCAGACGCCTGCTTGAAAGCCAGCGGCTGGAAGATCGGGTCCTCGCGGTCGCGCGTGAATTCATGATAGGTGGTACCGATGATGACCGGCACGTTCTTCGAGAGCGCCAATGCTTCGAGCGTTGCAGGCTGGGCGGGAATGATTTCACCGTCCACTACCGGCACCTGGCCGAAAAGAATCGCGTCAAGGATGTTATCGGGGAAAACGCCGTCCTGCTTCGCCTCTTCGGTGACACGCTTGATGGCGGCGTTGTATGCTGCAAGCAATTTATCATAAGGTACTTCCGCGATGTCGTCGATGCGGGAAGCCTTCAGGCCGAGCGCGTCAACCGTATAGGCACCCACCCTTCGGGAATACTTGGGCTCCATCAAGCGCGTGATGGAACCACTCTCGACGATAGCCTTGCTGAAAAGGCCCTGTGCCGAAGGCATCGCCATCAGCGTGGACACCTTTCCGCCGCCGCCGGACTGACCGAAAATGGTAACGTTGGACGGATCACCGCCGAACTGCGCGATGTTGTCGCGCACCCATTCCAGCGCTTTCACGATGTCGGTCATGCCGACATTGCAGCTCTGCGCGTATTTAGCACCGTATGCGGAGAGGTCGAGGAATCCAAGTACGTTGAGACGGTGGTTGAGCGTAACCACAACGACGCCGTGGTCACGGGCCAGGTTCGTTCCGTCATAGGAAATCAGTTCCTGTCCGCTGCCGGCGCGGAAACCGCCGCCGTGCATCCAGACCATGACAGGACGCTTTCCGCTGTCATTGATTCCCGCCGTCCAGATGTTCACGCGGAGACAGTCTTCATCGGGAAATCCGTCGTCCCAGTGCATGGCGAAGGCCTGGTCGTCAGACCACCAGCCGGCACGCTTGTCCTGGGGACAGGTCGGGCCATACGCACGCGTATGGCGGACTTCCGTCCACGGGTCCGGATCGACGGCCGGCATGAAGCGCTCGGCTTTGGCGTACGGCAGGCCCTTGAAGATGAAGACGCCACCGTCCACATAGCCCGCAACGGGCCCGGACTGCGTCTGGACTGTCGCCGCCTTCGCCGAAGTCTCGAGCGGAGCGGCGCATTCGTTGGTTTGCCTGGTGTCAGGCGTGCCACAAGCCGCGGCAATCATTGCCGCGGCTGTCAGCGCTGTAGCCAGATGGAGTTTCATAGCTTTTAGTAACCTTATGTTCGTTCAGTGCAAATTTCTCCTTTTCCCCGCAAAAAAGCTTTCTTGCATTGTCAACTTCTTTCTCGAATGTGCCACCCGCACGAAAAAAATGTTCAATTTTCTTTCATATTTGTTAAAAAAAGTCGCATATCTGGTTGATTATTATTATTTTTGAATATGAAAACACTGATTCTCCTTATCGCTTTCCTTTCCAGCATCATCTCAGACGTGCTGTCAAACCAGAAAGTGAACGCCTTTGCGGAGGATGCCGACGGCCATATCTGGATTGCTACGTCGCGCGGACTGAACAAGTATAACGTTTACGAATACCATCAATATCTCTGCACCGACGACGAGAACGGACTGCCTGACAATCAGGTCAATGATGTCTATTGTGCGCGGGACGGCCGCCTCTGGGTAGCCACGGTGAACGGGGTGGCTTACCGTACGGAAACCGGTGCCTTCCGCCGGGTTGACTGTACGGGCATGTATTCCAATTTTCGTCGGATCATCGAAACGCCCGACGGAAGGATTCTGCTCACCAACACCCAATCCCTCTATCTCTACGACCCGGAAGAAGATGCGCTGCGAATGGTCATTCCCGAGTACAACGCGTTCGGCATTCCTTCGGAATCCTGGATCGGCGACAGACTTTACGTCAACGCCGGCGGCACGCAGATCAAGGTCTACGACAGCCGCTCCTTCGCTCTGCTGGAAACCATTCCCCTCCCCTTCAATACCTATCATATATGTCACGCCGGAAACGGGCAACTCTGGCTCTCCGGTGTAGGTAACCTCCGGATCTACGATACCCGCTCCCGTGCCTGGAAACCGCTGCCCGAAGCCGTCAGCAACGAGCTTCGCATCACGCGCGGAGACGTGGACATCATCTTCCGGATTGATGACAACACGCTGCTGCTCAATGTCATCGGGAAAGGAATGTTTTGCTGGCAGCGCAACCTTGACCGCGTCCTTTTCCAGGACGATCCGAGTTTTCCCTTTGTTGTCCCGGAGGCCGAAATCCGCTGTGTTTTCCGCGACAGCCGGGAAAACCTGTGGTTCGGCACCACCGACCAAGGCTACGCCACAAGCTATCATTACCGTGACGGCTTCAACAACAACAAACATTTGACCGCCGCATTCGAGCACAAGACAGTCGTCTCGCTCTGCTGTGACAATGCGAACAGGCTCTGGATTGCAACCCTTCGCAACGGCCTCTGGCTGCGCGAGCCCAATTCCGAACAGCTCCGTCTCATCGACGTTTCCGGCCTCGTCCCCGACTCCCATATCGGATACATCCGCTGTTCCCGTGTCTTTTGCGATGCGGAAGGAGATATCTGGCTGCTGTTCGGCGACAAGTACCGTGTCGTCCGCTGCCGCTATGAACTGGGGCACCTCCGAATGATTGACAGTTTCCATTTCAACCACCCTGCCGCCATTGCCCAGGACGACCAGGGCCGTATCTGGGTGGGAGGAAATACTACGGAGCTGGTCCGTTACGACAAAAATACCCGCAGCCTCGTAACTTTCCCGTATACCGATAACTCCGACTGGCCCTTCGTTTCGGATATGCTGTATGCCGAGCCCGGCCGTATGCTTGTAGCGGCCAACGGCACGTCGCTGCTGAACCTCAATACCAACAACGGGCTCGTGACCCCCATCACACTCACCGAACAGGAGGCCCAATCCTTTATCAAACGGTCCGTCCTGATTCCCAACGTCCTTTTCCGTGACAGCAGCGGCGACCTGTGGGTGGGAACCATCGCCAACGGACTCGTCCGGCACGACTATCATCGGAATTACACTGAAACTGTGCCCGGCGCACCGTGCGAAGACATCTGTGCCATTCAGGAGGACCGCCAGGGCAACATCTGGGTTTCCACGATGAACGGCCTGGGGAAATACGACCGCACCGTCAGCGAGTTTGTCAATTATTTCGGCGCCGACGGCATCGGAGGCAATCAGTTCTCCGACCGTGCCGTATGCCTGCTCTCCGACGGAACCCTCATCTTCGGCGGAACGCACGGCCTGACGGTCTTCAATCCGATCGACGTATCACAGCGCCGCACCGTTCCTCTGGTATTCGAGGACCTCAAGATCCACAACCAGCGGGTACAGCCCGGTCCCGACGCTCCCATCGCGCGCGAACTCAGTTCCCGTCCCGATATCACCATCCAGCCCGACCAGAACGGTTTCAGCATCTCGTTCGCAGCGCTTGATTACAGCGAGCACGAACGATCCCACTATTATTATATGATGGAGGGCTTCGACCGGTACTGGATCGACGCCGGCAACAACCATGAAGCGTATTATGCCAACCTTCCGGCCGGAGACTACAAGTTCCGGGTACGCATCACCAACAACAACCGGAGCATCGTCGAGACGGAAGACTTCTTGAACGTGCGCGTTCTTCCTCCATGGTACAGAAGCTGGTGGGGCCGCATCCTCCAGTTGCTCATTACGCTGGGCGTTTTGTTCGGCTTCGCGATACTCTTCCAGCGCATACGTCGCGTGCGGCGGAGAGCCGACCAGCATATTCGGGAGGTCAATCTGGCCAAGGAGCAGGCACAGCAGGAGAAGGAACAGGAAAAGCGCCTGAACCAGATCCAGATGAACTACTTCTCGAACGTGGCGCACGAATTTCGCACTCCGCTGACCATGATTGCGGGCCCGGTATCGGAACTTGCCGAGTCACCCGAGATCAAGGGCCGCGACCGCAAGCTCGTGGGTGTCATCCAGCGCAATGCTACGTGGATGCTGTCGCTGGTGGGCCAGCTGCTCGACTTCAACCGCATCGGCAACAGCAAGCTCCAGCTGAAGGTCGCCAAAACCGACATCATCGCACCGCTGAACAACACGGTAGAGCTCTTCCAGTTCAACGCACATTCCAAGAAGGTTGAACTGCTCGCACACGGACTCGAGGAGCCGCTCATCATGTGGGCAGACGTGGATAAAGTGCAGAAAATCACGATGAACCTGCTGTCCAACGCGATGAAATATACGCCGTCGGGCGGGCGCGTCACCCTGTCGTTCGACGTGCTGCCGCGCGATGAGGTCACCGCGTTCTTCCCGCTCACGGACAAGGATACGGACAGCCAGTACGCCTGCATTTCCGTTTCAGATACAGGCAGCGGCATTCCGGAGAACGAAATTGAAAAGATCTTCGAGCGCTTCTATCGTGCAGACGGTTCTGAGAACCGCCAGGGGTCCGGCATCGGCCTGTTCTACGCACGCGCCCTCACAGAGCTTCACCACGGTTACATCAAAGTTTGGAACCGGGAGGAAGGAGGTGCGCTGTTCCGCTTCATCCTTCCCGTCAGCGCTTCTTCCTACACGGAAGATGAGCGCACGGAACGCCAGCCCGAGATTGCTCCCCTCCCCGCCTCTTTCGCCCATGCATCGTCCGATACGGAGACGGAGGGACAGCGCCTCATCGCAGTCGTGGACGACGACATCGACGTGGCCAACTACGTAAAGATCCTGCTGCAGCCTGCATACCGCGTGAACGTCTATTTTGATGCGGCTTCCGCCCTGGCCGGGATGGCCGAAGAGGCGCCCGACCTGCTGGTCAGCGACGTGGTGATGCCGGGCAAGAGCGGCTACGAGCTTTGCGAGGCAGTTAAGAACGACCTGCAGCTGAGCCACATCCCTGTGATTCTGGTGACGGCCAAGGTGGCCGTAGAGAACCAGGTGCAGGGTTTGGCCAAGGGCGCTGACGCCTACGTCACCAAGCCGTTCCAGCCGGCTTATCTGCTTGCGCTTATCAAGTCGCTGCTCGAAAACCGCGAGAAACTGCGCCGCCAGCTGGGTTCCGCCACGACAACCGAAGAAATCGAGCCCGAGGCCCTTTCACCGCGCGACGCCGCGTTCATGAAGCAGCTTTACAGCCTGATGGAGAAAGAATTGGACAATACCGACCTGGACATCAACCGCATTACGGAGATGATGAAGATCTCGCGCACCAAGTTCTATTATAAGGTGAAGGGCCTTACGGGCGAGAATCCGTCGGTGTTCTTCAAGCGATACAAGCTCAACCGTGCCGCCGATCTCCTGAAAGAAGGCAAGCACAATATGTCCGAGATTGCCTGGATGACCGGGTTCAGCACCCTCTCCCACTTCTCGACCTCCTTCAAGAAGCAGTTCGGCGTCCCGCCCTCCGAGTATGTGGGATAATAAAAAAGGAGTCTCCGCCGGAGGCTCCTTTTTTATTGTCATGCCGGAATTGATCCGGCATCTCATTATTTCACAGTGATCTCCTTCACAGGCTCGGCCGGAAGCAGGACGCGGTTGACGGACCAGGACTGGGGTTTAGCCAGCTTGAAGGTACCCGTAGCGCGGACGTCTGCAGCGGAAGCGGCAAAGTGCACGGTGTAGTTGCCGGCTGCCGTCTCCCATGCGGAAGTTTCCTCGTTGAACGATGCGAGCGTGTACGCATCAATAGTGATGGTCAGCGTCTGGGAAGCGCCCGGCTTCAGTTCCTTCGTCTTGGCAAAGCCCTTGAGCTCGAAGGCCGGTTTCACGAGGCCGCCGTCGGGTGCCGTCACGTAAATCTGGACGCTCTCCTTACCTGCCACGGAACCCGTGTTCTTCACGGTAATGGAAGCCGTCACCTTGCCGTCCTTTTCAACCTTGACGACCGGCTTCGAATAATCGAAGGTCGTGTAGCTCAGGCCGTAGCCGAACGGATAGGAAACCTGCTTGGCCGCGGTGGAGAAGTAACGGTAGCCTACCCAGATGCCTTCCGTATAGTCGGTGTAATCCACGTCCTTCATCATTCTGCGGCGCATGTTGCCGCCACCCAGAAGCGCCATCATGTCAATGGAGTTTCCGCCGTTGTAGCTGTGCGGGAACATGAAGGAGGAAGGGATGTCAAAATATCCCACCGGGAAAGTCATCGGAAGCTTACCCGAAGGATTGGATGCGCCGCAGAGCACGTCAGCCACGGCGAGACCGCCTTCCTGACCCGGGGTCCACGCCAGGAGGATGGCATCGGGAATGTGCTTCCAGGAAGCCGTTTCAATAACGCCGCCGATGTTGAGCACCACGACCAGCTTCTTGCCGGCTGCATGGTAGATATCCGCAAGTTCCTGCATCAGCTTGCGCTCCATGCCCGTCAGGGTCCAGTCGCCGTCAGCTGCCTTGCGGTCGTCGCCTTCACCCGCGTTGCGGGAGATCGTCAGGACAGCGATATCGGTAACAGGCTGCTTCTTTGCGATAAATGCGCGGGAAATTTCCATTTCGGGGACCACCGGATCGCCGAGCAGGATGCCAAGGCCATTGTCAGCGGCGTTGTTGCGGAGCTTCGTCTTGGAGTAGGCGATGTACTGTTCGTACCAGGTCTGGATGTCGGCGTCGACGTCGAAACCGTTGGCCTTCAAGCCCTCGGCGACGTTGCGCACATACGCCTTGTTCACGTTGCCGGAGCCCGTTCCGCCGGCGATGAAGTCATACGAGCCGGTGCCGTAAAGGGCCACCTTCTTCACATTCTGCAAAGGCAGTACACCGTTGTTCTCGAGGAGCACCATGCCCTCGGCGGTCGCCTCATGGACGAGTTTCGCATGCGCCTTCAGGTTCGGTTTGTTGGAATACTTGTAGCCATGGAAGCGCGGGGTGCGGACGATGTACTGGAGCATGCGCTTGACGTTGGTGTCGAGCTGTTCCTGTGAAATCTTGCCTTCTTTCACGCCGGCGACGATGCGGTCGATTTCATTCTGCATGCCGGGTTCCATCAGGTCGTTGCCGGCATTGACAGCGGCCACGGTACCTTCCTTGTTGCCCCAGTCGGTCATCACGATGCCGTTGAAGCCCCACTCGTCGCGCAGGACGGTGGTCAGCAGTTCATGGCTCTGCTGGGTAAACGTTCCGTTCAGCTTGTTGTAGGAGGACATCACCGTCCAGGGATCAGCTTCCTTTACAGCGATTTCGAAGCCCTTCAGGTAGAGCTCGCGCAGCGCGCGGGGATTGATCCGCGCATCGTTCTGCTGGCGGTTCACTTCCTGACTGTTGGCTGCGAAGTGCTTGATGCTCACGCCGACGCCGTTCTTCTGGATACCGCGGACATAGGCTGCAGACATCTTGCCGGAAAGCAGCGGGTCCTCGGAGAAGTACTCGAAGTTACGGCCGCAAAGCGGGTTGCGGTGCAGGTTCTGGCCCGGAGCGAGGAGCACATCCACGCCGTATTCCTTCACCTCGTTGCCCATGGCCTCGGTCAGTTCTTCCACCAGTGCGGTGTTCCAGGTCGATGCCAGGACGGTTCCCACCGGGAAACCCGTGCAGTAGAACGTTGCGTCCGTGCCCTGACGGGTCGGGTTGATGCGAAGGCCTGCAGGGCCATCGGCCAGGACGGTTACCGGGACGCCGAGGCGCTCCACCGGGCGCGTCGTGCCGGCTGCGCCGGGAACGTACGTCTCGCTCGATGCGGTCAACGAGCCGGCGGTCATCGAACCCCAGCCACCGCCCACGAGCAGGGTGGCTTTCTCTTCGAGCGTCATCGCCTTGATGATTTCATCGATGTTGTCAGGACGCAGCTTCGGCTGCGCGAACAGGGAAATGGTGCAAAGAGCTGCCATCAGTAAAATTGTGATTTTCTTCATAAGGTATTGTATTAACAAAATTTTCTCTTTACAAACTTAATCAAAAATCCAAGCATTCCAAAGAGCCGATTCGCATTTGAACAAGGGATGAAAACATTTGAACACCGAAAGAATAATCCTTATTTTTGCGGCATGAAAACGAACGATGATATCCGGAAGGCCATGCAGGAACGCATCCTGTTGCTGGACGGCGCAATGGGCACGATGCTCCAGCGCCAGGGCCGCAGCGGCAACTTTGACGCGCTCAACCTGACAGAACCGTCATTGATTGCCGGTGTTCACCGCGCCTACATTGACGCCGGAGCCGATATCATCGAAACCAACACGTTCAGTTCCAACCGCATATCCCAGCGGGAATACGGGATGCAGGGCCAGGCGGCCGCTCTCGCGAAAGCCGGCGCTTCGGTTGCACGCAGCGTAGCGGATGCGGCGCCGCGGAAAGTGTGGGTCGCCGGTAGCGTCGGACCCACCTCCAAGTCGCTGACCATGAGCTCAGACCTGGCCGACGCTTCGGCCCGTCCGCTGACCTTCGACGAGATGGCCGACGTCTATCTTGAACAAATTTCAGCCCTCATCGAAGGAGGCGTAGACCTCATCCTGATTGAAACCTGCTTCGACGCCCTTAATGCAAAGGCAGCCCTTTACGCGTTGTCACAGGTGCAGTACGGCTTCCCGGCCATTGTTTCTGTATCGCCCGGTGACCGTGCTGGGCGCACTCTCACCGGACAGACCCTTGAGGCCTTCCATACGGCCGTCCGCCACTACCCCCTCACAGCGTTCGGACTCAACTGCTCGCTGGGAGCCGAAGAGCTGATTCCGCTCGTCGAGACGGTCTCCGGATTCTGCGACGTTCCTGTCATCTGCTATCCGAATGCAGGCCTTCCGAATGCGATGGGCCAGTATGACGAACAACCGGAGCAGATGGCTGCCTCGGTTCGCCGTATGGCAGCTGCCGGCCACCTCAACATTGCCGGCGGATGCTGCGGCACCACGCCTGAGCACGTCGCAGCCGTAAAAGCGGCGCTGGAGGGCATAGCGCCGCGTCCCCTGCCGGAACACGACGGCCTCCTCCGCGTCAGCGGCCTGGAAAACGTGACCCTCGACGTCCGCAGCAACAATTTCACGACCATCGGTGAACGTACCAACGTAGCAGGTTCGCGAAAATTCGCGCGGCTGATTGCGGCAGAAGACTACGCCGCTGCACTGCAAGTCGCTGCCAACCAGATCGAAGGCGGCGCTTCCCTCATCGACATCAATATGGACGACGCCATGCTCGACGGCCCTGCCGCCATGGAGCGTTTCGTCCGCCAGACACAAAACGACCCCTCCGTGGCCCGTGCCGCCCTGATGATCGATTCCTCCAACTGGGATTGCATCATGGCCGGACTGAAGAACGCCCAGGGCAAGTGCATCGTCAATTCCATCAGCCTGAAGGAAGGCGCCGCACGCTTCCTCGAAAAGGCACGCCAGATCCGAGACCTGGGGGCCGCGATGGTCGTGATGGCCTTCGATGAGGAAGGCCAGGCCACGACTTTCGAACGCAAGATCGTCGTCTGCCAGCGTGCTTATAAGTTGCTGACCGCAGCAGGCATCCGGCCGGAAGAGATCATTTTCGACGTCAACGTGCTCTCGGTCGGCACCGGCATCGCCGATCACGACCGATACGCTGTCGATTTCATCGAAGCCGTGCGATGGATCAAACTGAACCTTCCCGGCGCTTACACGTCGGGCGGCATTTCGAATCTCTCATTCGCATTCCGCGGCAACGAACCTGTCCGCGCGGCCATGCATACGGTCTTCCTCTACCATGCCATCCGCGCGGGGCTTGACATGGCCATCGTCAATCCGGCCCAACTCAAGCCCTATGACGCCATCGACATGGCGCTGCGCAATGCGGTCGAGGACGTCATCCTCGCCCGCGACAGCGAGGCAACCGAGCGCCTCACGGCACTGGCCGCCCGCTACATGGAGCAGAAAGACCAGCCTGTCACCGCCACTGCCACCGTCGACAACCGAACGCCGCAGCAGCGGCTGAGCGACGACGTGGTGGCCGGAAAAGCGACCGACCTGGCCGGTGACGTGCTCCGCTGCCTTACGGAGCTCGGTACTGCCGTCCGCGTCATCGAAGGCCCGCTGATGGCCGGCATGGAGCAGGTGGGCCAGCAGTTCGGCGCCGGCAAGATGTTCCTTCCGCAGGTGGTCAAGTCTGCCCGCGTAATGAAAGACGCCGTGACCGTGCTGGAGCCCTACATGGAACAAAGTGCCGATCAGGCGTCCGGACGGCCGGTAGCCGTCTACGCAACGGTAAAGGGAGACGTGCATGATATCGGAAAGAACATCGTCGCGCTTGTGCTGCGTTGCAACGGATTTGACGTAGTTGACCTGGGTGTGATGGTCGACAAAGAGGACATCTTGAAAGCCGCCGAAGAACACCGCGCCGCCCTGATCGGCGTCAGCGGCCTGATCACGCCCTCCCTCTTCCAGATGGAAGAACTCTGCCGCGAGATGAGTGCGCGCGGACTCGACACCCCGCTTTTCATCGGTGGCGCCACTACCTCGGCCCTGCACACGGCTGTCAAGCTTTCACCGCTGTATCTGCACGTTTTCTACAATTCCGACGCTTCCGCCACTGCCGTGATGGCAAAACAGCTGCTGGCGGACCGCGTTTCTTTCGAAGCTGCACAGTGGGCGGAACAGGCACGCCTGCGCGAGCTTTACGCCCGCCGCAACGCCGCCGCAGCGGCTGCGGAGCCGTGTTCATTCACTTCCGAGAGCTATCTCGTCGCGGGGGATTATGACTTCCAGAACCTTACCTCCCGGGAAATACCCGTCGAAGACATTCTTCCTTACTTCGACGATCGTGTGTTCTGCATGGCCTCCGGCATGAAAGGGAATACGTCAGCCGAGCTGATCGAAGAGGCGCGTGAACTGCTGCAACACGAGCGCTTTTCCATTCGCGTGGCACTTCGTTTCTACGAGGCCTGCCGCGAAGGCGATGACATCGTGCTGTCCGGAGGCCAGCGCCTGCCGATGCTCCGTCAGGAAGACGGGCAGTGCCGTTCGCTGGTCGATTACGTGCCGGAAAGCGGCGCCTGGGGCCCGCTGGGCGTGTTTGGCATCTGCGTGACCGATGCCGAACCGCACCCTGAGCACTGCGACTGTCCTGCCTGCAGCAATGAATATGGACAACTGATCCGCCGCTCCGTAAAGGTGACACTGGC
>Ga0310690_10008905_pt1 | contig 12660 bp, 13 predicted proteins | sample AusTroGonzalo_MG_2_FD_207661 | JGI IMG/M metagenome (GOLD analysis project Ga0310690, IMG submission 207661) | Bovine rumen microbial communities from tropical cattle in Woodstock, Queensland, Australia - Gonzalo_04 (v2) (version 2) | ecosystem: Host-associated > Mammals > Digestive system >...
TCTTTCCGCTTGCACAGCATATTGGCGTTCAAAGTTGCTGCGAGGCGTGTCTTTGTGGATAAAAGAGCGGTTGTCGTAGCAGTATCCAACATAGGCTTGGACAAACGCATCCTTGCTACCATACTTTTCAGGTTTTGGCGCATTATTGAAGTCTATAGCTCCGAATACAACATTGCAAAGCAATGCAAAACTTATCACCAAATACTTCTTCATATACACTTTATCCTTGACTTCATAGTACCTGCGCAAGAATTGTCGCGAACCCCTCATCCATGCATGAAAAGGGGCGCACCCTCCCTCCTATGCACTCTACGGAAGCCCTGGACAGGATGCCATGCATTCAGCGAACGCGCCCTACCATTCCGCTTTCCTGACTATGACCCCGCGCCGCATCAGACAGCACCCGCCGCCCTAGCCTCGCGAGATGGTGATATTATACCCCATCCTCCTCCCCGAAATCAAGCGCGAAGTGAAGTGAAGACTTGGTCCATGAGCCACGCAGATTCGGTACTAGGGCCAAAGAGGATTTGGTCCTATGGGTAGAGCCTACAAGTAGTACTAGTTGTTGCTACAAATACCACTACTTGTTGCCTCAACTAGTACTACTTGTTGCATCAACTAGTACTACTTGTTGGAACAACTAGTACTAGTTGTTGGAACAACTACCCCTACTTGTTGCGTCAAGTAGTACTACTTGTCACCTTGACCCTACGGAGTATATGACGCGCCCTTGCGCGTGGCTGACGCGCCCTTGCGCATAACTGCACATTTTCGACGCGGCGAGGCGCATTTTCGACGCGCACAGGCGCGTTCCGTCAAGCGAGTTCGGATTGGAGCAGTCTGCGCGCGGAACCCGGTCCTTCGAGGAGTCTGAGGAAATATCCCTCGATCTTCTCCGCGAGCGGTGTAGTCGTAAGGTCGGTTCCGAAGATGGACGCGTTCGAAAGTATCGCCTTGAGCTGTCCGCCGTAGCTTGACGGGTCGTTCCAAACGATTCCAGCCAGCTTCGCCTGCAGTTCGTCCTTCAGAGGATCCGCGCTCACCTCGATTGGCTCACCCTTGTCGTCCACGGCAAGCAGATAGCGCATCCATCCGGCGAGCGCAAGCGGAATCGACACGAGCGAACCAAGGTCGCGTCCCTGGGCCAGATAGCTCTTGACCGTCTCGCCAAAGCGGACGCCCACCTTCTGCGACGTGTCCGTCGCGATGCGGCGCGGATCGTCCGGCATGAACGGATTCGGCAGACGCTCCTCGACAACCTCGTCGATGAACGCCTTCGGGGAAAGAATCTTCGGATCGACCACGACCGGGAGCCCCTCGACGTAGCCGAGGCGCCGCACGAGCCTGACAATGTCGGCGTCCTTCATCTCCTCGCAGATGAGCGTGTATCCGAGAAGGCATCCGTACATGGACATAGCGGTGTGGAGAGGGTTGAGGCATGTCGTCACCTTCATGCGCTCGGTCTTGTTGACCGTTCCGCGGTCTGTCATGTACACGCCCACCTCTTCAAGCGCGGGGCGTCCATTCGGGAAGCGGTCTTCGACGACAAGGTACTGGGGCTTCTCCGCGTTGACGAACGGCGCGATGAAGGTCTTCTTGTCCGTGACCACGGACTCCATCCCCTCTATCCCGTCTTTCGTCAGTGCCTCCTGGACGACGGGGTGGGGACGCGGGGTGATCTTGTCTATCATCGACCACGGGAACGAGACGACGGATTCGTCCATAACGTAGCCGACGAACCCGCGGTCTGCAAAACCGCGCTCAGCCCAGGCTTCGGCGATCTCGACGACGGCGCCCTTCAGCTTCTCGCCATTGCGAGAGCAGTTGTCCATCGACACGACTGCAAGCGGAAGCCGCCCTGCGGAATAGCGCTCGAGGAGAAGCGCAGCGACGATCGACATCGCATGGCGCGGAGACGCCGGGCCGTTGTTCATGTCGGATTCGACTACCGGAAGCAGCGACCCGTCGGTGCGCCTCAGCTGATAGCCCTTTTCCGTGATGGTGAAGGAAAGCATCTTCAGGGACGGCGCGCGGAACGTCGCGCGGAGGTGCGCGGCGGAGACGGCGTCGGAGAAGTCCGCCTTCACGCCTTCGGCGACTCCGGCGAGCACCTCGCGCGAAGTGGTTCCGTCGGGATTGAGCAGCACGTTCAGGGTCAGGTTGTCGAACGGCCTGTATATCCGGTCGATCACTTCGTAGTCGAAGGTGTCGCAGGCGATTATGCCGGTCTTCGTCAAGCCCGCTTCAAGAAGGCGCTGGTTCAGGGAGCCGATGAATCCCCGGAATATGTTGCCGGCGCCGAAATGCACCCACTCCGGCGTCTTGGCGGTGGCGGCGCGCATAGCCGCGATGTCGAACTTCGGCAGCCTGACGCCCGCCTTCTCCCATGCCGCCGCGTCTGCGGCGATAGATTCCAGATTGAGTCTCATGTCTGCCACCTCCAGTGTTTTCGCACATTGTCTCAAAATCGGCACCGGGTTTCTAGAGCAAAGTTGCGACGGGCGGAATCCGATCTTGCGACATGTCCTCATGACGCACGGCGCAAAAACGCAGAAAGCCGCGCCCTTGCGGACGCGGCCTCTGCCAAGCGACGCTATGAAGCCTCAGTTGAGCTCCATGCGGCCGCGGCGCGAGCGGTTGCGTATGCGGGCGCGCTGGGATTTCTTGCGCGCCTTGACGCACGGCTTCTCGAAGTAGCGCTGGTCGCGGATCGTCTTGAGAAGGCCCTCCTTGTCGAGGATCTTCTTCATCCGCTTGAGTCCGCGTTCGACGGACTCGCCCTTCTTGAGCTTGAGCACGATGGCCATTACTTCACCTCCTTCGCAGGCTCTTCGGCGGCGGCGGGCTTGGCCTCTTCGGGCATGACCCACTGCAGAACGCACATCTCGGCCGCGTCGCCCTTGCGGGTGCCGAGCTTGACGATGCGCGTGTAGCCTCCATTGCGGTCTTTCATCGCGGGGGCTATCTTGTCGAACAGCTTCTGGACGGCCTTTGGCTCGGTGAGACGGGCCGCGACGAGGCGGCGGGCGGCGAGCGCGCTGGCGGGCTTCTTGGGGTCGATCCTCTTGACGATCGTGACGACCCTGTCGGCGTCCTTGCGGGCTTCCTTCGCCTTGGGCAGAGTCGTCTTGATCGACTCGGCGAGGATAAGGTTGGTGACGAGGCTGCGCATAAGCATCATGCGATGCTCAGTTGAGCGGCCGAACTTCTTCATTACTCTCTTGTGACGCATTGTCTGGACTCCAGTCTTACTTCTTCGTTTCGAGCAGGTCGGCGTCGAACTTGTAGCCGAGCGACAGGCCTAGCTGAACGAGTTTCGCCTTGATTTCGGTGAGCGACTTCTTGCCGAAGTTGCGGTACTTGAGCATGTCGGCCTCGGTCTTCGACGCGAGTTCGCCGACGGTCGAGATGTTCGCGTTGTTGAGGCAGTTCGCCGCGCGGACGCTGAGCTCGATCTCGTTGACGGACATGTTGAGGAGCTTTCTGAGCCTCTCGCGCTCGTCGGCGTCCTTCTTCTCGGAATCGTCGAATTCGAGCGCCTCCTCGCCGGCGTAGTCGACGAACACGTCGAGGTGGCGGCGCAGGACGGCGGCTGCCGTCTTAAGGGCGTCTTCAGGCTCGATGCGGCCGTCGGTCCAGACGTCGAGGACGAGCTTCTCGTAGTCGGTACGCTGGCCGACGCGGGTGTTCTCGACGAGGAAGTTGACGCGCGTTACGGGCGAGAAGATGGAGTCGATCGCGATGCGGCCGATCTCCTGGTCGGGCTTCTTGTTGCCGTCGGCGAGGCAGAAGCCGCGCCCCGTGCGAACCTCGCACGACATCTCGATGGCGCCGTCCACGTCCAGAGTGCATATCTCCTGGCGCGGATTCAGGACCTGGACGTTGTTGGCCTCCGCGAAATCGCCGGCCGTCACCGTGCAGGGCCCTTTGGCCTTGAGGGTGATTGTCTGCACCTCGCGCGAATACGTCTTGAGCAACACGCGCTTCAGGTTCAGGATGATGTCGGTGACATCCTCCGTGCAGCCCGGGATCGTCGAGAACTCGTGGCTCACGCCCTTGATCTTCACGGACGAGATCGCCGCACCCTCTATCGAGGAGAGCAGAACCCTGCGAAGCGAGTTGCCGATCGTCCGAGCATAGCCGATTTCGAAAGGCTCCGCTATGAAGCGCGTGTATGTCGCGCTTGCGGAGGACTCGTCCTTCTGGACGCCCTTGGGCATTTCGAAACGGCTCAAACGGATAGGCATTGGTTACCTCCCTATGAAAGTTTGTGACTGGAAGCGGATTATCAGCGGGAGTACAATTCGACGATTGCCTGCTCGTTGATGTTCTCGGGGATCTCCGCGCGCTCTGGGACCTGCACGAAGGTGCCGGTCATCGTCGTCGCGTCCCACGTCAGCCACGAACCAGACACGGGCCTGTGCTCGAGCGAACTGGTGATCGCGATCATCTGGCGGTCCTTCTCGCGGACGCCGACTGTCTGGCCGGGCTTCACGATGTAGGACGGGATGTTGAGCGTCTTGCCGTCGACCTCGATGTGCCTGTGGGTCACGAGCTGGCGCGCGGCCGCGCGCGTCGGCGCGATGCCGAGGCGGTAGACCACGTTGTCGAGCCTGGACTCGCACATCTGGAGCAGAAGATCGCCCGTCTTGCCCTGCTTGGCCTTGGCGCGCTCGAAGAAGATGCGGAACTGGCTCTCGCGCATTCCGTAGATGTACTTGGCCTTCTGCTTCTCGATGAGCTGCTGACCGTACTCGGACACCTTGCGCTTGCGCTTGGCGCCGTGCTGTCCCGGAGGATTGGGACGCTTGATCTCCTTCTCGCGGCCGAAGATCGGCTCGCCGAAGCGACGGGAAACCTTGGACTTGGAACCTGTGAACCTGGACATTTGTTAGACCCTCCTGCGCTTGCGGGGACGGCAGCCGTTATGTGGAACGGGCGTGCAGTCGGTAATCATCGTCACGCGGATGCCCGCGGCCTGGATCGCGCGGACCGCGCTCTCGCGGCCGGCCCCTGCGCCCTGCATCCTGACCTCGCACTCGTGCATTCCCTTGGCGACCGCAGTGCGCGCCGCGTCCTGCGCGACCATCGTCGCGGCGAACGCCGTGGACTTGCGCGAGCCCTTGAATCCGGCCTTGCCGGCCGAGCTCCAGGAGATCACGCCGCCGCGCGCGTCGGCGATCGAGACCTGGGTGTTGTTGAACGTGCTGCGTATGAAAGCGATGCCGGCGGGAATGGACTTCCCCGAGCGCTTCTTGGCGGCCTCTCCCTCCGCCGCAGGCGCGGCGGCATCCGCGGCCGGAGCGGCCGGGGCGGCTTCCTTCTTGATTTCTTCTGCCATTTTAAGTCACTCCCTTAGCGTCCAGCCTGCTTGGGCATGGCGATGGAGACGCGCTTGCCGCCCTTGCGGGTGCGGGCGTTCGTCTTGGTGCGCTGTCCGCGGACCGGAAGGCCCTTCTTGTGCCTGAGGCCGCGGTACGATCCGATCTGGATCAGACGGCGGATGTTCTGCGAGACCTCGCGGCGAAGGTCGCCTTCGACGCGGTAGTGGTCCTGGATGTACGTCGTGATCGCGTGGATCTCGTCCTGGGTTACGTCGTCCGCCTTCTTCATCGGATCGACACTGCAAGCCGCCAAAACGTCATCAGCGCGTTTTGGCCCGATACCATGGATGTACCTTAGGGCGAAGCGTATGTGCTTCTTGCCCGGCACGTCCACACCCATCATTCTAGGCATAGTTGTGTTTACCTCTTTGTCTTTCTTAGCCCTGGCGCTGCTTATGGCGCGGGTTTGTGCAGATCACGCGCACCACGCCTTTGCGGCGGATGATGCGGCAGTTCTCGCAAATGCGACGAACGGAACTACGTACTTTCATGTTGTTTTGCTCTTTTGAGGGTCGAATGAAGATATATTATATCATTTTGGCCGCCATCGCGCAAGGGGGTATCTTAGCATTTTTTTGAACGCTCCAAAACGCCCCTAGACATGGCCGAGAGCACGGCAATCGGACTCGATCTGCGCCTTCAGTTCGTCTAGCGTGGCGAATTTGCGCTCTGGCCGGACAAACCGGAGGAAATCCACGGCTACGGAACCCTCCTGGCATTCCAACGGGCATTCACCTAGGAAATGCAGCTCAAGCACGGGCTCAAGCCATGCGTGTTCGCCCATCGTCGGGGCGACGCCCCAGTTCGCGATTGCGCGCATTCCGCACGCCTCCACTTCATAGACGCCTAGAGGTATCTTGGGGAGGAACGCCGGCAACCTGAGATTGACCGTCGGAAAGCCCATCTTCGAGCCGACGCCCTTGCCAGGAGCCACATCGCCCGAAATGCGCCAAGGGCGGCCCAGCATGGCATTGACGTCGGCGATCCTGCCGTCCCTTAGCGCCTCTCGTATCCGAGTCGACGAAACAGGCTCGCCGTTGTACTCGGCGTAGGGGACGACTTCAACGGAGAATCCATGCTCGCGCAGGAACTCCGCGTCTCCTGCGCCACCGCGGCCGAAACGCCAATTCGCCCCGCACCGTACGACTTCCGCGCCCATCGCCTTGATGCGCACGACGAAATCTTCCGGCGAAGTGTCGGCCAGCTCGCGCGTGAAGTCCAACGCGACGACATCCTTGACGCCGCAAGCCCTTATCGCGGCGACGCGTTCGCCGAAGGTCATCAAAAGAGGCGGCGCCTCAGAAGGCAGCAGCACGCTCAGCGGATGGTTGCGGAAAGTCAGCGCGGCGTCCGCCCCTTCCAAAATCCTCCGGTGCCCGAGGTGGACTCCGTCGAAGAACCCTGCTGCCAGCACCCTGGCCATCACGCAAAAGCCCTGGAAAGCGGAACGACCAGCGACGCGAAATCCGCGATGTCCGTGTCCAGCACCTTGTCGAACGGAACAGCGACCGCGACATCGAACCTGCCGACTTTAAGCCGGCGCAACGACTCAAGGCACGCTCCGCAGCCCAACGCCTCGCCGAAGTCATGCACCAGAGAACGGACAATCAGGCCCTTTGTGCCAACCACGGAAAACGGAAGTCTCGCGAATCCCGGGCAATCCGGGACAAGGCGTTCGGGCTGCCCGACCTCCAGCCTGTAAACATGCACAAGAAACGGGCTGTGCTCTCCGGTGTCCGCAAGTTCGTATTCGGCGGAGCCTTCGCGCCTGACCGAACACCAACGGCTCTCAGTCTGGAAGACATCGCCCTTGAACTCCGGCAAAGCCTTTGCGGCGCGTTCGCCGAAGTCGTCCGGCAGACCGTCCCGGCCAGACTCGCCGGTCTTCTCGCCGTGGATGTCGTACGTGTTGGTCGACAGACCGAGCCGCATCATCCCCTCGTAAGAGCGGTCTGCGCCCATGACGTCTCCGACGAAGCGGTTGGCGTCGTTGACGAGCAAGACCAGAAGACCGGAGGCGGCGGGGTCGAGGGAGCCGCCATGCCCGACCTTGACAAGATTGAAACGGTGCTTGACGGCCTTGACGACGGACGCAAACGCTATGCCCGCCGGCTTGTCGACAAGAAGGACGCCGCTCAGTCCCTCAAGCATCCGCAGCTGGGTCAGGTTTGCCATCTGTCTCCGGAACCGGCGGAAGTCTGCCGAGAATCGCCAACACCTCGTCGCCCTTCTCAAGCGAAAGGTCCAGCTTGAACGTAAGCCTCGGAGTGAACTTCATCCGCACCTGTCGGTTGATCAGCGCCTGAAACTCCCGGACATGGTGCCTTATGTGCCGGAGAGCCGTCTCCTTCAGCGAATCGTCTCCGAAGACGGACACATCTACTGTCGCGTCGCGCAGGTCCTTGCCGCAGTGAACTCCTGTGACCGTTATGAGCCCGGGCGACACGGAGTCCCCGCGCATGACCTGGAACATCCCCTCTGCGATGACGCGCTTGAGGAGGCTGTTCACCCTTCCTAGACGATCGACTGACATGGCTTGCTCCTGCAGCGTCCGCCAATGGCGGGCTAAAGGCTCCTCGGCAGCTGCTCCATCTGGTAGCACTCGATCACGTCGCCGACGGCGAAGCCCTCGTAGCCGGCGAAGCACACGCCGCATTCCTGCTGGCCCGTGACTTCCTTGACCTCGTCCTTGAAGTGGCGCAGGGTCTGGACTTTGCCATTCCACACCTGCTCGCCCTTGCGGTGGATGCGGTACAGCTCCTTGGCGACGAGCTTGCCGTCTAGCATCTGCGAGCCGGCGATCTTGCCGAGCTTGCCGATGTCGTATATGGCCTTTATCTCGGCATGGCCGAGGACGACTTCCTTGTACTCCGGCGGCAGGAGGTCGAGCATCGAGTTCTTGACGTGGTCGATGAGCTCGTAGATTATGCGGAATGAGTTGATCTTGACGCCGTCGTGGCGCGCCTGGCTCTGGACGCCGGAGTCGTTGGAGATGTCGAAGCCCACGATTATCGCCTTGCCGGCGGCGGCGGACTTGACGTCGGTCAGCGAAACGTTCCCCGTGCCGGTGCCGATGATGTGCAGCCCGACCTTCGCGCTCTTGATCTGCCCGAGCGCCTCGACCACGGCCTCCAAGGTTCCCTGGTTCTCCGACTTGACGATGACGTTGAGTTCGCGTTTGCCTTCCGCCGCCATGCGGCTCATGAGCGCGTCAAGCGTAGCGGCCTTCGAAGTGGACAGCTCCTGCTCCTTGCGCTCGCGGGCGGCCTCCTCCGCAAGCGTGCGCGCGCGCTTCTCGTCGAGCATGACGCGGAACTCCGCGCCAGCCTCCGGGACGCCCGACAGGCCTGTCGCCTTAACGGGCATCGCGGGCGGCGCCTCCCTGATGCGGCGGCCGTGGTCGTCTATGAGCGCACGGACCTTGCCGAAATGCTCGCCGATGAGAATGGAGTCGCCGACCTTAAGCGTGCCGCCTGTCACGAGCAGCGTGGCGCATGGCCCCAGCCCCTGCTGGAGCTCGGCCTCTATTACATATCCGTTCGCACGGCGATTCGGGTTGGCCGTAAGCTCAAGGACCTCCGCCTGCACAAGTATGTTCTCAAGAAGCTCGTCCACACCCTGTCCGGTGACGCCGGAGACAGGGCAGCAGATCACGTCGCCGCCCCAATCCTCGGGCGTAAGCCCCTTCTTCTGAAGCTGCTGCCTGACGCGGTCGACGTTCGCCGTCGGCTTGTCCGCCTTGGTGATGGCGACCATGATCTGGACGCCGGCCTGCCGCGCGACCTGGATGCACTCCTCGGTCTGCGGCATAATGCCGTCGTCAGCCGCGATGATGAGAACCGCGATGTCGGTTATCTGCGCGCCGCGGGCGCGCATCGCGCTGAACGCGGCATGCCCAGGCGTGTCGAGGAAAGTGATCTTCTTTCCGGCAATTTCGACCTGGTAGGCGCTGATCTGCTGGGTGATGCCGCCCGCCTCGCCGGCGGCGACATGCTCCTTGCGAATCCAGTCCATGAGCGTCGTCTTGCCGTGGTCGACATGGCCGAGGAACGTCACGACCGGAGCACGCGGCTTCAACGACTCCGGCGGATCCTCCGGTATCAGGTCGTCGGCGTCGATGGCCTTGAGGACGGGCTTCGCCGCATTCTTGTCGCGAGCGTGCTCGATAGTCACCTTAAAGCCATACTTCTCGGCGATCTTTGTCGCGACGTCCGGCTCGACCCTCTGGTTGATGGAGGCGAGTATCTTGAGCGCCATGAGGTCGGCTATGAGGCGGTTCGGCTTTATGTTCAGCTTGGCGGCGAGGTCCTTGACGACGACGGCGCCGCGTATGGAAATCTCGCGCGAGGTCTCGTTGACGCTTATGCGGCTCGCGGACGGCGCGACGCCGGGAACGACTCGCGGAACGCGCTTGTCGAACGCCTTCTGTCCCTCGCGGCCCTTCTTGTCCTTCTTGTTGCCGCGTTCGCCCTCGTCGTAGTCGACGACCTTGGGCGGGCGCACCTTGGGCTGCGCAGCCACGGTAATCCTGATCGCCGGGGCCGGGGCCGCATGCGCAAGCGGCTTGAACCCCTTGGCCGAGAGGCCGACCTTGGCAGAGGCAACGGGCTTCTGGACGGCAGAAGCCTTAGGCTTGACGCCGGGAGCCATGCGGATGACCGGCATCTTCGGCGCTTCGGAAACGGAAATCTTAGGTGCTGCCGGTCTCTTGACCTCCTCGACAGGCTCTGACGGCGCCGACGCAGGAGCTGAAACCTCAGACGGCGCAGGTACTTCATCTTGCCTGGCCGACGCCTCTGGAGCAGGCTTGGCATCTGTGGCAGTTGGCGTCTCCTCGTCCGAAATAGAGAACGGACGTCCCTCCGCAGCCGCCTTGGCGACATCAAGATGTCGGTTAAGAGCGGCCTTGTCCGCAGCTGCACGGGACTTCCTCGCCTCCGCCGCCTTCGTGCGCTTCGCCATGCGCTTCGCCTCGACGTCGCCGCTGGCGGCCGCCTGCGAGACAGCGAGCCTAAGCGCCGCGAGGTCGCCGTCGTCGACAGTGCTTATCGCACTCGCGACTTCAGCGCCGCAATTCTCGGCGGCCCTCAGCACGTCCGCGCTGGAGACCCCGGCTTCCCTGGCTAGTTCATATACTCTCATACTCGGATCAAAGCTCCCAGACAGTCAGATTTCCTTGCCCCGCATCACTCATCCACCGCGCCTTCGCCGCGCGTAAGCTCCGCAACTGCATGCGCCGCGGCATAGATGCCCTTCGCCGTTATCTCGTCAAGCCCCGTCGCCGCTATGAAACTCGCCTCGTCCTCTTCGACGATACCGTCGATGGTAAGGAAGCCCGCATCCGCCATCTGTGTCGCAATCGCCGTGGAAACCGAGAAGGTCTCTGCCAGCTCCTTGATGGCCTCTGCCTTCTGGTCCTCGAAGCTGGCGGTGGCCATGGACTTCTTGACGTCCACATGCCAACCTGTGAGCTTCGTCGTAAGGCGCACGTTCTGTCCGCGCTTGCCGATGGCCAGCGAATACTGGTCAGGGGCGACGACGACGTGCACCGTATTCGGCGACACGGGGTCAATTTCAATGGACTCGAGCTTCGCGGGCGCGAGAGCTCCTGCCACGTACTGCCGTATGTCCTCGTTCCACCTGACGATGTCGATCTTCTCGCCGGAGAGTTCGCTCACAATCGTGCGAACACGGCTGCCGCGCTGCCCGACGCACGCGCCCACGGGGTCAACATTCTCATTCGCGGTCCTGACCGCGATCTTCGCCCTGTAGCCGGGATCGCGGCTCACGCCCATGATCTCCACCACGCCGTCGGATATCTCGCTGACCTCAAGGCGAAACAACGCCTCGACGAACTTGCCGCTCGCACGGCTTAGGATAACGCTCGGCCCCTTGGCCTCTGGGTCGACGCGCAGAATTATCGCGCGAATCGGGTCGCCGACCTGGAAATCCTCGGTCGGGATGCGTTCCTTTCCGGGAAGGATCATCTCCGTCTTGCCTACCGTCACATACGTGTCACGATGCGAGACTGCCGACACAGTGCCGGACACGATGTCGCCAACACGGTCCTTGTATTCGGAGAAAGTGTTTGTGCGCTCCGCGTCACGGATCTTCTGCATTATCATCTGACGGGAAGTCTGAGCTGCAATGCGACCGAGGCGTGACGCTGGCATCTCGACCTCGATCGTGTCACCTTCCTTTACGGGGTTGCCATTGCTGAAGCGCATCGCCTTAGCAAGCGGAATGAATCCCGGCCCGGTGTCCTCGTCGGAACACACCAGCGTGTCGTATACATGGAGCGAAAGGTCCTTGCGGTCGATGACCACGCGGAGGTCGTTCGTGACGTCGCGGTTCTTGCGAGCCGCCTGGCTAATTGCCTGCTCAATAGCCGTGAGGACGATTTCGCGGCTCACGCCGCGCTCGGCCTCTATGTGCTGAACCACCGCCAGCAACTGACTGTTCATTGCCATCTATCCGCTCCTTCCTGTCAAAAATCAATACACAACCCCCGGATCGACCCCTCTAGGTCGCCGAAAGTTGATATAGTTTACCAAAAATTTGGCCGTAAGGTCAAGCGGACGGCGAACCCTATTCCGAAACGCCGTCAAGGGCGTCCCAGTCGATCTGACCTTCAAACACCTTCTTCACAGGACCGGTGAGCGTAATGGATGAAAAGCTCTCGCCGTCATACTCTCCATCAACCACAAGCTCGTATCCCTGCGTGGTGCTTACGTGGACGGGGAATTCCAGGCCATAGTCCTGCACACCTATGACGGCGGAAGCGACCGCTCCAGTTCCACAAGCGCCGGTCTCCGCCTCGACCCCTCGTTCGTAGGTGCGGACATGCGCGCGGTTTGGCTTGCGGTAGAGGACGAAGTCAACGTTGGTTCCCTCTGGAGCGAACTCCGCGCTCATGCGTATCCTGCGCCCCTCGCCATCTACATCAGTACGAGAAATGTTTTCGACCGGCACGATTTTGTGCGGAACTCCAGCCACGACGAAGTCATCTCTGAAATCCTTTGGATCCGGCATCCACACCTTGACCTGCGATTCGCCGAGGACCTCGGCTTCGATCATCCCGGCGGCGGTCTCGAAGCGCATCCTGGAGGATGTCGCCGCTTTGACTTCGCGGGCGAACGCCGCAACACACCGTGCGCCGTTTCCGCAAAGGTCCGCCTCGGTTCCGTCCGGGTTGAAGAAGCGCATGCCGAAGTCAGCGGTCTCTGAGCTCTTCAGGACTATCACGCCCTCGCATCCGATGCCGTCGGGACGTGTC
>Ga0310690_10008906_pt1 | contig 12659 bp, 13 predicted proteins | sample AusTroGonzalo_MG_2_FD_207661 | JGI IMG/M metagenome (GOLD analysis project Ga0310690, IMG submission 207661) | Bovine rumen microbial communities from tropical cattle in Woodstock, Queensland, Australia - Gonzalo_04 (v2) (version 2) | ecosystem: Host-associated > Mammals > Digestive system >...
GTTGTGGACGCTGATGCGCTCTGTCCACACGAAGAAGTAGGCGATGCAGAAATTGGCGATGGCGGCCACCTCAAAGGAGATGGTAGGGGCGATCCAGTAGCTGCCCCAGTAGTTTCCGCGGAAACAGTAGGTACTCAGAACCCAGTGAAGACCCAAGTCCACGATAGTCCCCACACTGCTTGTGAGAACAAACATCACGAATTTCTTCAACAGTTCTTTCCAGCTTCTGCTCATACCTTTTCTTAAAGTTTACAAAGATACAAATTTTTGCTTTTGTCACAAAATAAGCCTATTTTAGCAAGACGAAAACTGTACGAAACCTTATGGAACCGATCATAGAACCCGTCAGCCGCGAAGCCCTGAAGGCAGAGCTCAACCAGCAGACCTTCCTCCGCACCACCAACCGTGCGTCCAATGAGTTATACGTCGTCGGCCCGGAATGCGTCAACACCATCCGGGAAATCGGCCGTCTGCGCGAGATTGCCTTCCGCAACGACGGCGGCGGCACCGGGAAAGCCCTGGATATCGACGACTTCGACACGGACCCCGCCTACGGCTACAAGCAGCTGGTCCTGTGGGATCCGGAAGCCCAGGAGATCATCGGCGGGTATCGCTTCTGCATCTGCGACGCCGCCATCTTCGACCGGGAAGGCCAGCCCCTGCTGACGTCCTCCCACATGTTCGAATTCACCAAGAAATTCATCCGGCAGTACCTTCCGCTCACGGCGGAACTCGGCCGCAGCTTCGTCTCCGTCGAATATCAGAGCTCCAAGGCCGGCGCCAAGAGCCTCTATGCCCTGGACAACCTCTTCGACGGCATCGCAGCCCTCGGCGTACTCTATAAGAAGCGCATCAAGTACTTCTTCGGCAAGGCCACCATCTACACCGAGTATCCGGACGAGGCCCGCGAGCTCATCATGTGCTTCCTGCGCAAGTACTTCGGCAAGGGGCACCGCCTCCTGAAGATCCGCAAGGAAGTGAAGGTGGAGCGCAGGACGCGCCGCCGCTACTACCGCCTCTTCAGGGGCCTGGACTTCAAGGAGGGCTACCGCGTCCTCAAGGCCGAGGTCCAGAAACACGGGGTCTCCATTCCCCCGCTGGTGAACACCTACATGAACCTCTCCCCCACGATGATCTACTTCGGGACGGGCATCAACGACGAATTCGGAGACGTGTACGATTCCGGCATTCTCGTCACCTTCAACGACATGTATCCGGAAAAGCGTAAACGCCACCTGGACAGTTTCCTGCAGCAAGGATGGCAGAATCTCCGAAAACTCCTCAAGCGCTTACAAAGAAAATAATTGTTATCTTTGTGTTGCTTAAACCGAATATGAGACTATGAATGAAGAGAAGAAACAAGCAACCCGGATCCAGACCTCGATTCTGAATCCTTACGAAAAGAAAGTCCTTGTCTATCTGGCAGAACGCATGCCTGCCTGGGTCAACTCCGACATGCTCACCTTCGTGGGCTTCGTGGGCGCCCTGATCATGGCAACGGGCTATAGCCTCTCCAACCTGAACCTCCACTGGCTGTGGCTTTCCTGCTTCGGCCTTCTGGTAAACTGGTTCGGAGATTCCCTGGACGGCAGCCTCGCCCGCGTCCGCAATACCCAGCGCAAGACCTACGGCTTTTTCATCGACCACAACGTGGACGTGATCAACGAGACCATCATGTTCATCAGCGTAGGCGTGAGCCCGCTCGTGAACATGAGCTTCGCCATGTTCGCCCTCATCGCATATCTGATGCTCAGCGTGTACGTGTACATCGACTGCCACCTCAAGGGAGAGATGCGCCTGACCTACGGCGGCCTCGGACCCACCGAATTCCGCCTGCTGCTGATCATCACCAACATCTGCTTCATCTACATCCCCTGGCTGTCCGAATGGAAGAAACCCATGACGCTGTTCCACAACGACTTCATGATCGGCATCTTCGACTACATCGCCGTCGCGGCAGCCCTGCTGATCATCTTCTTCTACCTGAAGGGATTCTTCAAGGATGTCAAGTACTTCGCAAAAGTAGATCCCCCCAAGAACCAGGAATAAGACAGCCCTATGGTCCTTACACCTGAAAACGCTCCCCGACTCTCCCCTATTTTCGAAGGAAAACGGGGGAAGTTTTTGTTGAACCTGGGTCTTAAGCTCACGGGCATCGACCACGTGAACGAGATTCACCAGTGGGTGGAGGATCAGCATGTCCCCGCCGGCCCCGAGTTCGCCACGAAACTGCTCGAAGGGCTTGGGGTGGACTTCCGCATCGGCCACGCCGAAAGGCTGTCCAGCCTTCCCGAAGGGCCTTTCATCGTCATCGCCAACCACGTTTACGGCCACCTGGACGGCATCTGCCTGGTGGACCTGCTGGGCCATGTGCGCCCCAAGGTCAAGGTGATGGTGAACGAGTTCCTCATGTGGATCCACGGCCTGGCCCCCAGCTTCATCTCCGTCAATCCGGTGACCAATGCCAGCAACGGCACCACGGCCACCAGCATCAACGGCGTCAAGAACGCGCTCATGCAGCTCCGCAGCGGCGAGCCCCTGGCTATCTTTCCCTCGGGCGCCGTGGCCGATGTCAAGCCCCGCGAGGGCTGGATCCTGAGCGAGCGGGACTGGCAGGACGCCGCCATCCGCCTCATCCGGAAAGCGCACGTACCCATCGTTCCCCTACGCTTTTTCGACCGCAATTCCCGTTTCTACTATGCCCTGGGGCTGCTGGATTACCGCATCCGCTTCGTTCGGCTCTTCCACGAGCTGTTCAACAAGAAGGGGACGCACCCGCGCCTGGGCATCGGAGAGACCATCAGCGTGGAGCAGCAGGACGCTGTCTCCGACGCAGACTTCAAGGCATTCCTGCGCGAGAGCGTGTACGACATGCCCCTACCCGAAACCTTTACCTTACGTTCTGAATTATGGAAGTAAAAGTGGTCCTTCTCAGCGGCGGCAGCAGCGGCATCGGAGCCGCCACCGCCCACCTGCTGGCCAGCGCCGGCATGAAAGTGTACGCCGGCAGCCGCCGCGGCACCGTTGACGTGCCCCAGGAGGGTATCGTCCCCGTCAAGCTGGATGTGAACGACGCCGCCACGGTGCAGGCCGTCGTGGAAGACATCGTCTCCCGCGAGGGTCACCTGGATGCGGTCATCTGCAACGCCGGAAACGGCGTATATGGCCCGGTGGAAGGCACGCTGGAAGAAGAGGCCCGCGCCCAGTTCGAGACCACCTTCTTCGGCTCGCTCAAGTGCATCGAGGCCTGCCTGCCGGTTTTCCGCCGCCAGGGTTTCGGCCGCATTGTCACGGTGGATTCCGTGATGGGCATCCTGCCCCTTCCCTATCAGGTGTTCTATTCCTGCGCCAAGGCTGCGCTCCTGTCCCTGACGGAGGGCCTGGCCATGGAAGTGGCCGGCACGGGCATCGAGTGCTGCTGCGTCCTGCCCGGTGACGTGGCTACGGGCTTCACCCAGGCCCGCAAGCTGAACGCCGCCGCCCAGGCGCCGGATTCCCCCTACAAGGAGAAGATGGCCCGCAACCTCGCCAAGATCGAGAAGGACGAGCAGGGCGGCATGGCGCCGGAAGTCATCGGCCGCAGCATCCTGCGACAGCTGAAACGCCGCCACATGCGCGCGAGGGTCATCCCCCGCATCGACTACGGGGCTGTCGGATTCATTGTCCGCATTTGTCCTGTCAAGTGGCGGCTGAAGCTAGTCAATCTATTGTATAATTAACAAAAATACCCTACCTTTGGACTCTATGTACAAACGGTGGGGTATATTGTTTTCGGCCCTTACGGTCGCGCTTTCCGCGCTGGCCCAGGAGCCTCCCGTACCCGAGCCGGAGCCGGAAGTCCTCACGGCCTCGGTCGTCCGCGCCGACGACCACTACATCCGTTCCTTCCTGAAGAACCTCAGCCGGAGCCTTTCCAAGAACGACCCCGAGAGCGCCCCGGACTGGCGCAGCCGCCTGTACACGAAGATCGAGCTGGACGTCACCGAGATCGAAGACGTCATCGATTCCAAACTCCTCCGCAAGGACCTGGGTTTCGTAATGCAATACGCAGACTCCAGCGCCCTGCCTGGCAAGGTCTGCGTGCCGGTCCTCTTCTCCGAGAACCAGAGCGAGGTTTTCCACAGCCAGAGCCCTTCCTTCAACCGGGAATTCATGCGGGCGAGCCACATCTCCGGCCTGGAGGACGACAACGTCCTGCGGCAGTTTACGGGCTCGTACCTCCTGAAGGCCAACTTCTTCAAGCCTTCGATCGAGCTGCTCAACCTGACCATCCCGAACCCGGCCGACGAAGGCTCCCAGATCTTCTATAACTACTACCTGGTGGACAGCCTGCAGGTGGAAGGCCGCAAGACCTATGTCCTGCGTTTCCATCCCAAGAAGCTGGTCACTTCCCCGACTTTGGACGGAGAGATGCTCATCGACGCGGAGGATTACGGAATCCGCAGCGTCAAGGCGTCCCTTTCCCAGAAGTCCAACGTAAACTGGATCCGCCACCTGGACCTGGATATCGAAAACCGCCGCCTGGCCAATGGAATGTGGTTCTACGGCCGCGAGCGCACGATGGCGGACCTTTCCATCACCACCTCCGACAATTCCTTCTTCCCGTCGGTGATCTTCCGCCGGGACATGTACTATTCCCTGCCGGTCTATGAGCCGCTGGAAGACCGCGAACAGCTCCAGAAGGAGAACGCGGTGGTCATGCGGGATGTCATCCGGGGAGACGAGCAAGCCTGGCGCACCATGCGCACGGTCCCCCTTTCCCCGCGCGAGAAGGGCATCTTCGACATGGTCTCCCACATCCAGGACCAGCCGTTCTACAAACGGACGTACGCCTTCCTGGACACGATACTCACCGGCTATTACGAGATCAAGCCCTGGCACATAGAGATAGGCCGATGGGAACGCACGTTCTCGAAAAACGAGGCCGAGGGCCTGCGCCTGCAGTTCGGCGGCCGCACGCTGTACACGTTCTCGGAAAAGATCCGTCTGAGCGCCTACGCGGCCTACGGCTTCCGCGACCACAAGTGGAAGGGCCAGACGCAGGCCGAGTGGATGCTGGGCCGCGAGCGAACCCGTAAGTTCACCGTCACCTTCAAGGAAGACTACGAGCGCCTGGGCAGCGGCAGCGGCGTATTCTCGGCCCCCAACATGTTTTCGTCCTTCCTGGTGAGGGCCGATGCCAACCGCCAGACGCTGGTCCGCACGGGCGACATCCTCTACCAGCACGAGTTCAGCCCTTCGGTGAACGCGGAAATCCAGTGGACGACGCAGCGCATGTGGAGCAATCCGGACGTGCCGATTTACTCGGTGGACGGCACCCATACGGTGCTGGAAAGCATGGGCGTGAACCAGCTGCATGTGGCGATGCGTTTCTCCTACGACGAGCGGGTGAACCGCAGCTACTTCAAGAAGACGTATCTGTTCACGCGTTTTCCGGTGCTGGCGATCGGCGTGACGGGCGGTTTCAAGGGCATCACGGAGAACGATTTCAATTTCGTCCGGGCCGACGCTTACCTGGAGTGGAAGATCCCGACATCGGCCATCGGCTATGGCAAGCTTTTCATCAACGGCGGCTGCATCTGGGGAAGCGTCCCGCACACGCTCCTGAAGCAGCACAAGGGCAATACGACGTATCTGCTGGACAAGAGCGCCTTCTCCTGCATGGATGCGTACGAGTTTGCCTCGGACCGCTGGGTCGAGGGCTATTACCAGCATAATTTCGACGGTTTCTTCCTGGGCAAGATTCCGCTCATCAAGCAGCTGGACCTGCGTGAGGTGGCGATCGTGCGCTTCGCCTGGGGCGACCTCACAGACCAGAACAAGTTGAACGTTTTACAAGAAACGGGCGTACTTACGCATCCGTACGTGGAGGCCGGTTTCGGCATTTCCAATATCTTCCGCCTGTTCCGGGTGGACTGCTACTGGCGTCTGACGCACATCCGGCCGGAAGCGAATAAGAATTTCAGTGTGAATTTTGGTTTTGACTTAGAGTTTTAAGCATATGAAAACAGGTTTTACGATCCATCCTTTGAACTTCGAAGGCTACACGGAGCCGCAGCAGACTACGCCGTATTTTATCCCGGCCTATGCTTATGCCTATCTGATGGAGGGCGAGGCGTTGGTGGAGATCGAGGGGCAGAACCTGCTCATCGGCCCGGGCCAGTTCCTGCTGGTTCCGGAGAAGAAGCACATTGTGATCCGCCATTTCAAGGGCTGTGTAGGCTTTGACGGCAGTTTCACGCTGGATTTCCTGAAGGATGCCTCCTACAATGTCCTGCGTATGGAACAACCGCTCCTGCAGAGTTTCTGGTTCGACGATGCCGTTTTCATGGGCGCTCTCTTCCAGCGTATGATTACGGCTTACGACGACAAGGACAAGGCGTTCCTGCAAAGCGCCATGGACCTGATCCTGGGCCAGCTGCGCAACGGCAACCACATCGCCGCCATCCCGGAACGTTTCCTCCAGCTGGTCTTCGAGCACGACAAGGCTCCCGCCAACGTGGCCGAATACGCGGCCGAACTGCACGTTACCCCGAACTACCTGAACAAGGCCGTCAAGTCCAGCACGCACCGAACGGCGATCGACTGGATCGAGATCGCCCGCCTGAACCTGGCCAAGCAGCTCCTCCGTGACCGGGCCCTCTCCATTGCCGAAATAGCAGAAAAGACCGGCCTCGTGGACCAGTCTTATTTCTCCCGTTTCTTCAAAAAGAAAACCGGCATCACCCCCTCCGAGTACCGCAATACCCTTTAGTTGTCCGGGATTTCTATTATCACAGTTAGTCGGCTTTCTGGGCGATGTATTCGTAGTGTTTGATGGAGAGGAGTTTGCCTTTGGGGTTGTAGGTGTACTGTACTTTACGGCGCTGGAGTTCGTTGTACTCGAACTTCTTGTAGGTCTGGAGTTTGTTGCGGGCGTCATAGACGTACTCGGTGACAACTTTCCCGTTGATGTCGCGCTCGAAGCGTTTGCGCCATTTCTGGCCGACGGCATCGTACTCGATCTCTTCGATCTTCTGACCTTCGGGGTTATAGGTGGTGACGTGGTCCAGCACTTTGTGGCCGCCTTTGGGGTCGGTGTTCCACTCTTTGATGACCAGATTCTTCTTGTCCAGTTTCTGCTGCCCCTGGGCGAAACCTGCCAGCGGGAATACAAGGCAGGCCAGAGCTATGAATAAAAACTTCTTCATCGTTATTCAACGGTTAATACTGTGACGGTTCCGTCCTGGACGGAAAACCGGATGTTCCTATTTTCGAAAACCATGCCATATTCCTTGCCAGGCGTATCCTGGTAGGCGGGACGGGGATCCAGGGCCAGGATTTGCGTCAGGGCCTCCCTCTGCCTGGCATTTAACGGCAACGTTTCAGGGATCACCACTTGAAGTATTGCTTCCGGTGCCCCGTTGACGAATCCGGAACGGGCGTCCGGGTAGGCATCGGCATAAGGGATGTACGGCTTGATGTCATAGATGGGGGTGCCGTCCATCAGATCGGCCCCGCGGACGACGAGGTCCATTCCGTCCACCTTCACGAGCTCTACGCACGAGAGGCCGAGCGGATTGGGCCGATAGGGAGAGCGCGTCGCCCATACGCCCATGGCGGCGTTTCCGCCGAGCCTGGGGGGACGCACCGTCGGCTGCCACTCCCCTTTTGCCGGCTTGTTTGCGCTGAAGCCCCATACGAGCCACAGCCGTTCAAAGCCTTCCAGTCCCCTCAGCGCCTCTTTTACGCGGTACGTATCCGTGAAGACGATACGGCCTTCCACAGCGGGCGCCAGGGCGCTTTGACGGGGTATGCCGAACTTGCTGCCGAAGGGTCCCCGGTAGTAAGCGACAGGCTTGATGGTGATTTCGTCCATTACGAAAGGTATTTACCGTGGCATCGGCAATAACGGAGGCCACTGCCGCAGGGACAGGGGTCATTGGGCGCGACGTGCGGAATGGCGAAGCCCAGCGGCAGGAAGTCGCCGTCCAGTTCGGAGGCATAGCCGTCGGAGATGGTCGGCTCGGGCATCGTCCAGTGGGGGTATTCCTCGCCGGTGCGAGCTGCGGGCTCCTGCGCGATGTCATCGGCCGCCTTCTTCATCTGGCGCTTCATGCTCTCCCAATTGAGGGCGAGGGTGGTATTTTCGGCCGAGGCTCCCCCGAGCTCCCAGCGCGGGATGCTGTTGGCGTAGCGCACTACGATCTCGCAGCAGGCCAGCCAGCTCTCGGAGTCCAGTTCCTGGGCGCGGGGGCTGTCCACCAGCGGGTCGAAGAGCGGGTCGGAGTTGACGCCTTCTTCGGTGTACTGCGCCTCGATCCAAGTGTCATGCTCGGCCTTGACCAGCTCGAAGCCTTCGTAGCCTACGCGGCGGTACATCTGCTCCAGGGCCATGCCGGCGGGCGATTTCATGGCTACGGTGAAGTACGGGGCGCCGGAACCGGCCTCGCGGGCCTGCTGGGCGGTGAAAAGGTCGTAGCGCACACGGCCGGCCTTTTCGCGGCGGCTGAACAGTTCCTCGACGTTTTCCACGCAGGGGCTGACGAGATAGTCGCCGTAAGCGTCCGTAAAGCGGTTCAGCTTCACGATGGGGCTCTGGTGCATCATGCGCATCAGGTCGTCGTAGTCACCGGTCGGGTATTCGGAACGGAACCAGTCCATCATCAGGTCGATGAACGTCTCCGTGGGCACCGTGCCGTACAGGTTCAAATACCCCAGGCCGACGCGCTCCATCTCGTACAGGCCGCTCTTTTCGCCGCTGCGGATGACCCGGTCGATATCCCGCGACACAATGTCGTACATCTCCCGGCTGATCCACACCTTGTGGTAGTTCTCGTCGGAATCGTCATACTGCACCAATCCGACGACCTCCAGGAAGGAGGGATAATCGGCAAAGTCCTGGTATTGGACCTTCTCCGGACCGGCGTGCACCAGTTCCTTCAGCAGGCGGGCATCCCTCTCTGCGAGGTACGACATCCACCGCGAGGGTTCCTCGTGCAGGTAGGAATCCAGGTCGTTCACCAGCTGGGATTTCCGCATGCGGGGATTCAGGTCCTGGCCCAACAGACTGGCCATGTCCTGCAACTCCGGCTTCTGGAACCCATCCAGGATCGTATGAAGTGTCCGTACTTTCATATCAAGAGTGCAAAGATACGAAAAAAAACGCAGAGCACATCGGACGGAGATCCGCCCGATGTGCCCGCTTTCATATTACAAAAACTCCTCCCGACCGCGAGGACGGGAGGAGAAATTATAAGGATTTGATTATTAACGACTTGATGAAAACGCTATTCGTTGCGGACGAACTCGATGCTGATGTGTCCTTCCTGCCAGCCGTCGCGGGCCCAGTCGTAGAGGACAAATAAGCCGATAATAATCTTTTTCATGCTACAGCGTATCCTGGTATTTGAGGATGGGGTTGCGGGCGGCGGCGGTTTCGTCGGGGCGGGAAATCACGGTGTTGTGCGGGGCGCCCTGCAGGAGTTCGGGATCCTGGGCAGCCTCGGCCGCGATCTTGCGCATCACCTCGATGAAGGCGTCGATCGTCTCCTTGCTCTCGGTCTCCGTGGGCTCGATCATCAGGGCCTGGTGGAACAGGAGCGGGAAGTAAATCGTCGGGGCGTGGAAACCGTAGTCCAGCAGCCGCTTCGCCACATCCAGCGTGGTGGCGCCGTGCACATCGTCGTGGGCGCCGTCGTTGATGAGACCGTCGAAGACGAATTCGTGCTTGCACACACCCTCAATGGGCAGTTTGTACAGATCCTTAAGGCTTTCCTTGATATAGTTGGCGCTAAGGACCGAATACTGACCCACTTTCTGGAGGTTCTCCTTGCCCAGCATAAGGATATATGCATAGGCGCGGAGGATCACGCCGAAGTTACCGTGGAAACCGGACACTTTGATCTGCGGCAGGCAGCTCTCCAGATGCTTGGCAACGCCGACGGGGCCTGAGCCAGGGCCGCCACCGCCATGCGGCGTGGAGAACGTCTTGTGCAGATTCAGGTGCATGATGTCGAAGCCCATGTCGCCGGGACGGACCACACCCATCAGCGGGTTCATGTTGGCGCCGTCGTAGTACAGCAGACCGCCTACCCCGTGAACGAGCTCGGCGATGGTCTTGATCTGTGTCTCGAACAGGCCCAGCGTGTTGGGGTTTGTCATCATGATACCGGCCACAGAGCTGTCCAGGAGGGGTTTCAGAGCCTCCACATCGATGCGGCCGTTCTCCAGGGACTTCACCTCGACGACTTCCAGACCGGCCACTGCGGCCGATGCGGGATTGGTGCCGTGGGCGCTGTCCGGGACGATGACCTTCGTGCGGCCGAAGTCCCCGCGGTTCAGATGGTACTGACGCATGATCATGAGGCCGGTGAGCTCGCCGTGAGCGCCCGCGCAGGGTGCGAACGTGAAGGCGTGCATGCCGGTGATGGCCGACAGGAACTGATTCATGTCGGAGAGCACCTTCTGCGCACCGGGGACGAGGTCGTCGTCCACCAGCGGATGCAGGCCACCGAAGCCGGGCAGCGCGGCGATCTCCTCATTGATCTTGGGATTGTACTTCATGGTGCAGGAGCCCAGCGGATAGAAGCCGGTATCCACGCCGAAGTTCATCTGGGAGAGGTTGGTGTAATGGCGCACCACATCCGGTTCGGACACCTCCGGAAGCGGCAGGGCCGATGCCCTACGCACCTTCACCGGAAGTTCAGAAGAACCAGGAAACTTATTGACAGGCAGAGAGAAACCAACACGGCCTTTCTGCGAAAGTTCAAATACAAGTTTATCGTAATACTTCATAGCCTAGCCCTCCTTCACTACGGCGACCAGGGCGTCAACATCTGCCTTGGAGCGCTTTTCGGTTACACAGAAACTCACATAACCTTCCTCGGTGGGAAGGGCGGCGAAGAAGCCCGCATCCTGCAGACGCTGCTGCAGGGCCTTGGCATCCTCCTTCGGCTGGAGCACGAACTCCTTCAGAAAAGGCTGCCCGGGGAACACATCCGTGAACTTGCCGGTAGAGAGCAGCGCATCCTTCAAATAGTGGGCGCCGTCGGCGCTGGTCTGGTTCACCTGCTTCATTCCTTCCGGTCCCATCAGGGACAGATAGATGGTGACCCACAATGCCATAAGGCTTTCATTTGAACAAATGTTTGAAGTAGCCTTCTCGCGTTTGATGTGCTGTTCGCGAGCCTGCAGGGTGAGCACGAAGGCACGCTTGCCGGACTTATCCACCGTCTGGCCGACGATACGACCTGGCATCTTGCGCATGTGGTCCTTCTTCACGGCCATGAAGCCTACGTAAGGGCCACCGTAGCAAAGCGGAATACCCAGCGGCTGGGCGTCACCCACGGCGATATCGGCATCCCACTCGGCGGGCGTCTTGACGACGGCAAGGGCCGAAGGGTCGCAGTATTCCACCAGGATGCCCTTCTCGGCATGGATGGCCTCGGCGAAGCCCGTGTGGTCCTCCACGATGCCGTAGCGGTTCAAGGAAGGGACGATGACACCGGCCACGTCGTCGGCGGCGAGCTCGGCCTTCAGGGCCTCCAGGCTGGTCTGTCCGTTATCGGCAGGCACATAGCCCAGCTCCACGCCATGGAACCTGGCATAGGTTTCCACCACTTTCACGACGTGCGGCAGCAGCGTCCTGGACAGCAGTACGCGCGTCTTCTTGCGGGTGCAGGCCACCGCCATCTTCATGGCCTCGGCGGCAGCGGTAGGGCCGTCATAGAGGGATGCGTTGGAGATATCCAGGCCCGTGAGGGCGCAGATCATGCTCTGATATTCAAAGATATAACGGAGCGTACCCTGCGAAATCTCGCACTGGTAAGGAGTGTAGGCCGTCAGGAACTCCGAACGCTGCGTCAGGTACGGAATCACGGCCGGAGTGTAGTGGTCATAGGCACCCTGGCCCACGAACACTTTCAGGCGGGTGTTCTGCGCATCCAGCTCCTGGAGCCAGTCACGCAGCTCCTGCTCGGAGAGGGCCTCGGGAAGTTCGTAGGCGCCCCGGTGCAGGAATTCCGCCGGCACATCGCTGTACAGGTCTTCCAGCCCTTTCAGGCCGACCTTGTCCAGCATGGCCTTGATATCGGCCTCTGTATTAGGAAGATAAGGGACCATGTTTTATTCGCCGATAAGGGTCTTGTAGGCAGCGGCGTCCAGCAGGGCGTCCACCTGGGAAGGGTCGGACATTTCCACCTTGATGATCCAGGAAGCGTAGGCGTCCTCGTTCACCTTTTCGGGGGTGTCGGCCAGTTCTTCGTTCACTTCGATCACTTCGCCGGAAACCGGAGCGAAGAGGTCGGAAGCGGCTTTCACGCTTTCCAGAGCGCCGAATTCTTCACCGGCGACCACCTCGTCACCAACCTCGGGGAGATCCACATAGGTGATGTCACCCATTTCCTTCTGGGCAAAGTCGGACACGCCGATGACGGCTACGTTGCCTTCTACCTTAACCCATTCGTGCGACTCGGAATACTTGAGTCCTTCCAATACTTTAGACATAGTGTGTTGTGTTTTATTTTTTGTAATTGGTTTGATAAAATCTCTTTTTGACCACCTTGCCGGGGAACACTTTCTTGCGGATGCGGATGTTCAGGGGCGTATCCAGGGCGGCGAAGTCCTTGTCCACCAGGGCGAAGCAGATGCTCTTGTCCAGGGAGATGGAGTGGTAGCCG
>Ga0310690_10008907_pt1 | contig 12657 bp, 11 predicted proteins | sample AusTroGonzalo_MG_2_FD_207661 | JGI IMG/M metagenome (GOLD analysis project Ga0310690, IMG submission 207661) | Bovine rumen microbial communities from tropical cattle in Woodstock, Queensland, Australia - Gonzalo_04 (v2) (version 2) | ecosystem: Host-associated > Mammals > Digestive system >...
AGCCCGGATGTGAAGTCTTCCGAACAGGCCGTGAGACACAGCACTGAAACGATGATTGCCAGAATGATGATTGCCTTTTTCATTTCCAAGTCCCTGTCCTTACGGACATTCTCTAGAAAACGGTCGTCTTTGTAAAGAAAAACAACGGGGGATGCTTCCGGCATCCCCCGTGAAAACCATTTCAACGATTACTTGTCGTAGCCGAGAGTGACCTTGACCGTGAGTGCGTCAACAGGCTTGTCTCCGAGCTCGACACCGAACTCCTGCCATCCGTAGGATGCGTCGATCTGTGCGAACGGAAGCCAGATTCCGGCTCCGACAGACATGAATCCGCGGTTGACACCGGCTCTTACCTTGACGATGTTGAGAAGTCCGAGCTCGGCACCGAGATTCAGGTGCAGCAGGAGGTCGCTTGCCCTGAAGGTGTCCTTGTTGAAGCTCTTGACCAGCTGGTACATGTCGATCAGGTCTGCGGTGACGACCGGCTGGATCACGCTGATGTCGGGTGCGAAAGCAACACCGAAGTTGAGTGTCCAGGGAGTCTCGAGTTCGAAGTCCGTGGAATCCTTCTTCTCAGGAACATCCTCGGGAACCTTGATGGCACCCTCGGAGAAGGAATTGACCAGATAACCTGCTCCGCTGTAGCTCTTCATCTTGTACTTGCCGTTGAGGTTGTTGACAGTAGCCGAAATCGTCAGCTGATCCTTGACCAGGCCGATCGTGACACCGACATCCACAGGAAGAGCATATCCGCCCATGACGGGAGTATCCCAGAGCAGGGTCTTCTGGGGATCCGATTCTCCGCTGACCATGGAGATGATCTTGTTTCCGCCGATTCCCTTGAAGTATGCCTTGTAGACACCGTGGACGGAGACTCCTGCCGAGAGGCTCAGCACGTCACTGTCGAGGAACTTGAGTCCGAGGGCGACTGTCTGTGCCACGTTGACTTCCGGGATGATGCTCTGGCTTGCCACGCTGGTTCCCTTGTTCAGGGCGTGGAGCTTGACCTGGACGTTGGTTCCGAATCCGAGGATTCCGATCTTGAGACCGACACCGAGATCGAACTTGGCGATCATGTTGCGTCCGCTTCCGAGATTCTCGAGGTACTTTGTCGCAAACGGAACGGCAGCCTGGGAATCACCCTTGATCAGGGCGTTGAAGTTTGCCATTGCTTCCTTGTCGGAGACAAGCTTCTGGATGTTGTAGAACGTAGCCGAAACATCGACGACTCTGATTGCGAAACCGCCCTTGAATCCGTTGATGGACGGGTTCGTGTAGAAGCTGTCCATCCTTGTGGTGCTGGCAAGACCGCTCTGTCCCATTGCGTCATATCTGGACAGTGTGGGCTGGAATGCGAAATTGATGTCCTTGTATTCAACAGCAGGTTCCTTGTCGGCGAACACGAACGTGCAGGCGACAAGAACCATAAGAATTGTAATTATAGTTTTCTTCATATCCCGGTTCCTCCTGTCATTCCGAAATCTTCTTCAGCAATCCGGCGAGAGTTCCGTCCATGTCTCCCAGTGAAAGCAGCGACGTGTACTCCGAATCAAGGAGAATCACTCCTGTCACCTGGAAGGCGGCGATTGCCGTCGGCTGGAGGCTACCGGAATCCTTGAGGGCCTTCTTAAATGAATCAAGGAGTCTGCTGAAATCATATCCGATGGCTGTGGGATCATCTCCGATTCCGAAAGCCAGGGCTGCGACTGCCGACTGAAGAGCGGGATAACTTTCAGAGCTGACCTTTGTGGGATCGTCAAGCTTGTCATAGTTATCTGCCAGATCGGTCAGGTTGTCATAGTTTGCATCGACATATGTTCCGATGAAAGTCATCAGATTGTTCACGGGAGCAGTCGGATCGATACTCTTCCATATTGCCTCTCCGGCCTTGCTGATCCTGTCAAGCTCCGTGAAGACCGCGGCAATCACATAGCGTCCGAGTTCCTCGATGACAAGACCCTTTCCGTTAATCGTCTGCTTGTCAAGCCTTTCGGTGAAGCTGATGTCATAGCTCCTTGCGATCATCTCATATGATGCCTTTATCGCATTGCATTCAAGAATGAACCTGGCGTATTTTGCTTCATCGAACTTTTTCTCGGAGTTGGTGATGCACTTGATGACTTCGGTGGCAGACTTTGACATGATCGGAAGATAATCCTTGATTCCGGGGTCATCGTCATCCCTTGCAATGTCCTTGCCAGTGAGCTTTCCGATGAGTGCGGAAATATCGGCATTTGCGAACACATCGATTTTTCCGACATCCGTGGTGATCTTTAGGGCACTGACAGCAGCCAGTCCGGCATCAGCGTATTCCACTCCGCCTACGACTGCATCCGCGAGTGTCTTCAGGACTGCCACGGTGGCGAGCTCACCCTTGGTCGGGTCTGCCGAGATGCCGTCGGCAACTGCATCGATAGCCTGGTTGACGGCTTTTGCAATCTCCAAGCGGGCACCGGTGTATCCGGATGTATCGATCCTGCAGTCTTCAGCCTGCTCCTTGAGTCCGTCACGAAGTGCCGTCTTCTGCTCGGGAGTGGCATCCTTGATGATGGGCTCGTTGAGGGACTCCTGAAGAGCCTCTGTCTTTGTGGTTGAATCCTGGACTGCAATAACGGAATCTACGATTGCCTTTGCGTCTTCCGACTTGATTTCAACAGTCACTTTGCCGCTTTTGTCCGTCTTGACGGTATCCTCAACCTTTTCGTTGGCGGCGTCGACATCCTGCATGTTCGGCTTGATGCCGTAGACATTGCCGCTCATCTTGCCCATCAGCTCTCCGAGCTTTGCGTACTGGTCCTCGGAACAGGCAGTGACGCACAGAAGCAGGGCGACGACAAGCAGACCAAATAGAATCTTCTTCATGTTCGTACCTCCTAGCAGAATAGAAAGATAATTCTCAATTACACATTCCACATTATCCATCACAACGCCGTTTTTGTAAATCTTGGCCGCGGATAAAAAGAATGTCACTGAGAAAAACAAATGAAGCTTACAAAAGTAACAGGAAAATCAGACTTCTCCGGTTTTTTCCACAGAAGCAAGCGTTTTCCGGAAGGCAATGCACAGGATTGCCGCCACCGCCGGGAAGACGGAGTAGACCGCAAACAGGTTCCTGTATCCGAACCAGTCGATTATGAAACCGCCGGCAAGGGCGCCCAGCATCTCAGGAAGATTGGTAGCGATGGCCCAATAGAAGCTCTGTCCCAGAGAATAATGGGCAGGCTCGACATTCTGGGCTATGAATTTCGTTACGCCTATGTGAAGCGCTCCGAACGTCAGGGCATGGAGTGTCTGTCCGAACACGAATCCCACAACGCTGGGGAACAGGCAGTAAATCAGAAGTCTGACTGCCAGTCCTATGAACGACAGCAGTATCATCGAGTATGCCGACACGGTTCCCTTCTGCAGGAGCTTTCCTCCGAACAGGATCATCAGGAACTCGCAGAACGCACCCCATGCAACATACAGCACGAAGTTTCCGCCCATTCCCATGACCTCCATCATGTAGGAAGAGAGCAGTTTCTCTATCACCGCCTGGGAGATTCTGGATAGACCCACAAGAAGCATCATCAGATAGAACTTGCGGCTGAAGACGCTCAGCGAGAATCTGGTCCTGAGTTCCTTCTTCTCTGCCGGGATGTCGTTGGGAATGAAGAAGCTCACCACGACAAGTGCCGCGCATACTATTGCTATGCTGGTGCAGATGGATGTGTTGTCCGTCTGGTCCGGGAAGCCGGTTATGCCGAATATGATGAGGAACACTATGTAGCCCATGGTTCCCATGGACCTTATCAGTCCGTACTTCGACGCATCGCCCTTGAGCAGTCTTGTCTCATAGCCGTCCACGATGGGATGTGTGGACCAGAATATTCCGCTTGCAAGGAAGAACGTTATGAACGTCAGGACCAGGGACCCCGAAAGCGCCGCGGGCATGAAAGCCACGCAGCTGAGCATGGCAAGGACAATGATTATGGGCTTGGTCTTGCGTGTCCTGTCGGAGAGAAGGCCGATGAGCATTGGGATTATGACAGTGGCTATCTGGCCGAAAGCCAGGATGAGTCCAACTATCGAATGGGAATAACCCTTGTTCCTCAGGATTATCTGTACATATGGGGAAACCGCTGCGGTTGTAGCCTGATTGAATATGCAAAGTAATATCAGCCGTGACACAACCGCCATTATGCTGAATTGCAGGTTCTTGTACAATAAGAAAGGCCGCCCCTTTTCGGGAGCGGCCTCATTGAACAAGCTATCTGTTTTCTCAGCGGATTGCCAGTTCTGTCTGAAGATCGAAGAACTTTGCCTTCTCCATGTTCGGAGCAAGGGACACGCTCTCACCGACCTTGACGACGACGTTGGGATCGATCTTACCGGTGATCTGGTTCTTGGCCGTTGCGACAAAGACATGGGTCTCTGATCCGAGCGGCTCGACCACTGCGACCTTACCGTCCATCGTGACACCGTCGACAGCCTTCTTCTCATAGACGACATCTTCCGGACGGATACCGAATGTAACCTGCTTTCCGATGTACGGCTTGAGGAGCTTGGCCTGCTTGTCAGTGACCTTCAGGCGGAAATCACCCTCGTGCACGTAGACACCGTCACCCTCTGCCATGACATCACAGACCATGAAGTTCATCGGTGGTGATCCGATGAAGCCTGCGACGAACTTGTTGTCCGGGTTGTTGTACAGCTCAAGAGGTCCGCCGATCTGCTGGATGACACCGAGCTTCATGACGACGATCTTGTCTGCCATCGTGAGTGCCTCGACCTGGTCATGCGTGACGTAGATCATCGTGGCCTGGAGTCTGTGGTGCAGACCCGAAATCTCAGCTCTCATCTGGACACGGAGCTTTGCATCGAGGTTTGACAGCGGCTCATCGAAAAGGAAGACTTTCGGCTTTCTGACGATGGCTCTTCCGACAGCAACACGCTGTCTCTGTCCACCGGACAGTGCCTTGGGCTTTCTGTCAAGCAGTTCCTCGATGTCGAGGATCTTTGCTGCCTCGCGGACACGGGCATCGATCTCTTCCTTAGCGAACTTGCGGATCTTGAGTCCGAATGCCATGTTGTCGTAGACAGTCATGTGCGGGTACAGAGCATAGTTCTGGAAGACCATTGCAATGTCTCTGTCTTTCGGCGGGACGTCGTTGACGAGCTTTCCGTCGATGAAAAGTTCTCCGCTGGAAATATCTTCCAGTCCGGCGACCATACGAAGGGTGGTTGACTTACCGCATCCTGAAGGACCGACAAGTACGACGAATTCCTTGTCCTTGATCTCAATGTTGACATCATTGACAGCCTTCACGCCACCATCGTAGATCTTGCAGATGTGTTTCAACAATACTTCTGCCATAGAAACCTCCGAGGTTTTATCTTATTCCCAAGTAGGATACACCTGAAATACGCATCCTGTCAAAGAAAACTTATTACTTCCCCGTCTTCTCAGGGAGTTCTTCAGCCGGGGGCTGTATGCCGCGCTTCTTCTCAAGCCACGGAATCAGATAGTTGCGGTACAGGAAATCGATGACCGCCACAAGCGGGATGGAAATCAGCATTCCGATGAGGCCGAACATCTTTCCGCCGACTATGACGCCGATCAGTATCCAGAGGCCTGAAACACCAAGGCTGTTTCCGAAGAGCCTGGGCTTGAGGATGTATCCGTCGAAAGCCTGCAGGACGACTGCGAAGATGATGAAGATCAGTGCATGAAGCGGCTTGACCAGCAGCAGGATGAAGGCTCCGATGGCACCGCCGATCAGAGGGCCGAACGTCGGGATCAGGTTGGTGATGGCGATGATGAACGAGATCATTCCGACATACTGCATTCCGGTCACAAGCATGAAGATTGCGTTGATGATTCCGATTATCAGGCAGTCGATGAGGTTGTACACGATGTAGGCGTTGAACACTGCGTTTGTCTTTTCCAGGAACGTGCAGACTCCATGATATCTGTCCTCTCCGACGATTGCCCTGACCAGCCTGGTGCAACCCTTCTTCAGAGTAGGCTTCTCTGCAAGGATGTAGATGGACATCATGAATGCGATGGCGAGGTCCATTATGGTCTTGCCTACATCCACCGTGGTAGACAGGATGCTTCCTGCATATTTGCCCACGCTGCCCAGGATCGATGTCAGTCCGGATCCGGCGGACTCAACGGCAGAGATGTCGATGCCGAGAGCTTCAAGCGATATTCCCCTGTCCTCGATCCATCCGAGCACACTGCTCTTGTAGCCGTCGAAATTGGCCATGAACATCTTCACGCTCTCGATCAGCTGCGGGATGAGTATGAGCATGGCAAAGGCAAGGAAGAGGATCACCAGGATGAACGCCACCAGATTGGACAGCTTCAGCTGTGTCTTTTCGTTCCTGACCTTGCAGAACAATGTCCTGCCCATGAGCTTGGACAGCGGATTGACGATGAATGCAATCACGCAGCCGATGATGACGGTCTTGAAGAAACCGATGAACGTCATCAGAGCTCCCCAGACTCCCTGGAAATGGCTCAGGACCACATAAAGTACGACTGCGATACACAGTGCCACGGCATACGGATACCACGGCTTGTTCTTGTATGATTTCATTTATCTCCTTCTCCTTTTCCGGTGACGATACGTATCACGTCCCGGATATCGGTTATCTCGCAATCAATAGGCATCCCTTCCGGCCTTCTCTGATGCTTTCCGTTGTACCAGATGCAAGCGATGCCGGCATTGATGCCTCCCTGCATGTCGGTGGTAAGCGAATCGCCCACCATTACCACCTTGCTGCGGTCGGTGCAGCCCGTCTTTTCAAAGACCGCTTCATAGATACGTCTGTCAGGTTTCTCATATCCGATGTCCTCGGACACGAAGACATCATCGACTATATCTATGATTCCCGAGTTGCAGACCTTCTTTCTCTGTGATGCCCACACACCATTGGTGAGTATGTACTGCCTGACGCGGCCTTTCAGAAACCGCAGGGTCTCCAGCGCACCGGGAATGGGACATATGGTATCTCCGAGACTGTCCATGTAGTCATCCAGAAAGGCCTGTGCCTTGTCCACAGGCCTGCCGAACATGGACAGGAAGTCCCGGAAACGTCCCACCAGGATCTCGTCCTTGGTCTTCTCTCCTCGCTCGCACATGTCCCACCACTTCTTGTTCACGGCAGGGTACGCGTCAAGCATCTCATCCGTGCATTCACCCAGATCAAGATCCCTGAAGCATTTGCGGATGGCCACCCTCTCAGGGGGCCTCGGGTCGAGAAGCGTATTGTCCAGATCCCAGAATACTGTGGTAAACAAAGCTCTATTCCGCCATCATGTTCATGATCTGTGGCAACACCACCTTCATCTCATCCGCGGCATCCACTATCTGCTTGAAGTTGACCTTTCCGCTGATCGGCAGCACATGCATGATCTGGAAGAATCCCTGCAGGAACACGAGCAGTATGACTACGATGGCAAGGACGGGAATCAGGGTATCGATGATCTTGTTGTTGCGCTTTCTGGTATAGGAGAACAGAAGCATGATCGGAGCAAAGATGATCAGCTGCGAAGCACTGCCGACTCCTATCGCCAGGAGATTGGTCATCAACGTTATGAGGGCCGAATCCACATCCACCTCCGCCACGGCTTCAGCGACTGCTGTTGCCGAAGCCCCGGCACTTGAAGCCGAAGCCTGCGCCGCGACAGATGCCTGTGCAAGGGTGATCTGTACAACGGGAATCCCGATAATCAGAAGTAAATCAATCAGACCTGCCACGAACATTATGATTGTGGCATGCAGCGAGAATGTGAACGAGTTGCGGTTGGTCTGAAGGAATTCCTGGTATTCCTCATATGTTCCGCCCATCTTGAGGAACTTCTTTTCCCTACGCTTTACGAAAATCGTCAGGGCCACGAACACGATGAATGTCATGGGAGGCTTGACGGTGAGCAGCGGGAACAGGATGAACGGAATCCTGACGGTATTGTCATAGGACAGATACTTGAGTATCAGACATGCAAGCTCATAGGCTATGGGAAGGATTGCGAACAGCCTGAAGATGATGCGCTTCTTTCCCTGGAAGTACTTGGTGGGCCTGTAGTTGACGAACAACATGAACAGGGAGCACAGCAACAAGTCCACGAAAATGTTGAAGCAGAAGAACTTCTGTCCTTCACCCTCGTAATAGAACCTGGTGAAGAAATCGATGAAGTTCATGTTGCCGTCGCTGAGACCTTCAAGGGAACCTATCACGAAATGATAGAAGAAGACGATGAACAGCAGGAACAGCGACAGCATCAGGGCTCCGTTGGTGATTATCAGGTTCTTGTAGCTCTTGCGGTTGTCAAGCATGACTGCGAAGTTGGACATGAGCAGGAACGGAAGTGCCAGAGGAGCAATCCATTCCAAGACGGAAATCCAGCCCGTCAGCCTGTTCCCGACTGCGTTTCCGGTGTTGAACTTCACACCCAGCCTCATCAAGACGATGATCTGGGCAATGATGATACATGCCCATCCGAGAATCTTGAATTCCCTGTAAGACAGGGGTCCTCTGTACTTTATATCCTCTTCGAGCGTCAGTGCGTGAAGCCTGATCTTTCCTTTTTTATTCCTGATGGGATCTTTGGGCTTCTTGACCTTCTTGGTTTTGGCCTTTTCCTTTTTCATACCTGTCCTCCATCCTAGCGTACATTTATTCAGTTTATATCTTTATTATGACGTTGTCCAAAGCTAATTTTTACATTATGCTTCACGCGGTATGAAGAAAGTGATAGAGAGAGTCAGACAGGTTCCCAGATACGGAATAATCGGCGGATTCCAGTTCCTCGGATTCCAGGCCCTGACGTATGTGATAGGAAACCTGATAAGCAGACTCACCGGAACCGTCAGCTGGGCCATTGCACCCAAGATCCCATTCATCGACGACCTGATACCCCTGTTTCCCCCTGCAGCCTACATCTACATGATCTCGTTCGTATTCTGGGTATGCGGAACATGGATGGTGTCCAGAACCGACAGGAAGCATTTCATGAACTTCACCATAAGCTTCATAGCCGCCGTACTGGTAGGTTTCCTGTTCTTCGTGTTCATGCCTACATACATCGACAGGGTGGCCGAAGGCGCCATAGCGGCCGCGGAAAGACCCGGCATCACGAATTTCGTCCTCAAGACGGCATACATCTTCGACGGATGGGAGAGAGGCTGGAACCTGTTCCCGTCATTCCACTGCATGGACAGCATGTTCATCTATCTGGGGATGAGGAAACGTCCGGAAATCAAAAGGTCGACCAGGATTACGGCATTGGTCTTCACGCTGCTCATCTGCGCTTCAACCGTACTTACAAAGCAGCATTACTTCATCGATGTCGTGGGCGGACTGGGGCTTGCGATAATCTGTCATGCGGTGGTGCAGAAGCTTGATCCCGCGGAGAAACTGATCAGGAACAACCGTCACTTATAACTGTGGATTCCCGGGATAAGAGTATTGACCCCTATGTACGTGAACAGCACACAGACGAAGCCCACCACGGCGAATACAGCCGCCGACTTTCCCTTGTAGCCCCGTCTGATGCGCAGGTGCAGGTAGACGGCATAGATCAGCCACGTAATCAGCGACCATGTCTCCTTGGGATCCCATGACCAGTAGCTTCCCCATGCACGCTCGGCCCAGATGGCTCCGGTGATGATTGTGAAGGTCAGAAACAGCATGCCCAGGGCAACGCTGCGGTACTCTATGAGGTCCAGCTTCTGTCTGTCGGGGATATGCTGGTCCAGGAAACCGTGCTCACGTAACTTGTCGCGCAGAAGGAATATGATTCCCAGAACAAAGGAAACGCCGAACGAACCGTAGGCGATTATCGCCGTGGATACGTGGAAGCCGAGCCACCCCGAACGCAGGGCCGGCATGAGATTACGAACCTCCTTGCTCTGCATTGCGGCGTAGCCGATCATCAGGAACATGACCGGAGAGATGAACGCTCCCATGACATGGAACCTGAAACGCAGTATGAACACAATTGCCAACAGGCAAAGTCCCCACGCGAACGATGTGGCGAACTCATACTGGTTTGTCAGAGGAAGACGTCCCGCCCCTATGCCGCGGCAGATTATGGCGGCTGTATGAAGCACGAATCCGAAGATCTGGACGCCCAGCGCCACCTTGGCAATGATCTCCCTTTTTGCTGCAATGTATACGAAATAAGCTATCATCGACGAAAAATAGGATATCATTACGATTGTGAACAAAGTGTTTTCAACCTGAAGCATCTTCTTCCTTCCTCCTGGGTTGCCTCACATAGAAGCTGATGAAAAGCCCTGCCATTACAACCAGCCCTCCGGCAAGTGCAACAGGCGTGAACATGTCGCGCTTTATCTGCAGTAGCGTATAGTTCTGCGGCTCCGAAAAACGTACGGTGTATTCATCTATGGTCAGCACCTCATCCTTCATCAGCACGTTCATACCCAGCATCTGGCCTTTGTAATAGACAGAGTAAAGGTAGCCGGGATTGTTGATGTTGCCCGAAAGTGTAGACGGTCCGGAACCCGATACCAGCACATAGTCCGGATAAAACGCGTTGAAGTAGACCACGAGATCCGGCTTGTCGGCAATGGTCAGGTAGTCTCCGGCGCATACGACACCATCCTGCAGACTCTGCCCGTCCTTGTCCACGCTGATCCTGGCCGCCCAGCCGGTGGAATTCTGGTAGAACCGGTATCCGTAGATATCTGCGGGATTGTTGACGCTGACCTGCGCCTTCTTCCATTCGGAACTTGCGGCAATGTCGTAGACGGTAATGTCCGACGTATACTGCTCAACGGTATCATCTTCACGCAGGCCTATACGGAAATCGTCTATTGTCAGTACAAGACCGGTGTCCCCTATGGCCATGCTCTGGCCCGGCACCCCGTAAGCCACGTATTCCTTATACGTGAACTGTCCCAGACTGTAGCCCAGTATCAGCAGCAGTACCCCCACATGGGTGACCCATGCTCCCCAGCTTCCCAGCTTTGCCCTGGAAGTCTTCTCCTTTGCAGTCCTTCTGATCAGACCGGGAAGCCTGACCACGTTGCACAGAAGCAGGTTCAGGCACAGGAAGCCGCTGATGAGAATGAAGTACCAGCTGTGGAAGACATCATCCAGGCGCAGGGCTATTATCGCCGCCGCAGTGCGTTCGCTGTAGCGTGACGTGTACCAGGCGTACGTCTGCCCCTGCGTCACGAAACTGCCGGCCACACACACAAGCACGAGTATGACCAGCAGAATCAGTGCGAACTTCATTGAGGATATGAATCTGAAGAACCGCCTGAGGAACGTCATCAGATCTGAAGCAGGGCCATCGCTTCTTCGATTCGCTCTTCGGCAACATCAAGGCAATGGGTTGCAAGCTCGGAGTTGTGTGCGCCCTCCGAATTCTCGACATAGCAGAAATCGAAGAACCACTGGGCCTCACGATAGAGCTTGCGTACGGCATCGAGCTCCTTCTCCGTCAGCTTTCCTCCGGCCACAGCCGAAGCAAGGGAATCCTTGAGTCTGGAAAGCTTGTTGCCCACCTCGGTCTCCCTGTCGGTTATGCGGTCCTGGATCCTGTGCACCATGCTCACCATGTCGGTGTCTCCGTGACACTGCACGCATGTCGAGAGGATCGTCTGGTTCGTAAGCGGACTCTCCAGGTAGTGGCTGTAGTAGACGGTACCGTCATCGGCCATTTCGATTGCCATGTGACAATCGGCGCAGTTCAGCAGGTTTGCATGCTTGCCCTGAAGGAAAGTCTCAAGCTCCGGATGCTGTGCCTTGAGCATCTTTGTTCCGGTGCTCGGCTGGATCCAGTCGTAGAATCCCACAGTTCCGTCCGGCATGACCATGGTGTCGTAATATTCGAGTATGGCCTCGGGACTCATGGTGGCCACGCTGGAATAGGGCATCATTGTCTCCTTGTCGGCAGGAGTGAAGTAGTACTCTATGTGGCACTGTCCGCAAGTAAGTGAGGAAAGATTGATGCCGGCATAGTCATCGCCAAGGGCCGTAGCCACATAGGAATGAGTGATTACAAGCTGACCGCCGTTGCGTGCACTGTTTTCATGGCAGGTGTAACAGCCGATGCCCTTCTGCTCCAGCATGGCGTAGACCTCGTTGAAATCCATTGTATAGACGCCGACACCCTGTTCGTTGACGAGCTTGGTGAAGTTGGCGCTCTTGCATGTCAGGCAGTTGGCCAGCGCATGGGGACGTGCCGTTGCCGCCACATCCTCCAGCGTGTACTCGTGGCCCCTTGCGCTTCCGTACTCCTTGGCAAAACCGAATCCTTCGTAGATGTTCACCAGATACGGATCCTGCTCAAGGTAGTCGGTGATGTACGTGTTCCTGTCGTTCGCATGCATCGTGGAAGCAACGTAGGACATCGAGTTCGTGTAGTCGATGTCTTCCCTGGTCAGCGGACCGAGGTCTCCCCTGTTCTTCAGGTGATACATGATCTGCGGGCCGAAGATTCCGCCCAGCACACCGACCGCGGTGCAGATTATGACGATGGCGACTACTATCTTTATTACTTTCTTCTTCTCCATCATCAGACCTCCTTCTTTGCCGCAGATGCAACAGGCGGAAGAATCACCTTGGACGGGCACTTCTCCGCACACTTGCCGCACTGTGTACACTTTGCGTAATCCACACGGGCAAGGAAGCTGTCCA
>Ga0310690_10008908_pt1 | contig 12657 bp, 11 predicted proteins | sample AusTroGonzalo_MG_2_FD_207661 | JGI IMG/M metagenome (GOLD analysis project Ga0310690, IMG submission 207661) | Bovine rumen microbial communities from tropical cattle in Woodstock, Queensland, Australia - Gonzalo_04 (v2) (version 2) | ecosystem: Host-associated > Mammals > Digestive system >...
CCGGGGCGTTGCCGGCACCCACCATCGTGTGCAGCTCGTCGATGAAAAGAATGACGTCGGTGTTCTTCTCCAGTTCCTCGAGGATGGTCTTCACGCGCTCCTCGAACTGTCCGCGGTATTTGGTGCCTGCCACGAGCCCGGCCATGTCGAGGCTGACGATGCGCTTGTGCAGGAGCGTGCGTGACACGTGTCCGGACGAGATTTGCAGTGCAAGTCCCTCTGCCAGAGCGGATTTACCGACGCCCGGCTCACCGATGAGCACAGGGTTGTTCTTTTTGCGGCGACAGAGAATCTGGGCGATGCGCTCCAGCTCCTTCTGACGGCCCACCACGGGGTCGATCTTGCCCTCGGCGGCCATCTTGGTGAGGTCTTTGCCGAAGCTGTCGAGCATGGGCGTGGCCGATTTCGCGTCCTTGCCCTTCTTGGTGGTGCGGCGTTCGTTTTCGTCGTCCTCATCGTCGTCGCGGTACTGTCCGGCAGTGGCCACTGATTCGGAGAGGTGCAGCTCGCGGCGCAGCTCGTCCTCGAAGGTTTCGAAGGTGAGTCCGGCCTGTCCTAATAACATCTTGATGGTGTTCTGGCTGTCGAGCTGGGCGGGCTTCAGGATGGCGAGCATGAGGTGGTAGGATTCCACAACCTCGCTCTTGTACTGCTTGGAGAACAGGAATGACAGGTGAAGACGGCCCTGCGCCTGCACGCTGACTGGGATTTGCTCGGCCGGCGTGTCAGCCTGGCTGTCCGGCATCTCCAACATCTGCTCCAAACGTGTGCGCAGACCCGCAAGGTCGATCTGGAAAATATTGAAAATCTTCTGGGTGACGCTCTCGCCGGGATAGCGCAAAAGACACACCATAAGATGCTCTAATCCAATTTGTTGTGAATGATACGTCTTGGCTAATTCATGTGCTTCCGCCAAGATATAGTTCATCTCTTCCGAGTATTTGATTTCCATAAAAAGAGGTGTTTAAAATTGGCGCAAAGATACAAAAATTATGCCAATTATTTCAAGCCCTTCTTGTGGTCGGCGATGGCTTCGAGCAGCATTTCCTCGAAGAGGGCGACGGAGTGTTCGATGTCGTAATGTTTGGCGGATTCGGCATACACCTTTTCCATTCTCGCCTTCTCTTCGGGGTTGTCGAGCCAGTAGTCGATTTTGCGGGCGAGATCCTCGGGGCTGCCGGCCTGGAAGAGGCTGCGCTCGTCGAGGGCGAACTGCTTCGTAGCGGAGAGCTCGCTGTCGGAGATGACCGGCACCAATCCCGTGGCGAAGGCCTCGATGCAGGAGATGGCCTCGGACTCCATGTCGGAAGCGTGTACGTAGAGGTCGCTCTGCGCTAGCTTGTCCATGAGCTCTTGCTGGTCATAGTAACCGAAAATCGGCGGGTTTTTCAACTTCTTGCCCAAACGGTGGAGCATCTTGTCGGTGGGACCGGTCCCCGCGAAGATCAGCTGGATGCGGTCGCCGTATTTCGAGTGCGTCACAGCGTTGATCAGGATGTCCTGTCGTTTCTCCTTGGTCAGACGGCCCACCATCATAATCAGGATTTTGCCCTCAAACTCGGGAGACTTGGCACGCTTCATCCATTTGAAGTTGGACTGGATGCCGTTGGAAATCGGGTGAATCTTGGCGGTATAGTTGCGCTTTTTCAGCTCGTTGCCCATGAATTCCGAAGGCACATGGACGTGACCGAATTTGTTATAAGTTACCTTCCGGAAAATTTTGTATATCAAATTGTTGGCCCAATCTGACTTGCCTGCCATAAGCGACGAGGTGATGTTCTGCGGTTGCACGTGGAAGGCTGCCGTGGAGGGCTTGTCCAGCTCATCCACGATCTTTTTGGTGTTGTTGGTCAGGAAGAACGGGAAGAAGAAGTGCACGATTTCGGCCCATTCCACCGCTTTGCGAATCTTTTGTTCGTCGCATTTGGCATACATGAAGCCGTGCTTGTGGATGATGCCCATGAAGAACGGGAAGTAGAGCTCCTTTAGCCCGTAGATGTCGTCGGAGTCCTCCCCGATAGTCAAAATACGGACATCGTGGCCACGTTTCCCGAGCTCTTCCGCGAACCGTTGGGCGGAAATGCTCGTTCCGTTGCTGTGCGTATTGTAGATGTCAACAACAAATAAAATGTTCATACAGAGGGAGTTCTTCCTAATTTACGCTAAATTATTTTTGGCGGCAAAAATAACATTTTTTAGGAAATGTAACTTATTGAAAATCAACAATGTTTAATCCTCTTTATGTCTGATTTTGGAGAAAAAGGTTTAAGATGGAGGTCCGTCGCCCCTCGTTTCCCTCTTTCCTGTTCAACGGCGCACCATTCCGCCGCGAACGCAGTGAGCGAGCGGAATCTCCAACAAAAACTCATGTTTTACCGTTTCCGCAGCACTAAGTAGATGAAATACGGGGCACCGGCGAGGGCGGTGATGCTGCCGACGGGTAGCTCGGCGGGGGCGGCGACGGTGCGGGCCAGCGTGTCGGCGATGAGCAGGAAGAAGGCCCCGAAAAAGAGCGAATAGGTGAAAAGCCGCCGGTTGTTGCTGCCGAAGAGGATTCTCGCCACGTGTGGCATGATAAGACCGATGAAACCGATTGATCCACAGAAAGATACAATGACGGAAATCAGCACTGAGGAGGTGACCAGCACGATGTAGGTGGTCCGTTGCGTGTCAATGCCGAGGGTTTGTGCTGTTTCTTCGCCCACCTGCATGATATTCAGTGCTTTGGCGTAGTAGAACAGGATGCCGATGCAGATGATCATCACTGGAATCAGCCAGCCGATTTCCAACCAGGAGACGTGCGTGAGACTGCCCATCGTCCAGAAATAGATTTTGTGCATCTCCTTCTGGTTCATGACGATCAGCAGGGTGATCAGTGCGGAAATCAGGAAGTTGAGGGCGATGCCGATGAGCAGCAGCGTGTCGGTGTTGTGTTTGCCCTTGACGCGGGCGATGCCGAGGATGAGCAACAGGGTGAGGAGCGCGGTGACGAGGGCGGGCAGGGTGATGCCGAACACCACCGCGTCCCAGCCGAGGATGAAGGCAATGGCCGCGCCGATGGAGGCTCCCGACGAGACGCCGAGAATGTAGGGGTCGCACACGGGGTTGCGGAACACGCTCTGGAACACGCCGCCGCAGATGGCTAACGACGCGCCCGCGAGCACGCTCATCACGATGCGCGGAATTCGCAGCTGCCAAAGCGTAACCTGGTAATAGTCAGCAATCTGCAAATCCCGAAAAAGCCCGAATTTCTGTCCGATGCTCTGCAAAACGACCTTCACCGGAATCGGAATAACCCCGATGCCGGTGGCCACTAACATCGCCACCAACAGTCCCGCGCCCAACGCGCACGGCAGCATCCATTGTCGTTTTTCGTTGCTCATAATTCGGCGGCAAAAGTACAAATTTTTAGTGCGTTGAACGTAACGTAAAATTTTGTACTTTTGCGGTTTTCGGAAGTAAAATCTAAATCGTTAATATACAATCAATAAAGTACTTTAAGATTATGTCAAAAGCATTGTTTTTAGGCGACGAGGCGGTGGCACAGGCCGCTTTGGATGCCGGATTATCGGGAGTGTACGCCTATCCGGGCACTCCGTCAACAGAAATCACCGAATTTATCCAGAACTCCAAGCAGGGCAAGGCTGGCGAGGTGCACAGCATCTGGGCCGGCAATGAGAAGACCGCCATGGAGTCGGCCATCGGCATGTCCTACGCCGGCAAGCGCGCGATGGTCTGCATGAAACACGTGGGCCTGAACGTGGCTGCTGACCCGTTCATGAACTCCTCCATCACCGGCGCCAACGGCGGTCTGGTGGTCGTGGTGGCCGACGATCCCTCCATGCACTCCTCCCAGGACGAGCAGGACTCCCGCTACTACGCGAAGTTCGCCCTCATCCCCTGTTTCGAGCCGTCCAACCAACAGGAGGCCTACGACATCACCTACTACGCCTTCGAGATGTCGGAGAAATTCCGCACTCCGGTGGTTATCCGTCTCACCACGCGCCTGTCGCACTCCCGTTCCGGCGTGGAGCGCAAGGCCGAGCGTCCGCAGAACCCGCTGAAGCCCGAGACCGACCCCAAGCAGTTCATCCTGCTGCCCGCAAACGCCCGCAAACACTATCGCAAGCTGCTCGACAAGCAGGCCGATTTCGAGAACGATTCCCTCAACTCACCGTTCAATAGCTACATCGACGGTGCCGACAAGAGCTTGGGTATCATCGCTTCTGGTATCGCTTACAACTACCTGATGGAGAATTTTGAGGGTGGCAAATGTCCGTATCCCGTGCTGAAGATCTCCCAGTACCCGCTGCCCACGAAGCTCATTGCCAAGATGATTGACGAATGCGGCAAGGTGCTCATTGCCGAAGAGGGTTATCCCTTCATCGAAGAGCAAGTTCGCGGCGTGCTGAACCGCACTGGCAACATCATGGGCCGTCTCAGCGGCGAACTCCCGCGTGATGGTGAGCTGAACCCGAATCTCGTGGCCAAGGCCCTCGGTCTGCCCGACACCTACGGCGCCCCCGTCCCCGAGCTGGTCGTTCCGCGTCCCCCGGCCTTGTGCGTCGGTTGTCCGCATATCGACTCCTACACCGCCCTCAACAAGGCGATGGAGAAATACGGCAAGGGCAAAGTCTTCTCCGACATCGGATGTTACACCCTCGGTGCCCTTCCGCCCTACAACGCCATCTACACTACCGTCGATATGGGTGCTTCCATCACGATGGCCAAGGGTGCTGCCGACGCCGGCATGAGACCCTGTGTGGCTGTCATCGGTGACTCCACCTTCACCCACAGCGGCATGACCTCCCTGCTTGACTGTATTTACGAGAACACCCCCGTGACGGTGCTCATCCTCGACAACAGCACCACCGGCATGACCGGCGGTCAGGATTCCCACGCTCTCGGCGTGCTCGGCGAGATTTGCAAGGGCCTCGGCGTGAAAGAGGAGCACATCCACCGTATCAATCCGCTCAAGGGTCATCTCGAAGAGAACGTGGCCATCATCGAGAAAGAGATTGAGTACGAAGGCGTTTCCGTCATCATCCCGACCCGCGAATGCATCCAGACGCTGAGCCGTAGAATGAAGAAACAACAAGCCGCGAAGAAGTAATGGTTAGTGGTTATAGGTTATAGGTTATTGAAGTTTTGTTCAAAGTTCATAGTTTAAGGTTTAAGGTTTATGCCAACAGCCAACAGCCAATAGCCAATAGCCAAAGTAAATTAAGTAAAAGAACAATAATAAAGTTCAAAAACAAGAAATTATTATGAAAATCGACATCATATTAGCAGGTGTAGGCGGCCAGGGTATCCTCTCCATCGCCACCATCGTGGGTGCGGCCGCCATCAAAAGAGGAATGTACATGAAACAGGCTGAAGTGCACGGCATGAGCCAGCGTGGCGGCGATGTGCAGTCCCATTTCCGTCTCTCCGACAGCCCCATCGCTTCCGACCTGATCCCGCTGGGCAAGGCCGACATGATCATCTCCGTGGAGCCGATGGAGTCGCTGCGTTATCTGCCGTGGCTGAAGAAGGACGGCTGGTTGATCACCAACGACCAACCTTTCGTGAACATCCCGAACTATCCCGACTTCGACGCGCTGAAGGCCGAGTTGGGCAAGGTGCAGAACTGTGTGGCCATCAACGCCGACCAGATCGCCAAGGACCTGGGTTCCGCCCGTTCCTCCAACATGGTGATCCTCGGCGCCGCCTCCCCGTATCTGCAGCTGCCGTTCGAGGAGATTGAGAACGCCGTGCGCGAGAACTTCGCCCGCAAGGGTGAGGATGTCGTGAACGTGAACCTCGCCTGCCTCAAGGCTGGCCGCGAACTCGCTGAAAAAAAGTAGTTTCTTCCGCGCCTGATGAACAATCTCATTGAATTTTTCAAGAGGGCGTTTCATATTATCGTACTCGCCGTTCTTCTGATTCTGAGCATCGTGATGCTTGGCAAGTCGTTGTCATTCAACGAGAACCGCCTTGCGCGGGCCGTGCAGAGCATCGTGGGGCCGATTCAGGAGAGCGGCGCGGGTATGATACACCGTTTCCGGCTGGGTCCTGAGAACGAGGAGTTGGTGAAGCAGAACATCGAGCTCATGCGCGAGCATGAGAACATGTTCATCGAGAAGGAAGACACTGTGATGACGGAGATGAGCAAGCCCGATTCCGTGAATCGGAAGCAGGTACGGCTCTATGACTACACTTACGCGCACGTCATCTACCGCACGGTCGATCGGGCCTTCAACTACATGATTGTGGATAAGGGTTCCAATGACGGCATTTCCCGCGACATGGCGGTGCTGTCACCGGCGGGCGTGGCGGGTGTTATTACAGATGTTGCTCCGAACTTCGCCACAGTGCGTCCGATTCTGCATCCCGAAAGCCGTATCAGCGCGGTGGTGACCCCCGCCAACCAGAACGGCACGGTCATCTGGGAGGGCAGCGATCCCCGCGTGGCCTATCTCGAAGCCATTCCGCAACACTCCGAAATCAACATCGGCGACTCCGTCTTCACCAACGGCTACTCCAACATCTTCCCCAAGGGGCTGCTCATCGGCACCGTCAAGGAAGTGCAGGTCGGAAACAACGCCAGCTTCCTCACCATCAAGGTGAAGCTGGCCACCAAATACACCGACATCTACACCGTCTATCTGGTTGAGAATCTTTTCAAAGACGAATTGGACACCTTGAAAGCGAACTTCAAAGATGAATAACATCATTGCCAACATATTGCGTTTTTTGTTGCTGTTAGTTGCGCAGGTCGCCATCTGCCAGCATATCAACCTGTTCGGCTACATGTCACCGGCTCTGTTCCTGCTTGCCCTGTTCCTGCTGCCGTTGGAACTGCCGCTTTCGTTGCAGTATCTCATCGGCTTCGCCACGGGTTTTGTGGTGGACGCTTTCGCGCACACGTTCGGCGTCTCTTCGTTCTCCTGCACCGTAATGATGTTCCTCCGTCCCTACATCGTGAAGATGCTCAACGGTGCCAACAACGTCAAGTTTGAGAACATCGATCGTCCCGTGCCTGGTGTCAAGGACTTCCGCTGGATTTTCCTCTACACGCTGATTTTGACCTCTATCTATGAGGTCTCGTCCGTGCTTCTCGGAACCATGACTTTCAAAAACTTCGGGCATACGCTGCTCGTAATCCTCGGCAATACCGTCTTCACCGTGTTCGTCATTCTCTGCATCGAATACATCTTCCATCCTCGCGACAAAAAGAATGAAGCGTAGCGTTAGGATACTTATACTGTTGGTTGTCAGTAGTATATGTTTGTACTCCTGTAGTTCCGTGCGCCATCTTCCGCCCGGCCAGACCATGCTGGTGAAAAACGAGGTGAAGGTCGTGGACCAGAAGGATCCTGACTTCGACAACCTGAAATCCTACGTGCGGCCCGTCCCGACCAAGAAGTTTATGGATATTTTTCCGTTGAAGACATCGTTTTACGACTGGGGACAGCCCACCTACAACAAAAAGGGGCAGACCAAGGACAGCAAGTTTAAGAAATTTCTCCGCGAGAAGGCCGGTGAGGCGCCGGCACTGCTCGACAGTGCGGATATTAATACCTCCATCGACCAGCTGAAAATCGTGATGAAACAGCTCGGCTACTTCGATGCGGAGGTCGATTACGCGGTGAAATACAGGCGAAAAGACTATAAGAAAGCGAAAGTCGATTATTTCGTGACCGCCCACGACCCTTACCACATTAGCCATATCGAATACGACATTCCCATCCAGGAGTACAAGCGCATCGTGGTGCTGAACATGAAGAAGACTGTGCTTTCGGAAGGGATGCAGTATAACGAGAGTCTCATCAACGACGAGCTGACGCGCATCATCAACCTCATCCGCAACGAAGGCTATTTTTATGTGGAGAAGTCAATCATTCGTTGCGAGGTGATGTACGATCCGCCGGACAGTATGGGCGTTGACCCTAAAACGGTGAGTATCACTATTTTGGTTGATATTCCGAAGGGTGAGAACGCCTCGCGGTATCTTTACAAGTACTATTTCAACGACATCTATGTGAACCCTGATATGCCATCGGTTACGTCGGCGGATGCGGTGTATGACACCACCTTCTACCGTTGGCAGACCCGCCGCGACAGTTCGCGCCTCTACTTCATCGAGGAGGTCGTTGACGGGCAGGTCCTCAAACCCTATTTTTCGTACAAAATCCTGTCGAACGCCATTTTCACGCGCACCGGACATCCCTATTCGCAGCAGTCGCGTGACCACAGCAGCCGTGCCCTCAACAGCCTCGACAACTTCGATTACACCAACATCCTTTTCAAAGAGAACGAGGCACTGTTAGACACGGTTAACAAGACCGGCTACTTGGACGTCTTCTACCGGATGATCCGCAAGAAACGGCACATCGTCGGAGGTCAGGTGGAGCTTCGCAACGACAAATCCGCCATTTCCGTAAGCTATACCAACCGTAATCTTTTCAAGGGTGCGGAACATTTAACCCTCAATCTTTCAGGAGGTTACTTCTATTATTCGTTAAGCAACCTCTTTAAAAATGACAAAATCTATTCCTATCCGGAATTCGGGATATCCGCATCGTTGAATTTCCCGAATCGGATATTTCTTTTCAACAAGCATATCAGCGAAAATACGGTTTCCCGCAGCACTTCTTTGAAGTTCGGTGTCAACTATTCGGGGCTGTACAGGCGGCTGATGTATGTGGCCGCCATCTCCTACAATTGGAGCCCGTCGTACTATATATCACACAGTATCAGCCCAATAGATGTCAGTACCATCAATAACAGCGACAAAAGTATCTACACGTTGCTGAATTATGCACAATATCCGAAATCCTATATGAACAGATTCGGTAAGTTTATGTTGCTGTCGGCAAAATACTCCTTTAACTATTTGGTTCCCAAGTTCGCGGAATCCAAGCGGCACAATATGCACTTGAGTATCAATTTGGAATCGTGCGGTGTCCTCCTGAAGGGGTTGAACCAGCTGTTTTCACCGAACGAGCGATGGACGCTTAGCCAAAACAACTTGGACAGTACCGGGTATGATTACACCGTGTTTGAGAAGGCCGATGTGATGTGGAACTATACATATACTATTAACAACAACAATGCTCTTGCGATGCGCGCCGAGGTGGGCTTCATCCTTCCATTGGACAAAGAGTCGTACATCCCTTACGAGAAGGGCTTCTACGCGGGTACAAGCAACAGTATGCGCGGTTGGAGCTATCGTGGACTCGGTCCCGGCAGCTACCAGCATGGTCCCGACTCGCTCTACACTGGTGATATCAAAATTGAGTTCAATTTCGAGTATCGTGGCACCATCTACCGATCATTCAAGTACGGCATTTTCGCCGACATCGGCAACATCTGGCTGTCGCGGCAATACGACGACATGCCCGGTGCGGATTTCTCTTTCAAACGGTTCTACAAGGAGTTGGCCGTGGATGTGGGTGTTGGGTTGCGGCTCGATTTCAACTTCTTCGTCATCCGTGTCGATTATGCGTTGCCTATCTATGATCCCGGTCGTGGCGAGGAGTATGGCGGACCAGTCATCAATTGGGGCTGGTTCGTGTCTCCACACCGGTTCAGGATTATGCAAGGGTTTAAGCTGGCGATTGGGTATGCGTTTTAGTTTAGAGTTTAGAGTTCAAAGTCAATAATATGTTATTAAGTGTAATCACCCCCTGTTATAATGAGGAGCTTGTGGTGGAGGAGACCTACCGAAGGCTGACGGAGGTTATGGCTCGCACCGGCATGGACTACGAGCTGGTGTTCGTCAACGATGGCAGCCGCGACAAGACCTATCCGCTGTTGATGCAGTTGGCGCAGCAGGACAAGGCGGTCAAGGTCATCCATTTCTCCCGCAATTTCGGTCACCAGTGTGCGGTGACGGCGGGCATCAACCACTGCAACGGCGACCTGGCCGTGATCATCGACGCAGATCTGCAGGATCCGCCGGAGGTGATTCTCGACATGCTGGAAATCCAGCGGAACGAGCAGGCCGACGTGGTGTATGGCGTGCGGAAGAAGAGGGAAGGGGAGAGCTGGTTCAAGCTCTTCACGGCCAAATGCTTCTACCGCGTGCTCAACAAGCTGTCGGATGTGCAGTTTCCCGTTGACACCGGCGATTTCCGGCTCATCAGCCGCCGCATCATCGATGAATTCAACCGGCTGCACGAGAAAAACAAATACATTCGCGGGCTTATCAGCTGGATGGGATACAAGCAGGTGCCGTGCTACTACGAGCGCAAGGAGCGGTTTGCGGGTGAGACCAAGTACCCGTTGCGGAAGATGCTCAAGTTTGCCTCCACAGGGTTGCTTTCCTTCTCCAAGAAGCCGCTGAAGTTAGCGGTTTGGTTGGGGGTGCTCTCAGTGGTGGTGGCGCTGGTCTATGCCATTGTCATCTTGATTATGAGGATTTTACATCCGGAAACCTTTGTCACGGGCTGGACCTCCACCATCTTCATGATTATCTTCTTCGGTGGTGTTCAGCTGCTCACCATCGGCGTGCTGGGCGAATATATCGGCAGTCTGTTCGATGAGGCGAAAGACAGGCCGGAGTATATTATCAGTGAGAAGGTTAATTTTGATTAAACTCAATATAAATATGAATAAGATTGTAATGATAACGGGTGCCACGAGCGGGATTGGGCTCGGGTGTGCACGGAAATTCGCCGAGAATGGCGACAAACTGATTTTGACGGGTCGTAACGAGCAGAAGCTGGAGGAGATCCGCAAGGAACTCACGGGCAAGGGCGCGCAGGTGCTGACACTGGTGTTCGACGTGCGTGACCGCGCAAAGGCCACGGAGTGCGTCAACGGACTGCCGGAGGAGTGGAAAGCCATCGACGTGCTGGTGAACAACGCCGGTTTGGCTCTCGGTCTGGAACCCGAATTTGAGGGTAGCTTCGACGATTGGGAAACGATGATCGACACCAACATCAAGGGTCTGCTGACCATGACGCGCCTCATTGTGCCGGGTATGGTGGAGCGCGACCGCGGACATGTCATCAACATCGGTTCGGTGGCCGGCGACGCCGCTTACGCCAACGGCAACGTCTATTGCGCTACCAAATCGGCGGTGAAGACCCTGAGTGACGGGTTGCGCATCGACGTGGCGGGCACGGCGGTTAGGGTGACAAACCTCAAACCGGGCCTCGTGGAGACCAATTTCAGCAACACCCGCTTCCACGGCGACACGGAGCGTGCTGCGAACGTCTATAAGGGCATCAAGCCGCTCACTGGCGACGACATCGCCGACGTGGCCGTCTATGCCGCCAACGCTCCCGCGCATGTGCAAATCGCCGAGGTGCTGATTCTTGCCACACACCAGGGCAGCGGCAGCGTTATCGTCAGAAAATAAACCCTAAAAACAATCTATCTTGTTGTTGTATAGATTGTTAAGGAATTAACCGTTTCATAATGAAGAAGTATAGACACAGCATTTTGATGATAATGCTGACGGGTGTCTTGTTGATGGCTTTTGGGGCGTGCAACAACGATCAAAAAGCCATACGAAAGATGTGCAAGGAAATCCATGCACGCTACCCGCAGGCCACACTGCAGGATGTTTACAAGACCTGCTATCAGGATTATTTCGGGGCGGAACACCTTGTGAGTGACACGGCTTCCGCCCGATTTTACCTCCATCAGGAACTCGAAGAGTGGCGCGACACCGACATGAGCCTGATGCCCGAACGGGAACTGACCGGCTTCAGACACCGCTTCACACGGGTCAATTTAGCTTGCGTGGTTAATGGTGAACTATCAGAGGATCAGCTGCTTGCATTGTTCCTTGAGGCAGCAAGCAAGGAAAACGCGTTCAGCGACAACTGGGCCGAAGAGTGGAAAACGATAGAACAGATTGCGTTGGAAGTCTGCCCCGATTGGGCGGATCCTGAGTTGCAGTCCGAATTGCAGAAGGCAGCTCAAACTCGTCATGCAGTGCGGCACAGCGACGCATTCAGGAAGGCGTACAACCCGCATTATCGGATTGTAAGGAATTAGTCCTCTACTTTATTGCCTTTTTCGGGTCGCTTTTCGAATCTTTCAGCCCCATCTCCCGGCGGTTCCGGCCGATATAGACGAAGTAGAGTGTCAAATCCGTGGAAACCAGCAGGGCGTTGAACACGTACAGCCAGATGACAATGTCGTGGTGGTACAGGATTTTGTGGATGATACCGAACAGGTAGCCGAGGATGATGAGCGACATGAAAAGCGGACTTTTGCCGATTACCACCTTGGTCCTCAATGACTTGGCAATGGACACGGGCCAGCTGACCGCGAAGCAGAGCAGGAACAGAATTTCCCAAATACTGACATTTCCCATGATTCTATTTTTGGCGGCAAAAGTACATTTTTTTAGGAATAAAAAAGTGTATCTTTGCGCCGCGTTAACCGTTTAACCTATTACGAACCAAATGAAAGAACTTAGCAAACAAATCATAGAGGTGCTCTCGAACAGCACCGAAAAACTTAACCACAAGCAGATTGCGGCCAAAATCAAGATTTTCGACAAAAAGGGCCGTGCCGAAGTGATGCAGGAGCTGGAAAAGCTCATCAGCGCGAAGGTCGTGCTCAAGGCCGGCCGCGGCAAGTACAAACTGAACAGCAAGTTCCAGGACAGCAAGACCACAGGCAAGCACTACATCATCGGCCGGGTGGAGCAGA
>Ga0310690_10008909_pt1 | contig 12655 bp, 10 predicted proteins | sample AusTroGonzalo_MG_2_FD_207661 | JGI IMG/M metagenome (GOLD analysis project Ga0310690, IMG submission 207661) | Bovine rumen microbial communities from tropical cattle in Woodstock, Queensland, Australia - Gonzalo_04 (v2) (version 2) | ecosystem: Host-associated > Mammals > Digestive system >...
GTTCTACTGAGGTAGAGCTTCGTGCTGTTCGCGATTCTGCTGAGCACGCTGACGGACGCGATGTATATCTGATTTTCGAGCCAATGGCTGCTGCCATCGGTATCGGTGTGGATGTAGAGGCTCCCGAAGGTAATATGATTGTTGATATAGGTGGTGGATCTACCGAGATTGCTGTTATCTCATTGGGTGGTATCGTATCGAATAACTCTATCCGTACCGCTGGCGACGACTTGACAGCTGATATTCAGGAGTATATGTATCGTCAACATAACGTGAAGGTCAGTGAGCGTATGGCTGAGCGTATCAAGATAGCTGTAGGTTCTGCTCTTACCGATTTAGGAGAGGATGCCCCTGAGGACTTTGTGGTTCACGGTCCTAACCGTATCACGGCTCTGCCTATGGAGGTGCCTGTATGTTATCAGGAGATCGCCCACTGTCTCGACAAGACCGTTTCACGTATTGAGACTGCTGTACTCTCAGCTCTTGAGAGCACACCTCCTGAGTTGTATGCCGATATTGTTCAGAATGGTATCTACCTCACTGGTGGTGGTGCTTTGTTGCGTGGTCTCGACAAGCGACTCACAGATAAGATGCACATTGAGTTCCATGTACCAGAGGATCCCCTTCACAGTGTGGCCAAGGGTGCTGGTGTAGCTCTGAAGAATGTCGATCGCTTCTCGTTCTTGATGAGATAAACGGCAATTCAAAATTAATAATGCTTAATGCATAATTAATGCGCAACCTGCTGGATTTCCTTATAAAGTATCATCACTGGTTCGTTTTCATTTTATTGGAAGTGGCCAGTGGTGTTCTGTTGTTTCAGTACAACAGTTACCACAATAGTGTTTGGCTCTCGAGTGCCAACGCCGCAGTGGGTACTATCAACCAGTGGGAGAGTGGCGTTTTTTCTTATTTCTCGCTCTCGAAGGTAAACGAACAGCTTGCCGAGCGGAATATGTATTTGGAGCGTCAGGTGTCGCAGCTCAGACGGTTGTATGGCGACCTGACAAAGGATACTACCGAACTGCAGCGCAAGGAACTGGCGTTTCTCAGTCAGTATCAGTTGATTCCCGCTAAGGTTGTGGACAATACCGTACATAAGACCGACAACCTGATGACTATCGACAAGGGTAGGGCAGACGGTGTGGAGGCTGATATGGGTGTGGCCTGCGGAAACGGCATCGTGGGTGTGGTCTACCTTGTGAGCGATCATTACTCCGTAGTTATTCCGGCGCTTAACGCTTCTTCGTCGCGTATTAGCTGTGCCATCCGAGGCCGTGGCTATTTCGGCTATCTGCATTGGTATGGTGGCGACCCTTCGGTGGCTTATGTTGAGGATGTGCCTCGACACGCTAAGTTTAAACTCGGCGAATATGTGGAGACGAGTGGCTTCTCGAGTATCTTCCCATCAGGTGTATTGGTAGGAAAGATCGAGCAAGTCTACAACTCAAGCGATGGACTGTCGTATAAGCTGAAGGTAAGGTTGAGTACCGACTTTAGTTGTGTGCGCGATGTGTGTGTGATTAGCGATAAGAGTATAGCCGAGCGTGCTGCTCTGATGCAGGCCGCCCGCGACTCTATCAATGTGAAACAGAAATAATTCAGAATCCCCTTTTACCCGATGGCATTGGAATTACTCAACCGCTTGGCTATGTTTCTGGCCTTGTTCGTGGCTCAGGTGCTGATATTGAACCACGTCCATCTGTTCGACGTGGCTACGCCGTTGCTTTATGTATATTTCGCCATCACCTTCCGTCGCAACTTCCCCAAATGGATGATGCTTGTGGGCTGTTTCCTTTTGGGAATCCTTGTCGACATATTCTCAAGCACACCGGGTTTGGCAGCCGGATGTATGGCGTTGGTTGCTTTTGCCCAGCCTTATCTGGTGGAGCGCCTGGCTTCGCGTGATTCTGCTGTGGATATGGAAGTGTCGCTCAAGTCGATAGGTATCGGTAAGTTCATCTTCTTGAGCGGAGTGATAACCTTCTTCTACTGTCTGCTGTTCTTTGCCATCGAGGCCTTCTCGTTTTTCGACTGGCTGGTGTGGCTGGAGCGTGCTTTTACCAGTGCTGTACTGACGTGGATTCTGTTGATGGCTATTGAAAGTGTTCGTTCGAAGTGAGGGATTACGGTCTTGAGAAACGGAAATTTGTGATTGCAGGGGTGGCCATAACGATTGTGGTCATCTACATCATCCGTCTGTTTCAACTTCAGATTACCAGCGACGACTACAAGAAGAGTGCCGACTCTAACGCTTTCCTCAAGAAGATAGAATATCCCTCTCGTGGTGCCATTCTCGACAGGAATGGCAAGCTGATGGTGTATAACCAACCTTCTTATGATATTATGGTGGTGATGAACGAAGCCAAGGGACGACTCGATACCCTCGATTTCTGTCAGGCCTTGGGAATAACCAAGGAAGAGTTCGACCGCCGAATGGCTACCATGAAGGACCGCAATAAGAATCCCGGCTACTCGCGTTTTACTGAGCAGTTGTTCCTCAGCCAGCTCAGCGATAAGGATTTCAGCGTGTTCCAGGAGAAGATGTATCGCTTCCCCGGTTTCTATGTTCAGAAACGCAGCGTGCGTCAGTATACCTATAATATGGCTGCCCACGTGTTGGGCGATGTGGCGGAGGTGTCGCCAGCCGATATTGAGGAAGACGACTACTACCAGCCGGGCGATTATATCGGAAAACTGGGTATTGAGCGTTCCTACGAGAAGCAGCTGCGTGGTCAGAAGGGTGTGCAGATACTGTTGCGCGATGCCCACGGACGCATACAGGGACGCTATATGAATGGCGAGTTCGACAAGCGTGCGCTGCCCGGCAAGAACCTCACGTTAGGCATCGATGCCGAGCTGCAAGCCTTGGGCGAACGCCTGATGGAAGGCAAGATAGGTAGTATTGTTGCCATAGAGCCCTCTACAGGCGAAGTGCTCTGCATGGTGTCGTCGCCCTCATACGATCCTCGCTTGATGGTGGGACGTCTGCGTTCCAAGAACCATCATATCCTTTCGCAGGATGTGTGGAAACCCCTGCTCAACCGCAGTATCATGGGACAGTATCCCCCGGGCTCTACGTTTAAGACCACGCAGGGACTCACGTTTATGACTGAAGGTGTAATTACCCCCCAGACCATGTATCCCTGTGGACACGGTTTCAATTTCAAGGGTTTGCATGTAGGTTGTCACGGACATGCAGCTCCGCTGCCGCTGGTGCCCGCCCTGAGTACCTCGTGTAACGGTTACTTCTGCTGGGGACTCTACCACATGATTAATACCAATATCTCGAAATACGGCTCTGTACAGAACGCCATGAACACGTGGCGCGACTATATGGTGTCGATGGGTTTCGGCTATCGTCTGGGTATAGACCTGCCGGGTGAGAAGCGCGGACTGATTCCCAATGCCAATTTCTACGATAAGGCATACAAGGGTTCGTGGAACGGACTTACCATCATCTCTATCGCCATCGGTCAGGGTGAGGTAAACGCTACGCCGCTGCAGATAGCCAATCTGGGTGCCACCATCGCCAATCGCGGTTATTACTATGTGCCCCACGTGGTGCGTAAGGTGCAGGGCGAACCGCTCGACACCGTATTCACCAACAAGCACTATACCAAAGCCAGTCGCGAGGCTTACGACTATGTGGTGCAGGGTATGCGCTCCTCGGTGCTGGGAGGAACCTGTCATGAGTTGGGTAAGTACGACTTTATGGCTTGCGGTAAGACAGGTACGGCTCAGAACCGAGGCCACGACCACTCTGTATTCATGGGCTTTGCGCCGATGGATAATCCCAAGATAGCTGTGGCTGTATATGTGGAAAACGGTGGATGGGGTGCAACGTATGGTGTGCCCATCGGCGGACTCATCATGGAGAAATACATCAAAGGCAAGCTCTCGGAGGCTTCTGAGGCTAAGGCCAAGAACATTCAGGAACGCAGAATAGCTTATGGCACAACTGATAGGTAACAGAAAGGAAAAAGGCGTTATCCGCTCGCTCGACTACTGGACGATTGCCATTTACATCGCTCTCCTCGTCTTCGGATGGGTGAGTGTGTGTGGTGCGAGCTACGACTATGGCGAGACCGATCTTTTCAGCCTCGACACACGTTCGGGCATGCAGATTGTCTGGATTGGAACCTCCATTGTTCTGGGTTTTGTCATCCTCATGCTCGACGATCGTTATCTCGATGCCTTTGCCTATATCATCTTCGGTGTGATGCTCATTCTGCTCTTCGGCACCATCTTCAATCCCCATAGTATCAAGGGCTCCCGATCGTGGCTCGTATTAGGTCCCGTTCGCCTGCAGCCTGCTGAGTTTGCGAAGTTCGCTACAGCCTTGGCGCTGGCTAAGTTTATGAGCACCTATGGGTATAACATCCAGAAGTGGAAGGATTTTGCGATGACTATCGCCATCGTTCTGCTGCCCATGCTTTTTATCGTGCTTCAGCGCGAAACGGGTTCGGCCCTCGTTTACCTGTCGTTCTTCCTAATGTTCTATCGTGAGGGAATGCCGGGCAGCATTCTGTTTACGGGTGTGGCTATGGTGGTTTACTTCGTGGTGGGCATACGCTTTGCCGACACCATGCTGTTCTATACGCCTACGTCGGTGGGAAAATTCGTGGTGCTGCTGTTGATACAGGCCTTCTCCATCGGACTCATCCATGTTTACTGCATGGATAAGCGTGAGGCCATCCGATTGTCGCTCATCAGTCTGGGTGTAACGCTGCTAGCGGTGTTATTCGCCTTCGTCATTATCCCCTTTGATGTTTCTTATGTTGAGATGGGCTTGTGCATCCTGCTCATCTTGTACCTCGTGTGGCGCTATCTCCTCACGCGTTTCCGCAATTACCTCTGGATAGCATCCTTTGCGCTGGGCTCGCTGCTGTTCTTCAATCTGGCCGACTATGCGCTGAATCATGTGCTGGAACCCCACCAGCGAGTACGTATCAACGTGCTACTGGGACTGGAGGAAGACCTGAAGGGTGCGGGCTATAATGTACATCAGAGCGAGATTGCCATCGGCTCAGGCGGACTCGAGGGAAAGGGTTTCCTGAACGGAACACAGACCAAGCTGAAATACGTGCCTGAGCAGGATACCGACTTCATCTTCTGCACCGTAGGCGAAGAAGAAGGATTTGTAGGTTCTGCTGGTGTGCTGTTGCTTTTCCTGGCATTGATCCTGCGACTGATACATCTTGCCGAACGACAACCCCGTGTCTTCGGACGAGTGTATGGCTATAGTGTGCTCAGTATCTTCCTGTTCCATGTGTTTATCAACGTAGGTATGGTGCTGGGTTTAACGCCGGTTATCGGTATTCCGTTGCCGTTCTTCAGTTATGGTGGTTCGTCGCTGTGGGGCTTTACGTTCCTGCTCTTTATCTTCCTTCGCATCGACGCCAGCCGCAACATGGTGCAGAAGTAATATCTCACCTTTTACCGGTCCCTGAGCCTGCCGCGCTCGGCTTTGCCGCTTGGCTAGTCCAAGAAGGGCTTACTTCTTGCTTATCTTTATCCCCACGTCTGCGATGCCGGGCATGATTTCGCGTTTCATGTTGTGCATCACGTTGATTTGTAGCGAGTCGCCCTTGTTCAGTTCCAACGTCTTCACGGGAAAGCTGTATTGGTAGAAGCTGATGCCCGGACCGATGGGGTGTCCTTCCTTGTTCATTAGTCTGCATTCTATCGATTGTCGCTGGGTGTTCCCAAGTGGGAAAACCGTCTGCTCCACTACCAGCGTCAAGCTTTGGAAGGGGAACGTGTTCACTACGCGCAGTTCTACATTCTCCTGATACGATCCAGCCTCCGGAATCGGACTGACGAAGAACTTCAGTGTGTCGTTCTTCTCCCAACCCGATTCCGAGGCGTTCTCATAATGGTGGTAAACCGCTTGGTGGTTACACGCTGCGAGCCCCAGTACAACTGCGAGTAAACAAAGTGCTTTATTCCGCATGCTGCTTATTGGCTCCGCCGTTAGTGTTACCGCCGTTACCGTTCTTATGCTTCTTCTTTTTCTTTTTCTTGGCGCGGTCGAATCGGCTGATGTCGCCTCCGGCCAGGTCTACGCTGTGTTTCTCCTCCGTAGGCTTCTTGCCGTCCTCCTGCAGCGACATGGGTTTCTCGCCCCTTTGGTTCATCTCTATCACCTCCTTAGCCCTTTCTGCCGAGATGGTTTCCAGATTAGCGGCTATGTTCTTGTCGGTGGAGTAGGTGCAGAGTCCTGCCAGTATATCACTCTTAAACAGGTGATACTCTGCATCCATCGTCTGCAGGGTAATCTCTTTCGAGGGCAGTTTCTTGCCAGCCTCCACGTAGTCGTCCACCTCGTAGTTCAGACAGCATTTCAGCTTGGCGCACATACCAGCCAGCTTCTGCGGGTTCAGCGAGATGTCCTGGAATCGGGCGGCGTTGGTGCTTACACTCGAGAAGTTCTTCATCCATGTGGCGCAGCAGAGCTCACGTCCGCAAGGGCCTGTACCACCTATGCGACCAGCCTCCTGCCTTGCACCAATCTGCTTCATCTCGATACGTACGTGGAAGGCGGCAGCCAGATCCTTGATCAGCTGACGGAAGTCCACACGCTCGTCGGCGATGTAGTAGAAGATGGCCTTGTTGCCGTCGCCCTGATACTCCACGTCGCCTATCTTCATGTCGAGTCCTAAGCCCTTGGCTATCTTGCGGCTCTCAATCATCGTTGAGTGCTCACGCGCCTTGGCCTCGCGACATTTCTGCAGATCGGTTTCGCGTGCTATGCGGTAGATGCGCTTGATGTCGTCAGGACTCTTGATGTTCACCTTCTTCAACTGTAGCTTTACCAGTCTACCCGTGAGTGTCACCACACCGATGTCATGACCCGGACTTGCCTCTACAGCAACAATGTCGCCCTTCTTCAGGTCCAGATTGTTCACGTTGTGGTAATATCCCTTGCGGGTGTGCTTGAACTGCACCTCCACGAGGTCGGTGGTGTTGATGTTTCCGGGCACGTCAGCCAGCCAGTCGTAGGTGTTCAGCTGTTTGTCCTGTCGGCCTACGGCCTGGTGGCACAATCCTCTGTCGCACCCCACCATCATCGTATGTTCCTTAGTTTTCTCCATATATTGTCAATTATCACTATTCACTAATCACTAATCACTATTCACTTCTGCAAAAGCAGAACTATCATTTGCAATGCCAAGTCGAAGAATACTATCTTTCCGTTGGCGTTCTGTCCGATGTCGCGAATGGCGAGATTCGCCAGCTCGTTGATGGCCAGAATATTGTTCTCGTTGATGAAGCGGGCGAAGTTCTTGGCGAAGTTCTCCTCTTGCTGGGTCATGTAGCACAGTTCTTCGTTCTTGAAATTGTACATAAAGTTCTCCCTCGTCATTCTCAGGAAGAACGTCAGCCAGCGTTTCTGCTTCTCTCGCCCCATGGCTGCCATCTGTTCGCTCCACTTACGCAGATCCTTGATCTTACGCTGGTAGGCCAGACGCATCAGCATGATATACATGTCGAGGAACAGTTCGTTCTCCGAGCCTACCTGCAACTCGTCGAGTGCCTTCAGCCAGCTGCCGTTAGCCAGTCTGGCTATGCGGTGCGCGTCTTCCTCGCCGATGCCCCGTTTCTCCACCAGGGCCCGTTCTATGTCTTCAGTCTCCAGCCTACGGATGTCTATCCGCTGCACACGACTGCGGATGGTCTCTATCAGCTTGTCGGGCTCCTCACACACCATTAGGAATACCGTTTGCTGCGGAGGCTCCTCTATCAGTTTCAGCAGTTTGTTGGCACATTCTATGTTCATCCTCTCGGGTAGCCACACGATGCACACCTTATAGCCGCCCTGACTCGATTTCAGCGATAGTTTCTTCACCAGGTCGTCGCTCTCGCCAGCGGTGATGATGGCCTGCTGGTTCTCAGCGCCCATGGCGTCCATCCAGTCTTCCATGGTGAAGTAGAGTCCCCTCATCACCAGTTCGTGCCACTCCTTCGCAAAGTCGTCGCTTACGGGCTTGTGGTCGGCACTCATCGAGGGCAACTTGATGGTGGGGTAGGTGAAGTGCAGGTCGGGATGCTCCAGCTTCTCCAGCATCGCCTTGGCTGATGGTGTGCCGTTGTCGAGCAGTTTGCAGGCGAAGGCTACAGCCAGAGGCAGCTTTCCGCTACCCTGCGGACCGCTGAGCATCATCGCATGCGGCAGACGCTGCTCCTCGAGCATCTGCATCAGCCTCTCCTTCGCTTCCTCCTGTCCTATAACCTGATCAAAAGTCATATCTCTAACCACTAACCACTAACCGCTAACCCCTAACCACTAAAGCAGTCGCCGTGCGACTTCAATCACGCTGTCTACAGCTGATACCGTATAGAAATGAATATTATGTACCCCGTGCTCGTAGAGCTCGCGGCACTGCTGCGTGGTCCATTCTATGCCCAACTGACGTGCGTCCTCGTCGGTCTTACACTTCACCACCTCCTTGGCCAGCGCCTCGGGAATGTCGCAGTGGAAGGTCTTCGGCACCACCGTCAGCTGCGTCAGTTTGGCGAAAGGCTTGATACCAGGTATAATAGGTATGGTGATCCCCATCGCGCGGGCCTTCTCCACAAACTGGAAGTATTTCTCGTTGTCGTAGAACAGCTGGGTCACCGCATATTGCGCACCCAGGTCCTGTTTCTGCTTCAGATACTGCATGTCCATCTCCAGATTTGGCGCCTCCTCGTGCTTCTCGGGATAGCAGGCCACACCGTAGTCGAACTTCTTGCCCGGACGCTTGATGGGTGTTCCGTCGGCGAAGAATCCTTCGTTGAATCGCTTCACCTGCGCCATCAAGTCGGTGGTATGCGCGTGTCCGCCTGGGGTGGGTACGAACCGGCTGTCCTCCTTGGCCTTGTCGCCACGCAGCAAAAGCAGGTCGCTGATGCCGAGGAACTGCAGGTCGAGCAGCTCGTATTCTATATCCTCAATGGTACATCCGCTGCATATCACGTGGGGCTGTACGGGAATGCCGTATCGCTGCTGTATGGCAGCGGCTATGGCTACGGTACCAGGGCGGCGGCGTATGCGCTGGCGCTCAAAGTTGCCGTTCTCCAGCTCGCGGTATACAAACTCCGAATGGTGGGTGGTAATGTTAATGTAGGCAGGGGCCAGCTCGCGCAGTTTGTCAATGTCGGCAAACAGCTTTTCAGTACCCGTACCTTTCAGTGGCGGCAGCACCTCTATCGAGAATCTTCTGGCCGCTTTATCTTGGTGAATAAACTCAGTTACACTCATAATTGGCTGCAAAGATACAGTTTTTTTGGCACGGATTACACGGATTACACGGAATATTTTTACAGATTATAGGGTTTTTAACAGTTTCGCAATAAAAAACAGCGTAATCCGTGTAATCCGTGCCTAAAATTATTTATCTTTGCAGCGAAAATGATAAATTTTAAGCAATTCCTGAAGGATTGGACGCTTCCTGTGGCTATTGCCGTGGGAACAGTGGTCTATCTGGTGTTCTACTTCGTTCCGCAGCTCGATGCCGCTGGCGATGCGCTTGGCGAAGTGGTTGATACCATCTTCCCGCTGATGGTGTTCTCTACGCTTTTCTCCACCTACTGCCGCATCGATTTCCATCAGATGCGCCCCCATCGCTGGCACCTGGGCGTGTTGCTGGCGCAGGTAGCCCTCGTGGCGCTGAATGTGTGGATTATCTTCCGCGTGGAGGGCAATGCCGAGCAGAAACTGCTGTGGGAGAGTGTGCTCACGTGTATCATCGGTCCTGCGGCTACGGCGGCGCCTGTAGTCACAGCCAAGATAGGTGGCAACATCAATACCATGACGGCCTATGTCGTCATCTCCGCCTTTGCCTCGGCCCTCATGATTCCCGCTGTGTTCCCCTTGCTGGAGCGTGGTGCGGGTCTGGGTTTCTGGCAGGTGTTCTTCATCATCCTGCAGAAGCTGGCCTTTGTGCTGGTGCTGCCGTTGGTGCTGGGTTGGTGGGTGCAGCATTACGCCAAGCGTTTTTGTGCGTGGCTCGTCTCCATCCCCGACCTCTCGTTCTACCTCTGGTCGGCCCAGCTCGCAGTCACCTCTGGAGTCACTGTGCGCAACATCGTTCACAGCGATGCCGCCCTGCGTACGCTGCTCCTGATAGCCGCGATGAGTCTCATTCTCTGCTTCGTGCTCTTCCTCATGGGCCGCTCCATCGGGCGCCATCTGGGCGATGAGATCGACGGCGGACAGGCTTCGTTCCAGAAGAATACCGCCCTCAGTATCTGGGTGGCTTATACCTATCTCAACCCCGTAGCCTCGGTAGGTGCGGGCTGCTACGTGCTCTGGCAGAACATCGTCAACAGCATCGAACTCTATGAGTACAGGAAAAAGACAATTAACAATCAATGAATAAAAGTATGAAGAAAACAGTTATGACTCTAACGATTGCATCGGCATTAACGATGCCGATTTCGGGCTGCCAGTCCCAGCGCGAGAATCCCCTGTTGGTTGAAAGTCAGGTAGCCTTCGGCGCTCCCGACTTCAGCAAGATCCAAACCTCCGATTATCTGCCGGCCTTCGAGACTGCGTTCCAGCAGACGCGCGACAACATCAAGGCCATTACCGATAATCCCGACGAGCCCTCGTTCCAGAACACCATTGTGGCCTACGAGGAGAGTACCCGTTTGCTCGACCATGTGTCGCGTGTGTTCTTTGCCCTCACCGATGCCGACAAGACCGACGAGATAGGTGCCATCGAGAAGAAGGTAACGCCCATGCTCACCGAGATTCAGAACGAGATAGCGTTTAATAAGGAACTCTTCGCCCGCATACGCAAGGTTTACGATACGCAGAAGGATAAGCTGCGTGGCGAAGACCTGAAACTGCTCGAGGAGACCTACAAGAACTTCGTGCGCAAGGGTGCCCTCCTGCCCGAGGCGAAGATGCAGCGCATGAAGGAGATCAACCTGCGCATCAGCGACCTGCAGCAGCAGTGGGGCGATCAGTTGCCCGCTGCTACCAACGACGCTGTGGTATGGGTAGAGAATACTGACGAACTTGCCGGACTCAGCGAGGCCGATTTGGCCCAGTTGCGCAAGGATGCCGACAGTCGCGGCGGTAAGGCGCCTTATGCCATCGTCATCGTCAACACCACCCAGCAGCCCATCCTCGCCAGTCTCGACAACCGCGACCTGCGCAAGCGTGTGTACGAAGCCTCCATCCATCGTGCCGACGGCACCAAGAAGGAGCACAACACCTTCGCCCTGGCCAGCGAGATAGCCAAGCTGCGTGCCGAGCAGGCCGAGATCATGGGCTACCCCAACTACGCCGCTTACCGCCTGGAGCCCACCATGGCCAAGACCCCCGAGAATGTGTACGCCTTCCTGAAGAGTCTCATCGCCGCCTACAAACCCAAGGCCGATTTCGAAACCAAAGCGATAGATGAATTCGCTCATAACACATCTCTAACCACTAACCCCTTACCCCTAACCGCTAAATTGGAGCCCTACGACCGCTTCTATTACTCTGCCAAGATGAAGAAAGCCGAACTCAATATCTCCGACGACGAGGTGAAGCCTTACTTCACTGTCGACAGCGTGCTGCAGAACGGTGTGTTCTATGCCGCCCATCGCGTCTACGGCCTCTCGTTCAAGGAGCGCACCGATATCCCCACTTACCATCCCGACATGCGTGCCTTCGAGGTAATCGATCACGATGGCAGCAGCCTCGCTCTGTTCTATGTCGACTACTACCGTCGCCCCACGAAGCGTGGCGGTGCCTGGATGGACGGCTTCCAGAAGCAGAGTCGCCAGTGGAACCAGAAGCCCATCATCTTCAACGTGTGCAACAATGCCAAGGCCCCCGAAGGAAAGCCCTCGCTGCTCACTTGGGACGAGGTAACCACCATGTTCCATGAGTTCGGCCACGCCCTCCACGGCATCCTCTCCGACTGCCAGTACAATAGTCTCAGCGGCACCAGCGTAGCCCGCGACTTCGTAGAGATGCCCTCGCAGTTCAACGAGTCGTTTGCTTCCATTCCTGAAATCTTCGACCACTACGCCCGCCATTGCGATACCGGCGAGCCCATGCCTGCCGACCTGAAGGAGCGCATGCTGAAGAGCATTAACTACCAGAGCGCCTATGCCCTGGGCGAGAACCTCGCAGCCACCTGTCTCGATATGGCCTGGCACATGCTCGCCCCCAAGGATGTGCCTACCGCCGAGCAAGCCGCCCAGTTCGAGACCGACGCCCTGCGCCAGATAGGTCTGCTCGATGCTCAGATTCCCCCACGCTATAGCACCAGCTACTTCAACCATGTGTTTGGCGGTGGCTATGCTGCCGGCTACTACAGCTACCTCTGGACTGAGGTGCTGGCTGTGAATATCGCTGAGGTCTTTGCCCGTCGCGGCGCCCTCAAGCCCGAGACTGGTCAGGACATGCGTAACATGATACTCAGTCGCGGCAACACCGGCGACCTCATGCAGATGTTTACCGACTTCACTGGCATGGCCCAGCCCGACGCTTCGGCCTTGCTCCCCGCTCGCGGACTTTAGTCACAAACCTAATTAATAAACAAACATTTAACAACCATTATGCGTAAACTATTCGTTACAGCGCTGCTCTTTGTGGCAGCCAGCATGTCTGCCTATGCAGACCAGAACCCAGTGTTAACAATCGAAGGCGGTCAGGTACAAGGTGTCT
>Ga0310690_10008911_pt1 | contig 12653 bp, 12 predicted proteins | sample AusTroGonzalo_MG_2_FD_207661 | JGI IMG/M metagenome (GOLD analysis project Ga0310690, IMG submission 207661) | Bovine rumen microbial communities from tropical cattle in Woodstock, Queensland, Australia - Gonzalo_04 (v2) (version 2) | ecosystem: Host-associated > Mammals > Digestive system >...
CTACGTCCAAAAATGATTTTGGAGCGTGCAAGATGCCGTTTTGAAGCGTCGAAGATGCCTTCTTCTGGCCTCGGAGATGCCGTTTCCAAGGCAAAGAGATGCCGTTTCCAGGCCTCGGAAACGGCATTTGTTTGGAGCAAAAACGGAGCCCTTTCGTAATCCCCTGAGAATGAGAGGAGTACGAAAGGGCTCGAAACTCGCTTATTTTCGACCAAATGACCACTTGGTGGATTCTGAGCGAAATACGAGAGGGTTGTTGTCAATTCTATTGACAATCCTACGTTTAGGCCTCACCACCCTTCACGTTGAAGGGAGCAATGGTGCGATCATCTTTGTTGGCCTGTGGCATCTTAATAGTGCCGAAGGTACGCTCATAGCGCATGATGTTCTCCTGCAGGGCTCCCAGCAGGCGCTTGGCATGCTCAGGGGCAAGGATAACGCGGCTACGCACCTGGGCCTTGGGGAGTCCAGGCAGCATGCGAGCGAAATCGAGGATGAATTCACTACTGCTGTGAGTGATGATGGCAAAGTTAGCATACTCGCCCTGAGCCTTGTCAGGAGCCAGTTCTATCTGCAGTCCTTGCTGCTTCTGTTCGTTTTCGTTGTTCATTTTTGTTTGATGAATTAATTTGTTTTTTAAAAGAAATGTTTCCTTAAATGGGGTTATCCGCAATGGAAATAGCGGGTGACCAGTTTCTGTATCTCCTCGGGGAAGCCCTCGATGTTGTGGCGCAACGTAGCATCGTCGAAAGCACGTAACTGGGCGATGATACCGTCGATCATGGCAGGTGAGAAGACGTTGTGCTCCTCGAAGGCGGCACGCTGACGCTCCAGGCAGTCGGCAGAGGCAACGCACGAGTCAGGCAACTGGGCCAGCGTGGCCAGACGGTCGGCATTCTCTGCAGCATGGATATTCACGTTGACATAGGTCTTCTCAGCCAGCTCGAGGGCATTTGGCATCTCGAAGCCGTGACGACAGGCCACGCAGAGTCCGGCCAGCAACTGGTAGAGGTCGGCAGAACCATCGGGCGAGCGCATCTCAACGGTCTGCTTCTCAGAGGTGAGGGGTGAGGAATTAGAAGCAAGAGATGTGTCTTGCGGATTGGCAAGGGCGCACATATTCACGTCAGCCGCCCAGCCAAGAGGCACACGGACAAGCACAGAACGGTTGCGATCGCCCCAGCAAACGTTGGTCGGAGCCTCCTGATGGGGCACCAAACGGAAGTAGCTGGTGGGATTCTTGTTGCCGAAGGCGGTGATGGCAGGTGCGAGGTCCATCATGCCGGCAATCATCTTACGGGCGGCTTCGCTGAGCACGCCACCATCGAGCATCTGGTTCTTTCCGTCCTTCATCATGCGCATGTGGATATGCAGACCCGAGCCGGCCTTGCCTGTAGTGATCTTCGGAGCGAAGGTGACATCATAGCCCATCTGATAGCCGAGGTTGCGAATGACCCACTTTGCCACCATCAGCTGGTCTGCAGCCTGCTCCACAGGCACGGGCAGGAACTCAATCTCGTTCTGCTCGTAGTTCTTGCCGTCGAGCGAGAAGTTGCCCACCTCGCTGTGGCCGTACTTGATCTGTCCTCCAGCCTGTGCGATATATTGCATGCATTGAGTACGAAACTCGTTGGCCTTGGCATAGGGGGCCGACTCGTGATAGCCACGCTGGTCCTGAGCAGGGAATACTTCTTCGTCGTCGCTGATGACATAGTACTCCAGCTCGCCCATAGCCTGAAACTCCATACCCGTCACCTCACGGAAGGCCTCTGCAGCTTTGTGCAGCGTGTGCTCAGGAGACGACTCCAAGGGGCGACCGTCCTTGTCGAAGAAGGAACAGAGCATAGTCACCGTAGGAATCTCGGCAAAGGGATCGACAAATGCCGTGCGGAAGCGGGGCAACACGTAGAGGTCGCTACTGCCAGCCTGTATGAACGAGAAAAGGCTGCTGCCATCGACACGCTCGCCACAGGTGAGAATCGTCTCGAGATAGGCCAGGTCGTTGATGACGAAGTTAAGCGTCTTCAGGCGTCCATCGCCACCAGGATACATGAAGTTCACCATGCGGATGTCGTTGTTGACAATGTAGTCGATGATGTCGGCCTTGGTCAGCTCAGCAGCAGGCTTCTGAAGGGTCGCTACAATGAGGTTGGGGTTGAGTGTAAGATGCTTGTTGTCCATAATGGTTATTGGTTATTTGATAGGAATTCAATGGGAGCACTCGGGACAAATGCCCTTCACGATGTGGCTGGCCGAGGTGACGGTGTAGCCAGGAGGCACACCAACCTGGGGCACGGGCACCCCATCGAGGCAGAAGGTGCGCTGACAACGCTCACAGAAGAAATGCACGTGCAAGTCGTCATCATCTTCGTCGCTATGACTATGGCATAGTTCAAAGCGAAGGGAACCGCTACCGTCTTCGATGGCGTGCACCAAATGGTGCTCGCGGAAGAGTGTCAGGGCACGGAAGATGCCCGACTTGTCTATCGACAGAATCTTCCCTTCCAGTTCTGCCAGCGTCAGCGGACGTGCCGACGTGGCCAACGCACGCACCACCACAATGCGGTTGGCCGTAGGCTTGATGTCATGCTCAGCGAGCAGATGTGCACACTCTTCTTGTTTCATGATGCAAAGGTACGACTTTTTCCTCAAAACAGCAAACAGAATCGGCATTATACGCAAAAAGTTTCAGGAAAAGTTGGAGGATAAGCCGAAAGTAGTTATCTTTGCACAGCCAATGACGTTGGCTGCATAAGAATCCTAAACAACAAGCATCATGAGAAAGATTTATCTGTTTGCCATCAGCGCCTTAGCAGTATGCGTGATGGCATCGTGCGACAACAAGAAGACCAATAAGAACTGGGCCGACGAAGAGGACGAGGAGGACATCGAGCTGGTCGATGAAGACGACGAGGAAGATAGCGAAGAGGCGTCTGACGATATTCCCGTCGCTCCAGAAGAGCTTTGGACAGAGGAGGCCGTTGCCGACATGCTGCGCCGAGCATACGCCGATGTGAACATCGTCTTCGGCCCTCGCGAGGACGGGTTAGAGCCCAACATCGACCTCGACGGCATGTATTGTACCCGGCATTGGAACGAGGTATTGCGCCAGGTACGTGCTGCCTCCTATCGCCAGACCAGTGCCGGCAAGCAGGGCTACAACGAGTCCTTCCATTGGAACTACTGGATGGAGGGAAAGGTAAGTCCTGAGAACATCAAAGTGACGCTGCTCACGGGCAACATGGCCGAGGCTACCTTCCAGCTGACTCACGGCGAGGAATGGCTATATACGCACGTCGCCCTCGACTTCGAGGACGGACAATGGCGCATCAGCGACTGGCTGGAGATAGGCGACACCCCCAACAGCCTACTTCAGGAAATGGAGCATTACGTCGAGCAGGCGAACTGACACGCTTCCCCTTGCAGCAAAAAGAAAGCATCCGGCCCGCCGAAGCGTCCGGATGCTTTCTTTGTATATGACTCGAATGAATTATTCGTCGAGCACGTTCTCCTGCACATAGTCGAGCACGTTCTTGCGATTTGCCTGCATGCGCTCGTACTCCTCCTTGGAACCCACAATGAGCTTCTCGAACTCGCGCAGGCCAGTACCGGCAGGAATGAGGTGACCGCAGATAACGTTCTCCTTCATGCCCTCGAGGTAATCGACCTTGCCGCGGATGGCAGCCTCGTTGAGCACCTTCGTCGTCTCCTGGAAGGAGGCGGCAGACATGAAGCTCTTCGTCTGCAAAGCCGCACGGGTAATACCCTACAGAATCTGCGTAGAAGTGGCGGGCACGGCATCGCGCACCTGCACAATCTTCAGGTCACGGCGCTTCAGGCTCGTGTTCTCGTCGCGCAGACGGCGGGCAGTCACAATCTGACCGGCCTTGAGGTTGTCGGAATCACCGGCATCGGTAACCACCTTCTTGCCCCAGATGCGGTCGTTCTCCTCAGCGAAGTCGAGCTTATCGACCACTTCCTGCTCGAGGAACGAGGTGTCGCCCGGATCGTTGATCTGAACCTTGCGCATCATCTGACGCACGATAATCTCGAAGTGCTTGTCGTTAATCTTGATACCCTGCAGACGATACACGTCCTGCACCTCATTGACGATATACTCCTGAACGGCGGTGGGGCCTTTGATGGCGAGGATGTCGTTGGGCGTGATGGCACCGTCGCTGAGCGGCGTACCGGCACGCACGGCATCGTGCTCCTGCACCAGGATCTGCTTCGACAGCGAAACGAGGTACTTGCGCTGGTCGCCTGACTTCGAGGTAACAACAACTTCGCGGTTGCCGCGTTTCACCTTGCCCATAGTCACCTCACCGTCAATCTCGGAAACGACAGCAGGCGACCCGCCAGCGCCAGCGCCCGCAGCACCACGATGCGGTTCGCCGTGGGCTTCACGCCATGCTGCGTCAGCAGCTCAGTGCATTCCTGTTGGGTCATATCATGTGCTTCTCTTTCAGAATCAGCGGCGGTTGGCTATGGTCATCATAGCTCGTCGCTATTTTTTCTCTGTTTCTTCTATATAACTAAAGGTCTTGCTCTGCAAGCGGCATAGCCAAGTCTTGCCTTGCAAGCGGCGTTTCCGAGTACTTACCCATATTTGTTTTCGTTTAATCGAAGTTGCTGCAAAAATACTGATTTTCCGCGAAACCGCCAAACATTTCGTCAAGATTATTCAGAAAAGGAGTCCGAAAGCAACTCGAAAGTAACTCAGTCATCGGATAAAAAGGACAGAAATTATCATAATTGACATGATTATCATAATTTCGGCTACGCAGTTGCCTATTTACTAGCAGGGAATTATAACAATTATAATAATTTCTGTCCAAAACTTCGGCGACCCAGTGCTCTGGCGCAGCCCGTTGCAGCCGCCTTTCACGCGTATGCGCGATGTTGCATAAATATGCAATTCGGAAAACCGCCCCCGGCGCTTCCCTAAAAGGAGGGGCCGGGGGCGGGTCTGATGCCAGCGGTGCTGGCATCATCTGACCACACGCTTCCGTCCGTCCTGAATATACACCCCGCTGCGCGGCTGGCCCTCGACGCGGCGACCCTGCAGGTCGAAGAGGGCCTGATGCTGTTGTTTAGAATCGAAACGTGAGGAGATGCCCAAAGAGACATACTGTGGTGTGTTCTTGTCGAACTCATGTTCATAAAACACCTTGTCGTCCACATAGCATTTTATCAGTTGGCAGAAGCCGCCGACATTCTCCCCCAACACATAATCTTCTATTCCTGAAGTGACAGAACCAACCCCTTCTATCCAGATGTCGTCAGTGAAAGGCCGCCATGCTGCTTTGACACGCATGTTTTTCCTTATCTGCTTATCGGTGGAGTTGGCTAGCACCGTGTCAGATACTGACAGGATGTCGTACAACCACGGTGTCCCTTCGCAGGCCTCCGTCATGATGCTGTCGCCTGCCGTCTTCGTGAAATCCAGGTCCATGAACATCCAAGCATCACGGTACCGCCCTGTCATACCTTCGTAGCGATGATACAACTTGGTTCCGTTCTGCCCTATCAAGTGCCTTTGGGCTATCCACTCTTGTGGTGGCTCATTTCCGTAGGTATAAGAACGGTTGTAAACCCGCATGAAGTGAATATCGTCAATAATGGTGTCTCCACGCAAGCACATCTCATTTACAGACACATAGCCCGCAGGATGATAGTCAAATGTACAGGTCACCCACGTCTTGCCTTCCACAAGGAAAGAGAACGCATTTTCTTGTGCTGCCACAGCAAGAGGCAACACGGATAACAGGATAAGCAGTCTTTTCTTCATAGTTGTGATTCTTCTATCAATATCTTCTGCAAAAATAACGTTTCTTTTTGAAATGTCCAAATAATTCCTCAAAATAATTTCCATCATAAAAGTATCATTCAATCATCCAAGCATAACTTATATCTACTCTATGCTTCCCGACTCCATATTCACGAAAACCCCGGTGGGGGCATTAAACGACACACCACTTTTCTTTACAATCAGGCCGTTGTTTCTAACGATTAGCTTACTGCCAGGAACCAAGTTCAGTTCGGCGTTTTCGATGATACCGCCATCAACAATGAGTACTCCCCCGCTATCAACTGTGATGTTCCCTAAAGAGTGCAAATTCATGGTTCCCGTTATTGCCAGTATTCCGCCATTCACAACATGGTATCTATAGTGTACAGGCGAAACGCCTCCTGTCAATGTTACATAAGAGTCGATAATGATGTCCAAGAACTGGTTTGCTTGCAGATTACCATAAGCATCAATAGGACCATAGAGGGGGTTCGAATCGTCGCCATCAGGATTATCTGGCACCCATGAGGGATATGATGCGGGCTTAGGGCCTATCCCCCAAAAGTAATAGCCGTCGCCATCTTGATCTTCACAAACGATGTCATTGTCATTGTATAATGTACTATAAACACTTCCTTTAATTCGCCAAGGATTTGTATAGTAGCCATTATTATCTATCACGTACCCAAATCCGTTCTCGCCCCATTCTGGTCCCCAGCTGCTTTTCATCAACCATGCTGTTCTACCAATTAAGGCATGGTGCTGAATACTATCTATTAAGATGCTATCAGTATAAGAAGGCAATCGCAACACATCTCCATGTTCTATTTCTTTATAGCCAGTAAGAACCATACTATGACCCCATGAGTAAGGGCCTGTTATAATAGGGCACCTAAACAATTCTCTTTTCATGTCTTCTTCCAAAACGTTAATGATGCCATAGTTTCGGTAAAGCGAGTCGTAGCTGTTGATATGTACAACATCTTGCGGATCGCATTTGTTGCTGCAAGGCACGGTATCTGCCATATAGCTGAAACAATCTTCCGTGACAATTCCATTTTCCCGAATGTAGTAAAGTGCATTGTTTGGGTTCGCGGTTCGACAGCCTAAACCAAGGCATGAGACTACTTCTTGCTCTGACAAATCATATCCTATAAGACGGTTGAAATACAAGTTTATATATGCTTCCAAAGTTCCAACGGCAGAAAAGATCCAGCAGGAACTACAACTTCCCTGATCTTTTGCAGGTGTCATCCAATTTCTGCCATGTCTGTTTCTCCAGTCCCACTCCTTCACATAGGTGTTGCTAGTAGTGGGTCGAAGAGACTGTCGCCCTGTTGTGTTGCTGCCAGGTACGACAAATACACCGCCTTTGTAATATTCAAGTCCATACAATTGTGGCACTTCGCCACCAAACATGTCCTTTTTCTCCTCGTAGGTTTTCATAGATAAGGAGGTGACTCCTGCGCGCCAAGTCATATTGTGACGTTCCAGATTGGCATTAAGCATGTCTGCAATATTTTGTGCCTGTTGCTGCAGAATGGCGTATGCATCTCTGTTATTTGAATGAATTGTTCTATAGTTTATAGAATCTATACGTAATGATGCTTTATTCACCTCCACTTTGAGCTGACGGGGAACGACACCATCCAACACCGCAGTCTCTCTACCTATATTCGTAAAATCTGCAACATCTGTTCTTGCCAATAAAGGATAGCTTTCGTAGACAAGGTATTCATAGTTATAATCGTCTACAAGAAGAACTCTGATATAGCTTTCTTCGTCTTGCCCTAATACCGCCTGCCCAGACAGCGAAAGACCAAAGATGTTATTCCTCGAACCAAGATCAATTACAGTGTCACGGCAGGCGAAACACTCCATCCTCTCACTAAAGAAGCCTGTATCCGTCGTGAGATTGAAATAATTACCACGATATTGCGAGAACGCCAACTGAGGCAATATGAATAATGTAAAAAGAAAACGTTTCATATTACTGATGTTTAATCATTGTGACAAAATCATCCGTTTAGTGTCGATTTCCTGCCCGTTGACGACAAGTGAATAGAGGAACATGCCCTCGCCCAATTCATAGCCGTTGACCGAGACGCATTCCATGCCTTGCGAGACCGGCAGCTTCTTGAGTAGCTTTCCGCTCATGTCGAAGATGCAGATGGAGGCATCCTTGGCATCATCGCCCAGCGTGAAGCGGATGACCGTTTTCTCCTTGAAGGGGTTGGGAGTGTTCTGGTATAGAACGCTCTTGCCGTTCATCCCAAATGAGCCTACGCCACTGCTTTGCGGCATCTTCTTGATGGAACCGTCGGAGCCTTTCAGCTCGTCCAACTCCTGCTTCAACTCCTGGATGCTGCGGATAAGCAGAGGCACCATCTCTGTATAGTTCACATACAAATAACCGTCCTGCCCTTCTAAAACCAAATTGGGGTAGATTTTCTGCAGCTGTTCTGCCGACAGTCCATAGTGGCGACGAGAGTACACCGCATCATCCTTCTTCTTCGCATATTCGTATGCCTCACGTGTCTCGTCCGTTATTTCTTCTGCCTCCTGTTCTTCGGGCGACTTCAGTTTATGGGTATTTTTCATGTTGAACTCCAGCACATTCATCTTCAACAGGTTGTCGAGTGTCTGGCTATCGCTATCACTCCTCGTTTCAACAGTTTCAACGGTCTCCACGTCCTCGCTCAGGCGGCTGTCGGCTGGCGTATATATCTCTTGAGCTATTGTTTGTCCGTGCAGGTTGGTGCTGCCAACAAAATATGCAGCATATAAGCCTTGAAGATTATTCAGACTCATAGAGAAAGTATATGGATTGTCAAGTGCATAAATGCCCGCCCCACCGTAAAATTGGGAAGACTGATCAAAAGAAATCATTCCGCAAACACCATAGTTGCGGCCATGATAACCACTCACTTGGGCAGAACCGAGGACACCGAAATTGCTTCCAGTAGAAGCGGGAGAAACTGTATATCCACGAATAGCGATATTCTTATTAGACTGTTGTGCTTCGATTTTTGCAACGATGCCCATATTAGTACAAGAGCTGCTGCCTTGACTGAAATCGCCTACAGACAACTTTGGGTTAAATAATCCGTTTGTAGTTCCAATTGCTACATTTCCAAGGGAATCTACTTTCAACTGAGCTTGTGCTGCAACAACGCAAATGAATGCAGCCGCAGCTATCATCAAACTTTTTTTCATATTATTTTGTTTTTAGTTGATCGGTTTTGATAGGATAAAGCGCGGGGGCAAAAGAGTGGTTCATCACCCCCACGCGAAAAGAGAAAAAAGTCAGAGTGAAATAACACCGTAGAAGTAGTAGCTGCAGTCCTCTGGATAGAGGAGCAGTTCATATTCCCCGCTGAGCCACGAGGGCAGGATGACGGTAGTGGTGGTTTCCGAGACATTGGTGGAGTAGACCACGATTCCATTCAGGACAATGTCAAGGACATACTCAGGGTGCATGGACGGGAAGGTCAACTCGTAGCCGTCCTGCCAGAGAGACGGCATGGTGGGGCCTTTACCAATTCCTGGGATTGAGGCATGCGGGTCAATATAACCTACCGTCAAGTCAATCATTTCGAGTGCATTCACACTTCCTCCCCCAAGCATAAAGCCAAGACAGAATAATAATAGAATTCTTTTCATGTGGTTTTTGTTTTAAGGTGAATAATTGGATTGTCGAATGCAAAATTACGAAAGAAAAGCAAATGCCCCCAACGAAAACAAAAAAAAAAATTAACCAAAAAATTAACCTTAAAACAGGAAGAAATTCAGCAAGTTATACTCCCGTACATCAAGAATTAACCAACAAATCAGCCTGTCGTTAATGTAAAAGTGATAGTTTTTCAGCCAAAGCCCTTCCACCACCAGACATATGGAAGAGCATAGAAAGTACTTCGCTGCTTCTTGCGGAGACGTAGGCAGAGGTTACATTCATCAGGTTCGCAACGTCTTTGACCCTGAAATGAAGACGCAACAAAACACAAATGCGGAAGCCATTTTTGCCTAATAAATCTCGCCTCTCACCAAGGAACTGAAAGAAATCTGGAAGAATCGACTCCAAGGATTTCTCGACTTCAGCCCATTCTTCCTCTTTAATAACGTTTATACACCTGCTATGATTACGCAGTAACAAATAAGCAGAGGTTTGTTCTAATTGATACTCAAAAGAGCTGTCAGGCGCAGCATTGTTCTCACCTCGACACAATTCCTGCTGGAGTGATACTATGGTGATTTCTTTCTCCTTAATCAGGCGTAACAGCCGTTCTTCCACAGAGCGCAGCCCTGATATCTCTGCCTTGCCGTTTTCGATTTCCTCGTCTTGCAGCTTACGCATAGCCTTCAGGTTTTCCGCTTGGATGTGGAGCGATTCCAGGTCAGCATGTGCCTTTTCCAGCTCGTCCATTTTCTGTCGATAAAGCCTATCTTTGCGCTTCCTGTTCCATCGCCAGAGTAGTAGCACAAATATCAGAGCAGCAGTGATGGCTACAATCAACAAACGGAATGCATTGTTCTTTTTCTGTTCCTGTTCAGCCATCTCCCTCTCTTGTTGGGCCAGTTGCTGATGGCGAGAATAGTCATACAGGGCTTTCGTCTGTGCCACATCCCAAGTTGAAGTTTGCTGGTAAAGAGAATCGAGCATCTGATAACTCAACAAAGCGTATTTGGCAGAAGAATCGGGCTGATGAGTTTGCTTGTAGAGCAGAGCCAAACCTCTGGCACCGGCATTCTGGTTATAGAAATCCATGCCGTCTTGCATCTCCTTTCGGAAGAAAAACTCCGCAGAATCATACTGGCATTTCAACATATGATAATGTCCACGAAAATAGTAGTAGGTTTCACGCCCAGGAGCGATATTGCCATTATCGTCAAAGAAACCTGACTTTTCCTCATACAACTGAAGGTATTCCCCAGCCTCGACTATGTCGTTCTGGTTAAGCATGACTTCCACAGGAAGAGTGCCGAACTTTGATGCGTAGTTTAGGTTGATGTCATTGGCAATTCTTCGAAATGTAATGGCAAATAGATGAAGAGCCTCATCCTTCTTTTGCAGCCTGAGAAGAGTGTTTACTTTATGCATCTGGCATGTAAGGGCTTGAATGGTGTCTTTTGCTTTCCATGCATAAGTGATGGTATTATCAAGACAGAAAAGGTTGTCCTCCATCAGGTTCTGTCGGTAGAACACATCGCTCATCTGACCGTATACGCGGCAGAGTTTTGCCCAGTCGCAGTCTTGGGCGGTGGTGTCGGCGCGGGTAGCGGCATCGAGGTAGGCCTGGATGGCGGCGGGGGCCTCGCCGAGGTCGGCGTAGGTGCGGCCGAGGATGTAGTGGGCGCGCAGTTGCTCGTTGGGCGTGCCGTGGCGGTCGAAGTAGTCAGCCAGCTGTTCGGCTAGCGAGTCGTCGGTCATCAGCGAGTCGTCGGTGTTCCGCTGCTCCAGCTCCGCCAGCTGGGCCAGCCGCTGCTGCTTGTCGCTGGCGGTGCAGGCGACAAGGAATAGGAGGGCGATGAGGCAGAGCCAATGTAGTTTCTTCATTTTTCTTCACCAATTTATTGGCAAAGATACGAAAAAAAGCCGAAAACACAAAGGTTTCCGGCTTAAAAATAGGTGAGAAGGAGCAGATTATTCGTCGAGCACGTTCTCCTGTACGAAGTCGAGCACGTTCTTGCGGTTGGCCTGCATGCGCTCGTACTCCTCCTTGGAGCCCACGATGAGCTTCTCGAACTCGCGCAAGCCTGTACCGGCAGGAATAAGGTGACCACAGATGACGTTCTCCTTCATGCCCTCGAGGTAATCAACCTTGCCACGGATAGCGGCTTCGTTGAGTACCTTCGTCGTCTCCTGGAAGGAGGCTGCCGACATGAAGCTCTTCGTCTGCAATGCTGCACGGGTGATACCCTGCAGGATCTGCGTAGAAGTGGCGGGCACGGCATCACGTACCTGAACGACTCTTAGGTCGCGACGCTTTAATGAGGTATTCTCGTCACGCAGACGACGGGCGGTAACAATCTGACCAGCCTTGAGGTTGTCGGAGTCGCCGGCATCGGTAACTACCTTCTTACCCCAAATGCGATCGTTCTCCTCAGCGAAGTCGAGCTTATCGACAATCTGCTGCTCAAGGAACGTAGTGTCGCCCGGGTCATTGATCTCGACCTTGCGCATCATCTGACGCACGATAATCTCAAAGTGCTTATCGTTAATCTTGATACCCTGCAAACGATAGACGTCCTGCACCTCGTTCACGATATACTCCTGAACAGCGGTGGGACCCTTGATTGCCAGGATGTCGTTGGGAGTGACGGCGCCGTCGCTAAGCGGCGTACCGGCACGCACGGCATCGTGCTCCTGCACTAGGATCTGCTTCGACAGCGAGACGAGGTACTTGCGCTGGTCGCCTGATTTCGAGGTGACCACCACCTCGCGGTTACCACGCTTCACCTTACCCATTGTCACCTCACCGTCAATCTCAGAGACGACAGCGGGGTTCGACGGGTTGCGGGCCTCGAAGAGCTCGGTGACACGAGGCAGACCAGCGGTAATGTCACCACCCTTGGCGGCAGCACGCGGAATCTTGACAAGCGTCTCACCAGTCTTCACGGTCTGACCATCCTCAACCACAACGTGACCACCCACGGGGAAGTTGTAGGTACCAATCTTCTCACCATTCACATCGAGTACATCACAGGTGGGCACCTTCGTCTTGTCCTTTGACTCAGTGACAATCTTCTCGGTCAAGCCGGTCGTTTCGTCAGTCTCAGCACGGAAGGTAACACCCTCAATGACATCGTTGAACTTCAACACACCGGCATACTCAGTAACAATGACGGCAGTGAAGGGATCCCA
>Ga0310690_10008913_pt1 | contig 12648 bp, 10 predicted proteins | sample AusTroGonzalo_MG_2_FD_207661 | JGI IMG/M metagenome (GOLD analysis project Ga0310690, IMG submission 207661) | Bovine rumen microbial communities from tropical cattle in Woodstock, Queensland, Australia - Gonzalo_04 (v2) (version 2) | ecosystem: Host-associated > Mammals > Digestive system >...
AAGGAGGCGACCAAGTGAACCGCCCCGTCTTGACTCTCGGCCTTCTGGCCGTCCTCGCCGGCTGCGCCGGCCCGAACTATGAAACGCGCTCCATCGACCAGGTGTTGAGCCAGAACAGTGTCGCGGAGGACAACCGCCCCGGCGCGTTGCCCGCCCTCTCCGACGCGGAAGCTCCCCAGGTCGACGCCTGGTGGGGGCGTTTCGGCGACGAACCCCTCGAACGCCTCCTCGCCAAGGCCTACGCCAACAACCGCACGCTGGCTTCCGCCCGCGCCAACTTGGCCGCTGCCCGCGCCGCTTGGGAATACCAGCGCGGCGCCCTGTGGCCGTCCCTCTCCGTCGGCGGCGACGTGACCCGGTCCCGCACCTCCGAGAACGGTCTCTCCGGCGTGAGCCGCAAGTCCACCGATTACAATTTGGCCGCCACGGCGCGCTGGGAACTCGACCTCTTCGGCCGCCAGCAGCACCAGGTGGACGCCGCCGCCGCGCAGGCTGAAGCCTCCGAGGCCAACCTCAAGGCCATGTGGGTCTCCGTCTCCTCCGGCGTCGCCACCTACTACCTTGAGTTGCGCACGCTTCAGGGCCGCTTGATGGTCGCCGAGGACAACCTCCTTCTCCAGCAGTCCAACTACGGTCTCCTGGACGCCCGCAACCGCGCCGGCATCACCAACGAGCTCATCAAAAACCAGGCCGAATACGACCTGCGCAACACGGCTGCTTCCATTCCCAGCCTGCGCGCCCGGATCGTCGCCGTCGAGAACAGCCTGGCCATTCTCTGCGGCGTCACGCCCGGCACGCTTCCCCCCGAAATCGTGGACCCGCCCCGTCGCCGCCCTCGGCCCGTCGACCTGCTTTCTTCCAAGAATCTCGCCGACCTTCCTGCGGCGGACGAGCAGGCTCGCCAGATGCCTCAGGGACTTCGCCCCACCGGCATTCCGCAACCTGAAATCCTCACCCTTGAACGCGGCATCCCCGCCGACGCCATCCGACGCCGCCCCGACGTCATCGCCGCCGAGCGTCTCCTCAAGGCCTCTGCCGACTTGACTGCCGCCGCCAAGGCCGAGCGCTACCCTTCGGTCTACATCGCCGGCAACATCGGTTTCGACTCTATCACCCTCGGCGACCTTCTGGATTGGGACAGCCGCTTCTACAACTTCGGCCCCGGCATCTCCCTGCCCATCTTCCGCGGCGGCCAGATTGTCGCCAACATCGACATCAAGACCGAGCAGCAGAAGGCCGCTCTCGCCGAATACGAGGGCGTCGTCCTCTCCGCTTTGGGCGACATCCGCACCGCTCTCGCCGGCTACACCGGGGAGCAGGAGCGCCTCGCGCAGCTCCGCCTCGGCGTCGAGGCCGCTCGCAACGCCTACGAAATCGCCGCCAACAAGTATGACGCCGGCCTCGGCGACTTCTTTGACGTGCTTGACGCCCAGCGTCAGCTCTTTGCCTTGGACGAATCCCGCGTCATCAGCGAAGGCGCCAGCGCCCAGTGCCAGGTCAACCTCTACAAGGCCCTGTGCGGCGGTTGGGAGGGGCTTGAGACCCCTGAGACGTCCGAAACGCTCTTCGGCGACAAGGCCGTTCCCGAGCCGCTCCTCGCTCCGATGGCCGACTTGAACGAATAAGCGCCTCCCGGCAAACAAAAAAGCCCCCGAAGCCGACGCTTCGGGGGCTTTTTTGTGCCTGTATGCTCCGCTTTTGGCCTTTCGCGCTCAATAAGCGTGCAAGACCGCCTCATGGCGGGGACGTTCACGGCTTAGACGTCGAGGAGGGCGCGGAAGGCGGCGGCGATTTTGGCCTGGTGGGCTTCGGCTTCGGCGGCGAGGGCCTCGGCGCGGGCACGGAGGAGGGGGAGGTCGAGTCCGGCGGTGCCGCCGAGGTGGGTCTTGCGGGCGATGGCCGCGTCGGGATCCATGCCGCGCAGGTCTTCCAGATGGTCGCGCACTTGGTGGTAGGCGTCGCGGAAGGGCATCCCGCCGGCGACGAGTTCCAGCGCGCGGTCGGTGGCGAAGACGCCGGGTTCGGCGAAGGCGGCGCGGCAGGCGTCGGGGTTGACCTGGAGGTTTTCGGCGAGGAGGGTCATGATGCGGAGGGAGGTGCGGGTGGTGCGCAAGCCCTCCATGTAGAGCTCCTTGGTGTCTTGAAGGTCGCGGTTGTAGCCGCCGGGCAGGGCTTTGAGGATGGCGTTGGCGGCGGTGGAGGAGCCGATGAGGAGGGCGGCCTTGGCGCGAATGAGTTCCAGCACGTCGGGGTTGTACTTCTGCGGCATGATGGAGCTGCCGGTGCAGAGGTCGCGCGGGAGCGTGAAGTAGCGGAACTCGGGCATGGAGAAGAGGATGAGGTCTTCGGCCAAGCGCGAGAGGCTGAGCATGATCTGCGTGCAGGCGGCCAGAAGGACGGCTTCGTCCTTGCCGCGGGCGCAGGAGGCGTAGAAGACGTTGTGGTGCGGCCGGGCAAAGGCGAGCAGGTCGGAGGTCAGCTGGCGGTCGACGGGCAAGGGGACGCCGTAGCCGGCGGCGGAGCCAAGCGGGCAGAGGTCGTTGACTTCGCGGGCGGCCTGGAGCATCGGCGCGTCGTCGAGGAGCATTTCGGCATAGGCGCTCGCCCAAAGGCCGACGCTGCTGGGCATGGCGGGCTGGAGGTGGGTGCGCCCGACGAGGGGCAGGTCGCGGTGGCGTTCAGCCAGCGCGAGGAGGGCGCGGGCGAGGGCGGCCAGCTCCGACGCCATCCCGTCCAACTCGTTGCGGACTTGGAGGCGGATGTCGACGGCGACCTGGTCGTTGCGGCTTCGGCAGGTGTGGACGCGCTTGCCGAGGTCGCCCAGTCGCTCGGTCAGTCGGCGCTCCACGGCGAGGTGGACGTCTTGGTCGGCGGCGGTAATGGAGAATTCGCCCCGGCGCGCCTCCTCCACGAGGTCTTTGAGGGCGCGGATGACGGCGACGCGCTGCTCCTCGGTGAAGAGGACGGGCCGGACGGCCATGCGCGAGAGCATGGTCACGTGGGCGGCGGTGCCGATGCAGTCGGCCTCCACGAGGGCGAGGTCGAGGACGGGGTCTTTGCCTTCGGTGAAGGCGAGAACGTCGGGGTCGATCTTCCCGACGGTGGTGGCGGTGTCACGGCTCATGGGGGCTCGGATTCTCCTCGACGATGAGGGCGTTGCGCTGGAAATGGCTCTGGAGGGCGGCGCGGGCTTCGTCGGCCTCGGCGCGGCGGGCGGCGTAGGCGGCGCGGTCGCCGGTGGCGGCGGCGGCGTAGGCGCGCAGGTAGAGCTCCGTCAGGTCGCGGAAAACCGCCGGGCGGCCGATGGCCTCCTTGGTGAGGGCGTTGGCGATGCGGACGGCCTCCTGCGGGTCGGCGGGGTCGGTCAGCTTGGCGCACCAGCGCTCGAACTGGCGGCGCGTCAGGATGCCGGGCAGGAAAAGGGTGTTGTCCAAATCCTTCAGCCACGCCTGCCATGCCTCGTCGGCGGCTTCGCCGAGGATGGCCTGCCGCTCCCATGGCGTGTTGAGGAGGGCGCGGCGGGCGGCTTCGGGGCGCTTTTTGCACTCCTTGAGCGCCCATTGGGCGAAAAAGGCGGCCTGCTCCGGCGGCGGGGCGGCGTCTTGGGCGAAGAAGGCGTCCAGCGGCAGGGGCGGGGTCGGGCTGGCCAGGAAGCGTTCGTAGGCCTCCGCCCGCCAGACGTCGCCCCGCGTCGCGTCCACCGTCGCGGCGACGAACCAGCGCGGCCAGGTGAGCGAGGCGTACGAGGCGCCTTGCGCGCGGGCCTGTTCGCGGAAGAGCGCTTCGGCGATGGCCGTGCGCAGGAGTTCCAGGTCGACCGTGTCGGGGTTTGGCACGCGGATGATGAGCTGCGAGAAGCCGTCCTGCGTGCGGAGGGTCTTGCGCGCGAGGGTCTCGACGCGGTTGGTTTCCGCCCCCAGCTCGATGGAGAGCGGCGAGGCGGGCGAGCCCAGCGGCCCGAAGAGCCCGGAGAGGCGGTCGCGGACGGTCGAGGCGAAGCGCAGGACGGGCCAGCGCAACTCGGCGCGCTCGGGCGTCGCGCAGCCGACGTAAATTACGCCGTCGGGCGACTGGAGCGGGGGCGGGAGCGCCTTCAGGCGCGCCACCCCTCCGGCGTTGACGGCGGCCGGGCAGAGTCCCGGGGCGGCCAATATCAGCGCAAGCAGGACGAGGCGGCGGGCGCGGCAGATCATGGCTTGGGCGGCGGCGCGTATTTGCGGCAAACGACGCCTGCGTCGGCAAAGAGCTGGCGCGTCTGCGCATCAAAGGCGTATTCGCCGGCGTAGACCACTTCGCGGATGCCGGCGTTGATGATCATCTTGGCGCAGGTGAGGCAGGGGGTCAGCGTCACGTAGATGGTGGCGCCGGCCAGGCGGATGCCGTAGTAGGCGGCTTGGCAGATGGCGTTCTGCTCGGCGTGGACGCAGATGCACTCCTCCAGGGAGGTGCCGCTTTTCGCGCCGCCCGAGCAGCGCGGGCAGCCGCCGTCGAAGCAGTTGCGGATGCCGCGCGGCGTTCCGTTGTAGCCCGTGGAGATGATGCGGCGGTCGGCGACGATGACGGCCGCAACCTTCCGGCGGGAGCAGTTGGCGCGCAACGCCACCACGTCGGCGATCGACATGAAATAGGTGTCCCAGTCCGGGCGGGTATCCAAAGCCTGCGAATCCATTGGCGGCCTCCTTTCGGGACATTGTAGCAAAAAGGCCGCCGGGCGTGCGCCCGGCGGCCTTTGCCGTGTCCGGAAGGCGGAATCAGAAGGTGTAGGTGAGGCCGAGGCCCATCTCGACGAAGGTGGAGCAGACCTTGGCCTTCGTGGCGGTCGGGTTCTCGCCGAAGTAGACGTCGCTGTAAAGCATCAGGCTGCACCGCTCCGAAATGTCCCACGTGAACTGCCCGCCCACATTGCAGACGAAGACGTTCTCCGCGCCGTGCACCTTGTCCTTGCCGCTGGCCGACAGGACGGAACCCACGAGGGGATTGCCGTCCAGCGACTGGTTCGTGAGCGTGCCGCTGACGTGGCGCCCGCCGACGCCGCCGCGCGCCGCGATGTGCAGGTATTCCGTGGGCGACCATTCGGGAATCACCATCAGGCGCAGGCCGTAGTTCGTCACGCGCAGCCGCGTCTTCAGAGGCACCGAGGCGCCGCCGAGCGGCGGGGGCAGGTAGGCCGGCAGCGTGTAGGGGCGCTCGCGCGACGCGAAGTGCTGCTTCGGCATGAACGAGGCCTCCGCGCCCAACCACAGCGCCAGCGTCTTGTAGCGCCACACGCACGTCTGGTAGCCCAGGAAACCGCCGTAGAATTCGCCGTGCTTCGTGCAGCCGAAGGATTCGGTCTTCAGTTTCACGCTAAGCTGCCAGGCCGGGCCGGCGTAAAGGCGGTTGTTGGCCGCGCTCAGCAACGCCGATTCGCGCGGGAGCAGGGTGAGGCTCTGCTCGTCGCTCTGCGCGGAGCAAATCGCCGCCAGGGCCAGCGCCATTGCGAAGGTTGCGGTTTTCTTCATCACACGGTCCTTCCGTTGTCCTCGGGCCTGGCTGCATGTCCGGCGAACGCTCGCCGTCTTCTCTCCATGCAACGCATACCTTTCGGTCAGTGGTCAACCCATTCTCTCGCGAACAGATACGACGAACTTCTTTCATCATATCAAAGAGAAAAGAATAATGGCAACCAAAAAAGAAAAGAAATGCATAACTCTCGCATTTTAGGCGGCTAAGGATGATTTGGCCGCAACATCTCCCTGGTCGCCGCGCAGGCTCCTCGAGCCGTCGCGTGTCCAGGCCCTTTGGATGGTTCCCGAGGCGGCTTCCCCGCCTCTCCGCCTCCGCTTTGGGGAGAGGTCGCCTCGGGCTGGGCTGGAGGTCAGAGGCGGGAAGGGGGCGTATCCGCCTCGGCTTTGGGGGCAGCCTGCCTCGGCTTTTGGATGGGGCCGCCTCGGGAGGGCAAGTGACTACGGGGGACGCCCGAGGCCCGGACGACGCAAAACGTTCTTGCCGGGATTGCCTTAAAAACAGAAGCGCCTTCGGCGGATGCCGGGGGCGCTGGGGGCCGGGGAGGCCTTTAGATGACGCCGTGCTTGGAGGCGTTGGCGTAGAAGGCCTGGAGGTGTTTGATCTCGGGACACTGGGGCAGTTCGTTGGCGATGCGTTCCAGCGCGGCGGCGCGGGTGAGGCCTTCGTTGTAGATGATCTGGTAGGCGTCCTTGAGGGCGTTGTAGGCCTCGGGGCTGAAGTGCTCGGGGTGGCGGCGGATGGCCACGGAGTTCAGGCCGCGCACGACGAGGTTGTCGACGCCCATGGAGAGCATGTAGGGGGGGGCGTCTTTGCGCAGGAGGGTGCCGCCGCCGACCATCGCGAAGGAGCCGACGTGGGTGAACTGGAGGATGGCGGTGGTGCCGCCGATGACGGCGTGATCCTCAATCACGCATTCGCCGGCGACCTGAACGGAGTTGGACATGATGACGTGGTCGCCGAGGACGCAGCCGTGGGCGACGTGGCAGTAGGCCATGATGAGGCAGTCGGAGCCGATGACGGTCTTGGTGCCGTCGCCGGTGCCGGAGTGGATGGTGGCGCATTCGCGGATGACGGTGCGCGGGCCGATTTCCACGTAGGTGACGTTGCCGGGGACCCATTTCAGGTCTTGGGTCTTGGTGCCGACACAGGCCTGGGGGAAGATTTCGCAGCCTTCGGCGAGGGTGGTGTGTCCTTCGACGGTGGCGTGGTGGTGGAGTTTGGCGCCCGCGCCGATGACGGCATCGGGGCCGACATAGGCGAAGGGGCCGATGTCGGCGTCGGGGTGGATTTGGGCGCCTTCGCAGACGTAGGCAAGGGGATGGATGGCCATGGACGGGTTTCCTTACTGGTGTTTGGGAATAAGATGGCAGGCGAGGCCCACGCAGAGGACGACGGGCGTCCAGACGAGGAGCCAGGGGAAGGTGGACGGCTTGTCCGCCAGCGCTTGCGCGAGCATGATGAAGAGGAAGAAGGCGATGCCGACGCCCAGTCCCAGCGCCATGCCGCCGGAGGATTCCTTGCGCTGGGTCTGGCAGCCCATCGGGATGCCCACCAGCACGAAGCAGAAGGCCGAGAGCGCCCAGACGATGCGGTAGCCGACGAGGAAGCGGAGGCGGGACTGGTATTTGCGCATCCCTTTGCCGTCTTCGCCCTTGGCGACGGCGTCCCGGACTTCCTGGCCGGCGGCGCGTTCCGCGGCCAGCAACTCGCCGAAATCGAAGTCTTTCGGCTTCTTCAAGTATTTGCGGGTGCGGGAGATGACGTCTTTGCAGACGTAGGAGAACTCGTCGAACATGACCGTGCCGGCGACGCCCTCGGCGGGCGGGGTGACGGTGGCTTTGCGCAGGGTGAAGACGAGGTCGCTGCCGTTGGCGCGCATTTCGGCGTGGTCGGCCTGGATTTCGCGCAGGAAGCCTTCGCGGCGGTCGATGGCGAGCAGGCCGTAGAGGAGGGTGTAGCCCTTGCCGTCCTTGTCCTGCTTGTCCACCTTGCGGTCGCAGAAGAGGGTCACGTTGTCGATTTCGCTGATGAAGCGGCCCGGCTCGACCAGCTGCACGCCGGCGTCGAGCGCCAAGCGGTTGGCGATGGTGCGGCGGACGTAGTGTCCGCGCGGCATCGCGTAGTTTTGGAGGTAGAAGCCGAGCGCCGAGCAGAGCAGGCCGACAATCAGCGGCCCGCGCATGATGGTCAGGAAGCTGACGCCGCAGGCCTTCATCGCCGCAATCTCGCTGTCGGTGGAGAGGCGCCCGAAGACCAGGAGCGAGGCCACCATCATCGAGAGCGGCAGGGTGAAGCCCAGCACCTCCGGCAGCGAGGCCGCCAGATACCGCCCCACCAGCGCCGCGCTGGCCCCGCGCATGATGAACTGGAAGACCTGGAAGAGGAATCCCACCGAGAGCACGAACGTCAACACCAGCCCCGTCAGGCCGGCGGCCACGAGAAAGGAGCGGAGAATGTAGCGCTGGAGCGTGCCCATGGGTGTTCGGTCTCCGTGCGCGGCGGGCGCGTTTGAAAACAAAAAAGGCTCGATGCGGCAAGCATCGAGCCTTCCGGAAACGGGTTAGCGGTTCTCGCGGATCTTCTGGCGCGTGGCCTCGTCGACGCCGTGGATGACGACCTCGGTGCGGCGGTTGGAGGGGGTGCCGTCCTGAAGGTTCACGGGATCCTTGGGCTGGTCGAAGGAGTGGCCGGCGGCCTTCATCTTCGAGGCGGGGACGCCGTTGGCGCTGATGTAGGTGAGCACGCTTTTGGCGCGGGCCTCGGAGAGCTCCTGGTTGTACTGGTGGTCGGAGCCGTACTGCTGGTCGGCGTGGCCGTCGATGGTGACGTAGACCTCGGGATTGGCCTCGATGGCCGCGCGGATCATGCGGGTGAGCTCGTCGAGCGCGGGATAGTTCGAGGGCTCGATGAGCGCGGTGTCCTTGGCGTACTGGACGTGCAGCTCCAGCATCATCTTGTCGGTGACGCCTTCAGGGGTGACATCCTTGAGGATGTCGGCATGGGCCGACGCGTCGTCATAGGCCTGGGCGCCGGGCTCCAATGGACCGGCGAGCGGCGCGACGGTCTCCATCGGGCGGTCGTCGCCGCCGAAGGCGTAGGCCAAGCCGATGTCCGCCGTGGTGAAGGAGACGAAGTCGTCAAAGTCCACCGCCACGTGGTAGCGGATGTCGCCGCGCAGCGAGCAGTGCTCGTCGAGGTGGTAGTAGGCGCCTACGCCGGCCTGGACGGCGGCCGTGGTGTTGTGGCCGTTCTGCCAGACGCCGCCCTGATGGCGGCGGCCGCCGCCGTAGACGCCCGCGCCGACGGCGAGGAAGGGGTCGAACTTCGCGTAGCGGTCGAAGTGCCAAAGCGCTTCGGCGCCGCCGCCGAGGATGGTGTTGCGGCCGGCGCCGGCCTTGTTGGAGCGGGCGAAGGCGGCCGTGCCGAAGCCTTCGAGCGACCACGGGCTGTCGGCGAAGTCATAGCCCAGGCGCAGGACGACGGCCGGCGAGACGCCGCGCAGGCGGGAGCCGGGCTCGGGGCGCGCGGGACGGTGCAGTCGCATGCCGCCGACGGCGCCTTCCACGTAGAAGCGGCCTTCACCTTCGTCTTCCTGGGAAGCGGCCACGGGCGCGTCGTCGCGTTCGGTCACGACGGGACCGCGGGGCTTCTGGGCCTCCTGGGCGACAAGGGCGCCGGCAAAACCGGCCGCTGCAAGGGTTGTCCAAATGGATTTCATAGTCTGTATTCCTTCTTTGGGTTGAAGTTCCCTTTATTATAGCATAAAGGCGCTTAGTGTTTCACGAAGGGGGAGAGGGCGCGCATCTCGGCCACCACCTGCGGGCAGTGTTCCAGGACGGCGTCGATCTCCTCGTCGGTCGTGTAGCGGCTGAGGGAGAAGCGGATGGAGCCGTGCACCGCGGTGAAGGGCACCCCCATCGCGCGGATGACGTGGCTCGGCTCCAGGCTGCCCGCCGCGCAGGCCGACCCGGAGCTCGCGCAGATGCCTCGGTCGCTCAGATGGTAGAGCACGCTCTCGCCCTCGATGAACTCGAAGGAGATGTTGAGCGTGTTGGCGACGCGGGGCGCCCCGCCGCCGTTCACGCGGCTGTCGGGGCAAGTGGCCAGCAGGCCGGCCTGAAGGCGGTCGCGCAGACGCGCCATGCGGGCCTCGGAGCCGTCCTCCAGCGCGCGCCGCGCCAGTTCGCAGGCCTTGGCCATGCCGACGATGTAGGGGACGTTTTCCGTGCCGCCGCGCCGGCCGCGCTCCTGGTGGCCGCCGATGACATAGGGCTTGATGCGCGTGCCGCGCCGGATGTAAAGGACGCCGATCCCCTTGGGCGCGTGCATCTTGTGCCCGGCGATCGTGAGCAGGTCCACCGGGACGCTGCCCACGTCCAGCGGCACCTTTCCGGCCGCCTGCACCGCGTCGGTGTGGACGGTGGCGCCTGCGGCCTTGCCCATCTCCGCAATCTCGCGGATGGGGAAGAGGACGCCGGTTTCGTTGTTGGCCCACATCACCGAGACCAGCGTCGGCCCGGAAGCCGCCGCCAGCGCCTGCGCGTAAGCCTCCATGTCGAACCGCCCCTCGCCGTCCACGCCGATTTCGACTACTGTGTGGCCCAGCTCCCTGAGCCGCAGGCAGGGCCCCAGCACGGCCGGGTGCTCCACGCGGCTGGTGATGATGGTGCCCGGGCGGCCCCAGGCGGCGGCCACGCCGAAGAGCGCGTGGTTGTCGCCCTCCGTGGCGCAACCGTTGAAGACGATTTCCTCGGGGCGCTCGGCGCCGAGGAAGGCGGCCACCGCCTCGCGGGCGGCCGTCACGTCGCGGGCGACCAGGCCGCCGAAGGCGTGCATGCTCGACGGGTTCCCCCAGCGCTCGGCGAAGAAGGGTGTCATCGCCTCCACCACCTCGGGCGCGGGCCGCGTCGTCGCGTTGTTGTCCAGATAGACTGTCCGCATGGCTTACTCCATCACGACGCGCAGGGCGGGGTCCACGAACTCGTGGAGCGCCGTCGCGATGAGATTGTCGCGCGTCAGCGCCGCGCTGCGGCAGCCGGCGCACATCCCGCGGAAGGCGATGCGCACCGTGTCGCCGTCCACGTCGATGAGCTCCACGTCCCCGCCGTCTTTCTTCAGCACGGGGCGGACTTGCTCCTCCAGCGTCCGCTCGATGAGCTTGATGCGCTGGAGCACCGTCATCTTCGGCTCGACCTTGGGGGCGGCGGCCTCGGCGTGGTTGACTTCGTCCACAATTTCCTGGATGCGGTCGCGGCACATGCCGCAGCCGCCGCCGGCCTTGCAGAAGTTGGTCACCTCGTCGGCCGAATGCAGATGGTTTTCGCGGGTCACGCGCTCGATTTCGCTCTTGGAGACGCCGAAACAAGTGCAGACGAGTTCGTCGTTTACCTGCACCACGTTTTCCTCGCCGGTGCGGTAATTGTGGATGGCCGCCTCCAGCGCCTCGCGCCCCATGACCGAGCAGTGCATCTTCTGGTCGGGCAGGCCGCCCAGGTAGTCGGCGATTTCGCGGTTCGTGATTTTGGCGGCTTCCTCGACCGTCTTGCCGATGACCAGCTCCGTCAGCGCCGAACTCGACGCCACCGCGCTCGCGCAGCCGAAGGTCTGGAACTTCGCTTCGGCGATGCGGCCGTCCGGCCCCAGCTTGAACATGAAGGTGAGCGCGTCGCCGCAGGCCAGCGACCCGACCGTCGCCTTGCCGTCGGGATTTTCGATCGTCCCGACGTTCCGCGGATTCCGGAAATGATCCATCACTTTATCGGTGTAGTCCCACATGGCGGACTCCTTTCCAAACAGCTGAAAGAACCACATAGTATAGCAAAACCCTCCTGGGCGGGAATCCGCCGGGCGGGCCGCAGGCGCGCCTGCGCCGCCCGAACCCGCCTTGCCGGGATGGTGGAGGCGGGTCTAGGCGGGAGACGAGGCTGATTTGGGGCAAACCCGGGGCGGGGACTCGGAAAGGCGGAGCCGGGTTCACGGACAAGCCGAGGCGGCTCGGGGGAGTCCCGAGGCTGGCAGAAGACGAGTCAGGGGCTGGCGCGTGGCGGGCCAAACCCGGGGCGGGTCAGGCGAGGGCTTCGCGGAGGGCGTCGGCGCGGTCGAGGCGTTCCCAGGGGGCGGCGGGGTGGCCGAAGTGGCCGTAGCAGCAGAGGGTGGAGTAGGACCAGCCGCGGGGGTGGGTGAGGTCGAGGTCGCGGATGAGGGCGGCGGGGCGGAAATCGAAGAGCCCGCCGTCGAGGAGCGCCTGGGCGATGCGTTCTTCCGGGACGGCGCCGGTGCCGTAGGTCGAGACGTTGATGCTCATGGGGCGCGCTTCGCCGATGGCGTAGGCCACTTGGATTTCGCACTTGCGGGCCAGCCCGGCGGCGACGATGTTTTTGGCCGCGTAGCGGGCGTAGTAGGCGGCGGAACGGTCCACCTTGGAGGGGTCTTTGCCGGAGAAGGCGCCGCCGCCGTGCGAGCCGACGCCGCCGTAGGTGTCCACGATGATTTTGCGCCCCGTGAGGCCGGAATCGCCCGCCGGGCCGCCGATGACGAAGCGTCCGGTGGGGTTGATGTGGAAGCGGGTCGCGTCCGTCAGCAGTCCGGTGTCGGCGAGAATGTCGCGGATGGCGGCCTCCAGGTCGGCGCGGATGCGCGCTTCGGGCACGTCAAGGGTCTGGTGGGAGCAGACGATGTCGGTGATGGCCAGGGGGCGTCCGCCGTCGTAAAGCACGGAAACCTGCGCCTTGGAGTCGGGGCGGAGATAGTCGATGGCGCCGGAGCGGCGCATCTCGGCCAGACGCTTGAGGATGCGGTGGGAACAGACGACGGGCGTGGGCAGGAACTCGGGCGTCTCGTCGGTCGCGTAGCCGAACATCATGCCCTGGTCGCCGGCGCCCTGCTCTTCCGGGTCGGCGCGGTCGACGCCCTGGTTGATGTCCTGCGACTGCCCGTGGAGCGCGTTGACGTAAGAGAAGTCCTGCCAGCAGAAATCTTCGGCGGGATTGTCGTAGCCGATGCGCCGGATGGTCTCCTGGGCGATGGCCTTTGTGTTGAGCGTCTCGAAGCCTTTGCAGGTGATTTCGCCGAGGTTGACGACGAGGTTGGCGCCGCAGGCGGTCTCGCAGGCGACGCGGGCGCGGTCGTCCAGCGCCAGGC
>Ga0310690_10008914_pt1 | contig 12646 bp, 9 predicted proteins | sample AusTroGonzalo_MG_2_FD_207661 | JGI IMG/M metagenome (GOLD analysis project Ga0310690, IMG submission 207661) | Bovine rumen microbial communities from tropical cattle in Woodstock, Queensland, Australia - Gonzalo_04 (v2) (version 2) | ecosystem: Host-associated > Mammals > Digestive system >...
AATTAAAGATTTCGGAGGAGCCACGCTTGACAGCATCCCCGATGCCCATGAGATAGAGTTGTCTGACAATGTTCTCAAATACAAAGAAAAAAAGGATGATGCACTTCCAACATACAAAATTGTTCAGAATTGTCAAGTCTATTCTGATAATTTAGATACTGAGATAGTTAGGTTTGAGAAGGAGCCAAGCATTCTTGGAACCATTCTTCTTACTTTTGGTGTCGCAACAGGAAGTCTATTGTTGATTCTTTTGTTGGGTGGTTTATAAATCGTTCAGATAGATTTGAAATCCGTCTGCTGTGAGACACTGAGACAGGCGACCGTAAGACGCGGGGACCAGTGACCGTCTTATGGCGTGACGAATCACCAGGGGACAGGACATTTGATACGCTGCGTCATGGTGACCATAACGGACAAAAACAGGCGAGGGATGGCACCCATCCCCCGTTGCAACACAAGTCAAAAAAAGAAACTAAACGTCGTGTCTGGCCAAAGTCACCTATCCTCGTAATGCCCGTAAGCGGACAGCACAAAAACGAGTATCTCCGTTTCGAGGATGCGGTACACTAGACGGTGTTTTTCTGTAATGCGTCGGCTCCAACGCCCCTCAGGCTTGCCTTTTAGAGGCTCGGGATGTCCCGTGCCTTGGGTGGGGTGAAGGGCTATTTCGTTGAGCAGTTTTACGGCCTTCTTGTAGCTGGCTGGTTCGTTGCGTTTCAGACGGGCCAGTCCTTCTGCAGCCTCAGGGGCAAAGGTTATCGTGTACATGTCAGAGGGCATTGAGCCAGGCGTTCATGTCCTCAAGGTTGTTGAAAGTGGTTCCCTTGCCGTCAGCAATGTCATGCTCGGCCTTGTCCAGACGGGCAAAGAACTCCTCCTTGGTGAGAAGGGTGTCCTCCTTTTCTTTGGCGAGTTTCTTGGCATATCGGGTCAGCCGTTTCATCAGAGGTTCGCTGTCGGCAATGGCTCCGATGCTCTGCCAGAGCTCGGTGTTCATAGTCTTGAGTTGTCCTGCGGTCATTGTTTCATTTACTAAAAATGCGTGGCAAAAGTAACAAGTTTTTCTTAAACAACAAAACAAAAAAGAGAAAATGCAAAGAATATCCGTTCGGGCGGATTTGCAACCAAGAGTGATTACAAACCCGCCCGAACGGAATTGTCAATTGTCAATTATCAATTTACTCGTCGAAGGAGGGGAGTTCGTCGCGGGTGATGACGTAGGGGGAGTTCATCTGGCGCGTGAAGAAGTCGGCCGTGTTGTAGGCATCAGTCATGAAGATGTCGTTCCACGGCATGAACCAGCTCCAGACGTCGCCTCCGGTGAAGGTGTTGCCGATTTCGGGTATCTGTCCGCACTCGCTGAGGGTGAGGATTTTCCGTCCCTTGGTGATGTCGAGCAGCTGGTCCCACTTGTCGCGGCGCGACGCGTGGTTCTCGGTGTCGTAGAGGTCGCAGCCGACGATATCGACGCAGTCGGCGCCCGGGTACCAGTTGGGGTCGTCGCCCTGACTGGTCCAGACCCAGATGAGGTTATTGACGCCGGCATCCTTCATGTAGTCATAGACGTAGCGCCACAGTTTCTTGTACTGCGCGGCGCCGTCGGTGCCCCACCAGAACCATTTGCCGGAGGCTTCGTGGAGGGGACGGAAGAGCACGGTGATGCCCTTGTCCTGCAGGCCGCGGAGGTGCGAGGCCATGACGGCGAGGTCCTCGTTGATCTGGGCGTTCTCCCACCGTCCGGCGCGGAGGGCGTTGCGGGCACCGAACGTGTTGCCATCGACGTAGAAGGCGTAGTTTTCAAGATTGTTACGGTCGGCCTCGGTCTTGGGCACGCACCAGTGCCAGCCGACGGCGACGAGGCCTCCGGCGGCGGCCCATTGCTCGACGGGCGTGGTGTCGGTGTAGTCAATCCATCCGGCGTTGCCCATGGGACGGCTCCAGCGCAGGTGGAGGTAGTCGTAGGTGTGGATGGCGGGGTAGCGCCCGGTGGTGTTGTAGAGCTGTTCGGCCAGCCTGTTGTCCCACGCGGGGTCGGACATGGTGGCCGAGAGGGTGGCCTTGCCGAACTGCGAGAGCAGGTAGGCATAGACGGCCTTGGTCTTCGCGGTGGCGTCGGGGTTGGTGAGCTCGGTGTCGAGCGTGAAGGGGGTGGGGTCGAAGTTGTTGTAGATGCGCGTGGTGAACGAGAACTGGTAGTCGCGTGCAAAGGCGTAGGTGGCGTTGCGCACGGTGGGCGACTTGATGGTGACGTTGTACGTGGTGTTGCCCACAGTGTGCACCACGGCCACCATCTTGTTGCTGTCCTCGACGTAGGCCGAGTCGGCATAGACTTCGTTGATCTTCACGGAGTGGATGGGAGCCACGTAGATGGGCATGTCGTAGGTGACGACGATGCGGCTGATGGTGTCGATGTCGGCGCTGCCGGGCACGGGGAAGACGGACACCACCGAGGGAGCCGTGCCTGTGCCGTAGGTGGGGTCGTAGCCAGGGGCGTCGGTGACCTCGTCGTGGCAGGAGATGAAGAGAATTAAAAACAAATAGAACGCTACGCTGTAGAACGGCCGGAGCAGCGAGAGCAAAAGAGCTTGCTCATTTTTGCCGAGTCGCGACGGCTGTCGAGCGACGTTCAACGGCCTACGGCCTGTAGAACGCTGCGCTGTAGAATGATGGGAGATAGAATGATGCATTTTTTTCTTAACTCTTAACTATGAATTGTCAATTGTCAATTATCAATTGAAATTAGTATTCTTTCGGTTCTATGCGGAACTGCGCGAAGCTGTGGTCGATGACCCAGTCGTCGGCGGTGTTGGGCTGTGTGCCAAACTCGAGCGACACCCAGTCGCCCACCTTGGGCATGGCCTCAAGGCCTTCCACCAACTCGCTGAGCGGCATGCGGATGGTGACCCACTTGCCGTTGGTGTTGGTGATGCCGTCGGACACGGGGTCGAACTGTCCGCGCACGGGGGCACCGGCAAGAGTGAGGCGGTAGCCGCCGTTCTTCACGCCGTACTTGCCGGCATCGCCGTAGTTCAGGAACGGTGTGGTCGGGGCGGTGTTGACCTCGAACTTAAACCAGTAGTCGTCAACGTCGTCGAGGGCGATGTCGAAGGGCCAGTTGCAGCCGAAGCCCGAGATGTCCCAGTCCCAAGGGGCGAAGGTGCCAGCCAGACGGAGGAAGTTGTAGCCCTGCGAGGCGGGTGCGCCGGGGGCGGTGCAGGCTGCCAGCCACTCCTTGCCCATGTCGTTCCACCAGCCCATGTCGCCGTCGAAGTTGCCGAACAGCATCCGGCTGACGGGACGGAAGGGGATGGTGCGTGTGGTCTCGCCGCCACCCATACGGGGCCAGGTGAAGGTGATGAGGGCATCGTCGGGGCAGTCGGCGGGGATGATGATGCTGGTGAACGTCTCGGTGCAGCTGTCGCAATGGATGACCTTCCTATACCCCTCGGCATCCTGATGGACGACGATGCTGACGGGCGAGGTGGCGGTGGTGTCGCCAAAGGAATAGAGGTCGAAGTAGTCGCCGGCGAGCTGTGCCCGTGTACCGGCAAAGCAGAACTCGTTGACAAGGCCGTCGAGCTGCACCTCGGGGATGGAAACGTTGTAGGCCACCTGGGCGACGCCCAGCTCGGTTTCGTAGTAGAGATTGCCCGTCTTCTGCTCAGGCACATAGCGCGGAATGCGGATGTAGGCATCGCCCGATTCGGCATAGACGCGGGTGTCCATGTCGGTCTCCAGGCCGTCGATGACGATGCGGACAGGGTGGGCGAGGTTCTGCCCCTTGATGCGGATGTACTGGTTGAGCACACCACCCGTGAGGGGCGTAGCGAAGGCCGTGTCCTGCACGTCGTAAATGGCGCTGATGGAGGGAGGGCCGGCATTGGCATATCGTTCCACATAGCCCGCATCGAGCTCCTTCACGTCGGAACAAGAGGCAAAGAAAATTAAAAATGAAAAATTAAAAATGAAAAATGAAGAATAAATAGTTTTGCGAGCGGTATTAAGCATACGGGACATTTTTTCTTAATTCTTAACTCTTAATTCTTAATTGTCAATTGTCAATTATCAATTGTCAATTGAATTTACCATCCGAAGTTGTTTTCCGTGATGTAGGGGTTGGCATTGATTTCGGTGACGGGCAGGGGGTAGAGCAGGTTGCGGCGTGTGCGCTCCTTGCTGACATCGCTGTCGTCGCGTCCGCCAATGGCGTTCATGGCCTGCAGGTAGATGCCCCATCGGACGAGGTCCCAGCGGCGGTCGCCCTCGCAGGCGAACTCCTTGGCACGCTCCTCGAGTATCAGGCTGCGCAGCCGGGTCTGCGACGGTGTGCCCTCGACAAGTGTGGCGTTCGAGCGGCTGCGGACGGCGTTGAGCCATTTGACAGCCTCGGCGGTGTGGCCCAGCTCGTTCTCGGCCTCGGCGCGGACGAGCAGCACGTCGGCATAGCGCAGGAAGGGGTAGTTGCTGTCGGCATAGTCGGTGGCATCGTCCTCGACATCGTCGTACTTGGTGGTGAAGGCCAGGCACTCGTACGAGGTGTTGTACTGCCAGACGATGGCCCTGCCGTCGGCCGACTCCGTGGGGTACTCCGGCTCCTGCACCCAGTTGCCCAGGGCGTCGAAGCCCGAGAACCGCGGCTGCCAGCTCTGCGGATAGATGAAGACGCCGTTGTAGCTCTCCTGATAGTAGTAGCGCCATGTGTGGCGTACTCCCTTCGTGATGCGGTAGTCGTCGTCGTCGAACAGCTGGTACCAGTTGTTCGTGTTGCCTATCCAGCCTCCGCTGTAGATGAACTCGGAGGAGGCGCTGACCTTGTAGCCCGAGAAGTAGGTGTGGACGTGGGTGCAGTACTTCTCCTCGCCGCTGATGGAACGTATGGCCCACATGAACTCCGAGGCATCGCGTCCCGAGGCAGCCCACAGCTCGTCGTAGGGGGCGAGGGTGTAGGTGCCGAAGTCTCCGTCGGAGACGCGCTTTGCCCAGTGGGCGGCACGCTCGTAGCAGGCCTGCGGGTCCATGCCCGTGTAGCCGGCCACGGTGTCCTTCTGTATCGTCATGGCCTCGGGCACACGGCATACTTTCACTTTCTCGCCGCTGACGTTGGTGGCCTCGTCGTAGGGGGCACCTGTGCGGACGATGATCTCTGTTCCCTCGGGCAGCGAGGCAGAGCCCATGGTGGCATATACCTTCGCCAGCAGACCGGCAGCCGAGCCAGCCGAGACGTGCCCAGGCTGGTAGTTCGGGTTGTCGCGTGTGTACATCAGCGTGGCGGCCTGCTCCAGCATCTCGGTGATGTGGCCGTAGATGGTGGCCACGGATGCACGGGGCTTGTAGAAGTCGGCTCCGGCGCTGACGTCGGTGTCGTAGTAGGGCAGGGGACCGAACGCGCGAACCATAATATAATAGCAGAACGCCTTCTGGAACAGCAGTTCGCCGATGGCGTTGTCACGATAGTCCTCGTCGATCTCCTTCATGGCCTCGATGTAGCGGATGGCCATGTTGGCATCGTTGATGAGGTTGTAGGGGCCGTTCCAGAGCTTGGCGATGTCGTCGTTGCCGGCGAAGTTGCCAGCGCCGAGCGTACCGAAGAGCCAGTCGGGGCCGGAGATATAGTCGTTGTCGAGTTCCAGGCAGCGGGGGAAGTTCGTCCAACAGAACATATCGTAGAGCCAGTTGCTATAGACGCCCGTCACCCAGAGGTCGACAGCCTCGCGGGAGTCGCCCACCTGCTCGGGGCCGATGTTGCTTGTCGGCTTTTCCTCCAGCCATCCGTTGCAGGAGCTGAAGAGCAGCAGAATGAAGATTGAAAATTGAAAAATGAAGATTGAAGATTTGTGATTGAATCTTCTGCTATCTGATGATTTCATAATAAACTATAAACTAAGAACTGTGAACTATGAACAATCAGAACGTACTGACGATTCCGAAGGATATTGTCCGGCAGAGCGGGTAGGAGTAGATGTCGACGCCACGTCGCGAAGAGTCGCTGCCGAAGGCATTGACGTCGGGGTCGAACCAGCTGTAGCGTGTCAGGGTCAGCAGGTTGGTGCCTGTGAGCGAGAACTGCAGGTTCTCGATGCCCTGCATGGGGCGGTGCCAGTTGTACGAGAGGCTCAGGTTCTTCAGGCGGAGATACGAGGCATCCTCCACATAGCGGTCGGAGATCTTGTAGGAACGCGTGTAGCCGGCTGTGGCCTTGGGCCAGAGGGCGTTTTGGTAGTTGTCGGCGGTCCAGCGGGCGTTGTAGGCTGCGGTGGGGACGTTGCCGATGTTGCCCAGCGTGACGTCCTGCAGGTTGCCGTTGAAGATGTCGTTGCCCTGCGTGCCCTGCAAGAGGAAGCTCAGCGTGAAGTCGCGGTAGGAGATGTCGGACGAGAAGCCATAGACAAACCAGGGATTGGTGTCGCCGATGATGACGCGGTCCTCGTCGGTGATCTGGTTGTCGTGGTTGACGTCGCGGTACTTGATTTCGCCCACCATGCTCCTCACCACGGATTCGCTGGCGAAGCGGTACTGCGGGTCGGCACGGACTTCGGCCTCGTTGTCGTAGAAGCCGTCCTCGATGTAGCCGAATATGGCCCCGATGGGACAGCCGTTGCGCTGGATGAAGACGTTGTCGGCGCCATACCAGAGGGTGGTGGCATACTGGTCGCCCTCGAGTCCGCTGATGCTGTTGCGGTTGAAGGCAATGTTGGCATTCATGTTCCACCGCCAGTGGGCATGGTCGATGGCGAGGACGTCGGCTGTGACCTCCAGACCGTCGTTGGTGACGTTGCCGCTGTTGGTGAGCATGTTGCTGAATCCCGTTGAGCCTGGTATCTGCACGTTCTGCAGGAGGTCGCGTGTGTGCTTATGATAGACGTCGATGGTGAAGTTCAGACGGTTGTCCATGAAACCGATGTCGATGCCGGCATTCTCCTGTGCGGTGGTCTCCCAGCGGAGGTTCTCGTCCACTGGGCCACGCCAGGGCATCATGGCGTTGCCGCTGGCGATGCCGTTGGTGTAGGAGTAGTTGGCGGCATCAACGAAGGGGACGGTGCGGAAGGCGCCGATGCCCTGGTTGCCTGTCTCGCCGTAGCTGACGCGGAGCTTGAGGTTGCTGAAGAGGCCGAGGCGCTTGATGAACTCCTCCTCGCTCATGCGCCAGGCAAAGGCGCCCGAGAGGAAGGTGGCCCATTTGTTGCGGGTGGTGAACTTCGAGCTGCCATCGGTACGGACGCTGGCGGTGAGGAGGTAGCGCTCGCGGAGGGTGTAGTTGACGCGTCCGAGGAAGGAGGCCAGCCGCTGCATGCCCGTGTCGCTCGACGGGGTGCCGGTGCTGAGGGCGCGGCCGACGTTGTTGTCCTCCGTCAGGTCGTCGGGGAAGTTCCAGAATGTCTGCGCCTCGTTGCTCCAGATACCCTGTTCGGCGGTGAAGGCGGCCATGGCGTTCAGGTGATGGATGGAGCGGAAATCCTTGTCGAACGTCAGGATGCTTTCGGCCGTCACGCTCTCCCAACGGTTGCTGGCCTTACTGGCTTTGCCGTTGATGGGCGCCTTGCCCTCCTGGGTGTGCCGTCCGTAGTAGCTGCCGCGATGGCTGTCGTTGTACGATAGGCCCAGGTTCTGGCGGAACTTGAGGAAGGGGAAGAAGGTGATTTCGGCATACGAGCTGCTGAACCAGTTCATCTGCTCGAGCTGGTCCTTCGTCGTACGGACGTAGGCGGCGGGGTTGGCTGCCAGCCAGTTGAGCTCGTCGGCTTGCGTGGTGTCCATATCGGGACCGTAGGTGACGGGGAACAGCAATGCCGAACGGACAACACCTGTGTTGTAGCTGAGCGTGTTGGCAAAGTCGGTGGTCGAGCGGGTGAAGCTGGTGCTGGTGCCGACCTCAAGCCATTTCGATACGTGGCGACCGATGTTGGCGCGGATGCCGTAGCGGCTGTAGCCAGAGTTCTGGATGATACCCGTCTGACGGGCGTAGTTACCCGAGAAGAGGAACCAACCGTCGCTGTCGCCGCCGCTGACGCTGAGGTTATAGTCGTGCGAGGCTGCCGTCTGGAATATCTCGTCCTGCCAGTCGGCGGTGGCGAGGAGGGTGGCGTTGCCGTATTCGTCGTAGTGCCAGCCGGGATTGATGTAGTCCTCGGGGCGCCCGGTGTACTTGCCGGTGTTGAAGATGGCGTGGCCGTCGCTGTAGTACTGGTAGCCCCACGTGCCAGGGTAGGGGACGTTGTAGCGCGTGCTGCCCATGTAGAGCCGGTCGTTGGTGGCCTGCTCGTTCAGGTAGGTGGCGTAGGTGTAGGGGTCGAGGACGTCGAGTTTCTTTGTGATGGACTGGATGCCGTAGTTGGCGCTCAGTTCCACCTTTGTCTTTCCCTTGTCGCCGCGCCGTGTGGTGATGAGGACAACGCCGTTGGCGCCTCGGGAACCGTAGATGGCTGTAGCAGAGGCATCCTTGAGCACTTCAATGCTCTCGATGTCGTGGGGGTTGATGGAGGCGAGAGGGTTGGCGCCCTGCTCAGAGGTGGTGACGCCGTTGCCAGCCACGCCCCCTGTCTCAAAGGGTACGCCATCGACAATATAGAGGGGCTGCGAACTGGTGGAGAACGAGTTGGCGCCGCGCACCAGGATGCTCATTCCTCCGCCCGGAGCGCCGTCGCTCTGCTGGACTTGCACGCCGGCAATCTTGCCTTGAATGGCGTGGGCGATGTCGATGGCGCCGCCTTTGCGCATATCGTCGCCCTTGAGCTGCGAGAGCGAACCGGTAAGGTCACGCTTCCTCATCGTGCCATAGCCCACGACAACCAGCTCGTCCAGCAGCATGTTGTCCTCGCGCAGGACAATCTGTACGGATGTCCTGCCGCGCACGTCAACCGTCTGGCTGACATAGCCCATGTACGTGACGACGATCTCGCCGATGCCTGTGGGGAGCGCGAGGCTGAACCGTCCGTCCATGTCGGTGATAGCGCCCACGTCGGCCCCCTTGGCCTGCACGGCGACGCCTAATAGCGGCTCATCGCCGTTCGAACCGTCGAGGACAATGCCCGTCAGGGTCGTTTGCGCCGATACGGGAAAAATTACCAGCATGAAAAAAATCATGCTGGTAATTACGACTGTTAAATGTTTCATTAGCGGTTCAGATATTTCTTTCCGTTACGGATGACTAGACCCTTATAAGAAGCGTCCACACGCTGTCCGCAGATATTATAGATGATGTCTTCGCCAACGGGGGCCATCAGCGTGGAATTCACGTGTGTGGTGCTGGGAACGAGCATAATTTTTGTTACCGTACAGGCCATGCCCTGTAAGATGAAGCCACTCGCTTTCAGCGCGTCCACCGACTCCTGTGTAAGATTGAGCGTGACGTCGCCCGCCTCGGAAAAGCTCGTTGTCGGAGCGCCTGCAAGGTCAGCCCAGTTGCCGTCCTTCCAGAGAAGCTGTGAACCCCATGCCCATCCGTCCACGTTGTCGATGGAGGCCACGGTAACGACAATCTTGTCGCCGGCCTTCGTGTCGGCAAACAGGTCTGGTCCCATGCCTTGGATGCCAGGCCACGAGTTGTCGAACGACATCGTTCCTTCCCAAAGGACGGTACCCTCAATCACGGCGCCGGCCTTTACCAGGTCCACGCTCGACACCTTGCAGGCCATACCCTGGATATTCATGCCGCCCGTTGCGGAAATGGAGTCAAGCTGTTCCTGTGTCAGAACGAACGTCTGCTCACCCGGCTCGGTGATGCCCTCCACCTTCATGCTCGGCAGGGCGCGCCAGGCACCATTGTTGCAGAAAACCTGTGTGCCCCATTCCCAGCCTTCGACCTCAGTAATCTCCGAGATGTTGACAATCAGTCTATCGCCCTCCTCGGCAATATCGAAGGCATCGGCAGGCAGGTGGATGGCAGGCCAGCTGTTGTTGAAGTCCATTTCGCCCTTCCACAGGTTCACGATGTCGCCCGATGGCTTCATGCTCTCCTTGAAGGCTTCAAACTCTTCCTTCGTCATCAGCACCATGTCGGTAATGGTAATGCTGCCGGGAGCTGTGGGCTGAATCCACGTCTGCGCCACATAGTCGTTCCAGTCAGGGTCGAGTGCCACAAAACCATATCCGTTCGTGCCGATGTTGCCAGAGGTGGCGTGGTTGTTGTTGGGATCGCCCTCGTCGTGATACTCAACGCACAAGTTGAACGACCCTCTGACGTCGGCAACCGTATAGACAAGGTAGTCGTAGTCCGACCAGTCGGCCCAGAAGTCCGTCAGGCCATCCTCGTCCTCGTCGATACCCATCCAATAACCGGCGCCCGACCATGCCTCGGTGAACTTCATAATCGTCTGCTGTCCGCTGACCTCGATGGTGGTTGCGTCAGGATTCCAGGGGCTCCAGGTCGAAGCGCCCGAGATGCTCTCTTCGGCTATGGCAGCAACTCCCACAGCCATTAATGCACATACAAATGTAAAGACTTTTTTCATGTTTTTTTTTGTTTTAAGTAAGAATTAATATACGTTTTGGGCGCAAATGTACGACTATTTTCAAATCATTGCAAGCGATTTCCGCCTTTTTTCTATTGTTAGGCTGCTTTGCCACACAGCCCAAGGGAATAAATCCGTAGCCCAAGGGAATAAATCCGTAGCCCAAGGGAATAAATTCACAGACCAAGGGATTACTAAAAGCATTCTAATGCTCTACGACACGATAGCAGAGATTTGTCTTTTCTTATATATGCTGTAGTTTCCGAAAAAAACATCGGAATCTGCTGAAAAATTACGATTTTTTGCAAAAAGGGCTGCGAAGTCATAAAATTGTAGTATTTTTGCAGCCCGAAACGAAAAAAGTGTAAAATAATGCTTTCTTTTGCCATCAGCGTCGTCGCACTCCTCATGGGCTACATGCTCTACAGCCGCGTGGCCGAGCGCATCATCGGTCCCGACGACCGCGAGACTCCTGCCATCCGCAAGGCGGACAAGGTGGACTACATCGTGCTGCCCTCGTGGCGAATCTTCATGATTCAGTTCCTCAACATTGCGGGCACGGGGCCCATCTTCGGTGCCATCATGGGTATGTGGTTCGGGCCTGCGGCGTACCTGTGGATAGTGCTGGGCTGCATCTTTGGCGGTGCCGTGCACGACTACATCAGCGGCATGCTGTCGCTGCGTCACGACGGCTGCGGACTGGCTGAGCTGACGGGCCTCTACCTGGGCGGCACGGCTCGCAAGGCGCTCATCGTCTTCACCATGATGATGATGGTGCTGGTGGGGGCGTTCTTCGTCTATTGCCCTGCCATCATCCTGAGCGGCATCTGGGGCGACAAGATGATGTGGGTGGTGATTATCTTCCTCTACTACGTCACCACCACGATGATGCCCATCGACAAGGTCATCGGCCGCATCTATCCGGCCTTTGCGCTCTCCATGCTGTTCATGGTGATTGCGCTGGGCGTGGTGCTCTTCATCAAGCGCCCTGTGCTGCCCGAGGTGTGGGACGGCCTGAGCAACTGGGGCACCGTGCGTCTGGGACTTAAGCAGCCGCTGTTCCCCGCGCTGTTCGTCACCATTGCCTGCGGAGCCGTCAGCGGCTTCCACGCCACGCAGTCGCCCATGATGGCGCGCTGCATGAAGTCGGAGCGTCAGGGACGTCCCGTCTTCTACGGTGCCATGGTCACCGAGGGCCTGGTGGCGCTGGTGTGGGCTACGATATCGAGCTATTTCTTCTTTGCTGACGGCTGGCGCGACGTCTGTTCGCCCGAGCTGGTGCAGCAGTTCACGCAGGGTGCCGACGGGCTTGTGCGCAATGCCGACGGCCGCTCGCTCATCCAGTTCTTCGATGCCCCGACGGTGGTGACCACCATCTGCTCGTCGTGGCTCGGCATCGCAGGCAGCATCCTGGCCTTGCTGGGTGTGGTGGCAGCTCCCATCACCACGGGCGGCAGCAGCTTCCGCAGCGCCCGACTCATCCTTGCCGAGGCATTCGGAGTGAAGCAGAGCAGCGCCCGCTCACGCCTGTTGCTGAGCCTGCCCGTGTTTGCGGTGGGCATCGCGCTGCTGGCGTGGCAGATTGGTAATCCCAGTGGCTTCAGCACCGTGTGGCAGTATGTCGCCTGGGGCACGCAGCTGATGGCGGCGGTGACGCTCTGGGTGTGCACCGTCTATCTGGCGCGCGAACATAAGGTGTTTTGGCTGACCCTCGTACCGGCGGTCTTCATGACGATGGTGGTGTCGGACTTCTTCTTCGTGTCGCCCACCATCTGCGGACTGCCGTATGTGCTGTCGCTCATCTTCGCCTCCGTCATCACGATTACCTGCCTCACGGGCTTCATCGTCTGGAAGCGGAAGAACCCCTGAACAATCGGTTGAACCCCTACGCTGTAACCCCTGCGCTCCTGAGAGTCCGCAGGGGTTTATTTTACGTTGTCCTTAATGCGGTCGATGTAGGCGTTGAGGGCAGGGGAGTCCTTGTGGTCGATGATGTCGATGAGCTCCTTCAGTTGGGTGCGTATCTGGCTGACCTGGGCGCTGGTGTGGGGGTTGAAGAGGATTTCGCGCAGCAGGGCACGGTCCTCGCTCAGCACACCTTTGGCAATGGAGAGGTGGCGCTTGAAGGTGGTGCCAGGGGCGTCCTGATGCTTCATGACGGCAGCAAAGACGAAGGTGCTGACGAAGGGGATGGAGAG
>Ga0310690_10008915_pt1 | contig 12646 bp, 11 predicted proteins | sample AusTroGonzalo_MG_2_FD_207661 | JGI IMG/M metagenome (GOLD analysis project Ga0310690, IMG submission 207661) | Bovine rumen microbial communities from tropical cattle in Woodstock, Queensland, Australia - Gonzalo_04 (v2) (version 2) | ecosystem: Host-associated > Mammals > Digestive system >...
AGAAGCCGAAGTCCCCTCCGTCGTTGCGTCCGGTCAAGAAGCCGCGTTTTTCCAGCACATTCGCCGCCGCGCGGTGGATCTCTTCCGGGATCGCGCCGGGACGGATAAGCGATTTGGCGAGTTCGCGCGCTTCGCGCACCGCCGAGTAGGCGTTTTTGACCACTGCCGGAGCCTTGCCTTTGAGCATGGTCCGGGTGAGATCGCCCCAGTATCCGGTGACGACCGAACGCGGGAAGATGTCCATCACGATCGGGGCGTTCGCGTAAAGCGTACCGCTTCCGGCGTTGTGCGGGCACGCGCCTTGAGGCCCGCCGGCGCAGATGGTCCCGGTGGGGAGCGTGCCGTGGCGCAGAAGCTCGGTGTCGATCTCGGCGCGGAGCCTTTCGCTGGTCAGTGGTTCGCCATCGTAAACGAGAACTCCGTCGGCGGCGACCGAACAGGAGGCCAGAACATCGGCGGCGCGGTTGACGCCCGCTTCGGCGGCGCGCAGGGCGTCGGTTATCGCCGCGACCTCGGCTTCGCTTTTGAACTCGCGTTCCGGGAAAAAGTTTCCCTCTTTCGTCGCATGGATTTCCAGCCCGGCGGCGCGCAATTCGTCGGCGAGCGACAGCGGGAACTCCGCCGGCACTTCGAATGAGGAAACTTCGAGCAGTTCGGCGAGGGCGGCGATCTTTTCCACCCGGCCGGAACCGCTGAGTTCGCTTTCCCGGAGCAGGCGCACTCCCGGCTTCGCCTGCTCCCTTGCGCGGTCGAATTCCAGCGGCGACAGGACCGCCGCCGACATTTCGTCGTTGGCTCCCCAGATGAACGCGTCCGGAGTAGACAGCCCGGAAACGTAACGCATGTCGGCGGATCCGTCACCGGAGCCGACGATCAATTTGCCGATTTTTTTCATTTCCACCGATCCCAGCGATTTGCTTTTGCGCACTTCATGCGGCATATTAAAACGTCAATTGCCGTATATAATGTAACTCATGGCGGTGCAAGTTGCCACCGCGCGGAATATCGATCATGGATATATTGTTTTATTCTCTGCTCGTTATCGGGGCCTATCTCGTCGGCGCGATCCCTTTCGGCTTCATCATCGGCAAGTTCTACGGCGTGGATGTGCGCAAAGCCGGCTCCGGCAATATCGGTGCCACCAATGTCACGCGGACGGTCGGCAAAACCGCCGGCAAAGTGTGTTTCGCGCTGGATCTCGTCAAAGGCGCGCTGCCGGTGTTGGCGGCACTGCTGATATATCAGGGCGAAAAATACGCCTGGCTGGCATTGGCTTGCGGAGCGGCGGCGATTGCGGGGCACATCTTCCCCGTGTATCTGAAATTCAAAGGCGGCAAGGGCATTTCCACCGCCGCCGGAGTCGCGCTCGCCTTGGCTCCTTTGCCGCTTGTCGGAGCAGCCGCAGTCTGGGTGGCGGTTTTCTTTATCTGGCGCTATGTGTCGCTGGCGAGCATCGTCGCGGCCATAACGCTGCCGCTTCTGGCATGGCTTTTCATCTTCCTCGGGATCGGTTCGGAAGCCGCACGCAGTTGGGTCACGCTTGTTTTTTTCGCAGTCGTGGCGCTGCTGGCGGTGCTCCGGCATACCGGGAACATCAAACGTCTTTTCAACGGCACCGAAAGCCGCTTCGGCAAAAAGTAACTCAACCGAGCATTTTCGCCACAAATCCGGGCATGGCGAAACTCGCCGTGTGGATTTGACTCGTGTAATAGCGCAGACATTCCGCGAGTTCCGGAGAAACCGGGCGGTCGGGAGTCGTCACGTCGCGCCCGTCCGAGGCGACACAAGCGCCGATCATCCCGGTCGGATAGGTCGGCACCGCGAATCCCGCATACGCGACGTATTTGAAATTCCGCTTCGCCGCCATGTTCAGCTGACGGACCACTTCGGGCAGCAGAAACGGAGATTCCGATTGGGTGGCTATCACGCCTCCGGGGCGGAGCGCCAGCTTCAAATTGGAGTAAAAATCCGCGCCGAACAGCGGTTCTCCGGGGCCGCCGGGATCGGTCGAGTCGACGATGATGAGATCGTACTCCCCTTGGCGTTCCCGGATGAACTCGCTGCCGTCGGCGACGTGAACGCGGACCCGCGGATCGTCGTATCCGCAGGCCGTTTGCGGCAGAAATTTCTTCGCCGCCGCGATCACTTCGCCGTCGATCTCGCAGATGTCAATCCTCTCCAGCTCCGGGTGGCGTCCGAGTTCGCGCAGCACGCCGCCGTCGCCGCCGCCGATCACGAGGGCGCTGCGCGGCACCCCCGCATAAGCGTAGAACGGCAGATTGGCGAGCATTTCGTGATAGACGAACTCGTCGCTGTCGGTGAGCTGGATGATGCCGTCGAGCAGCAGCAGCCGCCCCAGTTTGACCGTTTCGAAGATTTCGATCTTCTGGAACTTGCTCCGAAGCGAACAAAGGCATTCCGCGGTCTCGATGGTCTGACCGTAGCCGTTGGCCGCTTCGGTTATCCAGCGGGAGGGCATCACTTGACCTCCGAGGGGATCTCTCCGATCTTGACTTCCTCGAGCAGCCGCCTGAAACGCGAATTGCCGCGGGTGTTCACCGTCGTCCCGAAGTGTCCGGTCTTGGGATCGGTGGTGATCGCCTTTTTGGTCGTCCTGGGCAGCGCGTTGTAGAACGCATATACGCTCGACGGATGGCACGCCTCGTCGGAAAATCCGGTGCAGACGTAGGTCTCGCACTTGATCATCGGCGCGAAATGGACGCAGTCGAAGTAACTCTGGGCCGCGAGCGCTTCCGGCGATTTTGCTATCTTGTGATTGGCGCCGCCGCGCGGGATCGACCCGCGCCGCCCGACCGCCGCGCCGTCGAATTCGCAGAAGCAGGGGACGTTGATGACCGCCAGCGTCACGTCGGGATCGAGCGCCGCCGCCCAAGTCGATTGCGCGCCGCCCAGACTGCCGCCGACGGAGACGAGATTCCTGCCGTCCCAAAGCGGCTGGCTCTTGAGGAACTTGAGCTCGCAAAGCACCCGGATGGGAACTTCGCCCATCACCCACTTGTCGCGGTCTTCGATCCCCGTTATCCCGCCGTTGACCAGTTTTTTCAAGGTCGCGTCGTAATACTCTTTGGATTTGCCGCCCGGCAGTCCGTGCCAGGTCGCTATAATCGCCACCATGCCGCGCTTGGCGATGTTGACTGCGCTCCAACGGTTGGCGTCGGTATTGGTCCAGCTCAGGTAAGTGATATAGGCCGGGAGCGATCTCGGTTTGGCGTTGACCGGATAGGCGAGATACCCCGAGGCCTTTATGCCGCGCGGGCAGGAGAGCGTGAACGCGAAGAGCTTGATCCCCTTGTTTTTGGAGTCCAATTCGACGAGCTTGGGCTGGAGATCCTGCGCGTCGACTTCCGCCTTGCGCTCTTTCCAGAAATCCTCGAAGTCGGCCGGACGTTTGGCCGTGTAACGGATCTTGTCGGCATCGAACATCGCGCCGATCTCGGTGACGCGATTGATTAATTTATGCTTGTTCACGCCTTTGCCGCTGCGCGGTTTGCCGTTTTCGTCCAGCACTTGAAAGCCGAAATACACCCACCCCGGCTTATCGGATCTGTAGGAAAACTTTTTCGGTTTTCCGTCGGTGACGAATATTCCCCTTTTGACGTTCTGGTTCTCCCAGCGGATGAGGTAAAATACCTTTTCGCCGACGAGCGGTTCGTCGTCTTTGAAGAGCTGCACCGTACAGGTCGCGGTGTCGCCGCTCTTGTAGAAACCGTCCGGTTTGTCCAAAGTGATCTTGCTGTTGTACGCCCCGCAGGCGATCAGCGCGAACATCGCCGATAACAACAGAAAACAACGCTTGAACATGATTTTTTCTCCTGCTTTTTATGTCAACGGTTTTTCGGCAGTTCGCTGATCTCCGTGGAGCGGAATATCTCGCTTACACGCGAATCGCCTTTGACGTTTTTGGTGGTGTTGAAGTGACCGGTCCGCGGATCGGTCGTGATGGTCTTTCTCGTCGTCCCGGGTATCGCATTATAGAACGCGTAAACGTTCGACGGGTAGCACGATTCGTCGGTGAAGCCGGTGCAGACGTGCACTTCGCACTTGATCCGCCGTCCGAAGTTCACCGTATCGTAATAGAAACCCGCCTCCAAGAGTTCCGGATGCTCTTTCAACTTTTCGATGCCGACGCGCCGGTAAGTGCCGTACGGGGTGCGCCCAGCTTCGTGCGCATTGCATTCGCACGAACTCGGCACGCTGACCACCGCGGTCGTCGCCGCCGATTCGATCGCCGCCGCGAACGCCGATTGTATGCCGCCCAAGCTGCCGCCGTAGACGACCAGCGTCTTGCCGTCCCACTCGGGGCGCGACTTGAGGAATCGAAGTTCGCTCATCACCCGGAAAAACATGTCGCTGTATACCCATTTTTCCCGGTCGCCCAATCCGGGTTGACCGCCGCGGAAATACGGTTTAAGCACCTTAGGATAGTAATTTACCGGTTTCCCGACCGGGAAGCCGTGCCACGTCGCCGCGAATGCCAGAGCACCCTGCTTTGCCTTGCCCAAGGCGCTGTGTCGGTTGACGTCGCCATAGGTTAGGCTCTGAAAGAAGATGTAGGCGGGCAATGTTCCGGGTTTGGCATTTGCAGGGAAAGCAAGATATCCGGTCGCCGTGATACCGCGAGGGCAGGGGATGGTCACCGCGAAGAGTTTAACGCCATCAGCGCCGGATTCGAGTTCTTTCAGCACCGGGGCTTCCGTAACCGCCGTGACCTCGGCCTTGCGCTTCGTCCAGAATTCGTCGAAGTCCTTTGGTTCGCGCACCGGGGAAACTATCCCATCCGGAGAGAACATCGCGCCGATCTCGGCGACGATCGTCGGTTTGCGGCTGCGCAGCGCCTTGAAACGCGAACCGCTGGCTTTCATCGGTTCGCCGTTTTCGTCCAGCAGTTCGAAGCCGAAGTACGCCCACCCCGGCTTGTCGGACTTATAGGAAAACTCCATCGGCTCTCCCGTCGTCGTGAACGGGACGTATTTGACGACCTGCCCCTCCCACTTTTGGACCAGTCTCGCCGGTGCTCCCTTGAGCGGGTTGCCGTCTTTGCGGAGCATCACCCGGCAGACCGCCGTCTCGCCGACGCGGTAGATGCCGTTCTCATTATCCACATCTATCTCGGCGTCATACTTGCCAAGCGCCGTCGCCGCCAATATCGCGCCCATGATCACACTCAATGCCTTCTTCATCGCCGACCTCCCCGTAAAAAATTGCGGCGATGCGGGCAAAGACGCCACGCCGCCGCTCTGCTGTCGGATCAGTTCTTCTCGTCGTAGCGGTTGATCACGACCGAATTGAGCAGTTTCTTGATGCGCGGATTGGCACTCTTGTTGATCTGCCCGTAGTGACCGACTGCGGGGTTGAAGAACATCTGGCTCTTCGCCTTCGTTTCTTTCGGCAGCGCATTGAATACCGAGAATACGTTCGACGGCGGGCAGAGCTCGTCGGTGCCGCCGGTGCTGATAAAGACCGGGCACTTGATCATCGGTGCGAAATTAACGCAGTCGTAATAGCTCTGCGCCTTGAGCGCTTCAGGCGATTTGGCGCCGGCATACCGCGGGATGGAGCCGGTACGCCCCGACGCAGCGCCGTCGAATTCGCAGAAGCACGGATTTACGATCACCGCCACCGTGACGTCTTTGTCGAGCGCCGCCGCGGCGGTCGACTGCGCGCCGCCCAAACTGCCGCCGATGGAGATCAGGTTCCTGCCGTCCCACTCGGGCCGTGTCTTCACATAATCCAGCGCGCGCATGACGCGGTAGTACATGAAGCCGAAGCACCAGGTGTCGCGGTCTTCGATACCAACCATGCCGCCCTTGATCTTTATTGTCTTCTTATAATCGTACCAGGCTTTGCCCATGTCGACAGGGCGGCCGTGCCAAGTGGTCGTAAAACCGATGTCGCCTTCGACGGCATGCTTGATCGCCGAATTTCGGTTGGCGTCGCTGGCGCTCCAGCTCGACCACTCGACGAAAGCCCGGCAGCTCTTCGGCTTGGCATTGACGGGTATCGCCAGATAACCCGTGACGGGATATTCGCCCACGGTCGGAATAGTGACCTTGTAAAGTCTGATATTCTTGTCGCGGTATTTCATCGGCTCCAATTTGGCTTTGATCGGAACCTCGTTCAGTTTGGCGCGGCGCGCCGCCCAAAACGCCTCGAAGTCGTCCGGGCGTTTAGCGCCGGCGACGATCTCATCCTGATTGATGACGGCGCCAATCTCTAGGACGATCGACTTCTTGTGCGGATACCGGAAAACTTCCTTACCGGTCAGCACCCTGCCTTCATCGTTCAACACTTCGACGCCGAAGTACACCCATCCCGGCTTTTGAGCGGCATAAGTGAAAGGAACCATCTCCCCAGTAGTCGTGAAATCCTTGGTTTTGACGACTTTGCCCTCGAATTTAACGGTCATCCGCGCCTTGGTCCCTTTGAGCGCCTGGCTGTCATTGGTCAATTTGACCCGGCAGGTGATGGTGTCGCCGACTTTGTATTTGCCGTCGCGCCGATCCAGCCGGACTGCCCCGCCGTATTTGCCGAACACCGACAGCGTCACCAGCAGCACCGTCATGCAACCGATCCATTTTTTCATTTTGACCTCCACATGTTGTTTATGGTAACGGGAAGTGATTGAAACTCATATCGATTCATTCGAACTGCGGCGGCTCGCACTCGACATCGCAGCCGTTCCAGCAGTAGGTGCACATTTTTTCCCTGGGCAGGCCGATCGCCTTGATCAGCTCCTCGAGTTTCTGATACTTCAGCGAAGTCAGCCGCAGGTTTTTGCGGATCTCATCGACCATGGCGTTGTATTTGTCGGAACCGTATTCGAGGTACGGTTTTATCATTTCCTCGGTCGGGTCGTCGACGCCCTCGAGCTTGGCGATGGCGCGGCGCGCCGCCAGATCGAGCTCGCTGCGCGAACGCGAGAAGTTGAGGAACCGGCATCCGAAAAGCAGCGGAGGACACGCTGAGCGCATATGGACTTCCTTTGCTCCGCGGTCGTAGAGCTGACGGACCGTATCCTTGAGCTGGGTACCGCGTACTATGGAATCGTCGCAGAACAACAGCCGCTTGCCTTCGATCTCGGACTGCACCGGGATCAGCTTCATCCGCGCCACGAGGTCGCGCATTCTCTGATCCTGCGGCATGAAGCTCCGCGGCCACGTCGGGGTGTACTTGACAAACGCCCTCCGGTAGGGGCGGTGCATGCAGTTGGAATATCCGACCGCATGCGCGATCCCGGAGTCCGGTATCCCGCACACCGAGTCGATCTTGTCTTTCATGTCCGCATCCTGTTCGGCGAGACTGGCGCCGTTGCGGTAGCGGGCGCTTTCGGTATTCACCCCCTCGTAACTGCTCGACGGATAGCCGTAGTATACCCAGAAAAAGCTGCATATCTTCATCGTAGGACCGGGGGCGCGCAACGACTTGACGCCGCTTGCGGAGATTTCCGCTATTTCTCCCGGGCCCATTTCGCGCAGCAGAGTGTAATCGAGGTTGGGAAACGAGGTGCTTTCCATGGCGACCGCGGTGGCGCCGTTTTTGCGGCCGAGAATGACCGGGGTACGCCCGTAACGGTCGCGCGCGGCGTATATCTTCCCATACGACAATATCAGCAGCGAGCACGACCCGTCGATGACCCGCTGGGCGTATTCGATGCCGGAAGCGATGTCGTTCTTGCGGCAGATCAGCGATGCCACGATCTCGGTCTGGTTGTAACCGCCGTCGCCGGATTCGGAAAAGTGGCTGTGACCGCACTCGAATTCGCGCCCGACGATCTCTTCCAGATTGTTGATCTTGCCCACCGTGACGATGGCGAAGATGCCGAGACCGCCGGATATGACGAGCGGCTGGTCCTCGCCGTCGCTGATGACGCCGATCGCCGCCTTGCCGCGGAACTTGATGATGTCGTCGTCGAATTTCGAACGGAATTGGGCATTGGTTATGTCGTGGATGCGGCGGCTGATCTTGCCGTCGTCCCCGAATACCGCCAATCCGCCGCGCCGGGTGCCCAAATGGGAGTGGTAGTCGGTGCCGTAGAATACATCGCATACACAGTCGCGGTCAGCGACAACACCAAAAAATCCGCCCATGCTCTTTCGCCTTTCCCTGTGGAACCCGTCTTGCAGATATATTGATGTTATAATGTATCGTAACAAACCGTTTTTTTCAATGCGCCGGTAAAAAAAAGAAAAAACTGCTTTTTTTCCGCTTGAAAAGTCGTCGCCGCGGTGGTATTTTATATGACAATTTTATTGGATGCCGGGATTTCGCCCGTATCGCAAATTCCACCGCTCGCGGCGTGAGACCACGGTATCCGAAGATATTCAAGCTTAGTTTGACCAGCACCGCCTGTCCGCCATGGGCGAACGGGTAAGGGGGCGTGATGCTCGGCTTGGATTTTTAGTGTTTTTTAAGTTTTGAGCCGTTCAAACAACCAGAAAATTTGGAGAAGCAGGTAAATCATGAAAGTCAGAGCTTCGGTGAAGCGCAGATGCGAATTCTGCCAGGTCATCAAACGCAACGGAACGATCCGCATCATTTGTTCCCGTGATCCGCGCCATAAGCAGCGCCAGGGGTAATGCAGCAATATTTCAACCTCAAATATTTTGATTAAAGGAAAAGTTGAACATGCCGAGAATCATTGGTGTTGACATCCCCGGTAACAAGCGCATCGAATACGCGTTGCGTTACATCTATGGGATCGGGCCGGCCAAAGCGTTGGAGATCATCGAAAAGACCGGGATCGACCGCGACCTCAAGGCGGCTGATCTCAGCCAGGACCAGATCTCCAAGATCACCAAAATCCTGCAGAACGACATGGTCGTCGAGGGCGATCTGCGGCGCAGCGTCGCCGCCGACATCCGCCGGCTGCAGCAGATCAACAGCTATCGCGGGATCCGTCACCGCCGCGGGTTGCCGGTTCGCGGTCAGCGCACCAAGACCAACGCCCGTACCCGCAAGGGCAAGAAGATCACGATCGGCGCGATCCGCGACAAAACCCAGCGCCGTCTGGCCGCCAAGGCTTGATGCCGCGGCGTAACATCCGTAAACGCGTTGAAAACCAAAGCAAGTTGAAAGTATTACGATCATGGCTGAAGAAGAAGTGAAAAATCTCGAAGCTGCCCCGGAACAGCAGCAGGCCGATGCCGCCGCGCCGAAACAGCGCACCAAGAGCGGCCGCCACATTCCCAGCGGCATCGCTTATGTGTTGGCGACCTTCAACAACACCAAAGTCACCTTTACCGATCTGCACGGCAATGTGCTCTGCTGGTCCACCGGCGGCAAGAACGGCTTCAAGGGTTCGCGCAAGAGCACCGCGTATGCGGCTCAGGTCATCGCCGGCGACGCCGCAAAGAAAGCGCAGCTGCTGGGCATGAAAGAAGTCGAAGTGCGGATCAAGGGACCGGGCGCCGGTCGTGAATCCGCGGTGCGCGGGATCGCCGCCACCGGCATGGAAGTCACGGTGATCAAGGACATCACCCCCGTGCCGCACAACGGCTGCCGTCCTCCGAAGCGCCGCCGCGTCTGACGGCGGGCTCAATTCCGGTGCGCCGCGTTCGACGCATCCGGAAATGTCCTGAACGTATGGCAAAGATGCCCCGCAAGGGCACAGCAATTTTTGGAGGAAAATAGTTATGAGTTCTGCAATCGGATTCCCGATGCCCAAGTCGATCGTCGTAGACGAGGCCACCATGACCGATACTTACGCGCGTTTCATCGCGCAGCCGTTCCAGAGCGGTTTCGGTCATACGCTGGGCAATTCGCTGCGCCGGGTCCTGCTGTCGTCGCTTAACGGCGCGGCGATCTCCTCGGTCCGTATCGACGGCGCCAAGCACGAGTTCGACTCCTTGGACAACGTGGTCGAAGATGTGGCGGAAATCGTGCTGAACCTGAAGAAAGTCAGGCTCAATCTCTATTCCGACGAGCCCAAGAAGCTCGAGATCCGCAAGGACAAGGCCGGCAAGGTCACGGCGGCGGACATCATCTGCGACAGCAATGTCGAGGTGCTCAATCCCGATCAGCTGATCTGCACGCTGGACAAATCCCAGCCTTTCCGCGCCGAGATCGAAGTTTCCTACGGCAGAGGCTATCTGCCGGCCGAAAAACATCAGGAACAGCGCGAGATCGGCGTGATCCCCGTCGACTGCCTCTTCACCCCCGTCACCCGCGTCAACTACCAGGTCGGTGCGGCCCGCGTCGGCGAAGAGACCGAAATGGACAGCCTCGAGCTGGAGATCTGGACCGACGGCCGCATTTCCCCGCGCAACGCTTTGGAAGAAGCCGCGCGCATCCTGCGCGATCACCTGCAGCCTTTCATGGGCTCTCAGGTCGTCAAGAAAGATGTGGTGTTGAGTGACGAAGAGATGAAGCTTTTCAAACTCCTGTCCCACGACGTGGAGACGCTCGACCTTTCGGTGCGGGCGATGAACTGCCTCAACAGCGCCAACATCAAGCTGATCAGCGAGCTTTGCACCAAGACCGAAAGCCGTATGCTCAAGTATCGCAACTTCGGTAAGAAATCGCTGGATGAGATCAAGGAAAAAGTTGAAAAACTCGGTTTGGAGCTGGGCATGAATCTCAGCGACCGCCTGATGGCCGCGCTGGAAGTCGAGTCCGCGCGGGTCAGAGCCGAGGAAGAGGAGAATAAGTAATCATGCGTCACAGAGTAGATACTTTCAAGATCGGTCGTTCCGGATCCCACCGCCGGGCCATGATGGCAAATATGGCGACCAGTCTGTTCGAGCACGGCCGGATCGAGACCACGCTGGTCAAGGCGAAAGAGCTCCGCCGTTTCGCGGAAAAGCTCATCACCATCGCCAAGAAGAACGATCTGCACCGCCGCCGGATCGCGGTGTCGCGTCTGCGCGACAAGGCGATCACGAAGAAACTCTTCGACGAGATCGCTCCCGGCTATGCCGAAAGAGTCGGCGGTTACACCCGTATATTGAAGCTGGCGCAGCGTCGCGGCGACGCCGCCGAGATGTGCATCATCATGCTGGTCGAAGCCGGCGCCCCCGAGAAGAAAGCCCCCGCGAAGACCGCTGCGGCCAAGCCCGCCAAGAAAGCGGAAAAGGCTGAACCGAAAGCCGAAAAGGCCCCGAAGGTGGAAAAGGCTCCCAAGGCCGAAGAAAAGAAGAGCGAGAAAGCTCCTAAAGCGGAAGAGCAGAAGTAATTCCGTATTAATCGGCAATCGCGAACCGGAACGGATATATCGTCCGCTCCGGTTTTTTATGCCGCTTTAATGGCGGGGCAGGGGGGATCGGGCAGAGATCGGGCGATGGTTATCTTTGCCAGCCCTGTATTTTGTAGTTTTTCTCGAAGAGTTTGCGTTCCGCTCCGCCTGCGTCCGGCTTGAACCATATTTCAAAGCGAGCGCCGTAGAATTGCCCCCAGTCGCCCTCGTAAATCGTGAAATACATGGCGGAAAGGAATTGCTCGCGCGGGTCGTCCGACCAGCCGGAAATACAGCAAGAGGAGTCTTTCAGCCGCTTGGCGGAAAGCGGTGTTCCCCGGGTGATCTCGAACGCTTTCAAATAGATCGTCCCCTTTTCGCCGGGGTTGCACCATACCGCGGCTTCGTATATCCCGCCCTGCATCCCGTTGCGCAGGACGAGATCGGGCGAGCCGATCCGGTAACTGTCCTTCGGTAGAAGCTTGCGCCAGTTGCCGCCTGCATCGTCCAGCGCGGCAAACTCCTTTTCGGTCAATTCCAGCGCCGCCGCCGTCATCTGCCGACCGGGGAATTTGCTCTGGTCCAAGATGTCCACCAGCGCGTCTCCGCACCGGAACCGGGTGTCCCAGGTATTTCCATCCCAGCGTTCCGTCTTGTTGCGGGGATGCATTATACTCGCGTTCCACGCGCGTCCGTCTAGGCCGATGTCGAAGCGGAATTGGAATTCCAGCGCAGGGTCGCCGACTTTTTTGCCGCTCGGGTCCGTCGGCAGAAAGTGGGCGTAAAACTGGTTCAGCGACGGCGCGATCTCGCCATCGGGATAGCGGAAATACCGGACGGCGTGCAGCTTGTTGTCGCGCTCCCGGTACAGCCGCCACTCGGAGTGACAAGCGAGATATTGCAGCAGTACCGCCTTCTTTTCGGGAGTTGCGAGCAGCTTTCCCAATGCGGGAAGATGACACTCCGCATCGTCTGGCAGCTTGGGACCCCGGTTTATCGCCGACACCACGAACGTCTGAAACGATCCAGCGGGAGCATCCCGCCAATGGGAGCGGTTGAAAAAGTGAATGTTGTAAAGCTCCTTTTCCGGCTCGGCGAGGGGAGTGTTTTCCGGCAGCTTCAGTCCGTCGGCAAATTTATCCCGGTTGGCCTCTGTCAATTCGCGGAAAAACCGCTTTGCCCGCTCCGGCGAAAGCTTGGCCCCGCGGCGGGCCAATATGGTGAAGTCGTGTTTGTCCCGCGGCATCAGCACATCCGGATCGCCCTCGGAAACATAAGCACTCATGCGTTCCGTTTTCGTTTTTCCAAGTGGAAGCCCCGAGCGGAGTTCGAGAACACCGTCTTCCCATTTCCAGCGGAATGTGGGCTGCGGCAACTCCTCGCCGGTGCGCTCCCGGTATTTCTTTTGCATATCCGCGAGTTTTTTACACGCAGCTTCGGATAGGACCAGCTCCG